>Ga0247713_1000095_pt1 | contig 60980 bp, 57 predicted proteins | sample 21E_NmetaG_FD_189936 | JGI IMG/M metagenome (GOLD analysis project Ga0247713, IMG submission 189936) | Soil microbial communities from hillslope of Landscape Evolution Observatory, University of Arizona, Oracle, AZ, United States - 2-1-E_N | ecosystem: Engineered > Artificial ecosystem >... | reverse complement strand
GGGCGACAAGAACAGCCGCATCAAGCAGATCGCCTCCGGCCGCTTCGGGGTCACCCCCGAGTACTGCGCCTTCGCCGATGAGCTCAACATCAAGATGGCCCAGGGCTCCAAGCCCGGCGAAGGCGGCCAGATCCCCGGCAACAAGGTGTCCGAGGAGATCGCCGCCCTGCGCCACACCCAGCCCGGCATCGGCCTGATCTCCCCGCCGCCCCACCACGACATCTACTCCATCGAGGACCTGGCCCAGCTCATCTTCGACCTGAAGCAGGTCAACCGCCTGGCCGACGTGTCGGTGAAACTGGTGGCCGAGGACAACGTCGGCACCATCGCCGCCGGCGTGGCCAAGGCCCTGGCCGAGGTCATCCACATCTCCGGCGCCAACGGCGGCACCGGCGCCTCTCCCCTGGGCTCCATCAAGCACGCCGGCCTCCCCTGGGAGCTCGGCGTGGCCGAGACCCAGCGGGCGCTCATGGAGAACGGCCTGCGCGACCGGGTCCGCCTCCGGATGGACGGTGGGCTCCTCACCGGCCGCGACGTGCTCATGGCCGCCCTCCTGGGCGCGGATGAGTACTCCTTCGGCACCGCGGCCATGATCGCCGAGGGCTGCATCATGCTGCGGGCCTGCCACAAGGACACCTGCACCACCGGCATCGCCACCCAGCGCCCCCACCTGCGGGCCAAGTTCGCCGGCACGCCGGAGGGTGTCGCCGCCTACATGCTGTTCATCGCCCAGGAGGTGCGCCAGGAGCTGGCCGGCCTGGGCATGCGCACCCTCGACGAGGCCATCGGCCGGGTCGAGTGCCTGCGCCAGCGGGTCCTCGGTGACACCCGCCCCGATTGCATGGACCTGACGCCGCTCATCACCCCACCCGACGACCTCGAAGCCCCCCGCCACTTCGTCGCGCCGGTCCCGTTCCAGAAGCCGCGGTCGGCCCTGGGCGACCGCCTGGAGGCCGACGCCTACCGCGCCATCTGGGACGGCGAAGACATCGAGCTGGAGTACCCGATCGTCAACGCCGACCGAACGGTGGGCGCCGCCCTGTCCGGCGCCCTGGCCCTCGAGTTCGGCTCCTCCCCGCCGCCTGGGTCGGCCACCGTCCGCTTCACGGGCTCGGCCGGCCAGAGCTTCGGCGCCTTCCTCGGCCACGGCCTCGAGTTCGAGCTGACCGGCGAGGCGAACGACTACGTCGGAAAGGCCATGGCCGGCGGCCGCATCATCATCCGCCCGCCGGCCAACGACGCCGGGAAGCCCGTCCTTGCCGGCAACACCTGCCTCTACGGGGCCACCGGCGGCCAGCTGTTCGTCGCCGGCTCGGCGGGCGAGCGCTTCGGGGTCCGCAACTCCGGCGCCACCGCCGTGGTCGAGGGGGTGGGCGACCACGCATGTGAGTACATGACCGGTGGGGCCATCGTCGTGCTCGGCCCGGTGGGCTACAACCTGGGCGCGGGCATGACCGGCGGCCGGGCCTACGTGTGGGACCCCGGCTCCCAGCTCACCACCCGGCTCAACACCGCCCTGGTGGAGGCGGCCCGACCCGATGCGGAGTCGCTGGAGGAGCTGCGCTGGCTCATCGAGCGCCACCAGGAGCTCACCGGCTCGCCCCAGGCCGCCCGCCTGCTCGACGACTGGATCTCCACCGTGGCCCACAGCTGGCTGGTGGCACCCGTCGACCACATCCGCCGGATGGAGGCCCGCCAGGCACAGACGGTGGCGGCCAGCGCGTAAGGGACTACCCCGGTGCTGATGGCCTCCAGCAGCGGGGGGCCCGAGCGGCCCCCTGGGCGGGAAGCAAGACCCGGCGCCGAAGACCTCGCCAATGTGGCCCGTACCCCCATCGCCGAGGGCGATGTCGCGCCCACGCTGCCGAGGATCGTCGACCTCGCCGCCGAGACCGTCGACGGCTGCGACGACGCCGCCATCCCGGTGATCATGGCCTCGACGCCATCCGAGAGCAGGGGATCTCCCGCGCCGGCGATCTCAGGCGTTGCGGTCCCGGGACCTGGTCGGGCAGGCCAAGGGCATCCTCACGGCCGGTGAGGGCGTCGACGCCTCAAGCCCGCCGGCGGGCCAACAGGGCGGCCAGAGCAGCGCCTGAGGCGGTCCCCACCGCCAGCCGGCGGTGCATGCTGAGCTTGCTCTGGAGGCTGCGGTCCTTGGCCCTGTCGTCGAAGATGCCGTGCGCGGCCTGGGTGCCGGGCACCGGCGCGTCGAGGTTGTCGGGCCGGTCGGGGGCCACCGGCATGTCGGTCTGCTGGGCCTGGAAGTTGGTACGGGCCAGGTACCGGTCGAGGACGCCCGGCATGACCGCGTTGGCCAGCACCGTGCCCACGGTCGGGAACCCGACCCAGTACTCCCGGCGGGGATGGTCCGCCGCCCACACGATGGCCCGGGCCGCCACCTCCGGCTGGTAGATGGGCGGCACGGGCTGGGGATGGAACGGCAGCCGGCTGCGCACCCAGCCGAACTGCGGGGTGTTGAGCGCCGGCATGTGCACGGAGGTGACCCGGATGCCGCTGCGGTCGTGGATCAGCTCGCAGCGCAGCGAGTCCACGAAGCCCCGGATGGCATGCTTGGACGCGCAGTAGCCGGCCTGCAGGGGGATGCCCCGGTAGGCCAGGGCCGAGCCGACCTGCACGATGGTGCCCCGGTCGCGGGGCCGCATGCGGCGCAGGGCGGCCAGGATGCCGTTCACGCTGCCCAGGTAGGTGACCTCGGCCACCCGCCTGACCTCCTCGGCCGACAGCTGGGCCACCGGGGCGAACACCGACGTCATGGCGCTGTTGACCCACACGTCGATGGGGCCGAGCGTCTCCTCGACCCGGGTGGCCGCGTCCTCCACCGCGCCGGCGTCGGCCACGTCGGTGGGGATGCCCAGAGCCCGCACGCCGGCGCCCTCGATCTCCCGGCACGTCGCCTCCAGCCGGTCGGCCCCCCGGGCCAGGACGGCCACGTGGGCGCCGCGATGGGCGAACGCCCTGGCCGCGGCCCGACCGGCGCCGGCCGAGCCTCCGGTGATCACCACCACCCGCCTGTCCGTCATGACCGGTGCTCTTCTCTTCGGGGACTCAGCGGCGGGTCCCCCTGACCGAGCCGGTGATCTTCCCCTCCCCACCGGTGTCGAGGCCGCAAACCAGCACCCGGCGCCCGTCCTTCCATGCCGACTCCTGGGGCACGATCTCGAAGTCCTTGAGCTGCGACTGCTCCAGCGGGATGCCGAGGTAGTCGGTGAGCGGCTGGCCCAGGCAGTTGTCGGCCGCGTACTGCACCAGGGCGTCCTTGCCCGGGTAGGGCTCCGCCGGCCCACCGGGATGGGTGACGATGAAGAAGATCTCCGAGTTGTGCGGCTCCGAACAGGGCTTGACCTTGATGCCGCGGATCTCGTTCGACGTCGACGAGTCGAAGCAATCGCCCACCTTCAGCTGGGAGTAGTCGATTCCCTCGTCGATGAAGGTGTTGTAGGCCACGACCCCGGCGACGGCCAGCCAGGCCACCAGGAGGAGGACGCTCACCGCCCGGGCCACGCCGGAGAGGGCAGCCCCCTCGCTCCGGGCCCGCCGGGCGAGGAAGAAGCCGATGACGGCGCCGATCACCGGGAGGATCAGCGACAGCAGGATGGCCAGTACAGACCGGCCGGCGCCGGCCTTCTTCCCGGGCGCCGCCGCCGGCTCGGCTTCGAACGGCGGGGGCGTGAACTCGGTGGTGGGAGCCGGGTCCGCCAAGGACGGCGGTGCCGGCGGCGGGATGTAGGCCTGCGCCGGCGGCGCCGGCGACGGTGTGCCCGACAGGCGGGGGGACGGCGCGGACGCGACGGTGAGCAGCTCCCCCTCCTGGTCGTCCTCTTCGAGCACCTCCGGAGGCGACCAGTCGTCCTCCTCGTCGTCCTCCGGGACGTCGTCATCGTCCCAGCCGCCGTCGACGTCCTCGGCGACGAGCTCCGGGTCCTCCTCGACCTCCTCGTCGGCCCGCCACTCGTCCTCTTCCGGCGGCGCCGGCGCCACCAGCACGCGGGTGACCTCGTCGCCCTCGCCCGCCGTGGTGCGCGCCGACGGCTCAGGCGCCGGCTCGGCGGGGGCGGGCGGCGCCGGCGCCTTCCCCTCGATCTGCAGGGCCGCGTCCCGGAGAAGGGACCGGATGCGAGCGTGCGGGTCTTCGCGGGGCGGTTCGGGCGCCGGCGGCTCCCACTCGTCCTCCATGGTCTGCTCGGCGGCGAGGCGCAGGCTCGGCGCCTTCCTCGGGCGGGGAGCCAGGACGGCGCCTCGACCCTGCCCCGTCGGCCCGGCCTTCCGGGCCGGCGCCTTCCTCGGCGCCGCCCGCTTGGCCGGCGCCGCCTTCTTGGCCGCCGGCGCCGCCTTCTTGGCTGCCGCCTTCCTGGCCGACGCCGCCTTGGCCGCCGGCGCCGCCTTCTTGGCCGCCTTCTGCACCCGCGGCGCCTTGGCGACGGGCGCCGCCTTCTTGGCCGCCGCCGTCTTGGCCGCCGCCTTGCGGGCCGGCGGGGTCGCCGCCTTCTCCACGGGTGCTTTCTTCGCCCCGCCCGCGGTGGCCCTCGTGGTGCGCCGCGCCCTTGCCTCGTCGTCTGCCATGTCCTCCTCCAGAGCCGGCTCGGCTGCCGCATCCCTCGCCACGGCCCGTAGGCCCGTGCGATCCCGTGCCCGGCCAGCATACGGCCCGACCGACCGGGGGCCGCCAGCGGGGTTCGGTCGGCAGTCGTTCCGACCGGTGCGAGAATGTCTGACCGAGAGGAGGCAGGTCATCACCGTCACCGCCCACACCCCCGTCGAGCTGGTCCAGCGCCTGTACGGCGCCATGGGTGACCGGCTGGCCGCCGGCCGGCGCCTGCTCGGGCGCCCGCTGACCCTGGCCGAGAAGATCCTCGTCGCCCACCTCGACGACATCGACATCGAGGTGCCCGTCCGCGGCCGGTCCTACGTGGAGCTGCGGCCGGACCGGGTGGCCATGCAGGACGCCACCGCCCAGATGGCGGTGCTCCAGTTCATGACCGCCGGCCTGCCCACGGTGCAGGTGCCCACCACCGTCCACTGCGACCACCTGATCCTGGCTCAGGACGGCGCCGCCGCCGACCTGGCCGTGGCCGAGGACGTCAACCGGGAGGTCTACGACTTCCTCTGCACCGCCTCCAGCCGTTACGGCATCGGGTTCTGGAAGCCGGGCGCCGGCATCATCCACCAGGTCGTGCTGGAGCGCTACGCCTTCCCCGGCGGGATGATGATCGGCACGGACAGCCACACCCCCAACGCCGGCGGGCTCGGCATGGTGGCCATCGGCGTCGGCGGAGCCGACGCGGTCGACGTCATGACCGGCGGCGCCTTCGGCCTACGCTGGCCCAGGCTCATCGGCATCCGGCTCACCGGGAGGCTGTCGGGGTGGGCGTCGCCCAAGGACGTCATCCTGAGGGTGGCGGAGATCCTCACGGTCCGGGGCGGGACGGGGGCCATCGTCGAATACTTCGGGCCCGGCACCGCGGCCATCAGCGCCACCGGCAAGTCGACGATCTGCAACATGGGCGCCGAGATCGGTGCCACGACCTCCGTCTTCCCCTACGACGGTCGGTCGCGGGCCTACCTCGCCGCCACCGGCCGGGCGGCGATAGCCGATGCGGCCGACACGGTGGCCGCCGACCTGCGGGCCGACGACGAGATCCTGGCTGACCCGGCGTCGTTCTACGACGAGCTCATCGAGATCGACCTCTCGGCCCTGGAGCCTCACGTGGTCGGCCCGCACACCCCCGACCTGGGGCGACCGGTGTCGGCGCTGGCCGAGGAGGCCAAGTCCGCCGGCTGGCCCGTCGAGCTGTCCCAGGCCCTGGTCGGCTCGTGCACGAACTCCTCCTACGAAGACATCAGCCGGGCGGCCAGCGTGGCCCGCCAGGCCAGCGCCCGGGGCCTGAAGGCGCGCACGCCGCTGCTGATCACGCCCGGGTCGGAGGTCGTGCGGGCCACCGTCGAGCGCGACGGCCTACTGGCCGACCTGGAGGCCGTCGGCGCCACCGTCCTGGCCAACGCCTGTGGCCCCTGCATCGGCCAGTGGGCCCGGTCCGACGTCGTCAAGGGCAAGAACAACTCGATCATCACGTCGTTCAACCGCAACTTCCCGAAGCGCAACGACGGCAACCCCGAGACGCTGGCCTTCATCGCCTCCCCGGAGACCACCGTGGCCTACGCCCTGGCCGGCACGCTGGACTTCAACCCCCTCACCGACCCGGTCGGCGGTGAGATCCTGGACGAGCCCGAGGGCGACGAGCTCCCTCCGGGGGGTTACGCCGGCGGCGACGCCGGCTTCATCGCCCCACCGGAGGACGGCTCCGGCGTGGAGGTCGTCATCGCCCCGGGCAGCGAGCGGCTGCAGCGGCTCGAGCCGTTCCCGCCCAACACCGACGACAACCTGCTCGAGCTCCCGGTCCTGCTCAAGGCCCGGGGGAAGTGCACCACCGACCACATCTCCGCCGCCGGCCGGTGGCTGCGCTTCCGCGGACACCTGGAGAACATCAGCGGGAACCTGTTCATGTCGGTGACCAACGCCTACACCGGCGAGTCGGGTATCGGCTGGTGCGAGGTGCACCAGGACCGCGAGCCCTATCCCGACGTGGCCCGCCACTACAAGGACGCCGGCCGGGCGTGGGTGGCGGTGGGCGACGAGAACTACGGAGAGGGGTCCTCCCGGGAGCACGCGGCCATGGAGCCGCGGTTCATGGGCGCCCGGGCCATTCTCGTGCGGTCCTTCGCCCGCATCGCCGAGACGAACCTGAAGAAGCAGGGCGTGCTGCCGCTCGTCTTCAGCGACCCCGCCACCTACGACGAGGTGGGCGAGCTCGACCGCATCTCCATCCTGGGACTGGCCGGCCTGGCGCCGGACCGGCCGGTGGAGTGCCGTCTCCACCGCCCCGACGCCACCACCGTCGACTTCACCTGCACCCATACCCTCAGCGAGGAGCACGTCGCGTGGTACCGGGCGGGCAGCGCCTTGAACCTCATCCGCCGGCGCTTCGGGGTCTGAGCGGGCGCAACCGCTACACTGGCTCCCGATATGGCACGGAACAACGACCGCGACCGCGGCAAGAAGCGGACGCCGGTCCGAGACACCAACCGCCGAGGCAAGCCCAAGGTCTGCGTCTTCTGCCGCGATCACGTGGTGTGGGTGGACTACAAGGACGTCAACGTCCTGCGGCGGTTCATCAGCGACCGGGCCAAGATCAAGGCCCGTCGCACCACCGGCACCTGCCTGCAGCACCAGCGCGACGTGGCCGTGGCCATCAAGACCGCCCGGGAGCTGGCCCTGATCCCCTACACCCAGCGCACGGTGAGCGACAAGGCCGGCGGCCGTGAGGGTCGCGGCGGCGGGCGGGGCGGCCCCCGGGGCCCCCGTCCCGACGCAGCCCGTGACGGCGACGCCGGGCCGGCCGTGGCCGACGCCGACGCCGGCGCCGACGACGTCGCCGCCGACGACGAGGCCGTTCCCGCCTACAGCGAGTAGCGAAGCGGGCTGGCACGGCCGGTGCTCCGGCTGCCCGACCCGTGCCTGGTGGTGCTCGTCGGCCCGCCGGCGAGCGGGAAGTCGACGTGGGCGGAGAAGTGGTTCTCCGCCGGCGGCGTGGTGTCCGCCGACCGGCTGCGCGCCCTGGTCGGCGAGCACGAGCATGACCAGCGGGCGGGAACCGATGCCTTCGCGTGCTCGACTCGGTCCTCGAACGCCGGCTCCGGCGCAAGCTGCTCACCGTCGTCGACACCCTGGCCCTCGACCGGGACCGCCGGCGGGGCTACGTGGCCCTGGCCCGCCACCACGGGTTGCCCGTGGTGGCCGTGGCCTTCGACGTGCCCGACGCCGAGTGCCGGGCCCGGAACCGCGCCCGACCCCGGCCGGTGCCGTCGAAGGTGCTTTCCGGCCAGCTGCGGCGCTGGGCCGAGGTGCGCGACGAGCTGGCGGCCGACGGCTTCGACGCCGTCCATCCGGCGGCGCCCGTCGCCGTCGTCCATCCCGAGCTGGTGCACGCGCCGGCGGCGGCCCGACGTCAACAGGAGGAGCCCATGGCCCTGTCATTCGGCCTGCAGATCGCCACCTTCGAATGGCCGGACGGCATAGGTCCCGGGCTGGCGTCCGTCGCCCGGACGGCCGAGGAAGCCGGCTTCACCAGCGTCTGGGTGATGGACCACTTCATCCAGATCCCGCCCGTCGGCCCGCACTGGCAGAACATGCTCGACAGCTGGACGACGCTCGGCTTCCTCGCCGGCCACACCGATCGGGCCCGGCTCGGCACCATGGTCACCGGCATCACCTACCGCAACATCGCCCATCTGGCCAAGATCGCCGCCACCCTCGACGTGCTCTCCGGCGGCCGGGCCGTCTGCGGCGTCGGCGCCGGCTGGTTCGAGCGGGAGCACAAGGCCTACGGCTTCGACTTCCCACCCCTGCGCCGGCGCTACGAGCTGCTGGAGGACGCACTGCAGCTCCTCCCGCTGATGTGGGGCCCGGGGGCGCCGGCGTTCGAGGGGGCGACCACCAAGGTGGGCGAGGCGCTCTGCTATCCCCGGCCGGCGCAGGAGCGGATCCCGATCCTCGTGGGCGGGTCCGGCGAGCGGAGGACGCTGCGGCTGGTGGCCCGGTACGCCGACGCCTGCAACCTCTTCGGCGACGCGGCCACCGTGCGCCACAAGGTCGACGTCCTCCACCGCCACTGCGCCGAGGTGGGGCGCGACCCGGACCAGGTCGAGGTCACCCACCTCTCCTCGACGCTCGACGCCTCCACCGAGGAGCTGATCGGCCGCTACCGGGACCTGGCCGAGGCCGGCGTACGGACGGCGGTGGTCCGGTTCCCCGTGCTCGACGAGAAGGCCGTCGAGTCGTTCGCCCCGGTGATGGCCGCCTTCAGCTGAGGGCCTGGGCCAGATCCTCCAGCAGATCCTCGACGTCCTCGACGCCGACTGAAAGACGTACCAGTCCGGGGTCGGCCGCCAGCGGCGTCCCGGAGAGGCTGGCGTGGCTCATGCGGGCCGGGTAGCCGACCAGTGACTCCACCCCGCCCAGGGACTCCCCCAGGGTGAACAGCTTCGTGCGACCGACGAAGTCGGCGGCCGCCGCCTCACCGCCGGCCAGCACGCAGGAGATCATCCCCCCGAACCGGCCCGACATCTGACGCTTGGCCAGATCGTGACCCGGGTGGTCGACGAGGCCCGGATAGGACACCGACGCCATCGCCGGGTGATCGGCCAGGAAGGAGGCGACGGCCAGGGCGTTGTCGCAGTGCCGGTCCATCCGCAGGGCGAGCGTCTTGACGCCCCGCAGGACAAGGAAGCAGTCGAACGGGCCCGGTACCGAGCCGGCGGCGTTGCGCGTGAGCGTGAGGGCGGCGGCCAGTTCCGGGTCGTCGGTGGCCACGAAGCCGCCGATGACGTCGGAGTGCCCGCTCAGGTACTTGCTCGTCGAGTGGACCACGACGCCGGCACCGAGCTCCAGGGGCCGCTGGAGGTAGGGCGAGGCGAAGGTGTTGTCGACCGCGCACACCGCCCCTCGCTCCCGGGCCAGGCCGGCCAGGGCGGCGATGTCGACGACGGCGAGGCCGGGGTTGGTGGGCGACTCCACCCACAGCAGCCGGGTGCGGTCGGTCCAGGCCGCCTCCACCGCGCCAAGGTCGCTCAGGTCGACAGCGGTGAAGTCGGCCTTGTGGACCTGGCTCAGCAGGCGGTGGGTCCCCCCGTAGCCGTCGGTGTTGACCAGGATGTTGTCGCCCGGGGAGAGCTGGCGCACCACGGCGTCGACGGCAGCCATGCCGCTGGCGAAGGCCAGCCCGCAGGCCGCCCCTTCCAGGGAGGCCAGGCAGGCCTCGAGGGCCGTGCGCGTGGGGTTGGCGGAGCGGGAGTACTCGTAGGCCTTGTGGCCGCCCAGTCCCTCCTGGGCGAAGGTCGAGGTCTGGTAGACGGGCGTGGTGACCGCGCCGGTAGCGGGGTCGGGATCCTGGCCGGCGTGGATGGCGCGGGTTGAGAACCCAGTCAGTTCTGGCCCTGCAGCTCGGCGATGCGGGCGTCGATGCGGTCGCGCTCGGCCAGCAGCGCCTCCCGCTCGGCGTCCTCGGACTCGATCACCGCGATGATCCTCTCGACGGCGTCACGCACGGGCTGGGCCTCCTCCGCCAGGAGGGGACCGCCCCGCCGGTCGCACTTGGGGACGTCGGCGTCCCACGGGACGACGGCGGCCAGCGGCACGCCGTACTCGTCCGAAAGCCGGTTGAACAGCTCGACGTCGGCCTCGCCCCGGGCCTTGTTGCCCACGCCGTAGATGCGGGGGATGCCCAGCTCCCGGGCCAGGGGGACGGTACGGCCGGCGGTCATCACCGACTTGTGGGTGGGCTCCATGATCATGAGGAGCACGTCGGCGTAGGCCAGGGTGCCGCCCGAGCGGCTGAGGTGCTCCAGCCCGGCTTCCATGTCGACGAGGGTGATGTCGGCCTCCTCGTCGATGGCGGTGCCCAGGAGGCTACGGACCATGTAGTGGTCGGCGCAGCTGCAGCCGGCGCCCGCCTGGTCGATGCGCATGGCGTGGAGGAGGGTGACACCCGAGGGCGTCGGCAGGCCGTACTCGGAAAGAAGGGCGCCCGGCGACAGCGTGCCGTCACCCAGGCCGACGACGAGCTTGCGGGGGACGAGCGGCGCCTCGTTGGCAGTCTTCTCGTCGAGCCCCAGGCTCATGGCCAGGTTGGGATTGGAGTCGGTGTCGACCGCCAGCACCTTCTTGCCTCGAGCCACGTAGGCCTGGCACAGCAAGCCCGACAGCGAGGTCTTACCAACGCCGCCTTTGCCGACGACACCGAGCTTCATCCGTTTCTCCCTTCGGGTGACGCTCCATTGTGTCGCGGATCGCCCCCGTCGGGGGGCTAGATCACGTCACGCCGGCGCACCACCCGCCGGCGGGAGGCGACGACGGGCTCCTCGTCGACGTAGCCGTCCTCGACGATGGTCCGCCGGCGGGAGCCGCCATACCAGCCGCCCCTGTCCCCGTTGAGGATCAGCATGCTGGCGGCCAACCCGACCACGCCGACGACCATGAGGATCACGCCGATGGTGTTGAGGTCGATGCCCGAGGTCGAGACGTTGACCGCGAAGGCCAGGACCGCCCCCAGGGCGATCAGGAAGATGCTCGCACCGATTGTCATGCACGCACGCGTACCCACCGGAAGGCGGTATTACCCGTGCCGAACACGTGATCGGCTACCATGGAGGGGCGACGGGTGCATCCGGTACCCCAGTCGGGGCCTTTCCTTCCTGAGCCGCCGGGCCGCTGGGCCTGACGGGCAACGAGACGGTGGGTTCGGCCCACCTCGTTCCCCACAACTCAGGAGCTCCTCATCACCACGAAATCGTTCGCCGCGCTCGGCGTCGCCCCGGACCTCGCCGAGGCGCTGGCCGCCGGCGGCATCACGTCGCCGTTCCCGATCCAGTCCATGACCATCCCCGACGCCCTGGCCGGGCGCGACGTCTGCGGCAAGGCCCAGACCGGGTCGGGCAAGACCCTGGCCTTCGGCCTGCCTGTCATCATGCGCCTCACCGAGGCCAAGCCCCACCGGCCCAAGGCGCTCATCCTCGTCCCCACCCGCGAGCTCGCCCACCAGGTCCAGGAGGTGCTCACACCCCTCGCCGCATCGCGTGGGCTGCGGCTGAGCGCGGTCTACGGCGGCGCCCCCATGGACCGCCAGGTCAAGGCCCTGCGCCGGGGCGTCGAGATCGTGGTCGCCACGCCGGGCCGGCTCATCGACCTGGGCGACCGGGGCGAGATCTCGCTGTCGGAGGTGGAGACCCTGGTCCTCGACGAGGCCGACCGCATGGTCGACATGGGCTTCATGCCCCAGGTCGAGTGGGTGCTGCGCCGGCTGCCGGCCGAGCACCAGACCCTGCTGTTCTCCGCCACCCTCGACAGCGACGTCGACCACCTCATCAAGACCTACGTGCGCACGCCGGCCCGCCACGAGGTCGTCTCGACGCTTCCTACGGTGGAGAGCATGGAGCACCGTTTCCTGAAGGTCCACCAGATGGACAAGGTGAAGGTGGCGGCCGAGATCGCCAAGGGCGTGTTCCGGGCCCTCGTCTTCGTCCGCACCAAGCGGGGCGCCGACCGCCTGGCCGTCCAGCTGCGCAAGGAGGCGGGGGTGAAGTGCGAGGTCCTCCACGGCGACCTCACCCAGGGCGCCCGCCAGCGGGCGCTGCAGCGCTTCACCAAGGGCGACGTGGGCATCCTGGTCGCCACCGATGTGGCCGCCCGCGGCCTCGACATCGACGGGGTCGACGTCGTCATGCACTACGACCCGCCCGAGGACCACAAGGCCTACCTTCACCGCTCGGGGCGCACGGCCCGGGCCGGCGAGAAGGGTGTCGCCGTCAGCCTGCTGTTGTGGGACCAGGAGGGTGAATCCGAGCGGCTGCGCAAGCGCCTCGGCATCCGCCAGCCGCTCGTCGAGATCTTCTCCAACGACGCCCGCCTGCGGGATCTGACCGGCGAGGCGTGGCAGTCGCCGGACGAGGTGGAGGAAGAGGCCACCGGCACCGACGGCGCCTTCCAGCCCACCCACACCATCGCCCGCCGCATGGGTGGAGGCTCGAGAGGCCGGCGCCGGCGCTGAGAGCGGCGGAAACGGTGACGTTCGGCGCGCCTGAGAACGCTGAATGTCACCGTCGCCCCGGTGTTTTCAATGTCCCTTGACGGACACGTCTCGTTGGATATGCTCCCGCCGTGCCTCAGCTTGCAGAAGTTTCGAGTGGGATCGTGGCCCTGGTCATCTTCGCCATCGTGGTGGTCGGCGTGGTCGTGGCCGTGGCGATGGGTAAGGGGAAATAGCCCGCCGCAGTCCTCCCGAACCCCGACGTCTCCGTCCCGGCCTTCGGCACCCCATCGCAGGAGGAAGCAGAAGCGCCGGGCACAGCGGTGCCGGGTGCCCGCGCCCGGGACGAGCCCGAACGCCGGGCGCCAAAGGATCGGGGCCGGCCCCGTTCAGCGCGTGAGCTGCAAAGGTGTGCAGGTGTCCAGGCCGGCGATGCCGTGCACGCCGCTGAGCCCCCGGGACAGCGTCGTAGCCCACGTCGTTCGGTCTCTGGGCGCAGTGGAGCCGGCTCCGAGGGTGGGCCGTAAGGGATTTGAACCCCTGACCCCCTGCGCGTCATGCAGGTGCTCTGCCAACTGAGCTAACGGCCCTCGATCCAGGACACTACCGCGACTCGACGGGCGCGAAGCCCTGGCGCAGGGTGTTCTCGCTCACGGTCCGGGGTTCGACGAACTGGAGCAGGTAGTCGGGGCCCCCGGCCTTGGACCCGACCCCCGACAGCCCGTAGCCGCCGAAGGGCTGGCGGCCGACCACCGCGCCGGTGATCGAGCGGTTGATGTAGACGTTGCCGGCCCGCAGCTCGTTGGCGGCGACGCGGATGTGGGCGGGCGACCGGGACACGAGGCCGGCGGTGAGGGCGAACTCGGTGTCGTTGGCCAGGGCGATGGCCTCGTCGAAGTCGCGGGCCCGGAAGATGCCCAGCACGGGGCCGAAGATCTCCTCCGTCGCCAGGCGCCCGCCGGGGCGGACGTGGGAGACGACCGTGGGCGCCACGAAGAACCCCTCGCCGGGCATGTCGGCGCCGGCGAAGACCACGTCGCCCTCCTGGCCCGCCAGCTCCACATAGGAGCGCACTCGGGCCTGGGCCTCGGCGTCGATGAGGGGGCCGACATCGACGGCCATGTCCCGGGGATGACCCACCCTGAGCAGGCGGGTGGCGCCGACGACCCGCTCCACCACCTCGTCGTAGACGTCGTCGAGGACGATCAGCCGGGACAGGGCCGAGCACTTCTGGCCGGCGAAACCGAAGGCGGAACCGATGGCGATGGGCACCGCCTGGTCCAGGTCGGCGTCGGCGTCGACCACCAGGGGGTTCTTGCCGCCGAGCTCGGCGATGACCCGCTTGATGTGGCGCTGGCCGGGCCGGACGCGGGCGGCAGCCTCCACGATGCCCAGGCCCACGGGCTTGGAGCCGGTGAAGGCGACGAAGGAGATGTCGGGGTGCTCGACCAGGTAGGCCCCGACCTCCTCCCCCATCCCTGGCAGGAAGGCCAGCGCACCGGCGGGCAGGCCGGCGGCGAGGAGGGCGTCGACCAGCCGGGATGCCACCGCCGGCGTCTGCTCGGCCGGCTTGAACAGCACGGCGTTGCCGGTGACGAGGGCAGCGACCACCATGCCGGTGGGGATGGCGAGGGGGAAGTTCCACGGCGAGATGACGACGCCGATGCCGCGGGCCTGGTAGCGCAGGCCGTTGTGCTCGCCGGGCGGTGACTGGACCTCGGCGCCCTCGTCGAGACGGATGGCCTCCCGGCCGTAGTACTCGCAGAAGTCGATGGCCTCGCAGACGTCGGCGTCGGCATCCCGCCACGGCTTGCCGGCCTCGAACACCTCCAGGGCGGCGAGCTCGTTGCGCCGGGCCCGCATCCATTCGGCGGCCCGGAACAGGACCGCGGCCCGCTCCCGGGCCGGCGTCCGCCGCCAGGACGGCCACGCCCGCCGGGCCGCCTCCAGGGCGTCCTCGGCCTCGGCCGGCCCACACCGGGCGGACCGGGCGACGACCGTCGACGGGCAGGATGGGTCGACGGACTCGATCCGGCCCTCGGTCTCGACGGCCCGGCCGTGGATGCGGCCGGGCACCCACTCCCCCACCTCGACGGTCCCCACCGCCGCGGTCATTGCCGCCCGCACCGTCGCCCGCCGCCACTCGCCGAGGGGCTCGGGCGAATAGGGGCCCGGCTTGCGGGCGTCGGTCGGCGCCCGGCGGGCCGGCGGCTCACGCTCGGGCAGGTGGTCGACCGTGGGCGGCGCCACCAGGGCATCGAGGTCCTGTCCCTCGACGAACCGCCGGCGCACGAAGCTCTCGTTGGCGGTGTTCTCCAGCAGCCGGCGCACCAGGTATGCCATTCCGGGGACCAGCTCGCCCACCGGGGCGTAGACCCGCAGGCGCAGGCCCATCTTGCGCACCGCGGCGTGCAGCGGATCGGCCATCCCGTAGAGGAGCTGGACCTCGTAGCCGTCGTCGGGGATGCCGACGGACCGGGCGTACTCCACCGCGTAGGCGATCGAGCGCAGGTTGTGGGTGCCGAAGGCGGCCTTGACCGTGCCGTGGGCGTCGTGGAGCAGGCGGGTGCAGCGCTCGTAACTGGCGTCGGTCTGAACCTTCTGGGAGAACACCGGCACCGGCCAGCCCTCGGCCTCCGACGCCACCGTCTCGGTGTCCCAGTACGCACCCTTGACCAGCCGGACGGTGACCGGCCGTTCACGGCCCGACGCCCAGGCGATGAGATCGGCCAGGTCCTCGTGGGCATCCTTGAGATAGGCCTGGATGACGACGCCGGCGTCGAGGCCGGCCAGCTCCGGCTCGTCGAGCAGCTCACGGAAGAGCTGCAGGGTGAGGTCCTTGACGTCGTAGTGCTCGGCGTCGAAATGGATGTAGGCCCCGGCGGCCGCGGCCTCGGCCAGGAGAGGCCGGAGGCGGGCCTTGGCGCCGGCCAGGCCGTCGGCCCGGGTCAGGGGGGCGTAGCGGGTGGCGAGGGCGGTGGGCTTGACGCTGATGTTGACCCGGGGCAGCGGGCCGAGGTCGTCGCTGTCCAGGCGAGGATTGGGGGCCCACCGAGGGATGGCCGCCACCAGCGTGCCGAGCAGGTCGCCCACCCGGGCCGCATAGCGGTCGGCATCGGCCTCGGTGAGGGTCTTCTCGCCGAGGAGGTCCACGGTCGACGCGCTGCCGCCGGCCCACAGCCGGGCCAGGCCCGGGACGGCGCCGGCCGGCGTCTGGCCCACGATGAACTGCTCGGCCACCCGGGTGATGCTGCGCCGGGCCAGGCCGGCGGCGGCCGCCTTGCCGAGGGGCACGTGCCCGGCCAGCTCCAGGCCCAGGTCGAGGGCCTTGGGGACGTCGGCGCCGCCGTGCAGGTACTCGTCGAGGTGGCGGACGACGTCGTCGTCGTCGGTCGTGGCCGGGAAGACGTCGACGAAGCGGAACAGCTGGGTCTTGAACGACGGGTGGGACATGGCCCACTCGAGCATCCGCTCGCTCCACCACGAGGACGAGACGATCCCCGACCGCTCCTCGCCGCCCAGCTCGGCCAGCTGGCGGGCCAGGGCGGTCGCGGCCTTGTCGAGGGCGGCGGGCATACCCCCGACGTTACGTGGGGTCGAGCGCTACTCGGCCCAGGGCGTCCATCACGGCCACCACGTCGTCGGACTCGGTGGCGGCCACGAGGTCCACGGCCCGCTGCAGGAGGCCGCCCGGCGAGGCCACCACCTTGCCCAGGACGGCCACCCCCCGGTCCAGAGAGTCGATCAGCTGAGCCCGCCGGCTCGGCTCGCCGGTCGACGCCAGCACCAGGGCCTGGGACCACGCCTCGTTGCGGGCCACCCGGATGCTGAAGTTCAGGACTTCGTCGTCCTCGCCGCCGCCCACCCGGTCGATCACGTCGAGCAGGGGCGAGAAGCGGCCGATGCAGGCCCGGACCTTGGGCAGCAGCGCCCCCAGGATGTCGTTGACCCGCATGAAGTCGTCGTGGAGGGACATGATCTCCCGGCCCGGACAGGTCTCGGCGGCCACGACGGCGAGATCCAGGTTCACGTGGGCGTTCATGCCGAGAAGCAGGTGCTGGAGGATGACCTCGTCCGGGCCGGCGCCGAAGGCCACCCGCCAGCTGCGGGGGACCGGTCTCCCCTCTCGCCAGTGGTGCAGGGGATCCAGGTAGCGGGCGGCGAAGCGCTCCACGAACCGCTCCATCCGCTCCGGATCGTCGAACCCGCCGGCCACCAGCCGGGCGCGAACCGCTCGCGTCGTCTGGCGGTACATGGCCGTGAACCAGCCCCGGCGGTCCCCGTTGCCACGGACGGCGTCGAGCTCCGCCTCCATACGTATCAGAACTGCATCTATTTGAGCAGTGGAAATAGGTGTCATCGTCGACTACCGTCCGTCCGACCACAGCAGTCGATCCGGGGGGATCCGCATTCTCGCTTGCCGACGCGCTCCGGCGCGCACATTCGGCCTGGTAACGCTGTCCGCCACCGTCGTCGCCCTCGTTCCGGGGCCGGTGACGGCGGTGACCGCCGATTCTCTCTCGGCCGGTTCGACGGTGCGGTTCGAGGCCCTGAGCGGCGGCTCCACCGGGCTCACGGTGGCCGGCACGGGCAGTTTCCGAGGCACCATCGAGGTCCGCAGGAACGGTCGCGGGCTCGCGGTGGTGAACCATCTGGCCCTGGAGGAGTACGTACGGGGCATCGACGAGGTGCCTCCGAGCTGGCCCGTCGCCGCCCTCCAGGCCCAGGCCATCGCCGCCCGCACCTACGCGGCCCACAAGGTGTTCGCCGGTGAGGCCCGGTGGCGCCAGCTGGGCGCCGACATCTGCGCCACCTCGACCTGCCAGGTCTACCGGGGGCTCGACACCGAGCGGAAGGCCGCCGGCTACGGCTGGCTGCCGGCGGTCGAGGCGACGGCGGGGCGGGCGCTGCTCGAGGGCGGGCACCCGATCATGGCCAGTTACTCCTCGACGGCGAACGGGCCCCGGGCCATGAGCCAGAACGGGGCGCTCGCCATGGCCAACGAGGGGCGGTCGGCGGCCGACATCCTCGCCAACTACTACGGCATCCGGCCGACCCTGGCGCCGGCCAAGCTGCCCGCCGCCATCAAGGTGGCCGTGGTCACCAGCACGTCGACGGTCCGGATCTCGGCACCGGGACCGTTCCGGGTCCACGACGGAGCCGGCGCCCTGGTGGCTTCAGCGGCCGGCGAGTGGGCGGTCGTAGCCGGCGGCGACGGCGTCCGGCTGGTGCCGCCGGAGTCGTACGCGCCGCCGGTCGTCGTTCCCGAGGGTCCCGCATCAGAGCCGTCGCGGAGCCCCGGGCGCGTGATGACGGCGGCCGGCACGCTTCCGAGGCCGGCTTCGGGGCGGTGGGCCGTGATCGCGGTGGCGCTCTCGCTGGTGGTGGCCATGTCCACCATCACCTTCCAACGGAGGCGGCGCGCCTAGCGTCACCCTCCGTGGGAAGGAAAGCCGGGATCGTGCTGGCGATGCTGATCGGGGTGCTTGGCGTGGGCATCGCTCCGGCCTCGGCCGGCGGCGGGCACCTGGCTCCCGTCCTGGAGCGCTACGAACCCGGGGAGGAGGTGAAGCTGGTGGGGTACACGGGCGGGCCGGTGCCCGACGAGCCCTTCTACGCCTACCTGCGCCCGGTCGAAGACGGCACCGTGCCCGCCCTCGATGACTCCGGCCGCTACGTCGGCGAGCTGGTCGTGCGGGAGACGGCTCACCGCGACTACCTGCGCTACCGGATCAGCATCACCTTCGCCCTGCCCCCCGCCCTGGCGGCCGGCCAGTACGAGATCACCTACTGCGACGATCCGTGCACGGGCCAGTTCCTGGGCGACCTGGTGCCCAGCCCGCTCAGCATCGGCGTCGCCCCCGCCCGACCGGTGGTGCGGCTGTGGGCGCCCGAGGAGCCCGAGATCGCCAACCTGGCCCCGGGGGCGGTACTCGTCGGCCCCGGTTACCAGACGACCGCGGGCGCCCTCCGGGCCCCTCCCACCACCGTCGCCGCCGCCCCGCCGGCCACGGCGGCGCCCGCGCCGGCCCCGACCGCCCTGCCGTCGCCGGCCACCGGCGATGACTCGGACATGGCCCTCGGCCTGCCCATCGCCCTGGTCCTGGCGTCGGCCGGCGCCACCGCCTTGGTGCTCAGCCGGCTCCAGCGGGCCCACCACCAGCTCCGGCGGGGGGCCTTGATCGTCCGCTAGTTGAGCACACGGCGCGCCCGGCGCCGGCGCCGGCCCGGGATCACACGGGCGGCGACGTCGGCCACGTTGTGAGCCGCCACCCGGTGGAAGGCGTAGCGGGCCACCAGCTCGGGCTGGCGGGTGGCCAGCGGCGAGTACCGGTCGACGTGGGCTGTCACGTGGTTGCCCTTGCCGACGATGATGTGGAGGCTGTGGGTGGGCGAGACCTCCCGGAGGGAGACCTGGCCCCGGTGGAATATGGCGCCCAGGCGGGTGTCGCGGCGGAACCGGCCGCTCTCCTCCAGCTCCCGGAGCAGGGCGACTGGGTCGGGGGTGGTGAAGTGGTGCGCGGCACCCCGCCGCGCCGGCTCGTCGGCCACCTCGACCGCCGCCGCCAGCCCCAGGGCCGCCACCCGATGGGGCACGGGGGCGGCCCCGGGCTCCATGGGCCGGCGGATGGTGGGCCGCACGTCGTGGACCCGCCACCCCCGGTGCTGGGCCACCTTGCGCAGCTGACGGTCGGGGTTGACCACCTCGGCGTGGCCGACCAGCTCGAGGAGGGGCAGGTCGTTGATGGAGTCGGAGTAGGCCACCGACGCCGACAGGTCGATGCCGTTGTGGGCGGCGTGCAGCTCGACGGCGCCGGCCTTGGCCGCCCCCTGGAGGATGATGCCGGCCAGCCGGCCGCTGTAGCGCTCCTCCTCGTCGACCTCGGCCGTGCTGCCCAGGCCGCCGGTCATACCCAGGCCCTCGGCCACGATCTCGGCCAGCTCGGCCGGCGCCGCGGTGGCCACGAAGGTCAAGGCGCCCTCGGCCCGGTGAGCCTCGATCAGCTGGGCCAGGTCCGGGTAGACGAGCGGCACGATGCTCTCATCGGCGATCTCCCGGGCCAGGGCCCGCAGCTCGGGGCGGTGCTTGCCGGCGACGAACGACAGGGCCGCGCCCTGCGGCCCCTCCGGGGGGCGGCCGGCGCGAAACACCAGCCGCTGCCACGCGAAGGCCAGCAGGTCCGCCCGCCCGTAGAAGTGCCGGCGCTGGAGGCCCTGGGCCAGCAGGTACAGGCTGGAGCCGGGGATGAGGGTGTCGAGGCCGAAGAAGGCGGCCCGGCGCTCGGGAGTGGGTCTCGGTGGAGGCGCGGCCGGTTCGGGCGCGCCGAGGGAGGTCGACATTCGAGGGTTCTCCTTCGAGAAAAGGTGCGGCCTGCGACTTGGCCGTCGTCAGCTCGCAGGGATGCGGCTTCTTGGACGGGCCCGCCGTGAGTGGCTCACGCGCACCTTACCAGCCACTCCCCCACTTTGTGAGCCATTTCACAAGCTCGCCGGAGGGCGTTCAGCCGCCGTTCACGACGATGAGGAGGCAGGACGCTCGGGGCGTCTCCGGGCCCGCCGCCGCCCAGCCACGCCGGCGACCGCCACCAGTGCCATCACCGCCACCGCGACGCGGCCGGGACCAACGCCGTCGAGCCAGTTCGATACCTCGCCCGACCAGCGGGTGACGGCGCCGACTGGCCCGGCGGGCACGTCGTCGTCCCGGGCGAGACGGATCTCATAGACGGCGTACCAGGTGACGTAGGCGCCGGCCCCGGCCAGCAGGACGCCGCCGGCGCGGGCGATGACCGGCGTCGCCCGGCGCACCGCGGCGCCGATGGGCCGGCGGGCCAGGCCGATGGCGACGGCCAACCCGGTCAGCACCGTCCCCATGCCGAGGGCGTAGGCGATGAACACGGCCAGGCCCGACAGGACGCTGGCGTCCTCGAAGGTGGTGGCGACGGCGGCCAGGAACACAGGGAGCGTGCACGACAGGGACACCGTGGCGTACGACGCCCCGTAGAGGGCCATGGACCCGAACCCCCGGCTGCTGCCGCCCACCGCCAGGCGGGGCAGCCGCACCGCCGGCTTCCAGCCGGCGGCCACAGCCACCCCCAGCGCCGTCAGCACCACGCCGATGGGGACCGACACCCAGGGGGCGGCCCGCTGCACGGCCATGGAGAACGACGTGGTGGCCAGCCCGGCCAGGCCGAACACCACCACGAAGCCCACGGTTGTGGCCGAGCCCACGGCGAGGGCGCCGGTGACCGGCCGGGATGCCGGGCCGGTGCCGTCCTCGGCCCCCAGGAAGAAGGCGAGGTAGGCGGGGAGCAGGGCGAAGCCACAGGGGTTGAAGGCGGCCAGCATCCCCGCCGCGTAGCCCAGCGCCAGCGGCGCGTCGATCACCGGGGCGTCAGTACTGGGCGGCCAGGCGGGCGACCTCGGCTTCGGGGAAGGGGCCGAGCCACCGCTTCACCTCCCTGCCGTCGGGCGCCAGCAGCACCGCCGCCGGCTGCCCGGAGATGCCCAGCTCCCGCCACGAGCGGAACGAGGAGTCCCACAGCATGGTGAAGCTGGTGCCGTAGCGGGTGACGAAGTCCCGGGCCTCGGCCAGGGAGTCCTGGGTGCCGAGGCCCACCACCCTCAGAGTCGACTGGTGCTGCCGAGCGAACTGCTCGACGCCGGGAGCCTCCCGGCGGCAGGTGGGTCAGTGTGGCGCCCAGAACCACACAAGCAGGGGCTCGGGCGACGGCGCCAGCGAGGCCAGGTTCACCTTGGTGCCGGCGCCCACGTCGTCGACCGTCAGGTCGGGCAGCACGCTTCTGCCGGCGACGGGCGCCGGCGCCGGCGCCTGGGCGCCGTCGAGGCTGGGCAGGGTCGACACGGTGGCCGGCGTGGCCTGGCCCGAAGTCGACCCTCCTCCACACGCTCCGCCGAGCAGGGCGGAGGCGGCGGCGAGGGCGGCGGTCAGGCGGTGGGCCTGCATGGGCGGTTCCTTCGGGCGGAGGCGGCGCACGGGTATCATTGTGCCGGTATCCCGGCTACCACATCGAGCAGGGCGTAGGTCGGAGGGTGGGCTTCGGTGCTCGACCGGCAGGCCAGCTGGCGGGCGTGCTCGGCGGGGAGAACCTGTACCCGCACGTCGTACGAGCGGCCGCCAGCCGCCTCGAGCTTGACCTCGACGACCCCGCCGCCCCGAGGGCGGTGGCCCCCGACCACCAGGTCGTCGATGCCGACGATGCCCTCCCGGGCCCGCAGGAAGTGCTCGGCGGCCTGGGCCGCGAACTGCTCGCCGGCCCGTCCCCGGTAGCGCTCCAGGTCGACGATGCCGGCCTCGTAGCCCTCGACCACCCCGAGGACGTCGTCGGGCGACAGCCGCCCGAAGTAGAGCCCGTGGGGCAGGCACACCAGGTTGCCGGCGAAGCGGTCGCCGCCGAAGTGCGACGACTCCCACACCATCCCGTCCCGCCGGCCGTGGAGGGCTCGGGCCACCGGCCGGCCCAGGTTGGCGCAGCACTGGTCGTGGCGGCCATTGGTGCACACCAGGTACAGCGGGTCGGACCGGAGGGCGCCGAAGCCCACCCGCTCCCCCCGGCGCAGCGGCGAGAAGTCCACGTCCAGCAGCTCGTCGAGGTCGTCGACCACCCGCTCCTCGATCCAGCGCCGGCGCCGGCCGGTGTGGGCCACGAAGCAGTGCCGGGAGCTGTCGTCGGGACGGACGGGCCGGCGCACCAGCAGCACCCGGATGCCGTGCTCGTCCGAAAGAGCGGCCAAGCCGTCGGACAGGTGGGTGGGAAGACCGCTCTCCCGGAGGGCCACCGGTCCCCACGCCCCCGGGTGCTCGACGAGGAGCCAGTTGCGGACGATCGAGGCGGTGGCGTGCAGCGGCTCGCCCCAGGCCAGGGAGATGGCGCTGCAGACCGGGTCAGCCACCGTCGACGACCTCGAGCAGCCCCTCGGCGACCAGGCGCCGGCCCAGGACCAGGCGGCTGGGGCCGTCGAGGAGGTCGCCGAGGTCGCCGAGGCGGAAGGGGCCGGCGGCGGCGATGCGGGCCATGGCCGGCTCCAGCGCCGAAGGCATGTCCAGCTCCCGCCCGCCGCCCAGCACGACGGTGACCCGGCCGCCGCCCGTCACCAGGTGGCAGACCCCGCCCTCCCGCCGGCGCAGCCGGGTGGAGTCGTCGATGTGGTCGAGCAGGGAGAGTTGGTGCAGCTGGCCGGCCAGGATCGGCGGCCGGCCGGCGTAGAACCGGCGGGCCGCCGCCGCGGCCACGGCGCCGGTGTCCACCCCGTCGAGCCACTTGCGCAGGCGGAAGACGGCCTCCTCGACACCGGCGGTCAGGGCGGCCTGATCGCCGGCGTAGCCCGGCGGCAGCGCCCGGCGCAGCTCGGGCTCCTGGGCGGCCCCGGCGACGAGCTCGCGCAGGACGTCGTGCCAGGTGGTGGTGACGACGCCGATGGTCAGGTGGGCCGACAGCGCCTCCTGGGCCCGGGCGGCGTGGAGGAAGCCTCGGGGGACGTACAGGCAGTCACCCGGGGCCAGTTCCACGGACATGATCGGGGGGCCGGCGTCCTCGGCGGTGCCCTGCCACGGCTGTGACGGCAAGGGGTCGGCGAGCACCGGCTCGTGGACGGTCCATGCCTTGGTGCCCGCCAGCTGGAGCACGAAGACGTCGTGGGTGTCGTAGTGGACACCCAGGCCCCGGGCGCCGGCCGGGGTGATGTAGGCGTTGGCCTGCACCGCGTGGGTCAGTTCCAGCTCCAGGGACCGGCAGAACCGGGTCAGCGGCGGGCAGGAGCGCTGGAGGCCCTGGAAGACGATCGTGGCCCCCCGCCGGTGCTCCTCGAAGATCCGGGCCGGGTCACCGAGCCCGGTGACGGGCTGGCCGCCGACCGTCGCCCGCCTGGTGTAGCGCGACGGGGCCAGCGGCGTGCCGTCCTTGACCAGCCGGAACGTCGGCAGCCGGGGCGACGACGACGCGATGAACCGGTCGACGTCGCCGAGGGAGAACAGGTCGGAGAACCCGCTCGGGTCGGCGCCGGCGCGGTGCAGCGGCGCCTGGGCCCACTGGCGGTCTATGAAGCGGGCGGCGTCGCCGACGCAGCGGGCGAGCGCCGTCACGCGGAGCGAGACCTAGGCGTCGGTGCCGTCGACGTCGGCGGTGTCGGTGCTGTCCGAGTCGGAGGTGTCGGTGCTGTCCGAGTCGGTGCCGTCGGTCGAGTCCGAGTCGGCCCCGTCGCCCTGGTCGGTCGAGTCGGTGGTGTCACCGGAGTCGGCACCGTCGGAGGTGTCGGTGGAATCGGAGTCGGCCGCCATCCGGGCACCCGAGGCGCCGCGGGTGGTGATGTCGTCGTCGGTCAGCCCTTTGATGAGTTCAGCCATGGCGGCACTATAAGCGCCCGTGCCGGGCCCCTACGGCAGGAGGACGGTGCCCCCGAGGACGAACACGGTGCCGAGGATGGCGGTGTTGGTGGCCGACGGGGTGGACGCCGAGCCGCCGGAACCGGAAGGCCCGGTGGCGGCCGACATGCCGGTCAGGGTCAGTGGCGCGGCCATCGAAGTGCTCGACGCCGGCCCGGTGCGCCCGGAGTTGCTCGACGACGAGCCGGCCGAGCTGACCCCGGAGTCGCCGGAGGTGGCGAAGGGCGTGGCCGTCAGGACCGAGAGCCCGCCCGAACCGCCGCCCGCGGCGGCCGAGCCGACGCTGGAGCCGCCGGTGCCGGCCACCAGGCCTCCCGGGGCGAGGAGGGCGACCAGGTTCACGACCGGAGCGCCGGCGCCGGCCAGGGGCAGGGCCGCCCCGGCTCCCCCACCGGATCCGCCGGCGGCGACGGCGGCGATGCCGTTGGCCGCGGTGCCGGTGCTGCCGGAGAGGGCGTCGGCTCTGGAGGCGGCGCCGCTGTTGGCGGCCGAGTCGGCGCCGGCGGCGGCGAGCGCCGCACCGGTGGAGCCGGAGCCACCGGTGCTGCCGGTGGTCACCGCACCGCCGGTGGCGGTGGCCGAGCCGAGGATCGCCGAGTTGGTGGCCGTGGGCGACGAGGTGGCGCCGCCGGTGCCTCCGGTGGTGCCCGAGTTGCCCGACTGGGCCGCCGGCTGGGCCGCCGCCGTCGAGGCTGCTGAGCCGGTGTCGCCGGTGTTCGTGCTGCCCGACTGGGCAGTGGCGGCGCCAGAGCTGCCGGACTTGGCCGTGGGCGTGATGTTCACGGTGGAGGATCCGCCGCTGCCGCCGTTGGCGGTACCGGTGGCCACGCCGCTGCCGCCCGTCCCCGTGACGATCTGGGCGCCGGCGGGCTGGACCGCACCGATCACCGACGCCGCGGCCAGGGCGAAGGCGAAAGCCACCTCGGCCTTGTGCCGAGCGGCCGTGGACAACGCCGCAGATAGAGAGACCATCAGACCCACCTCAGTTCACCGCCATGGGGAAGCGCCAAGCGCCAAGACTGTAACAAGCCCGGCGGGCTTTCGGGGCAGACGCCGTACAGTCGGAGGTTTCGACGGGAGGAGCGGCATGCGCTACAAGCTCTTGGGCCGGACGGGACTGCGCGTCTCCGAGCTCTGCCTCGGCACGATGACCTTCGGGCCGGATTGGGGCTGGGGCGCCGACCGTGACGAGTCCAAGGCGATCTTCGACGCCTTCGCCGACGCCGGCGGCAACTTCGTCGACACCGCCAACCGGTACACCAACGGCACGGCCGAGACCTATGTCGGCGAGTTCATCGCCTCCGACCGGGAGCGGTTCGTCGTGGCCACCAAGTACACCCTCAGCCGCGACGGCACCGACCCCAACGCCGCCGGCAACCACCGCAAGAGCCTGGTCGAGTCGCTCGAGCACAGCCTGCGCCGGCTCAAGACCGACTACATCGACGTCTACTGGGCCCACATCTGGGACCCCCACACCCCCATCGAGGAGATGATGCGGGCCCTCGACGACCAGGTCCGCCTGGGCAAGATCCTCTACGCCGGCATCTCCGACGCCCCGGCCTGGGTGGTCGCCCGGGCCAACGCCATCGCCGAGTCCCGCCACTGGAGCCCGTTCTGCGCCCTCCAGAGCCAGTACAGCCTGGTGGAGCGCAACGCCGAGCGGGAGCTGCTCCCCATGAGCCGCAACCTCGACATCGCCTTCACCGCGTGGGGCGCGCTCGGCGCCGGCCTCCTCACGGGCAAGTACAACGACGACCCCACCGGCGGCGGCGGGCGCATCCACTCCGCCGGCTGGGGCGGGCTCGAGGAGCACAAGCTGGCCATCGCCCGGGAGGTGGCGGCCGTGGCCAAGGAGCTCGGCTGCTCCGCCTCCCAGGTGGCGCTGCGCTGGGTGCAGCAGCAGTCCCCGAACCTCATCCCGGTCATCGGCTCCCGTAAGGCCAGCCAGCTGGTCGACAACCTGGGCTGTGTCGACGTGACCCTCTCTCCCGAGCAGGTCGATCGCCTGGACAAGGTCAGCAAGATCGAGCTCGGCTTCCCCTACGACTTCATCAAGGGCGGCCGCACGTCGTGGCTGGGCGACGTGGTCGAGCAGGTCGACGACCACCGGGACACCGTCGTCTGAAGGCGCTCGACCACCTCGACGGCTGGGACGCACCCGACGCCCGGGCTGCGGTGGTCGGCGCCGGCGGCAAGGTGCTGGCCGCAAGGGGCGACAGAACACTGGCCGGCGACTGGGCATCGGTCACCAAGATCCTCACCGCCCTGGCCGTGCTGGTCGCGGTGGAGGAGGAGACGGTCGACCTGGACGAGCCGGCCGGGCCCCCGGGCGCCACCGTCCGCCATCTCCTGGCCCACGCCTCGGGCCTGGCCTACGACAGCGACGCCGTGCTGGCCCCGCCCGGCCGCCGGCGCATCTACTCCAACGCCGGCTTCGAGGCCCTGGGCCGGCTGGTGGCCCAGCGGGCCGGGATGCCCTTCGCTACCTACCTGGCCGAGGCCGTGCTGCAGCCACTGGGCATGGCCGGCGCCGGGCTGGCGGGCCCGAGCGGCCCCCGGAGCGGGGGGCACGGCTCACCCGCCAAGGGCGTCACCGGCAACCTGGACGACCTCGTGCGCCTGGCCGGCGAGCTGATGGCCCCCACGGTGGTCTCCGGAGCGACGCTGCAGGTGGCGACCACCGTGGCCTTCGCCGGCCTGGCCGGCCGCCTCCCCGGGTTCGGCACCCAGGATCCACTCGACTGGGGCCTCGGCATGGAGATCCGGGGGGCGAAGTCGCCGCACTGGACGGGCCGGCACAACTCGCCCGCCACCTTCGGCCATTTCGGCCGCAGCGGCTCGTTCCTGTGGGTCGACCCCGGCGCCGGCGTGGCCTGCGCCGTGCTCAGCGGGCGGGACTTCGACGCCTGGGCCAAGGAGGCGTGGCCGGCCCTCTCCGACGCCGTCCTGGCCGAGTTCGGGACATGAAAGGAGGGCCGGCGCGCTCTGGGGGAAGCGTGCCGGCCCTCGGCTGGTTACCGCTTCTCGGCGTTCTGGCCGCCGCAGCCGCAGGTGCACTCCTGGGCCTTCTCGGCCTCAGGCTTGCTGTTGCAGCCGCAGTTGCAGCTCTCGTCGCTCATGGCGTCTCCTTTTCGGTGGGTGGGTCTCGGAACGGGTTCGGCGGCCCGATCTGGATCAGGCCCGACGAACAGCGCCAGCTGCCGCCGCCGGGTTCGGGCAGCTCGTCGATCATCGTGGCGATGTCGGCGCGCAGGCGGGCCAGGGAGGACATCTCCTCGTCCAGCTCCGCCACCCGTTCCTCGAGCATCCGCCGGGTGTGCCCGCAGGGGCACAGCCCGCGCCGGCGCACGTCGAGGAGCTCGGCGATGGCCTCCAGCTTGAGGCCGAACCGCTGCGCCCGCTTGATGAAGCGCAGGCGCTCGACCGCCTCGTCGCCGTACAGGCGGTACCCCGACGGGCTCCGTTCGGTCTCCGGGAGGAGGCCGATGCGCTCGTAGTAGCGCACGGTGTCCGCCGAGGTACCCACCTGCTCGGCGAGCTTCGACACGGTCAACTGGCTCATGGACCCACCATAAACCTTGGACCCGACTCCAAGGTCAAGCGGTTTTCTAGATGGCTTGCAGCTGCCCCCGGATGAAGCCGCCGGGGTACTCCTGGTTGTGGACGTTGAAGTAGTACCGGCCGGGGTTGGCGGCGATGTCGTCGAGCAGGGCCTCGTCCTCGACCGTCCTGCACTCATAGGACTGGTAGGTCGTGGGATTCGAGAACCCCACCACCACCGGCCCGGGCGACGTCGGCGGAGCCAGGTGGATGTGCATGCCCGTAGTCGGAAGGCTGGCGTCGGTGAACTGCACGGCGGCGCAGATCCGGTTGGCGGCGTCGTCGATGGTGATCACCACCCGGCCGACGGCGTCGGGGTCCCCGGGGCCGGGCCGCTCGGCCGCGCCGGTCAAGATGGCATAGAGGCGGGCGTCGTCAGCGGCGGCGGGAGAGGCTCCCAGGAGCCCTGCGAGGCCGACGATGAGGGCGAACGAGGCGATCCTTCGCTTCATGAAGATGTCCTTCCGTCGTGGGTGGCGTGCCTGAGCCGTCAGTGGTGGGCGGCGTCGGCGTCCTCCTTCGTACGGTGAACGGTCTCCGGCGGATGTTCCGGCGGGGCATAAAGCGAATAAAGCTTCAACTCGCCCTCGCCGGTGTTGACCACGTTGTGCCACGTGCCGCCCGGCACGACGATCGCCCAGTCGTCGCCGACGTCGAACTCCTCGTCGACCTCGCCGGCCGAGGGGCCGAACGTGACCCGGCCGCTCCCCTGCTCGATGCGCAGGAACTGGTCGAGGTGGTCGTGCATCTCGACGCCGATCTCCTGCCCCGGGCCCAGCCGCATGACCGTGAGCTGGATGTTGGTCCCCGTGAAGAGCACGGTGCGGAAGTTCTCGTTCCCGATCGTTGCCTCTTCCACATTGCCCACCCATCCGGTCATGGGGATTGTCCTACCCACGGTCAGTCGGGGAGCATCGGGACGGTGATCCCCTGGCGTTGCCCGAGCTGGGCGGCGCGGGTCAGGGACGCAGAGCCGAACCGCTCCCGGACATCGTCGACGGCGGCGTCGAGCGCGCCGCCGGCGAACCGGTCGAAGGGCAGGGCCAGCTGGACGGCGCCGGCGTCACTGAGGTTGCCGACGGCCAGGCCCACCAGGGTCACGCCCTTCTGGCGGATCAGGGGCTGGGCCGCTTCCAGCAGCCCCTGCATCGTCACCAGGATGGGCCGGGTCTCCGCCGTGGCCCGGGCCAGGGTGTGGGAGCGGGTGGCGCGCGTGAAGTCGTCGAAGCGTAAGCGCAGGGTGACGGTGCGCCCGACCCGGTTGGCCGCCCGCATCCGGCGGGTGACCCGGTCGACCAGGCCGAGGACGACGGCGTCGACGGCCCCCCGTGCTCGGCGGGACCGGCCCAGGGCGCACTGCGACCCGATCGAGCTCCGGCGCCCGCCCACCACCACCGGCCGAGGGTCGCGATTGTGGGCCAGGGCGTGGAGGTGGCAGCCCGAGTACGCGCCGAGGATGGACACCAGCGCCGACTGGTCGAGCATGGCGACCTGGCCCACGGTGTGGATACCACGCGAGTGGAGCTTGTCCGCCGTCACCGCCCCGACACCCCACAGGCGCTCCACCGCCAGCGGGTGCAGGAACTCCAGCTCACGGTCGGGCTCGACCACGATGAGGCCGTCGGGCTTGGCCACGCCGCTCGCCACCTTGGCCAGGAACTTGGTGCGGGCCACCCCCACCGTGATCGGCAGGCCGACGCGCTCCATCACCTCCCTCCGCAGGCGAGCGGCGATGGTGGCCGGGGGACCCGACACCCGGCCCAGACCCCCCACGTCGAGGAACGCCTCGTCGATGGACAGGCCCTCCACCAGCGGGCTGGTGTCCTCGAAGACGGCGAACACCGCCTTGCTGGCCTCCGAGTACGCCGAGATACGAGCGCTGACGACGACCGCATCGGGGCACAGCCGGCGAGCCTGGTTCGCGCCCATGGCGGTGCGGACGCCGTAGGCCTTTGCTTCGTAGCTGGCGGCCAGGACCACGCCGGGCCCGACGATGACGGGGCGGCCCCTCAGCCGGGGGTCGTCACGCTGCTCCACCGACGCGTAGAAGGAGTCGAGGTCGGCATGGAGGATGGTGGCCCGGCCCGGCACGAACAGATGTTCGCAGAAGGGTAGGACAGACGATCAGTCCAGCTACCGGTGCGCCGGCTCCCCACGGCGGTTGACGATCCGCTGGGCGATGTCGCGGAGCTTCACGTTCTCCCGCTGCGATGCCTTTCGCAGGAGGTCGAACGCGTCGTCGGCGCTGAGCTGGGGCGACCGGGCCATCAGGATGCCCTTGGCCTGTTCGATGATCGCCCGGCTCTGCATGGCCTGGCTGAGCTGTTCGCCCAGCTGGGTCGCCTGCCAGTAGGCGCTGGCGTTGGCCAGCACGATGGCGGCGGCGCCGGCCAGCAGCGTGCCGGCACTCTCGTCCGCTTCCGTGAAGCCGTCCGGCGCCCGGGCGTAGAGGTTCAGGGCGCCGATGGCGTCGTCGCCGGCCAGCAGGGGCAGGGACAGGCTGCTGCCCACCCCAAGAGCCAGGGCTGTGGCCGTGAACTCGGGGTAGGTGGACGCTGCCGATCCGATATCCGGGAGGCGGATGACCGTACGGGTGCGCCAGCTGTCGAGGCAGGGGCCCCTTCCCGACTCGTACTGAGAGGCGTCGATCTCCGGCGCCTGGGGATCGGTGAAGACGCCCGTCGTTGGCCGGCCGTGCTCGCCCAGCAGCGAGATCCCCGCCATGTTGGCGGCGGGAAGGGCGGCGGTGGTGATCTCGCTGACCCGGAGAAGCGTCTCACCCATCGACGACTTGGAGATGACGAACTGGGACAAGGCGCGCAACGCTTGAGCGCTGGCATCCGTGGACATGAGATGGCTTCCCTCTGCATGGCGGAGCCATCCCTGTTTCTCAAGGACGACGGTACCCCCATCCTACCGGCCCTTTCCTCGGGTCGCGCGTGTCGCTCAGCCGGCGTAGATCGCCGCCCGCCACTCCCCGGTCAGGGGGACCGTCGACAACAGCCGGGCCGCCCGCACGAGCCAGGCCAGCGCCTCCGCCGCCGGGACGCCGTCGGGTAGGGCGACGACGAGCCCCTTGCGCACGTGGTCCTGCACCACCCTCCACCCGTCGGGCACCGGATGGCCCAACTCGGCCAGGAGCGGCTTGGCCTTGGAGCCGGCAGGGTGCTGCAGACCGATCATGGCCGGCTCCCGGCGCCCCCGGCGCTGGGTCGTCGCCGGCGTCCACGTCGCCAAGGGAACGACCGGACCGCGACCCGAGAACAGGGCGAACGTGCTGCTGCCCGCACCGGCGATGTCCTCCGCCTCCACCGCAGGCTCGAAGTTGACCCAGCCGGCGCCGGCGCCCCCGGCCGCCTCCATGGCCGCCACCACGTCGTCGGGCCGGTCGGGCTGGAACTCGACGTACCGCGGTTCGCTGCTCACTCTCCCTTCACGCTACCGAGTGTGCTGAACGTCACCGGGGAGCAGCGCCCGTTCCTCTTCCTCGGTGATGAAGTCCGGCTCGTAGCGCAGCCCCGCCGGCGGGGCGGCAACCGCCGGCCGCCGGGCGCTCAGCGACCTCGGGAGGCGTCGTCCGGCCCCGCCGGCGCCGGCGTGCCCTGGTTGGTGCGGGCGAACAAGAAGAAGGCGGCGAAGATCATCGCCACACCAAGGGCGACCAGCAGGTAGAGCTGCTGGAAGACCCCGATGAGGGCGAGCGCCATACCGGCGACGCCGATCAGGATGTAGAGGGCGGGCACAGTTCCTCCTCGTCGAATTGCCGTACCGACTACCCCCCTGGTCAGCGGTCAAACGCCATCGTGACCATGGCCTGGTCGATCTGCCGGCCACGCCGACGGGCTCAGCGCCGAGACGGAGGGGGATACCCTCGATCGGGTGAAGCGTGCCGCCGTCGCGCTCCTGCTCACCGCTCTTGCCGCCTGCAGCGGAGGTGGCGGTCGGGACGAGCCGCTGCCGGCGTACCGCCTGGACGGCACTCTCCGCCTGAACCAGATCCAAGTCCTGGGGACGCACAACAGCTACCACGTGGCGCCGGCACCGGGCGCCAGCCTGATCCCCGAGCGCGACATCACGCAGGCTTCGCTCACGGTCCAGCTCGAACGCCAGGCCATCCGCCAGATCGAGCTCGACGTGCACGCCATGCCGGGCGCACCGCTGGCCGTTTTTCACCTCCCGGGCGACGAAGGGACGACCTGCCCCACGCTCGTCCGGTGCCTCGGCGAGGTGCGCGACTGGTCGAGGCGGAAGCCGGACCACGTGCCGGTGTTCGTGCTCATCGAGCCGAAGCACCAGCCGGGGGCGCTGGTCGACCCCCTCGTCATCGACGCCGAGGTGCGCAGCGTCTTCCCGCCCGAGCAGTTGCTGACGCCCGACGACGTCCAGGGCTCGTGGCCGACGTTGCGCCAGGCGGTGGAGGAGGGCGGCTGGCCGCTGCTGGGCGCCACGCGCAACCGGGTCGTCGTGGTCCTCAACGACGGAGTCCCGACCCGGACGACCTACACGTCGAACGAGACGTCGCTCCAAGGCCGAGCCATGTTCGTCTACGCCGGCCCGCCCAGCCCCCTCGCCGCCGTGACCAGTGTCCCCGACGCCCGGCTCGAGAGCGCCCGCATCGCCAGCCTGGTCGGGGCCGGATTCATCGTCCGGACCCGAGCCGACGACGCCGGAGTCGAGGCCCGGGCCAACGACTCCTCGCGGGCCGCCGCCGCCATGGAGTCCGGCGCCCAACTGGTCAGCACCGACTATCCCGTGCCCGCTCCCTCTGGCTACGTCGTCCCCGCCCCCGGGAACCCGGCGCGCTGCAACCCGATCAACACCCCACAGTCGATCGGATGCACCCCACGCGACGTCGAAGATCTCCGCTGAGGGCCCGAGACGGGGTTCTACAATGCCGCCCGTGGGAATGGCTACCTGTGAACGGGGGGAGCCATGAGCGACGACGCCTTGATCAACGCCAACGAGAAGGAGATCTTCGAAGCGATCGTCTCCCAGCTCGTCGACCCCGAGCTCCTGCGCCTTCACCGGGTCTTCTTCGCCCTGAGCGCCGTCCTCTTCGTGCTGGGGGCCTTGGCCGTCACGGTGGTCGGAAGCCTGGGGTGGGCCGGCTTGTGCTCGTTTACGGTCACGTTCGTGTCCGGGCTGTTCGTGGCTCGCCGCGTGTACGTCCGGCGCTTCTCCCCTTCGCCCGGCTGGTAAGAGCCGCCGGCCACGGCCCCACGGGGGCGTCGCCGGTGAGGCCTCGCTCAGGCGGCCACGTACGCGGCCAGGTGCTCGCCGGTGAGGGTGGAGCGGTCGGCGACGAGCTCGGCGGGCGTCCCCTCGAAGACAATGCGGCCACCGTCGTGGCCGGCGCCCGGGCCCAGGTCGATGATCCAGTCGGCGTGCGCCATGACCCCTTGGTGGTGCTCGATCACGATGACCGACTTCCCCGAGTCCACGAGCCGGTCGAGCAGGCCGAGCAGCTGCTCGACGTCGGCCAGGTGGAGGCCGGTGGTCGGCTCGTCGAGGACGTAGACGCCGCCCTTGTCGCCCATGTGGGTCGCCAGCTTGAGCCGCTGGCGCTCCCCTCCGGACAGCGTCGTGAGGGGCTGGCCGATGGTGAGGTAGCCGAGCCCGACGTCGGCGAGGCGCTGGAGGATGGCGTGGGCCGCCGGCGTGTGGGCCTCGCCGGCGCCGAAGAACTGCTCGGCCTCGGTCACCGACATGGCCAGCACCTCGCTGATGTCACGGCCGCCCAGGTGATAGTCGAGCACCGACGCCTCGAACCGCTTCCCCTCGCACACCTCGCAGAGGGTGGCCACGCCGGCCATCATCCCCAGGTCGGTGTAGACGACGCCGGCACCGTTGCAGTTGGGGCAGGCACCCTGGGAGTTGGCGCTGAACAGCGCCGGCTTCACGCCGTTGGCCTTGGCGAACGCCTTGCGGATCGGCTCCAGCAGTCCGGTGTAGGTCGCCGGGTTGCTGCGCCGCGAGCCCCGGATCGGCACCTGGTCGATCGAAATCACCCCGGCGCCGGCGGGGATGGACCCGTGCAAGAGCGAGCTCTTGCCGGAGCCGGCCACGCCGGTGACGACGACGAGCACCCCGAGGGGGATGTCGATGTCGACGTTCTTCAGGTTGTGCGCGGTGGCGCCACGGATCTCCAGCGCCCCGCTCGGCGTGCGCACCGTTTCTTTGAGGACGGCCCGGTCGTCGAGGTGGCGCCCGGTGATGGTCCCGCTGGCTCGCAGCCCCTCCACGGTGCCCTCGAAGCAGACGCTGCCGCCCGCGCTGCCGGCGCCGGGGCCGAGGTCGACGACGTGGTCGGCGATGGCGATGGTCTCCGGCTCGTGCTCGACGACGAGCACGGTGTTGCCCTTGTCCCGCAGCCGAAGCAGCAGGTCGTTCATCCGCTGCACGTCGTGGGGGTGGAGTCCGGTGGTGGGCTCGTCGAAGACGTAGGTGACGTCGGTGAGCGGAGAGCCGAGGTGGCGGATCATCTTGGTGCGCTGGGCCTCGCCACCCGACAGGGTGCCCGAGGGTCGTTCGAGCGACAGGTAGCCGAGCCCGATCTCCACGAAGGAGTCGAGGGTGTGCTGCAACTTGGCGAGCAACGGCGCCACCGACGGCTCGTCCAGGCGGCGAACCCATTGGGCCAGGTCACTGATCTGCATGGCGCCGGCATCTGCGATGTTGACCCCCTTGATCCTCGAGGATCGAGCCAGCTCGCTGAGCCGGGTGCCACCGCAGTCGGGGCAGGTGGTGAACGTCACGACCCGCTCCACGAAGGCGCGGACGTGAGACTGCAGCGCGTCGACGTCCTTGGACAGCATCGACTTGCGGATCTTCGGGATCAGACCCTCATAGGTCAGGTTGATGCCCTCGACCTTGATCTTGGTGGGCTCCTTGTGGAGCAGGTCGTTCAGCTCCTTCTTGGTGAACTTGCGGATGGGCTTGTCCATGTCGAAGAACCCCGACCCGCTGAAGATGCGCCCGTACCAGCCGTCCATGCTGTAGCCGGGGATCGTCAGCGCACCCTCGTTGAGCGACTTGCTGTCGTCGTAGAGCTGCGACAGGTCGAAGTCGTTGACCGACCCCCGGCCTTCACAGCGGGGGCACATGCCGCCGGTGATGCTGAAGCTGCGACGCTCCTTCACGGTCTGCCCGGCGCGCTCCAGGGTGACGGCACCCGATCCACTGATCGACGCCACGTTGAAGGAGAACGCCTGCGGCGACCCGATGTACGGCCTCCCGAGCCGGCTGAAGAGGATGCGGAGCATGGCATTGGCGTCGGTGGCGGTGCCGACCGTCGAGCGGGGATCGGACCCCATCCGCTGCTGGTCGACGATTATCGCCGTCGTCAGCCCTTCGAGCACGTCGACCTCCGGGCGCGCCAGCGTCGGCATGAAGCCCTGCACAAAGGCGCTGTAGGTCTCGTTGATCAGCCGCTGCGACTCGGCGGCGATCGTGCCGAACACCAGCGAGCTCTTGCCCGATCCCGATACGCCGGTGAACACCGTCAGCCGGCGCTTGGGGATCTCGACGTTGACGTCCTTGAGATTGTTCTCCCGCCCGCCGACCACGCGGATCAGGTCGTGGCTGTCGGCGACGTGGGCCGCAGCCGGCTGCATGTGGGTTCTCGTGCCCATGGTCATCCTTCTCCCTGTGCGATCGCCGGGCTTCAGCGGAGCTGTTGGATACGGATCAGGTTCCCTGCGGGATCGCGGACCGCACAGTCGCGGATCCCGTACGGCTGCTCGATCGGCTCCTGGACGACCTCGACGTCGCTGGCCTGCAGGCGCTGGAAGGTGCCGTCGAGGTCCTTGGTGGCCAGGTTGACCATGGCGTAGGTGCCCTTGGCCATCATCTCGGCGATCGTGCGGCGCTCGTCGTCGGTCACGCCGGGGTCGGCGCCCGGCGGGTACAAGACGATGGACGTCTCAGGCTGGCCGGGTGGCCCAACGGTGATCCAGCGCATACCGCCGTATCCGACGTCGTCGCGGACCTCGAAACCCAGGACGTCGCGATAGAAGGACAGGGAGGCATCCGGGTCGTCCTGCGGGAGCATGCTCGAGTGAATGGTGATGTCCATAGGGGTCAAGCTAAATGCGACTCGGTCACCAACGCTTCTCGATTCCTGATCGGTTTCGTCACCTGCTTTGCCACGCACGGCGGCATCCCCGACGTGGCGCCCGCCGCCTCCAGACGGTACGCGCTGGGCGGCATGCCGACCAGCTCCGTGAAGCGGGTGCTGAAGCTGCCGAGGGACGAGCACCCGACCGCGAAGCACACCTCGGTGACGGTGAGGTCGCCGCGACGCAGCAGCGCCATGGCCCGCTCGATGCGCCGGGTCGTCACGTAGCTGTAAGGCGACTCCCCGTAGGCGAGCCGGAACTGACGGCTGAAGTGCCCAGCCGACATGTGGGCGTCGCGCGCGAGCGCTTCCACGTCCAGCGGCTGGCAGTACTCCCGGTCGATCCGGTCGCGGACGCGGCGCAGACGGGCGAGGTCACGCAGGTCCATTGCCACGCACGAAGGATACGCAAGGGTGCGACAAGTTATGGGAACGGGCATGATGCATCGTTCAGGACGAGGGACCAGGGGTGGCGGCACGGGGCGTGGCGGCGTATCGGTCGCACCGCCAGACCCTCCATCGTGCCGGCGGCGGTGTGGCGGCCATGCTCGCCGTCTTCGATGATGAGCAGGGCCGGTCCTGTAGCCGCCCTGCTGTTTCCGAGCCTCGCGCCTCCGGCGCGAGACTGTTCATCGGCGGCAACACGAGAAAGGGATGTGAGCATGCGGAACCTGAGGCTGGCAGGTGTGATCGGTAGCGTTCTCTTCCTGGTGGGACTGTTCCTCCTGGCGACCGTCCCCGGCGGGGGTGACGTGGATGCTGCCCAGTTCCAGGAGTTCTACGTCACCGACGACGGCACGGCGACGGCGATCCTGGGCATGTTCGTGATGACACTTGGCTGTCTCGCCCTCCTGTGGTTCCTCTGGGAGCTGCGGACCTCGATCGGCACGCCATTGGCCGGCCTTGGCTTCGCCTCAGGTGCGACCGGTCTGGCCTTGGTGGTGGCCGGGGCCGCGCTGCTCGAAGCGCCTTCCGGCGTGCAGGCGTTCAGTGACGCCGACTTCGTCGGCGAGCAGGTGGCCCACGCGTTCGCCCAGGCCGGTTGGGCGGCGATCCTGGTCGGTGGTGCGCTGTTCCTCGGCCTTGCCATCGCGATCAGCTCCCTGGCGGCACGCCAGACCGGGGCGCTGCCGGCGTGGGTCACCGTCGCCGGGTTCGTGGTCGCCGCACTGCAGCTGGGAGCCTTCATCTGGCTTCCCAGCCTGGCGATCCCGGTCTGGTTCCTTCTCGCCGCCCTTACCGCCGGCCAGCGGGCCACCGGCTCTGCTTCCTAGACGCTGAGAGCCTCCTCCACCGCGAGCCTGCCTCCTCAAGGCTGACAACGGCCGTCGGAGTGGTCGGGGACTCGGGTTGATCGCGGCCCGGTCAGCGGTAGGCCGCGGCCTGCCGATTGAACATTTGGGCGTACTTGCCCTGGGCGGCGATCAACTCGTCGTGGGTGCCGAACTCGGCGATTCGACCCTCGTCCACCACCGCGATGACATCGGCGGCGCGCACGGTCGAGAAGCGGTGCGAGAGGATGATCCCGATGCGGTCGCGTAGGAGGGTGCGGAGGCGGCCGAACAGCGCAGCTTCGATTTCGGCGTCGAGCGCGGAGGTCGGCTCGTCCAGTATCCAGATGTCGGCGTCGCGGAACAACAGCCGCGCCAGGGCCAGACGCTGCCATTCCCCTCCCGATAGATCGTGCCCTCCCTCGAAGAGGGGGCCGACGTTGGAGTCCAAGCCCTGCTGGAGATCGAGCAGGATGGCCTCGGCGTCCGCTCCTCGAACCGCAGCCATGACTGCCTCGTCAGTGGGTTCCCGTTCGGGTCGCCCGAACCCCACGTTGTCGCGGACGGTCAGCTCGTAGCGCGCGAAGTCCTGGAACATCACGCCGATGCGGGCACGAAGCCGGCGGGGATCGAGTTGCCGGACGTCAACGCCGGCGACGGTGATGCTCCCGTCGTCGGGCTCGTAGAAGCGGAGGAGGAGCTTCACCAGAGTCGTCTTCCCGGCTGCGTTCTGCCCGACGAGAGCGAGCAGCTGTCCAGGGCCGACATGGAGGTCGACGCCGCGAAGGACCGGTTCCGCCTGGCCGGGATATGTGAACGTCACTCCTTCGAAATTCACCCCACCCTCGAGGGAGCCCGGTAGCTCGGCCTGCCGTTCGCCACCAGCGGACTCAGGCTCCGTCCGGACAAAAGCGAAGTAGTCGGCGAGGAAGCTTGCGTTCTGGTCCAGCTCGAACATCGACTGGAAGACGCCGCTCATCTGGGTAGTCACTGCTGAGAAGGCGCCGATGACGATCGCGAGGTCGCCGGCGGTGAAGTCGCCGGCGAGGCCGCGGGAGGCTACAAGCCCATAGGCTGCGGCCAGGCTGGCGCCGCTCAGGAGGGCTCCGAAGACGACCTTCCGGTCGGCGCGCGACTGGAGCTCACGCATCACCCCGAGCCGCTTCTCTGACAGCCCCCGGTGCCGCTCCAGCACCTCCCCTGCGACGTCGAAAACCTTCATCTCTCTCGCCGTCTGCCCCTGGGTCAGAAGCTCGCCGAGGTACTTGCGCTGACGCTCGTCGGCGGTCGACTCCTTGAAGAAGCGGTAGAGCTGCTGGTTGAACCGGCGGTGGAGGACGGCGGTGGGCATCACGGCGAGCAGTCCGAGGAGAGCAAGCAACGGGCTGAGCGTGGACAGGAGCACCAGCATCCCGGCAAGGGCGACCAGGGACCCGGTCATGCTGACGAGCGTCCACGCCGCTCCGTACGGACGCCAGGCAAGGTCGCGAGTGGCTCTCGCCACTTGGTCGTACCAGTCGGGACGATCGAAGTGTGAGACGTCGAGGGAGGCCAGCCGCTCCAGGATCCGGCGCTCTGCGTGCAGCTCCACGACCGTGGCGTAGAGCCGTTGACGGTGTCCGGCCACCGTGGTGGCGACCCTCAGCACCGCAGCTCCGATGCCGAGGGCCACGACCGTCGGCGCCACGTCGGCTCCGCTCACCGTGCCGCCACTGGCTCCTTTCACCACCAGGTCGACGAGGACCTTTCCGAGCCAGACCATGACAGGGGGAACGACCGCCTGGAAGCCGGCGAGGACCAGCGCAGTCACCAGGGTCGACGGCGCCGCCTCCCAGCTGAGGCGAATGACATCCGCCAACGTCCGCAGCAGGTCCAGGAGACGCTGCCTCCGGTTGGTCACGGTGCAGTGACCCTACCGTTTCCGCGCGTGCGGGAGGCGGCAGTGCCGCCGGGCAAGGGCGACAGATCTCAAGCCTTCCACTGGCCCAGCTCCTCTATCAGCACCTTGGCCACGGCGCGCGCCACGCTCACATCAGGGAGCCAGGTCATCCGCCGGATCTCCGCCTGTTCGGCGACGGCGAAGGCCACCTGGTGCTGCGAACCGTGACCACGCCTCGACCCCCCGACCGCCGCCAGCATGTGGTGGAGCATCACGACGACGGTGTCGGCGCCGAGGACGGGGCGGGTGGCCGACTCCCCACGTGCCCCCCCACTCTCGAGCACCCGGACGGCTCTCAGTCGGGAGCTGGCGTCTGCCGACCCGACCAAGGGGCGGCCGAGGAGCTGCTTGTGGGCCAGGGGGTCCGCCACGGCCGGTCCCATCCGTGCCGCCACGGCCGGGAAGAGCCTGGTCGCTCCACCCGACGGCTCGACCATGGCGGTCCCGTCACTGTCAAGCCGCAGATAGGTGATGTCGTCGGCCAGAAGTCGTGCGCCCTCGAGGCAGAGAGCGGTGGCGAGTGTCGACTTCCCGGCGCCCCGTTCGCCCATGAGCAGCAGCGCCGTCCCCTCTACGTCGACTGCCGACGCATGCAGCGCGACACAACCGCGGGCGGCGAGAGCGAGCGGGACGACCGTGCCGAAGAGAGTTCGGCTCAGCCCGGTCCATCGTTCCAGCTCGAAAACCCCGATGTCCCGGCCGTCGGCGCCGACCACCGCTTCGAACCAGCCGGGAAACCGGAGGACGTAGCCGCCGTCGCGGTCCGACGCGACAACCACATCGCCGTGCCGTACTGCGTCGCCGGCCCCCTGCCAGGCGGCGTGGGCTACCTCGCTGGAGATGCTGCCGATCACGATGTCGGGGGCACCGGAGGGGACCCGTTCGAACAAGGGATCCTCCGGCCCCGCGACCGAGATCAGCAGGCCTCCGACTCGGTAGAGCGAGGGCCCCTCGGAGCCCTCCGGCGCGATCTCGTCATCCATCGCGTGCGACCGTAGTCTGGGCCCGGCGCCTCGGAGCCGAAGGGGGAAGGGTGACATCACGGATCTGCAAGAGCGAGAGCGTGCTCGCCCGGTCGGTGGATGACCAGACGGTCCTGCTCGACCTCGAGACGGGCGAGTGCTTCGTGCTGAACGAGCTCGCGGGCCGGATGTGGTCGTTGCTTCGAGAAGGTGCCGATCGAGACGCCGTCGTCGAACGGCTCGGCAAGGAGTACGAGGTGGACGTGGCAACGCTTCAGGGCGACGTCGACAACCTGATCTCGACACTTCTCGAGCGAGGGCTGGCCGGGAACGACAGCCCGGAAGCGGGATGACCGGTGCTGGGCCAGCCCCGGCGGACGTGCCTCGCCTCTCACCGCTGGAGGTTGCCACCAGCGAGATTTTGGGCGAGGAGCTGGAGCCCGCGGCCCTGCCGAGGCCATCGCCGACCACGACGGCCAGAGCCGCCCTGGAGGAGGTGGTCATGGAGGGGCTGCTGCGCCCGCCCTGCGTCGTCGCCTTCTCCGGAGGACGTGACTCGTCGGCCGTGCTCGGCGTGGCCACCCACGTGGCCCGAAGGGAAGGGCTGCCCCTTCCGGTCCCGGTCACCTACCAATGGCCGGGCCTGATCGAGACCGACGAGGGCGAGTGGCAGGAGATGGTGGTCCGGCATTTACGGCTGCCGGAGTGGTGCCGCCTCCGTCTGGACGACGAGTTGGACCTGCTTGGGCCGCTGGCTACACGCGTCCTCGCCCGGTACGGGCTCATGTGGCCACCGACGTCGCACATGCAACTCCCACTCGTCGAGCAGGCGAAGGGCGGATCGCTGCTGACCGGCGAGGGCGGCGACGAGCTGTTCGGGCCCCACCGGTCCCACGCCCTTGCGGCCGTGTTGGGGCACGGCGTACGCCCGCCGCCGCGGGCCGTCCGCAAGTCACTCCTCGCCGTCGTCCCGAGAAGGCCCAGGACCCGGGTCCTCGCATGGCGGCTTCGGCCGAAGTATGCCTGGCTCCGGCCCGAACCCAGCCGGCAGCTCGGAGCGGCCCGTGCCGCCGTTGCCTCCCGGGAGCCCGTCCGCCGGGATCGGTTCCTGGCGTGGCACCTGCGCCGGCGACGCGAGAGAGACGTGTGGGAGTGGTGGGGTCGAACACTGGCGGCCGAGCACGACGTGTCGTACCGGGAGCCCCTTCTCGAGCCCGCCTTCGTCGGCGCGCTGGCCGCCGAGGTGGGCTGGCGGGGGTACGCCGACCGGACCTCGGCCATGCTGCACCTGTTCGGCGATCTCCTGCCCACTCCGCTCATCGGCCGCACGAGCAAAGCCGGCTTCGGCGACGTCTACTTCCACCGCCACGCCCGGTCGTTCTGCCGTCAGTGGCGGGGCGACGGGCTCGATCCTGCGATGGTGGACCTGGACGGTCTGCGAGCGACTTGGAACAGCGCCAAGCCTCCACCGGCGACCTGGACCCTCCTGCAGGCCGCGTGGCTCGTCAACCGCGCCCACCTCAGCTCGTGAACCCTGGTACGTCCGCGCTCCTGAGAGTTGCTATCCTCCATCCATGGCGAACGAGAAGCGGGAGTACGTGCGTCCGGAGATCGTCGAGCTCGGGTCGCTGGCGGACCTGACTCGGGGGGCATCGGGATCGGGAGCTGACGCCAAGGGCAAGAAGGACAGCCCCATCCCCTGATCTGACCGCATACCCCGGCTAGTCCGCATACTTGGCGGCCATCTCGCGGACGCGCCCGAGGGCGCGGATGCGAGTCGTGTACTGGGACGGAAAGCGCCGCTGCACCTCATCGGCGATGCGCCCCAGGGGCAGCCGCTCTTCCATGGACGCGAGGATCAGGGCGTCGATCCGACCGTTCGGGTTCAGCTCGGGGACGTGGTCCGCGCGAAGATGCTGCAAGCGGCGGGGCGGCAGGGGCGAGCTGAAGAAGGTCGATTGCTCGAACGACGCCTTCGTCGAGGGCCGGCCCTGGCCGTCGACGATCCGTGTCCGCCACGTCCAGACGTAGGCGTCACCGGTCTTGTCCGCCCGCACCTCGACATGCACCTCGTCCCCGACGGCGAGGACGACGGGGATCGGCCAGGGCAGGAACGGCCGGCCGTAGACGTTGTCCGGTTGCCCGGGACCGACCGAGAACCCGACGCCTTCCACCAGGGTCGCCTCGAACCAGTGGCACAGCCCGTGACCGACGCCGGACCGCCGGACGAGGAGCGTCAACTGGCCACGGGCGCTCTCATTGTCGATGGTCGTGTAGTCGAGAGTCGCCCACACCTCCGCCTCCGTCAGGAGGTGCTCTGGCGCCACCGCCGCCCAATGGACCTCGTTGACGGCGAGCTCCTTCGCCGCTCGCATGTCGAGGGCCAACGGGTTGTGGTCCCAGGTGCCCACGATCCCGTCGTGGACCTGCGGAGCTTCAGCCACGGCCACGCACAGGGCATCGCGCTGGGGTATCAGGATGCCGGCGGGCGCGAGGAGTCGGCGGCGGGCGTCGACGATGGAGCTGATGTGACCATCGAATAGCGGGACGGCGCCCCTGAGGTCGGAGACGATGACGTCGGCCTGCTCCGGCAGCGAGACCTCGGTCGAACGGGCCTGGATGCACTCCATCCGGTCGCCGAACCCGTTGGCCTTGACGAGGGCCCGCGCCACCTCGATGGCGTCGCCGGGTTCGATGGCGTAGACACGGCGGGCGCCGAGCTTGCAGGCCAGAAGGCCGTGGACCCCTGTGCCCGTACCGATGTCCACGACGACAGAACCGGGGCGGACGGAACGCCGCAGAGCCTCGACGTAGGGCTCCGTTCGGAGCCGGTCCGCCATCATCCTTCCGAGGTGGTGGATGTCGTACATCGGGATCCCTTTCCTTCTGCCCGCCGGCGCCTCTCCCGACGGCGCCGGCCCTCGGCCCGCCCGGGTCGGCCAAAGCCGCCCGCGACTACTATCGCCCGTGGGCTTGAGCTCCAGCCACTGCTCGACCAGCTCGCCGACCGTTGCGCCCGACCCCTTGTGCCCGCCGGCGCCGCCCCGACCTCGGTCACCAGCGCAGCGAGGGCGGCGACGGCCTGCTTCTTGGTGCCCCGCACCGACCGGCTGATGCAGCGCAGTCTCCCGGTCGCCGGGTCCCGGCCGGCGAACACCCGCAGCTCCCATCGTCCCTCGCCCCGACCGGCGCGAGCCAGCGATCGAGCGCGGCTCGGCGCGGAGGTCCCCATGACCGGACCTCGGCCCACTTCAGCAGCTCCCCCACGGTCACGAAGCTCAATGCGATGGTGACGCCGACCAGCGACTCGGCGACGGACCGGGTGAGCTGACCCTCCCACCATCTCCACCCAGGCCTCGCTGGGTGGACTCCTCGGGACCCCGGTGCGTGATGTGGCCACCCTGGCCGGCGGCCTCGACCCCACCGGAACGGTCACCTTCTCGCTGTTGAGCGAGGCCGCCTGCACCACCGAGGTCCGACAACGCCACCGTCGACGCCAAAGGCCCGGGCAACACGGTGATCAAGGCCAACAACGTCCTCGCCACCCTGGCCTGCTCGGGGAACGACCCGGCGCCCACCAACACCGGCCAGCCCAACACCGCCGGCTCCAAGACCGGCCAGTGCAGCGCCCTGTGACCTAGAACATGGAGGCGACCTCCGCCGAGGTCGCCTCCATGGCCGTTCCTCCGACCCGCCCTCACCACGCTGCGCCGCCGCACTATCGGGCGCCCCTGGCGCCGGGTAGCTGCTCGTCTGCGGTCGCGCAGGCCCGGTCTCAGGAACGCCCGGGAATGACACAAGCCGGGCGCCCGATAATGCGCTGGCGCTCGAAGCCAGCGGGCGCGGGCCGGGCACCTGCTCATGCCGGTTACAGCGCTACAGCCGGCCTGAGCGCACATCCGGTATCGCTCACCACCGGAGTTTGGGGCGACGTCCAAGCCCGTCGAAGGCGGGACGAACGGACTCCCGACAGCGCCTCATCCCACGGTCGGGCGGGTCCTGCCGGAAGATGTTGGGCCCGAACTCTCCACCAGAGAGGTGAGGGATGAGATGTCCCCGGTCGACGGGCGCGTCGATGAGTCGGGCGGAATCGGGAAGCCCCGCGGGTACGCCGCATCCCGACGACTGATCGACTCCGGCGCGACGGTCCGTGCGGCAACCGTGCGGTCCTCTTGCGGCAGGCCACTGCCGCCGGCCAGGTCGAACAGGTAGCCGGCGCCAGACGGTTCGAATTCGTAGAGCGCGCAGGCCCCGTGGACGGATTCGTAGTAGTCGGACAAGGCGGCAAGCTGGGCGGCGCCGCGTCGACCGGGATCGACGGGCTGATCGAGTGAAGCGAACACGAGCCCGCAGTCAACCGAAAACTCCGCTCTGCGGACGATACCGAAGGTCGCCGAAGCGGAGGGTCCCGCGGCGAGGCGAGGCTCCCAGGTCCGGCGTTGTGGGCGGTCTGCGTAGGTCTGGTTGACCCCGGTTATGGGCGCCTCAACGATGTGTCCGGACCTGAACGCCGGGGAGGTCCGTGAAGGCTGCGTCGTCGGCGCTGACAACCGTGCGGGAGGCAGCCCTGGCAGTGGCGGCGATGATCAGGTCGTGCGCTCCGCGCGGTCTTCCCTGGTGTCGAACATGAACGAGCAACCCGGCGTGGACCTCCGCGACAGTACGGTCGTAGTCGAGGACGGGGATGACCGACAAGACCTCTTTCAAGAAAGCGAGGCGGGCCGCTCGCTTCTTCCCCGCGGACAGGAGCACACCAACCCGCAGCTCCGCTGCGGTGATGGCGGCGATCGCCACTTCGTCGTCGTCGCCGACTGCATCGTCGAGGTCCGTCGCGGAGCGTTCTGCGTCAATCAGGAATGCGGTGTCAAAGAGGAGCCGGGTCAGGGCCGCTCCTCGATCTCGATGATGGACCGGGTGGCGGCTAGGTCTTCCGACCACTGTGAATCGGGTCGGTGGCGGCGGAGCAACGCCTTGACATCGGCGCCATGGCCCTCATTCATCGGCTCCAGGCTGGCGATCGCCTTACCCCGTCGGACGATGGTGAAGCGCTCGCCACGGTGTTCCACTGCGTCAAGCAGGTCGGCAAAGCTCCGTGCCGCTTCGGTGGCTGTGATCTTCGACACGACGATCAGATTATCAGATGATTCCGGACCGAAGGGCCAGACCTGCGCATCCCATGCTTGCTGAGCGGGAGGGCAACCCGTCCGGTGCCCACCGCCAGCTCGAGCGCTGGTCCCCCACCTGCCAGCTCGGCGAGTGCGTCCACGACCCGAACGAGGAGGGTGCGGTAGCGCCCTCAGCGGGTGACACGACGTCCGGAGCTAGGTTCGTCACGGCCGCATTCGCCTGGCAGCGCGCTCCAAGGTCCGTCGTGGCTTCGCCCTTGTACGTTCCTCCTGTGGCGTCGGCCAACCACCCAGCCGAGGAGAAGGCGAAGCGGCGAGCGGCGCGTGAACTCATAGGCGCCTACCACCAGGAACAGCTACGGGAGCTCCTGGAGCACGTCCGCGACGGCTTTGCCCAGTTGGATGCCGGTCAGATCGACGAGTTCGACCTCGACGACCTGATCCATCGCTACAAGCACGCGGCCACCGACCTGTGGAAGTTCTGCGGGAACACCGGCGGGCAGTGGCTACAGGCGGCCGACACGCTCGCCTACCGCCGCGAACACGGCGAGGAGCCCGACTGGTGGGCCCGAAGCGCCCGGTGAAGACCTTGGCGTTGTCGGTGAGGACCTGGTCGGGCACGCCGTAGCGGCGCATGGCCAGGGCCAGGGCGTCACAGGTGGGCATGGGCCGTGGCCCGGGCCACCACGAGCGCCGAGACGCAGAACCGGGAGTGGTCGTCGACGCCGGTGACGATCTTGGCCTCCCGACCGCCGGTGAGCACGACCCCGCCGACGATGTCCATCGGCCACAGCTCCATGGCCCGGGAACGCTCCCGTCGCTTGTATTCGCTGCCGCGTTTGCGCCGGGCCTGGGGTCGATGAGGCCGTGGCGCACCAGGCAGCGATAGATCGACGAGCGCCCGGGCATCGCCTCGATGCCGTCACGCCCGAGCGGTGGCCGATGGTGCGGGGGCCCCAGCCGGGATGGGCCCGGCGCAGCTCGACGATGGCGGCCTCGATCTCCGGGGCCATCTGGTGGGGGCAGGACTGGGTCTCGGGTGATCCATCGGCAGCCCGGCCAGGCCGTCGGCTGCATAGCGCCGCAGCCAGTCGTGCACGGTCTGGCGCACCACGCCGTTGCGCCGGGCCACATCGGTCACCGTGGCCCCGTCGAGCACTTCGAGCACCGCCTTGTATCTCTGTTCCACCAACCCCAACTCCACGAGCACGGCCGGCCTCCTTCGGACCTGTGGGCGCGAACGGCCACAGCGAAGAAGGTGGCAACCGGCGAGTGGTGGACCCCCCTCAGGACGAGGAGTGTCGTGAGGTACCGGAGCCGCGTCCGAGAAGTGTCAGGCAGGTACCGGAGCCACGGTGTCCACTATGTACCGGGACCGCATACGCCGGCCCTGCGACAGATATGGGACGAACAGGGGTTGATCCCGGATGCAGAGGGGCCACCCCTCGCGGGATGGCCCCTGACCTGCTGTGTTGTTGAGGCGGCGAGGAGAATCGAACTCCTGTACAGGGCTTTGCAGTCACGAATTTGTCGCACGTCTGATCCCCATAAGTCCTGGTCAGGGCCTATCTTAGCTCATGCCGGGGAGCGGCGTGGGAGCGGAATGGGAGCCAACAGCGGTTACTGGCGTGTAAAAGGTGTACAAGCTCCCAGGCCGCTCATTGCGGGGTCGGGGGGGCACTCCATATGGAACAAACTCCGGCTCGCGATGGTGGGTATCAGAGCGATGGAGTGGCGAAACTCACGTCGCTTCGAAGCCGTGATCGGTGAAGCGCAGCGCAGCTGCGTTCTCGCTGACGATCTTCACGATCGTCTCCGGGAAGCCGTCGCCGTTGGTCGCCCGGATCTCGATGGTGACCTCGGTGTCCGTCCCGACGAGCCCTTGGAGGTGGGCGACGACTTCCTGCGCCAACCTGCCGGCGTCGCGCCCGAGCCGGTCGGGGTCGACGGCGACGACGCCGTAGAAACGGCACGGGCCATGGGCCACGGTGGCGTCGTCAGTCCCCGATCCTGCGTCCCTGTCCCCCACTTCGACATGAGCTTGCTCGGCTCGCATCTGCGCGTCCGCCGTGGCCGGAGCCACGAGCAGCGTGTTTCCCCGGGCGGGGGGCGCCATGGCGCCGGCCACCAGACCGGCGAAGCGCCCGGCCTGACGCGGGTCCTCCGCCTCCGCCACTGCGAATCCCTCCGTGGCCCACACCGTGGACGCCGGCCCGCTGGCCACGCAGTCCAGCAGCACGCCGAAGTCACGCAGGCGGTGAAGGTATAGGTAGCGCGCGTACGCGTCCCAGAGCTGGTTCGCGGTGACCGAGCCGCTCTCCCACAGCGAGGCGAGAGGGCCGTCGAGGCTGAGGCGGAGCAGCACCGGCGGGTAGGAGACGTATAGGCCGCCCGTCTGAATCAACTTCCGTGCCGCCCGTTCGGGCAACCTCCCCGCGCCGTCGGCCTTCACTTCGTCCCAGACCGGCGGCTCTGTCGGTTCCGGCTGACGGGGGACAAGCAGCCAGTGGTACGCGTCGGCCAGGCGCAGGTCGACCGTTGAGTTGGCGTCCACCAACCGTTCCTTCGCCTGGTCCTCCTGCTGGCGGGACAGGCCGAGGGCGTCGCAGTCCTTCACGACTGACGCCCAGGCCAGGTGGTCGGCCTCGGCCTGCTCCAGGTCGGCCACTGCCCGGTCGTCGGCAGCGAGGAAGACGAGCATGTTGCGGAAGTCGCGAGGCGCCACGCCGCGGTGGTCGAGGATCTCACGGGCCAACTGCAGGGCGGCGGTCTCCCCCGCCCGAGGCCGGTGGGGCGTCCCTGGGCCGAGGATGACGAGGCGGGCCGACGGATCGTCAGCCACGTCCGCCGGGCCGGCCGGCATGGCGTGCACGGCGGCGAACAGATCGCGGTGGGATTCGAGGAGTCGGAGTCGGGCGCCGATGGCGTCGTGCACCTCGTGGCGGGCACCGGCGACGAGGCGCTCGGCCCGGTCGCGGGCGAGGCGGGCGACACCCGGCTGCGTGCCGTACCAGTACCGGCCGCTGCCGACGTAGAAGTAGGTGGCCCGATCGGCTAGGCGGCTCAGGGCGTCGCCGTAGATGGCGACGGTCTCCCCCGGCATCACCGATCCGAGACGGACGCGGGCGGCGTCGATCCCCTGGTTCGGTGAGCCGGATCGGGGCGCAGAGCCGAGGAACACACAGCGGGCGACTCTGCGGGTGGCGCCGTAGCGGCCCAGGTTCTTGTATTGGTCGTCGAGGGCACGGGGCATCGAGCCCGGCCCGTCGACGTCGGCGTCGATGATCGGCTTCCAGTTGTCTTCCAGGTTGCGGGTCAGCTCAGCGACGACGGCGGGATCGGACAACGGGACGCTTGCCGGCAGGATGACCGGCGACTGGTCCTGCCCAGCCCACAGGGCATGGACCACGATGGCCATGAGGCGGAGCACGCCGCGGGTGCGCTGGAAGCGGTCGAGAGTCGACCAGTCCTCGTACAGGCGCGCAAACAGCTCCGGGTGGATCGGGTACGCGGCCTTGATCTTCTCCACGTAGGCCTTCTCCCGGCACTCCACCGGGAACTCGCTGGCCTGGGTGCGGTACATGTCGCCCAGCACCCTCGCGGTGGCGTCACGGTCGGCGAGGTGGGCCGTCTCTACGGGCTGGAACAGGCGCCGGCGGACGATCTCGAAGCTCTCCTCGGCCGTCGCCGGTCGCCACGACGATTCCACCCGCCCGATCACCGACCGCAGCCGCCGCAGCGCCTCCCGCCCGCCGGCGCCCCCGACTTCCAGGTTGGAGCCCACCGCCGGGCCGTCGGGCGCCTCCGACGCCGGGATGGACACCACGAGCAGCGCCCGCTCCGCTCCTCGGGCGGCCTCGGTCAGCATCTGGGCGAATGTGAAGTGGGTGTCGAACGTGCCGCCCGGCAGCGTGTCGTCGCGATAGAGCTCCCGGGCGTAGGCCACCCACTCGTCGATCAGGATCAGGCACGGACCGGCCTCGTCGAGGACCAGGCGCAGCGCGTCGCCCGGATTGGTGCTCGTCCGGTCGGCGTCGGCCACCAGGGCGAGGGCGGACGGACCGCCGAGCTGCCATGCCAGCTCGCCCCAGAGGGTGCGGACGACGGTGCCGTCGTCCTTCACGGCCGGCTGCCCGGGTGGGATGCGGTGGCCCACGAGCACGGCCCGGCGCACCGGGGGCAGCCCGGACGGGCTCACATCGCCGACGAGGTCCTGCACCTCCTGGGGCAGTGCGGCCAAAGGCTTGCCCGAGCACAGGTGATAGAGGGCGATCATGGAGTGCGTCTTGCCGCCGCCAAAGCTCGTCTGGAGGTCGACCACCGGCGAGCCGCCCTGTCCGGTGAGGCGTTCGACGGCCTGGGATAGCAGTTGGCGGAGTCCGCCAGTGAGGAACGTGCGGCGGAAGAACTCGACGGGGTCGGCGTACTCGGCCGCGCCGGCGCCGAGCCACACCTGGTGGAGGTCGGCGGCGAACTCGGCCAGGGCGAAGCGCCCCCGGGCGACGTCGTCGTGAGGCTGGATGACCTCGCGCCACGGCTTGAGCCCCGCAGCCGGCTGGGTCAGCAGAGCGTCGGCCGTCGGCGTGGCTTTGCGGGCCTGGGCCTCGAACTTCAGGCGCATGAGCTCGCTCTTAATCGCGCCGACCTCGGTGGCTTCCCGAGCATCGGACGCCACGAGCAGTCGCTCGATGGAGTCGAGGGCCCGGTAGGCGTCGTCGATAGTGAAGGCGTCGTTGTGGGCCCAGCGGTTGCGCCAGTCGCGTAGCTCGAACACCACGTTGCGCTCCGACTTGCCCAGCTCCGATGCGAAGGCTCGATCCCACGCCTCGACCATCGCCCTCAGGAGGAGCGCCGGGTCCTGGCTCGGCGCCCAGTCGGTGCGACCGGTCGCCCGCATCCGACGGTCGACGTAGGGGGCCAGGCCAGCAGCCAGCGCCTCGAAAGCACGGCCGACCCGGTCACGGTTGCTCAGTGCCATGACACGCCCTCCGCCAGGCGGTTGCGAGGCCGGCCGCTGCGCCACTCGTCGTCGCCGAGACGCCGGAAGCCGGCGGGCACCAGCTTGGCCCGCAGGGCGGGGTCGGCGAGGCTGCGGACCACGAGCCCCTCCGCCGGCCCGGCGCCCCACGCCGCCGGCCCGAGCAGGCGCTCCACGCTGTCGACGGTGCCGGCCACCCCGGTCCACACGTGCGGTGGGGTGGTCAGGCCGGCGCCCGCGCACGCCGAATCACGCTCCGCCACCGGCACGAATCCCGTCGACGGCCGCCAGAGGTCGAGCGCCACCAGGTACGCCGGAAGCCGGTCGTACGCCGATGAGTGGGTCAGAAGCAGCCACTCGGCGTACACAGCCCGGTCCTCCCCAAGGACCGCGCGGAGGGCGGCGTCGTGCTCGGCCGCCCATGCCCGGAGCGGCCCGAGCTGGCCGGCCCGGTCCATCGCCCCCGGCCCGGACCGCAGCGCCGCCTCCACTCGGCCGTCGTCCATCCAGAGCACCACGTTGGCGCCGTCGACCTTCTCCTCCACCAATGCAGGCGCGCCCAGGAGTGTGGCAACAGCTGGGGCGGCCAGCACCAGATCGTCGGCGGTTCCGCGGCCGGGGACCAGGTGGGGGATGCGGGGATAGGGCGGCGGAGCCTTCACTGGCGGACTGCGGCCTGGGCGTTCAGGCCCTCGTCGAAGGTCCACACCTGGACGTCGCGGATGGCGGTGGAGGCCAGGAACTGGTCACGCTCGACCAGGATGGCGATGTCTCCGGCGCCCACCCGAGCAGCGGCCAGCGCCTCCATGGACTGCCCGGTGGAGTCGCCCGTGCATAGCGAGGTGAGGAACTCAGCGCCGAGGCGGGTTTGCAGTACCCGCCAGTGGCTCTCCTCCGAGATGGCGACCTGCAGGAGGCGCACCAGACGGCCGGCAACGTCGTATCGATTGCCGTCGGCCTGGGCGATGTGGTTGCCAGTCTCGATTACCGCGGTGATCGGAATCACGAACCGCTCCCCCTCACGCCAGCGGCGGTCGACCTCCGCCCGCACGTCGGCGCCGCGAGCCGGGTTGGACTTGCCCGGCACCTGCAGGAGCTCGCAGAGCACCGACGTATCGACCATCGTCACCGTGGCGGTCACGACGGGCCGGCGAGGATCTCGGCCAGCACGTCCGACGGCGACCGGGATGGCACCGGCGCCGACCGCAGACGGTCGTCCTCGGCCGCCCGGCCCAGGGTCCCGGCGGCCACGATGTCCACGTAGTTGGGCAGGTCGACGAGGCGCCGCAGCGTGCTTCGACCGTCACGGTCTCGCTCGCAGATCACCAGGCTGCCGTGCTCGTCGCCGGTGAGCGCATCGAGCAGGGCCGGGCTGTGGGCCGTAGCCAGCGCCCGGACTCGCCGGCGGTGGACCTCGTCGCGCACAAGTCCGACGAGGAGCTGGGCCTGTGACGCGTGCAGCCCGTTCTCCAGCTCCTCGATGACCAGCGTGGTCTGGCCCACTGCATCCTCCGATGCCAGCGGCTCCGGAGCAGTGTCGACGGTGGGCGCCTGCAGCAGAGCGACGAGAATGGCCAGGAAGCGCAGGGACCCGTCGCTCATGACCCGGGCAGGCACCTGGTGCTCCCGCCCGGCGAAGCGTTCGACCATCGTGAGCATGACGTCGTCCAGGTCCGAGCGGCTGGTGGTCACGTCGACCACGTCCTGCTCGTTGAGCCGGCTCATGGCTTCGCTCAGCCGCTGGGCGGTCGTCGGCTCGTCGAGCAGCGAAGCGACGGCTGCCGACAGGTTCTCGGCCGTGCGCCGGAGCACGACGTCGCGCCGGGGTACGTACTGGCGCATCTCGTGGGGCACCGGGTCGAGCACGAACACCGAACGCAGGGCGGTGAGCACCTGGGCCGCAGCGAGGTGGATGCGCTGGCCGGCCGTCGTAGCCGGCACCCGGGCCAGCACCTGGCTGGCGAGCAGCCGGCCAGCTCGGAAGGTGAGGTGCGGATGAGGCCCGTCCCTCCCGTCGTCCCATGCGGCCGAGATGTCGGCAGAGTCAGTGATCGGCGGTTCGGTGGCGAGCAGCACCCGGTCGCCGGCGCTGAGGGTCTCGGCCACTATCTGGACGCCCGGCTCGATCTGGACCGTCACGTCGAGCCGTACCCGCTCCTCCCCGGTTCGCACCGTGCAACCGAGCGAGAACGTCGACTGGCCGAACGGCGCGCATCCCGCCGCCCCGCCTCGCACTGCGGGCCCTTCCCGCTTGCCGTCGAGGGCGTCACGCACGTCCTCCCCGGACGCGAGCCGGGTCAGCGTCCACAGGCCGTCGAGAGCGTTCGACTTCCCGCTTCCGTTTCGGCCCACCACCAGCGTGAGCGCTTCGAGCGGGAGCACAGCTTCCGTGAAGCTCTTGAACGAGGTGAGCCGGACCTCGTCGACGACTGAGGGTTCCATGCTCATGGGCCGACCGTACCTGGGTCACCCAGCCGGCCCTGCCCAGTTTGAGGCCGCTCGGCCAAGCGGACAAGCTCCGACCAAGACGTCACCAGGGCGTCGAGGTCGAGCGCTTCGGCCGGCCGGGTGTGCAGGGTGGCCGCCGCTAGCCACTGCGCCAGGTCACGCGCCTGGTCGCCCCATCGCCAGCACTTGCGCAGAAGGTCAGCCGCAGCCTGCTCGCCACCGGCCGAGGTGAGCCGCTTCACCAGGTGCTGGGTGACCTCCCACACACTGAGGTGCCGATCGGTGCTCGGGTCCCAGTTGTCTGGGAGGTCGTTGCGGCCGATCAGAACGACCTTCCCCTTGGCTCCGGTGGCGATCCCGGCCCTAGTGAGCGCCTCCAGCGACGTATCGGTCCGCTTGAACAGCTTCTCGGCATCGTCGAACGTGCCCGGCTCGAAGCCGTGGTCCTTGAACCAGGTCATAGCCCAGCGGGTCTCCCTGTCAAGTTCGCCGACGAACTCGTCGAGAACCTCCGCCGACACTTGACTTATAAGGCCGAGTGCTGAGCCGACCGTCATGGATCCGCCCGAGGGCTCGATCACCCGGGAATAGCGAGAGAACACCGCCATGCCCGGCCCGATAGCCGCCGGACCCAAATCGACGGTCGAGATGTCCCCCTCCTGCAGCTTGCGAATGGCCCGGGGCAGCTCGGCGTGTAGGGCAGCAACGAAGCCCTGCCGATCGGTAGGCTTTGCAGCCTCCTGCTGCGGCCGACACACGAGCACCATGTACGAGGCGAGCGAATTCGTGTCAATACTTATCTGACGTGCGTCACGAGTGCCGTGGACGGGCCAGGTGCCTACGATACGAAGGCCCGCAGCAATGATCGCCGACAGCATGGCGTCCCAGGCCGTCGAACTCGCCACTCCCTCGCCGTCAGACTCTTCCTGGCGGTGAGCATAGACGACAAGCATCGGCAATTCCGGCCGCGACGCACCGACCAGCGAATGAAATGCTTCGGTGAAGCCCTCGACGAAATATTTGGTCGCCTGTGCGATGCTCCCGCCGTGTCGGTAGGGCGCGGCGATTAGCTCATCCGACTTGGGGGTCGCTACCGTCGTGAAAAGGTCGGGATGCACGCTTCCGAGAGAGCGGCGAAGCCAAATGTAGAAATAGTCCGACAGATCGGCATATCCGATCTGTGCGAAATATGGTGGATCGGTAGCGACTAGCGCTGTGGATCCGAGCTGGCGCGCCGCCATTCGCACGTCCGACTGGAAAGTCGAGGATGGCTGCGCTCCCCAGGGCAGCGATCGAAGGGCTGTTGATATCGAAGCAAGCTGTCCTAGCCAGTCGCCAACCGAACCGCCGAACGGGTTTGTCTCCGTGGAGTCCCAGACCATCGGCAAGGCATGTCTACTGAATGCCGGTTCCGCTTTGCTTGACCCGGTGCTCCGAACATTCCAACGTGCCTGCCTCGACGATGCTTGCGCCAGCTTGCTCACGCAGAGCCCCAGCACAGACGCAATAGCTCTCGCGTATGCCGCGTCGCCACCGGAGGCCGTCACCTGAGACGGTACGTCTGCAACTGCGTCGGAGAATGCGCCCAACGCCACAAGCTGACGACCCGTGAACAGGTCGGTGAAGGTCCGTTCGCCGTACGCCGGCGTCGAGAACCAGCGGGCGTAGTTCGGCTGGTCCATCTCCGGTGCGTTAGCCGGGCGCTCGACTTCGGGGAAGTAACCAACCTCGGCCGGACTCAAGTACCGGCGGCCTACGGCCGTATCGACAGCCGCAGCCATGAGCTGTGCTCCGAGACGTCGTTTGCCGCCCTCCGCCCTCACATGCGCGTCCGGGATCAGCTCCTTGCATACAGCGCACCGGAATGTTCCGCCCCGGCCGACCTTCGTGGGTGGCGGTGGCCCACCAGTCCCGCTACGCACCTCGAACATCGCCGGTTGGCCGGGGCGGAGATCGGTCGGCTCGATCCATGTCAGAGCACCCTTCTTCTTGGAGAGCCAGAAGGAACTCACCAGAGGAGCCACCGCCCGGCACGCAGGGTTGGGGCAGATGACGGTGCGCGTCCAGAGCCAGGCGATCACGGTTCCTCCGCCCGGGGGCTCGGGGTACAGGTGGCCGATCTCCGCCCATACCTTTTCGCGAACCCGCTCGGCGTAGTAGCGACAGTCGGCCAGAAAGCCGTCGAGGGGGCCCCCGGTGACCTTGATGCCGAGCTGGGCGGGGTCGGCGACCAGCGGAGGCCGTCCGGCCACCTGGGGGATCAGCTCTGTCAGCACTCTGGTGATGAGGACCGGTACAGGGTTGAGGTCGCTGCCGGCGGCCGGCAGGCCGAGACGCTGGGCTTCGACCAGCGTCGACCCGCCGCCGCAGAACGGGTCGAACACCGTGGGCGGGTCGCCCCCAGTCGCCTTCATCAGGATGGCGTTGGCCTCGGCCAGCGTGGCCGCGTCGGGCGGGTTGCCGTCCGGCGGGACCAGGCGCTCCACCATCCGCAAGAGATCGGCCCGCTCTGGCCCATCGCCCGGATCGTCGACCAGGGCCGCGAACAGCAGTGCACGCCACGCGGGCGTGGGCATGGGGGCGAACCACTTGTGGACGTTGCGGATTGTCCCCGTCTTCTTGTCCTTGTCGCGCCGGCAGGCGGCGCTGATGGCCTCCAGCGGCAGGGCGACCTCGACGAGTTTGGGGCTCACGACGGGTCGGTCCCCCGCTGCCAGTAGTCGGGCCACGACAGCATCGCGGCGGTGGTGCTGAAGGGCAGGTGGATGGTGTCGCCGAACGGTCGTCGCAGGTACCTGATCCGGTCGTGGGCCGGTCCTTCGGGGCTGACCTCGACCAGTGCGAGCACCCAGGCGTCGGGCACGTTGAGGGCGTGCAGAATCTCGTTGCGGGTGACCATGAATGTCTCGCCTCCCGCGATGCGTCCCTTCACCTCCACGAACCGTAGGCCACCGGCCGGTGTCTCCGACCGGAGGTCGAACCCGGGATTGCACGGAGGCATCACCGTCACCCGATGGCCCAGCGCCTCCTCGGCGGCCACTGCGGCGTCGACGGCCCGCTGTTCGACGACGTGGCGTTCCAGGGCGAAGGGAGCGATCGGCTGTGGCTCGTCACCACGGAGCCTGGCCAGCAGGCCAGCCGGAACAACGAGGGCAGCCCCGGCGACGACGGGAGGAAGGGCGGACAGCTGCTCCTCCCGGTCGAGCTCGGCCAGCCGGGACGCGAGACGCGTAGCCAGGTCGTCGGCCCGGGCTTGTGCCCGTTCCGGGTTCATGCGGGGTTGGCGGTTCGCCGCAGCCTGGGCCTGCAGCTCGGCGGCCCGGGCGTCCCAATAGGCGATCTGTTTGGTCAGGCGATCGCGGACCGCGGCCCGGACCTTGGTGACACGAGCCATGGTGTGGGCACGCACCTCAGCCAGGTGGGCCGGCACCGCCACCTCCACGGCGTGGGTGAGCACCGCCCGCTCGGCCTCCGGCCCCAGCCACGGGTCGGTGAGCACCTTGCCCACCAGTCCCAGCTCGTCATCGGTCAGCGGGCGATAGTCCAGGTACGGGGCGTAGCCCCCCGAGGTGGCGCTGCCGTCCGGGCCGAGCTCGACGAACTCGAAGCGCCGGGAGACGACTTGGCGGCCGGTGGCGGCGGGTCGGCCATCAGTGATTGCGTGGTCGAGGAAGACCAGAAGTCGGACTGCTTCGCCGGCATCGGCGTCGTCGGCGAAGACCGTGGCCCGTCGAAGCAGTGGCTCGAGCTGTTCAAGCGTCAGGGCGAGGACGGCCTCGAACAGCGGGTGCCCGTGGGCCAACAGTTCCGCCGGCTCCAGTCCCTCGGGGCGGCTGCGCCCCTTGTCGAACGTCACCCGCTCGTAGCGAGCCAGCACCACCCCTTTCGCGCCGACGGCTCGGGCGGCCTGGCGCACCGGCTCCGGTACCCGGGTGACCTCGAAGCGACCGGCCTCCCGTTCGCCCATCCGACCGCCGAGGCGCTCGAAGGCGTCGGTGAACCACGCCCGCACGTAGTGGGGTTGGAGCCGGCGGGCTTCGGCCTCCAGGAGATCCCGGCGGATGCGTTCGACGTCGACCAGGTCGAGGGCGTCGCCCGCCAGCGCCATCTGGTTCACCAGCTCGGTGAGCCCCTGGCCCACGGTGGCGTCGATCACCTCGTCGAGGTGGGCCCGGGCGTCCGGGCTCTCGCCGTAGCGAATGGCCTCGATCAGCAGCTCCCGCAGCGCCCGGCCGGGGAGCGCTGCGCCCAGCACGTCCCAGACCTGGCCGCCCAGCGCCCGGCGCTGCTCCTCCAGCTTGCCGAGCAGGCGCAGGTAGACCTGGCCCTCCCGGGTGTCCTCGGCGACGAGGTTCCACAGGTGGCACACGTGCTGCTGGCCGATGCGGTGCACGCGGCCGAACCGCTGCTCGATGCGGTTTGGGTTCCACGGCAGGTCGTAGTTGACGACCAGGTGGGCCCGCTGGAGGTTGATCCCCTCCCCCGCCGCGTCGGTGGCCACCAGCACCACGCAGTCCTTGTCGTGGGTGAAGGTCTCCTGCACCCGCCGGCGCTCCTCGCGGCGCACGCCGCCGTGGATGGCCTCGACAGCGTCCGGCCGGCCGAACCAGGTCCGCAGCCGGTCGACGAGCTGGTTCAGTGTGTCCCGGTGCTCGGTGAACACGACGAGCTTGCGGCGCGCACCGGTCTCGTCGACCATCTCGGGCCGATCGTCGAGCAGGCCGACGAGCTCGGTCCACTTGCGATCGGTGCCGGAGCGGCGGACCCGCTCGGCTAGCGCCTCCAGCCGACGCAGGATGGCGATCTCCGCCTCCAGCTCGACGACGGTGCCCGCCGCGGTGGCGTCACTGACCACAGCCTCTTCGAGGGCCTCGACCTCGTCCTCACTCAGGTCGTCGAGGTCGTCCTCGTCGACGTCGGGCCCGATGTCGGCGAGGGTGGCGACTGCGCCCGAGCGTGCCTCCTCCAGCCGGTCTGACAGGCGGCCGGCCCGCCGGGCAAGGGACTGGTAGATCGCCTCGGGCGACGACGCCAGCCGCCGTTGCAGGACGGTGGCGGCGAAGCCCACCCGGTTGCCCCGTCGGCCTTCGCCGGCTGCAGCAAGGCGCTCGGCCAGGTTCATCTCGTCGCGGACGTAGTCGGTGACCTGCTCGTACAGCTCCCGCTCCAACGGTGACAGCGGGTAGGCCACGGTGGTCGCCCGTCGCTCCGGGAACAGGCGCTTGCCGTCGAAGCGCAGGAGGCGCTCCTTGACCATGCGGCGGAGGAGGTCGGACACATCGGGCACGGTTGCGTCGGTCGGGCGGCCCTCGAAGCGGTCGGGGTCGAGCAGGGCGAGGAAGAGCTGGAAGTCCTCGTCCTTGCCGTCGTGCGGTGTGGCCGTCATGAGCAGGAAGTGGCGCGACGCCTGGGCAAGCACCTTGCCCAGTCGGTAGCGCCGGGTCTCCTTCACCTCGCCGCCGAAGCGGTGGGCCGACATGCGGTGGGCCTCGTCGACGACGACCAGGTCCCACTCCGTGGCCCGCAGGCGCTCGACCAGTTCGTCGTTGCGGGAGAGATGGTCGAGCCGGGCGATCAGCAGGTCGTGCTCCACCAGCGGGTCGGCCGTGGCGCTGGCCTCGATCATGTCCCGGGTGAGGATGTCGAAACGCAGGCCGAACCGGTCCGAGAGCTCGTCCTGCCACTGGTTCACCAGGCTGCCCGGGGCCACGATGAGGCACCGCTTCAGGTCGCCCCGCAGCAACAGCTCCTTGATATAGAGCCCGGCCATGATCGTCTTGCCAGCGCCCGGGTCGTCGCACAGGGCGAAGCGGAGCGGGTGGCGGGGCAGCATGGAGCCGTACACGGCCTGGATCTGGTGGGGCAACGGCTCCAGCAGGCTCAGGTGGACGGCCAGGCGGGGATCGAACAAGTGGGCCAGCCGGATGCGCCGGGCCTCTGCTGCCAGTCGGAACAGGCCGGCGTCGGCGTCGAACGTCCACGGGGCGGCGCGGTCCTCGACCGTCAAGCGCGCCTCGTCGGCTCGGTACACCAGTTCGCTGGCGACCTCACCGGAGGGCCGGCGGACGATGAGGGTGACTGCCGCCTGCCCGTGGAACTCCGCCGCCACGATGGTGACGGCCTCTTGCGCCACAAGCCCTCGGAGGGAGGCGCCGGCGACGAGATCTTCCAAGCGCGCCGTCACCTCGAAAAGCTACCAAGGGCCCAGCGCATCAACCCTCCTCTGAACCGCGTGTGGAGGCGGGAAGAACCCTCGGGATCAATGACGACGAGCCGTGGGTCCGTCAGACGTCACGGGCACGACTGGCGCGAACGTAGGCAAGGAACGCGTCCAGCTCCTCGTCGGAGTCCCAAAGGCTCGCCCGGAACAGACTGAGATCGTCGATAGACGCGACCGGGCGCACGCCGGAACGTCGGACCAGTTCGTCAACCGCAAGCCGGGTGGAACTCGGCCGGTTCTCGACTCGTTCGAAAGGATCCAAGTCACTGGTCATCGCAAGCTCCGAGACGGGTGCCGGTGACATGTGCCACCGGCACCCAGCGTACGCCGGCGGTCGCCGTTGATCGGCGCATCCCGTCAAGCGGCCGGCGGCCGGCGTGACCCGTTGATCCAGGCCTCAATCTCGGTGGGATCGAAGCGGAGGAGGTGACCCCACTTGACGAATGGAATGCGCCTCTCTCCCACCAGCCGGCGGATATGGCGCACCGTGACGCCCAACCGCCTAGCCACCCACTCGATGTCGACCAGCTCCGTCTGCGTACTCGAACCTGTCGTCTTACCGTTCATCGTCGGTGATCCTTCCTGAGGAGCCGAGACGACCCCTCCACCCCTCGACTGGTGTGTCTCCGGCCGAAACGCCACAAAGAAATCTGAGATTTCTTCGTCGAGCCTCCGCAGAGCACCGAGAGTGAGACGAATGCCACAGCCCGCAACGACCAGACGCACTCGGCGCAACGAACGACCCCAAGCCTAGGTCACACCTCAACACGGACTCCGAACTGCCCATTCATCACCGTTCATTGACCGCAACGATCCATCATTAGCCGCAAATCCCGAACAGAGTCCAACGTTGCTCGTCCTAAACCGCGATCGCCCGATCAACAGATACGCTCTTTACAACCCCGCAGCATCGCTCCCATACTGCAACATTGCTTGGACACGATTTCAAGGGTGTCCCCTTGAGGAGAAGGCGGTGCCGCCGTGGCCTGGATGCAGATCATGGGAGCCGATTCGGTCGACTATCACCGGGCCACGGTGCTGGCCCGCGGCGACGACCACCCGGGCCAGGCCCTGGCCTACTACGCCTCTCGCGGCGAGACGCCGCTGCTGTGGGGCGGCGCCGGCGCCCGGCTGCTGGGCCTGGAAGGAGCGGTGACCGACGAGCAGTACTCGGCCCTCTACGGCCCCGGCGGCGCCTGTGACCCCACCACCGGCGAGCGGCTTGTGAACACCAAGCGGCCGGGGCTGGAGCTGGTCATCTCGGCCCACAAGTCGGTGGCCGAGCTGGGTGTGATCGGCCGGGCCGAGGACATGCACCGGATCATAGACGCCGAGCGAGACGCCACCCTCGCCTATCTCGACGACCTGACCCGGCGCCTGGGCGGACGCCGGGGCGAGGTGGCCGTACGTACCCCGACCGAGGGCCTGATCTACGCCACCGCCCGCCACGCCACATCCCGGGCCGGCGACCCCGGGCCCCACGACCACGTGCTGCTGGCCAACCTGGTGCGCATGAACGACGACAAGGGCGGCTAGAAGGCCGCCGTCACCGCCCTGTGGACCGAGCACCTCCACGCCGCCACCATGGTGGGGCGCATGGCCTCGGCCCGCGTGGCGGTAGAGCTGGGCTACGGGATCGTTGCCGACGACGGGCCGTCGGGAAAGCTGGGCCACTGGGCCATCGCCGGCGTGCCTGAGGCGGTCATGGACATCCACTCCAAGCGGGCAGCCGAGATCGAAGCCGAGATGCAGCGCACCGGCAACTCGAGCTACCAAGCCCGCAACGTTGCCGCCCGGGCCACCCGGGCGCCCAAGCGCCACCAGCCCGTCGGCGATCTGATGCCCCGGTGGGTGGCCGAGATCGGCGAGGTCGGCTGGAGCGTCGAGGCCATCGCGCAGGCCGTCGACCGGGAAGCGGCGGAGCGCCGCCGGCCGTCGCCGACGCTGAGCGCCGAGGAGGTGCGCGCCGTCGTCAACCAGGTGCTCGACGCCGATGGCGCCCTGGCCGCACGCAAGGTGTTCACCCGCCGTGACGTGGTCGTGGCCGTGGCGCCGTCGCTCTACGGCCGTGATCCCGGCGAGCTGGCCCGGGCGGTGGACCGCACCCTGGCCGATCCCGAGGCCGTTCCGTTGCTCAACGTGGCCGGGGCCAGCGAGCGGGCCTATGCCACCGCGGTGACCATCGCCCGGGAGGTGTGAGCGCCGCCGTAATTCCCTAGCCCGACGTTGCCGTTATTCCCCACCGGGCTCCTGGGATGAGTGTTCTACTCGATCGTTCCTCCCCTCTGTCGGGACGGTGGGCGGAGGAGGTCATCGAGTG
>Ga0247713_1000094_pt1 | contig 61086 bp, 53 predicted proteins | sample 21E_NmetaG_FD_189936 | JGI IMG/M metagenome (GOLD analysis project Ga0247713, IMG submission 189936) | Soil microbial communities from hillslope of Landscape Evolution Observatory, University of Arizona, Oracle, AZ, United States - 2-1-E_N | ecosystem: Engineered > Artificial ecosystem >... | reverse complement strand
CGCTCGAGCGAGGGGTCCGCCATCGACCAGACCATCCTCCAGGTGAGCGGGGGCGTGGACTGCGTGGCCGTGCGCGACGGGCAGGTGCAGTCACGCTCCTTCCCGAACTCCTTCCGCGGCTACGCGAGGACGGGCGGGTGGGAGGACATCACCGCCCTGCGCCTGGCCGAGCAGGCGCCCCGCTACGCCGAGGAGGCCGTCGCGCTGCTGTCCGCCCCCGACCTGCCCGCCGACGTCGCGACGGTCGTCGTCGACGCGAACCAGCTCGCCCTGCAGATCCACGAGTCGGTCGGGCACCCGATCGAGCTCGACCGCATCCTCGGGTGGGAGGCCGCGTACGCGGGCACCTCGTTCCTGTCCCCGACCGACGCGGGTTCCCTGCGCTACGGTTCCCCGCTCGTCAACCTCACGCTCGACACGACGACCCCCAAGGCGCTCGGGACGTACGGGTACGACGACGAGGGCGTGCCCGCGGGGCGCCACCCTCTCGTCGTCGACGGGGTGCTCCGCGACTTCCTCACCAGTCGGGAGACCGCGCCACGAGTGTCGGAGTCGGCGCGGAGCAACGGCACGATGCGCGCCGACTCGTGGGCCACCCTGCCGCTCATCAGGATGACGAACATCCATCTCGAGCCGGGCGAGGGCAGCCTTGGCGAGCTCCTCGAGGACACCGGCGAGGGGGTGTTCCTCACGACCAACCGCTCGTGGTCCATCGACGACAAGCGGGTGAACTTCACCTTCGGCTGCGAGGCCGCCTACGAGATCCGCGGCGGGCGGCTCGGGCGGCTTTACCGCAATCCCACCTACACCGGGCGCACGACGGAGTTCTGGGGGTCGTGCGACGCCATCGCCGGGCCCGGGGAGTGGACGGTGCACGGGACGCCGAACTGCGGGAAGGGCCAGCCGCCCCAGACGGCGAGGGTCGCGCACGGCACGGCACCGGCGCGGTTTCGCAACGTGCAGGTCGGGACGTCGTGACCCTCCCCCTGCTCGGAGCCGACGGCTGCGAGCGCCTCGCCTTGCCGGCTCTCGCGCGTGACGGAGCGGCCGCAGTGGAGGTGGTCGTGCACCGCACCGTCGGGGGGGTGACACGCTTCGCGAACTCCGAGGTGCACCAGAACACCTGGGCGGAGGACGTGCTCGTCAACGTGCGCGTCGTCACGCCCGACGGACGCGTCGGGGTCGCGGGCGCGCACACCGACGATCGCCGGGAGGTCGCCGCAGCCACCGAACGGGCACACGAGCTCGCGCGGGTTTCGACGGTGGACGGCGCGTTCCCCGGCCTCGCACCACCCGCCGTCACCGCCGGGGTGCAGGCCGACGCCGCCACGCTCGACGCGACGCCCGCCCAACGGGCAGCCGCCGTGCGCAAGGTGCTCGCCTCGACGCCGGCGGGCCTGCGCGCGGCCGGGGCCTACACGACGGGGGGCGCGGAGCTCGCGGTGTTCACGAGCGCCGGCCAGCGCGCCTACACGCCGCTGTCGGTGGCACAGCTGACGCTCGTCGTCGACGGGCCCTCGTCGTCGGGCTACGCCGAGCAGGGCGGACGCACGACGGAGGCCATCGACGCCGAGGCCGTCGCCCGCAACGCCGTGGGGAAGGCCCGTGCGGGCGCCAAGCCCGTCACGGTGGCCCCCGGAGACTGGCCGGTCGTCCTCGAACCCGCCGCAACGGGCACGCTCGTGCAGTTCCTCGCCTACCTCGGCTTCGGCGCGAAGGCGTATCTCGAGGGGCGCGCGTTCACGAGCGGGCGCATGGGCGCGCGCGTCGTCGCGCCCGAGGTCTCGATCGTCGACGATGCGCTCTCCCCCGACACCGTCGGCTTTCCCTTCGACTTCGAGGGCACCCCCAAGGAGCGTGTCGAGCTGCTGCGGGGCGGTGTCGTGTGGGGGGTCGTGCACGACCGGTTCACGGCGGCGCAGGCCGGCGTGGCCTCCACCGGCCACGGGCTGCTCGCGCCGAACCCCTACGGCCCACTGGCCCTGAACCCCGTGATGACCCCGGGCGAAGGAGGGCGCATCGACGAGCTCGTCGCCGGGTGCGAGCGCGGGCTGCTCGTCACGCGGTTCCACTACGCCAACGTCATCGAGCCGATGGAGACGCTGCTGACCGGCATGACCCGCGACGGCACCTTCCTCATCGAGAACGGACGCCTGTCCGCGGGGGTACGCAACCTGCGGTTCACCCAGTCGGTCCTCGGGGCGCTGCGCGAGGTCGACGCCGTCAGCTCCGAGACGGCCTATGCGTCGGAGCTGTTCTTAGCCGGGAGCCTCTTCCCAGCGCTGCGCCTGCCGGCGTTCACCTTCACCGGCACGACGACGTTCGGCTGACTACGGGCTACGGGCTGCCGGTGTCCCCACCGCCGGGCGCATCGACGTCGGGGGCCTCGAGGTCAGGGGCCTCGACGTCAGGGGCCTCGACGTCGGGCGCCTCGAGATCGGGGGCCTCCGGCGCCTCGATGTCGATGTCGGTGCCCGTGTCGGTGTCGGTGCCACCGCCGAGGTTGTTGATGAGGAAGAACACGAGCAGGACCACGAGGATCACGCCGACGATCGCGGCGATGACCCCCCACGGCCCGCCGCCGCCGGGAGCAGGCCCGCTCTCGCGTACCACCTCCCGCTCGCGGGCGGGCTCACGCACCACTTCGCGCTCCGGGGGTGGTTGGGAAGCCATGCGGGTCTCCTTCTCGCTCGTCGTTCTACGGGCGTGCTCATGACCTACCCTGTGTCCGCATGGGGGCAAACGCAGCGCCGGAGGTGGCGGTTGGGGCCGTCTGCGTGCGCGACGGACGCCTCCTGCTCGTGCAGCGCGCGCGGGGCAGCCACGCGGGCAGGTGGGCGGTCCCCGGGGGCCGGGTCGAGGCGGGCGAGTCCCTGGCGGCGGCCGTCACCCGCGAGCTCGCCGAGGAGACGGGCCTGCGCGGCAGGGTCACCGGCCTCTGCGGCGTCGCCGAACGCTGCGTCGACGGCCACCACTGGGTGATCCTCAACCACTGGGTCGCCGTCGGCCCCGGCGAGCCCGTCGCCGCAGACGACGCCGCGGCGGTGCGATGGGCCGGGCGCGACGCACTCGCCTCCCTCGACGCCGTGCCGCTGCTCGTGGAGTTCCTCACCGACCACGGCGTCCTCGCCCGACTGCGCTGACCCGTCGGGCCGACCGCCTCGCTTCCCCGGCTACCGCCCCCCGGCGAGGTGGCGCTTCAGGAAGCCGGCCGCGACGGGCAGCAGGGCGTCGGGGTGCTCGAGCGCCATCTGGTGGCCGCCGCCGGGCAGCACCCACAGCTCGGAGTCGACCGTCAGGCGGGAGGCGAACGCCCGGGTGGTCGTCTCCGGCAGGACCCGGTCGTTCGACCCCACCGCGACGAACGTCGGCACGGCCTGGGCGCTCACGTCGGGCTTGTCCTCCGGGGTGAGCAGGATGGAACCGAGCCCCGCGAGGGTATAGCGGCGCACCGACAGCGGGTGGCGGCTCAGGGTCCGGGCGAGCCGGGGGTCCTCCGCGAGGTCGGCGGTGGCCACCACCGTCGACGCGGGGATGGTGATCGCCTCCTGACGCCGGGGGGAAAGGCGGCGGCGCAGGAGGCCCGCCGCCGGCAGCAGGACGCCCTGGCGGGTGCGCTGCAGGATCGGACGGATGTCGCGCAGGTCGAGCACGTTGTGGCAGGCCACGGCCCCCACCCCGCTGCCCTCGAGCGCGGCGTAGAACGCGAGGACGCCCCCGAGGGCGGTGCCGAACAGCCCCACCGGCCCTCCCCAGCGCTGCCGGGCGCAGGCGGTCGCCGCGGCCGCGGCGGCCATCGCCCCCCGGTACGTGAGGTGACCGCGGCGCCCGCCGCTGCGCCCGTGCCCCGGCCAGTCGAGGGCGAGGACGTTCAAGCCCTCGGCGGCGAGCCGCCGGTAGGGGTCGAAACCCACCACCGCCCCGCGAAGCACGTCGACGGCGGTGACGAGGCCGTGCAGGGCCACCACGGAGGGGCCGCCCGCCCCCGGACCGTCGTAGGCGACGAGACGCAGCGACGTCGCGTCGCTGGCCACCCACAGCTCCTCGCCGTCCACGCCCCTCCGCGATCCTCGGTCGCCGCGCGAAAGGAGCGTAGCCGCCTTGGAAAGGCGCTGCCGAAGCCCGCCGAGGCGCCGATATACTCGCGATTCCGCGCTGCGTGAAAGGACTGGTGGGGATGCCACGGGCGGAGCTGCACTATGCGCTGGCCCTCGATCGGGAGATCTACGAGGCGAGCCGCATCGACCCGTCGCTGCTCGACCCCGTGGTGCGCGTCGAGGACGGCCTTCCGGGCATGGCCCGCCCGATCGCGGTCCTCCGTGACTACCAGGGTCCGCAGGGCACCTACATCGAGCAGTTCGTGCTCCGCGACCGCAGGGGCCGCGAGCGGGCGAGCTCGCCTCCCCGGCGCATCGAGCTCGAGGGTCAGATGGCCCAGGACCGCTTCGTGTCGACGCTGCGCGACGTCGTCATCGAGAACCCCGACGAGCACACGCTCACCTTCTCCGTCGACGGGCGCGAGGTCGGGTCGATCCCGGTGTTCATCGAGGCTAGTTCGGGCGGCGACCTGCGCCTGGCGGCGGAGGAGACCTTCAAGAAGGCGGTCAAGAAGGGCACCATCCTCTGGCTCACGGTCCCCCAGCCCGACGGCTCCCACCACGAGCAGCCCGTGTGGTTCGTGTTCGACGGCGGCAAGGTCTACGTGGTCTCCGGCCCGACGGAGCAGAACGTCCCGCACCTCGCCGACGCCGACGAGGTCGAGATCACCGCCCGCAGCAAGGACGTGCGCAGCCGGGTCAGCCGCGTGCCCGCCGCCGTGCGCGTGATCGCGCCCGAGGACCCGACCTACATGCGGATCGTCGAGACGGCGTTGCCCAAGCGCCTCAACCTCACCGACCCGAACGAGGCCGCCGACCGGTGGAAGGCCAACTGCGCCCTCGTCGAGCTGACGCCCCGCTTCCGCGACGAGGAGGAGCGCGCCCCGGCGGCGCGCGCGCCCGCCGCGGCGGCGGCGGCCCCAGCGGCCGCACCCGTCGCGAAGGAGGCAGCGCCGGCCGGCGGTGGGCAGGCCGAGCAGAAGGACGCCCACATCGAGCCGGAGATCGACAAGGAGGTCTTCGACCGGCTCATCGCCGAGGGCAAGTCCGAGCGCGTCGCCCGCGCGAAGGCCAAAGCCGCGTTCGTCCGCAAGGAGAAGCAGCGCATCGGCACGGGCGGGAGCACGCCGTCGTGAGCGGCCACGTCACGCTCGTCACCGGCGGCACGGGGTTCCTCGGGTCGCACCTCGTGGAGGCCCTGCGCCGTCGCGGGAAGGCCGTGCGCACGTGCGGTCGCGGTGCCCGCCCACCGGGGCTGGCCGACGACGTGGACTACCGGCAGGCCGACCTCACGGCGGGGCCGCTCGACGCGCTCGTCGAGGGCACGGGCGCCATCGTGCACGCCGCGGGCGCCGCGAGCTCGACCTCCACGCCGCAGGAGATGGAGGCGGTCAACGTCGCCGGCACCCAGCACCTGCTGGAGGCCGCGTACGAGGCAGGGGTGCCACGGGTCGTGTACGTGAGCACCTCCTCGGTGTACGGCAAGGAGGTCGCCCTGCCGCAGCCGGTCGTCGAGGAAGCCGAGTGCCACCCGGGGCCCGGCTACGCGGAGAGCAAGTGGCGGGCCGAGCAGGCGGCGTGGGAGTTCACCCGCAAGGGCCTGCCGGTGACGGTGCTGCGGCCGGCGACCATCTTCGGGCCCGGGGCGGTGAAGCTCGTCGCGAGCACGATCCTCGACGCCGCGATCGAGCGCCACGCCGGCCTCGGCGCGTTCTCCGTCCCACGCGAACCCGTCGAGATGCGCCTCGTCCACGTCGACGACGTCGTCGCGGCCTGCCTGCACCTCGCGCAGGTCGACGCGGCCCCCGGACGCGCGTTCAACCTCGACTCCGGCGTGTACCCGTCGAGCCACGAGGTCGCCGCGGCCGTCACCCGGGCTCTCGGCATGGCGCTCGAGCTGACCGACGACCCAACCCCCGGGCTCTCCTACGAGGAGCGGCAGGCGACCCACGACCGGATGCTCGCGGCCGGCATGCGCGGCGACATCATCCTGTCCAAGCAGCGCATCCGCTACCTCAACAAGGCCAACCGCAACAACCGGCTCAGCCTTGCGGCCCTGGCCGGCACCGGCTTCCGGCCCCGGGTGACCGGCATCCCCGGCGCGATCCAGGCGAACGCCGGGTGGTACGCCGAGCACCGCTGGATCATCTGAGACCATGGCGCCACCCCCGGTCTGCCGAGGGCGCGCCCCGCAGACCGTACCCTTGACCTTGAAGGAGGTTCAAGGTTCTACCTTGGAGTCATGAGCGTGGCCGAACGCCGCCCCGAACGCCGCATCGTGCGGGAGCCTGGCATGCCACTGGACCCGAGGACCCCTGAGCCGCCGCATGGCTTCGGGGCACGCGCCGACGAAAGGTGCCGGTGATGGCGGCCCGCGCGCGCGTGCTTCACAGCCGGCGGAGGCCCCGACACGGTGAGCCCGCGGAGGCGGAGCCGCACGGTCGTGCCCCAAGTGCCCCGGAGAGCAAGGCGCTGCCCGAGGACCTGCTGAGCCTCTACTTCGCCGAGCTGCGCAAGGTGCGGCTGTTGACGTCGGAGGAGGAGAGCAGCCTGGCCCGCCAGATCGAAGCCGGCCGGGAGGCCGAGGCCCGCCTTGCCGACGAGGGGGCCCAACTCGATGTGACAACCCGGGCTGAGCTCTGCGAACAGGCAACGCAGGGCCGGGAGGCGTTCGACAGCTTCGTGTCGGCCAACCTGCGCCTCGTGGTGGCGGAGGCGACGAAGTTCGGCCGCCGGTCGCACCTCGACCTGGACGAGCTGATCCAGGAGGGCAACCTCGGGCTCATCCGGGCGGTCGAGAAGTTCGACTGGCGGCGTGGGCTGCGCTTCTCCACCTACGCCACCTGGTGGATCCAGAAGGCGCTGCAGCGCGGCACGGCCCAGCACGAACGCACGATCCGGCTGCCCGCCGGCGTGCACGCGAGCCTCCTGAAGGTCCGTGCCGCCCAGTCGCGCCTGTGGGGCGAGCTCGGCCGAGCCCCCTGCATGGCCGAGCTCGCCGAGGCCACCAACCTCTCCGGGGACGAGGTCCGCGACGCGCTGGCGGCCGACCTGGCCGTCCTGTCCCTCGACAAGCCAGTGAGCGACGAGGACGACTCCTGCGAGTGGGGCGGGATGCTCGCGCGGGCGACGGACTCCCCTCACGAGGAGGTGGTCGACCGGCTCTTCGTGGAGGACGTGCTCGCGACCGGCAGGCGGGAGCTGCCCGAGCGCAGCTGGTACGTGCTGTGCCGGCGCTACGAGCTGGAGGGCCACGAGGCCAAGACGCTCGTCGAGCTCGGCAAGGAGCTCGGGGTGTCGCGCGAGACTGTCCGCACGATCGAGCAGCAGGCGCTGGGACAGCTGCTGCGCGCGCTCCAGCGACCTTCCCTGCCCGCCGGCGGCACTGGCCCCGTCCTGCACGGCGAGCCCCCCGCGAACGTTCCCGTCCACGCCGGACACTAGAGAAGCCCTCGCCTTCCGCCTGGGGGTACTGGGGCGGAACGCGACGTTCGGGGGCTCGTAACCGCGATTGGCCCGACCGGGGCGCCGGTTGCTCGCGGAAGCGGTCGGCCGGCTGCCGGGGGGCCGGCTGGGCGGGCACTACGCGGGTGCGGCGCTCGCCGCGGCCGGCAAGCGGGCCCGCGCCAGGCGCATGAGCAGGGCGGCGATCCCCGCCACCCCGGCCGCGCCTGCCCACGCCGCACCGAACGACACTGCCTGGGCGGTCACCCCGAACAGCAGCGGTCCGAGCGCGTTTCCGGCCGCGAGACCCGCGACGCCGATGCCGGCCGCGGTCCCGGGCGCGTCCGGACGCGCCCGGACCAGGGAGAGGAACAGCAGTCCCGACCATCCCCAGCCCGCCGCGAAGGCGCCGACGGTGCCGGCGACGAGCAGCGGCCCGGTGCCGGTGGCGCCGAGCGCCATGGCACCGGCGCCCACGATCAGCATCCATGTGACGACGCCCAGCTGCGGACCGCCACGGCGGTCGGCGAGCACACCTGTGGCGATCCGGGCGATGATCCCCGCGACGCTGCCGACAGCGAGGAGCAGTCCGGCGCTCGACGGGGACAGCCCCATGGCGACGGCGCTCTCGGTGAGAAATATGCCGACACCGCTCGCCGCCGCGCTTCCGAGTCCCGCCGCGGCGGCCACGAGCACGAACGCGGTGGGTGGTGAGGCGTCGCCCGTGCCCGTCGTCGCGGGGGCGGGCGCCGGAGCGATCGCGTCGGCACGCGTGGAGAGGTCGACCCGCGGCAGAATGACCGCAAGACCCACGAGCGGTGCGAGCCCGATCACCGACGCCCAGCGCCAGCCAAACGTCAGGGCGATGCCGGGCACGGCCAGCCCCGCAGCGAGCGTCGCGATCGGGATCGCCGCCTCCTTGAGCCCGAAGCCGAGACCCTGCCGGGAGACCGGTACCGCACGCGCGATGAGGATTGCCAGCCCCGGGTCGGTGAGCGCCAAGGCAAGCCCCGACAGGGCGAGCATGACCGCCACGTGCGCCCAGCTGCTGGCTGCGGCGAAGATGCCCACGAGCGCGAGGGCGCTCAGGCAGCTGCCGGTGAGCACGGCGGTGCGTGCGCCGAGGCGGTCGGCCACGCGTCCGCCGATCGGCGCGGCGGCGGCGCCCGTCAGCAGCGCCCCGGACACCGCCATGCCGAGCGCCGCCTCGCTGAAGTCGAGCTCCGCGCGGATCTGCACCGCGAGTCCCCCGACGAGGAAGACGGGCAGCGCGGCGAGGACGAGCCCGCAGCACGCCACCGCCACGGCCAGGGCAGCGCCCCCGGCTTCAGCCATCGGCTCGCCCGATCCACCTGGCACGGCTCTCCCTGTCTGTGGCGCTCGCGGGACACATCATGCACGTGGGAGAGGTCCTCGCCGCCAGGCGCACGTGCAGGCAGGTGGTGTCGCCCGGTGGGCTCGGGGTCCCCTCGGCCACGTGTGCCGGAGTGGCAACCGCGGGGGCGCGTCAGCGCCGGCGGCGCACGACGACCAGGCGCCGCAGGACGAGCGCGGCGAACAGCATCCCGAGAACGGCGCCCACGACGAGTGGCCACAGCGGTGGCGGAGGCCGCTCCCCCACCGCGTGGACGGTCACCTGCTCACCGGGTTCGACCACCCAGGTGAGCACGCCGTCGTCCTGCCGCTCGGCGGTCGAGCCGAGAACGGGCCCGGGCAGGGCGAGGCGCACGGCGTAGCCGAACGCGGCCTCGTCGCGCAGGAGCGTGACGGCCTGCTCGGGGGTGAGCCCGAGCTCGGCGACGGCCTCGGTGGGCTGGAGGCCGGCGGCGCCCTCGACAACGAGCCGCTCGCCGTCGACCGTGACGCGCAGCGGCGACAGGAGCGCGACCTCGGGAGCGGCGAGGGCTCCCGCAAGGTCGGCGGCGAGACGCTGAAAGCCGGCGGGGTTGCGGGCGCGCGCAGCCAGCGCGACGGTGCGCCGCCCCCGCGCGTCGGTGGTGTCGGCGACGTCCCACCCCCGGCCGAGCGCACGGCCGGCCGCCGCGAGGTCGTCGAGGGGCTCGGCGCCGGCCGTCCGCGCCCGCGTGAGCAGGTCGTCGTCGGCGGTCACCGCCACCTCGAGCCGTCCCCCGCCGTCGCGGTCGAGGGCCGCCTCGACGTCGAGGCGCAGCTCGCACCCCGCGCAGACGAGGACGAGCCCCGCGAGAACCCACCGCGCCCACATCGCCGGACAACCTAGCGGACACGGGAGGGCGTACCGGCGAGCGTGCCCGCCGGCACGGGGTGGTCTGCGACGGCGACCCCCGCCCGATACGATGCCCCCGAGGGCCGAAGACGGCCTTTCCGACGACCGCGAGGAGTGCCTTCGTGCCGACCACCGAGCGGGTCCTGCAGGCCCTGGCCGGGGTTCCCGACCCGGACGTCGGCAAGCCCATCACCGAGCTCGGCATGGTCGACGACGTCGTCGTCGAAGGGGACAGCGTGCGGGTCGGCGTCCTCCTCACCGTCCCGCGTCACCCCGCCAAGGACGAGCTCACCCGGGAGGTCGGGGCGGCCCTCACCGCCCTCGACGACGTCGCGAGCGTGAAGGTCGAGCTGCGCGCGATGACCGACGAGCAGCGCGCCGCCTACATCGCGAAGGTCCGCCCGCAGCGGTCCGGGGCGGGGGGGGATCCCGTCATCCCGTTCGCCCAGATGGACTCGACCACGCGGGTGCTGGCCGTGGCCAGCGGCAAGGGCGGCGTCGGCAAGTCGTCGATCACGGCCAACCTCGCGGTTGCGCTAGCCCAGTCGGGCAAGAAGGTCGGCGTCCTCGACGCCGACATCTGGGGGTACTCGATCCCGCGGATGCTCGGGGTCACCGGACGGCCCGTCGCATTCGACAACATGGTGCTGCCGCTGCGCGCCCACGGGTGCAAGGTCATCTCGATCGGGTTCTTCGTCGATGCCGAGCGCCCCGTGATCTGGCGCGGGCCGATGCTGCACCGCGCGCTGCAGCAGTTCCTCGCCGACGTGTTCTGGGGCGATCTCGACTTCCTCGTCTGCGACCTGCCACCGGGCACCGGCGACATCGCGATCTCCCTCGCCCAGATGCTGCCGAACGCCGACATGCTGATCGTCACGACCCCGCAGCAGGCCGCCCAGCGGGTGGCCCTGCGCGCGGGGCAGACGACCGCGCAGACGGGGATGCGCATCGGCGGGGTGATCGAGAACATGGCGGTGTTCGTCGCCCCCGACACCGGCAAGGAGTACCGCATCTTCGGCGAGGGCGGCGGCAAGCTCCTCGCCGCCGAGCTCGACACCGACCTGCTCGGCTCCGTGCCCATCGACCCCCGCCTGCGGGAGGGCGCCGACGCCGGCGTCCCCCTGGTGGTGTCCCACCCCGACTCCCCGGCGAGCAAGGTGCTGCGCGACATCGCGTCGCGGCTCTCCGCCCAGAAGGCGTCGCTCGTCGGCAAGTCGCTGCCCCTCATGGGCTGACTCGGGGGCGGGCGCGCCGCCAGCGGCGGCCGACCAGGCCGCTCCACAGGCCACCAACGACGAGGCCCAGCCCCGCCCCGCCGATGACGTCGGTCGGGTAGTGGACACCGACGTAGACCCGTGACAGGGCAACGTAGGCCCCGACGGCGGGTGGCAGCGCCACCGCCGCGGGCCGGAGGTGACCGGCCAGCACGCTCATGACGGCCATGGCGACCGCGGCGTGGCCAGAGGGGAACGACGAGCCCGCCGGCGGCCGGACGAGCCTTCGCACACCGTCGGCCTCGTAGGGGCGCAGCCGACCGACGCGGGTCTTGCTCGACTGCGCGACGGTCCAGGCGAGCGTGCCGGTCCCGAGCACGTCGGCGGCCGCCTCGCGCCGGCCGGCGACGGCGAGCGCCGCGGCCATCCCCGCCACCGCGTACATCGACCCGAGGTCGGTCGTGGCGCTCACGACCCGGTCGAGGACCGGTGAGCCGGCCCGCCGCACCGCGTCACCGGCGCGCACGTCGGCGCGCTGGAGCGTCGGCTGCCGCAAGGCGGCCGCGGACCCGGCGAGCACTGCCGCGCCGATCCCCGCCGCCACCGCCGACCGGTGGCGCGACCTCACGTCGCGTCAGGATCGAACGGCGGCGGTCCGGCCGCCTCCACGCTCGTCACCCACTGCCCGTCGCCGTCGGTGACCCCCGCAGGCGGGGCGAGCACGGCGGTGCGGTGCAGCTCCGTGCCGGTGGCCCGCAGCTCGTCGGCGACCCCACGGAGCTCGTCGATCTCGGCGGCGCGCTTCAGCTCGTCGAGCGTTTCCGCCGCCTCACGCTTGAACCGGGCGATCATCCGGCCGGCGTTGCGCGCCATGCCCGGCAGGCGCTCAGGCCCGAAGATGAGCAGTGCGAGCACGGCGAGGGTGAGCAGCTCCCAGAACCCCGGGGTGCTGAACGCCAGCACGCCGCTCACCGTCGCTGCACCTCCCGTCCTTCCCGTCGCGGTGGCTACTGGTCGCGCGGCCGCTCGACGAGCACCACCTCCGCGGTGTGCTCCTCACCATCTCGAATGTACGTCACCGTGATCTGGTCGCCCACCGAGCGGTTGCGGACCTCGAGGACGAGGTCACTCATGGAGTCAATGGCGACGTCGTCGATGCGGACGATGACGTCGTCGGGCTGCAGGCCCCCCTCCGCCGCCGGCGTGTCGGGCTGGACGAGCTCGACGTAGGCGCCTTCCTCGACGCCGAGTCGCTCCGCGAGCTGGTCGGACAGGTCGCCCCCCTGCACCCCGAGCAGCGGGTGGCGGACGAAGCCCTCCGCGATGAGCTCGTCGGCGATCGCGACCGCGGTGTTCGAGGGGATCGCGAAGCCCACCCCGGCGTTGGCGGGAGCGCCACCGGTCGTGAGGATGGCCGAGTTGATGCCGATGAGTCGGGCGTCGCCTCCGACCAGCGGGCCTCCCGAGTTGCCGGGGTTGATCGGCGCGTCGGTCTGGATGACGTTGAACATGGTCATGGGGGCCCGGCCGGGGCCGCTCACGGGGATGTCGCGGTTGAGCGCGCTCACCACCCCGGAGGTGACGGTTCCCTCCAGGCCGAACGGGCTGCCGACGGCGACCGCGAGCTCGCCGATGGCGAGGGCGGAGGAGTCCCCGACCTGGATCGCCGGCAGGCCCGTGCGGTCGACGCGGACGACGGCGAGGTCGTTGGCCGGGTCGGTGCCGACGACCTCCGCGTCGAGCCGTGAGCCGTCGGCGAGCACCACCTCGACCGATTCGGCGCCTTCCACGACGTGGTTGTTCGTGATGATGTGGCCGTCGGAGCGGTAGATGACCCCCGACCCGTTGCCCGCTCCCGGGCCGAACGGACCGTTGCCCTCGACGTCGACCTGCACGACGGTCGGCACGACGGCGGCGGCGATGGCGGCGACCCGGTCGACCCCGTCGGTCGTCTCCAGGGCGGGCGCGAACACCTCGCCGCCGTCGCCCACCGGCTGGACCGCGGGAGGGACGTCCGGGCTGCGGCGGTCCATGTAGGCGACCATCGTGCCGCTGCCGATGAGCGCGCCGGCGAGCGCAGCCATGAGCGCGACGACCGTGACGCGCACGCCCCGGGACCGGCGGCGGCGCCCGGCGGCACCGGACCCGGTCGGTCCGGACGGGATCCGCGGATAGGGCACCGGCCCGGACCGCTCCGCGGGCCGCGGGGGCGCGGGCAGCCGGAGGGTCGGGGCGTCGGGACGGGCGAGGTCGTCGGTCATGTCCAGGGGGTCCTCGGTGCGCGCAGTGCCGGCCGGTGCGGTCTCTAGGGTGACACCCACTCCCACAGCCTCGCGAGGCCGCGGCGCAGTCGGTGGGGCAGGGTGGGCGCCTGCGGGCGAGGCAGTGACCGCGCGATCGCGACGAACTCCCGAGGCGGGGCGTCACCCACGAGGGAGAACGTCGTGCCCGATGCTTCCCAGACCAGCCGCTGGGGAACCGCGCCCGCCCATTCGTAGGCGGGCCAGCCCAGGTCGTCGGCGGGTTGCGCGCCGTCGGGCAGCGACGCCCAGTCGGGTCGGCCCTGCTGCTGGAACAGCGACACGGTGTAGAGCCCGTCACGGTAGACGAGATGCAGCGGCTGGCTGTCCGACCCGTCCACCGCGTACACCCCGACGGGCTCGTAGCCTCCCGGCAGCGAGGGGGGCACCGTCCATCCGGCCTCGCGCAGCGCAGTGAGCGCGCGGTCGTCGACCGGGGTGATGGCGCGGCTGCGCCGCTCCAGCGAGTCGCCGTCGTCGTCGCGTGCCGCCCGTATGCCCGCCCGCGCCGCGGTTCCCGGCCGCAGGTCGAGGGAGAGGTACGCGACGAGGCGCAGCCGGCGGGAACCCTCGTAGGACTCGCGGCGCAGCACGAGGCCGCTGTCGTCGTCCACCCAGAGCCGCTCGCGCAGGCTGCCGTTGCCGCGGCGGCGCACCTCCAGGCGGGTGCAGGGACGGTCGAGCAGGCGGTCCTCGCCGGCGAGGGCGACCTCGTACTTCTCCTCGAGGGCACGCAGGGCCGCGTCCGGGCGGCCGGAGTCGACGGGGGGCAGGGGGGTGAGCCACCCCTGACGGTGGTCGACCATGTCGCCGCCCTCCTCGCCGAGACGCACGGTGAAGTCGTCGGGGGAGGACACCGTCAGGGTGTCGCGGTCGCGCAGCACGCGCGACAGGGCCACGTGGGGGTCACCGTCGGCCCAGACGATCCACAGCGCCTCCCCGGTGTAGCGGCGTTCCTGCGACGCCTCCCAGGCCCGCTGGAGCACCGGGCGCCACCCGTCGGCGTCAGGCGCCGGCCGCGGTTGGGCGCGCGCGGGGCCCGGTGCGGACGCCCCGGCGGCCGAGGCGAGGAGCAGGGCCGCTCCCGTGGCACCCACGGCGAGCGCGAGGCTCCACCTGCCGCGACGCCGCCCGCCGCCGATCACCGGCGGCCGTCGACGACCACCGGCGTGGACAGCGGCCCTCCGACCGTGTGGACGATGTGGTCGGCGACGTAGAGGTCCATCGGCACGTTGACGAGGCGGTCCTCGGGCGAGGAGCCGCCGCCCAGCGCGAACGCCGCGCCCCCGAGCATGCCCGCGACGACGGCCAGCGCCGCCGCAACCACCCGGCCGCCGGTGACGGCGAGTGCCGGGCCCTGCCGGCGGGGACCGGCGCCCGAGCGGGTCAGGTCGGGCAGGAGGTCGACGCCGTCGGGCAGGCGGCGAACCGGCAGGTTGCGGACGAGCATCCGGGTGCGCCCGAGGCTCTCGACCTCGGCACGGCAGGCCGCGCAGCCGGCGAGGTGCGCCTCGACGAAGGCACGCCCGTCGTCGTCGAGCATGCCGTCGAGCCACGCCGAGTGCAGGGGCGCCGCCGCCGCACAGTCGTCACTCATCGCCGCTGGCCCCCCGCGTGCGCGCACGGTCGGCGGCCTCGCGCTCGAGGAAGTCACGCAGCTGCCTGCGGCCGCGGTGGATGCGCGAGCGCACCGTTCCTGTCGGCCAGCCGGTCGCCTCGGTGATCTCGTCGTAGGACAGCCCCTCAACGTCGCAGAGGACCACGGCGAGACGGAACGGCTGGGACAGCTCGGCCAGGCCGCGTTCGAGGTTTGCCTCCAGGGTCCTTCGGTCCACGAGCTCCGCCGGGCCGGGCTCCTCGGAGACGGGGGTACGCCACTCCTCCTCGGGGAGGGTCTCGAGCCGCACCCGCTTGCGGCGGCGGACCTGGTCGAGGAAGAGGTTCTTCGTGATGCGGTACAGCCAGCCGTCGAAGGTGCCCGGCTGGTAGCGGTCGAGGTTGCCGTAGACGCGCACGAACACCTCTTGGGTGAGGTCCGCCGCGTCGTCGACATCGCCCGTGAGGCGGTAGGCGACGTTGTAGATCTTGTCGCCATAGCGCTCCGCCACCTCGTCCCACGACGGGCGCGGGTCGGGGCGGTGGACGTCGTCGTGGTGGGCTGGGGGCGCCACGGCACCTCCTCGGGCTGCCGGCGGCCACTTGACCGGCAGCGGCAAGACCATCCTAGTGCGCACCACGTCTCCTTCCCCGCCGGGCGCCCGGTCACCGGCGTCGGTGCCCGACGGCCCGCTAGGCTGTCGAACGCCGTGCGGGACCCCCGAGGTTCCCCGGAGGCGGCGAGAGGAGACGAGCGGTGCACACCGACGAGCGCATCACCGCCTACGTGCGCAGCTTCGACGAGCCGGAGGACGAGCCGCTGCGGGCCGCGAGGGCGCGCAGCGAGGAGGCCGACATCCCCGCAGTGTCACCCGAGACCGGCGCGCTGCTGCGCTTCTTCGCCCGGCTCATTAGCGCCCGCCACGTCGTGGAGGTCGGCTCCGGCGGCGGCTACAGCGGCATCTGGCTGCTCGGCGGCATGGACCCGCGGGGGGCGCTCACCACCATCGAGGTGGACCCCGACAACCAGGCGCTCGCCCAGCGCGCCTTCGGGGAGGCGGGGGTGTCGGACCGGGTGCGCTCGATGCGGGGCGCGGCGCTCGAGGTGCTGCCCAAGCTCGCCGACAGCCACTACGACATCGTCTTCCTCGACGCGGTCAAGGCGGAGTACCCCGCCTACCTCGAGCACGCCCGCCGCCTCCTGCGCCCGGGCGGCCTCCTGCTCGCCGACAACGTCCTGTGGCACGGCACGGTGCCCGACCCCTCCGTCAGCGACCCCGACACCGCCGGTATGCGGGCCTTCAACGACGCGGTCCGCGACGACCCCGCGTTCACCGCCACAATCGTGGCGATCGGCGACGGCGTGCTCGCCGGCGCCTACCACCCCGGCGACGGGCGATGAGCGTCTGGTGCCTCACGACGTCGCCGGACAACCTCGCCGCGACCGCCGCATCCGCGCCTGCTACGAGGACCGACTACGAGGTCGTGCGCGCAGCCCTGGCGGAGGCTGCGGGAGGCTCGCAGTGGTCGTCGGTCGCCGGGTTTCCTGTCCGGGGAGGCCGGCACGGCGGGGTCAGGCAGGGAAGAAGCGGAACTTCGTGGAGAGCTCGGCGGAGAAGGCCATGATGACCGCGAGGTAGAACATGCCGGTCGCGGCCTGGATGGAGCGCCCTCCCTCCTGCGCGAGCTTCCAGACGAAGCCGGCGATGAGCGCGCAGATGGCGACGAGCCCGACGGCGAGCATGACGCTGAAGCCGGGCACGACGAGCACGGGCGAGAAGCCCCCGCCCATGTCGGGCGCCGGGTTGCGCGCCGACAGGGCCGCGGCGCCGACGGCCGCCACGACGCCGGCGACGTACCACCAGGCGCCGCGGATCATGTAGGCGTTGCTGAGGCGCCGCTCCACGAGGTACCAGTGGCCGAGCAGAAGCCCGAAGACCGTGGAGCCGAGGAACAGCGACCCGAGCGCGAGCTCGGCGACGGCCAGGCCCGGCTGGGCGCCATGGACGACGCCGAACAGCACGAGCGACGCGACGCCGGCCGCGGCCCCGGCGAGACCTACGGCGCGCGACAGCGCCTCCTGACGGGCGAGCAGGAGGACCTGCCAGACGACGAGCAGCGCCGCGAAGGCGCCGAGGGCGGTGACCTCCGGGCCGGCGACCTGGCCGCGGGTGATCGCCCAGGCCCCCGCGGCGCACAGCGCGAGCGTCGACCCGGTGAGCACGAAGAAGCCCCTGCGCACGGCACCCCACACGCCGCTGGCCCACAGCACCACCGCCCCGCCCACGGCGGCTTCGAGCAGGATGACGGACATGACCCCGAGCGGGCCGGACATCGGACTCCTCGCACAACGACCGTTGGCACAGGCGGTTGCCCACACCGGATGGGGTCCATACTGCCAGCGGCCGACAGGACCGGCGAACCCCCGAGCAGGAGCGCACATGAACGACTACCCAGAGTGCCGACCGGGGCGTCGCGCGAAGGTCAGCCTCGAGGTGACCGAGGGCGACACCGCGGCGGCGATGGGCTCGGGGGACGTCCCGGTGCTCGCGACCCCACGGGTGCTCGCGCTGGCCGAGCAGGCCTCCGTGCAGGCCCTCGGCAGCTGCCTGCCCGAGGGCAAGACGAGCGTCGGCGCGTGGGTGGAGCTCGAGCACCTGCTGCCGAGCCACGTCGGGGAGACGGTCACCGCCGAAGCGGTCCTGCTCGGCGTCCACGGTCGGCGCCTCGAGTTCTCCATCTCGGTGAGGTCCGGGGAGGAGGAGGTCGCCCACTGCCGCCACCGCCGGGTGCTCGTCAGCCGCAGCCGCTTCGAGGCGCCCCAGCCCGTCGGGGAGCGCAGCTCGGTCGCGCCCCAGCTGCCGTTGAAGGGGCAGCGGTGATGCGGCGGGCGGTTCAGCCGCGACGCTGCAGGTAGCGCGCGAGCATGCGCACGCCCGCGCCGGTCGCTCCCTTCGCGGTCGTGAACGCGTCGCCCTCCTCGCTGAACGCCGGCCCGGCGATGTCGAGGTGTGCCCACGGCCGCCCGCCGGTGAACTCCTTCAGGAACAGCCCGGCGACGACCGTCCCGGCCTCGCGCCCCTTCCCGACGTTCTTGAGGTCGGCTACCTCGCTCTTCAGGTGCTCGGCGTACTCCTGGGGCAGCGGCAGGTGCCAGACCTTCTCCCCCGTCGCGGCAGCGGCCTCCTGGAGCGCGCGCAGGAGGTCGTCGTCGGTGCCCATGAGCCCGGCGATCTTGGACCCGAGGGCGACGATCTGCGCGCCGGTCAGCGTCGCGAGGTCGATGATCGCGTCGGGCTCGCGTTCCGCGGCGTAGGCGAGCGCGTCGGCGAGCACGAGGCGGCCCTCGGCGTCGGTGTTCATGACCTCGACGGTCGTCCCGTTGTAGTGGGTGAGGACGTCGGAGACGCGGATGGCCGCCCCCGACGGCATGTTCTCCGCCAGCGCGACGAGTCCGGTGACCTTCGTCGCCACGCCCAGACTGCCGAGCACCGACATGGCGCCAACCACCGCCGCGGCCCCGCTCATGTCGGACTTCATCGTCGTCATGCCCGAGGTCGGCTTCAGCGACAGCCCGCCGGAGTCGAACGTGATGCCCTTGCCGACGAGGGCGACGTGGCCGCTCGCCGCACTCGGCTCGTAGGTCAGCTCGACGAGGCGGGGCGGCTCGCTCGACCCCTGCCCCACCCCGAGGATGCCGCCGAAGCCTCCTTCCGCGAGAGCCCGCTCGTCGAGCACCCGGATCCCGAGGCCGCACTCCGCGGCGATCTCGGCGATGCGGTCGGCCAGCGCGGGCGGGCGCTTGGCGAACGGCGGGGTGTTCACGAGGTCGCGTGCGAGGATCACCCCGCCCGCGACGATCGCGCCAGCCGTCACCCCCGCCTCCACCGCGCCGCCGTCGAGCCCCGACCCCGTGAGGATGCGGATCGCCTCGAGCGACGGCGTGTCGGCCTTCTTCGACCGGTAGCGGGTGTAGGCGTAGGCGCCCAGGGCGGCGCCTTCGGTGGCCGCCTGCGCGGCGGCGGCCGCGTCCTCGCCGACCGGGGTGTCGCCCGGGACGACGATCGCAAGGATCGAGTTCTTCGTCGCGTTGCGCGCCGCCGCGCCCGCCGCCTTGCGCAGGGTGTCGAGCGTGACGTCGTCCGGGGCGCCAAGACCGACGACGAGCAGGACCGGCGCACTCGCCCGGCTGCGCGTGGGCACCCGTGCCACGGCGCCGAGCTCGCCGTCGAACGCGACGCCGGCGAGCCAGCCCGCGAGGTCGATCTCGAGCGTCTCCCCGACCGCTATGGCGTCGGCACCGAGCACCGGCCCGTCCTCGCCGCGCGTGGCGAACACCGCCAAGGCGTCGGCCTCGACGGCTCCGGGGGCCTGCGGCGAGAACGCGAACGTCGGCATGCGAAGAGCCCTCTCGGCTGGCGGTCGAACCTGGCTGGCGGCGGGGGCCGAGTCTAGCCGCCAACCGCGGGTAGCCCCGACCGGGCACTACACTCGCGCGTCATGGGACCGGCCAACGATGCGGCAGGCGGGTTCACGCCTACGGCCGTGGACCTCCGCGACTACGTGTACTTCCAGGAGGCGGGCCCCGCGACGCGACGGGTGTTCGCCACCGACGTCGTCGCCGTCGACCTCACCGGGTTCGAGCCGAAGCAGGAGACCGAGGTCCGCGCGTTTCGCACCGCCGACGCGGTGTACACGGTGCTCGGCGGCCGGGCCTGGGTGGTCACCGACGAGGCGGAGGTGACGCTCGAGCCGCTGCAGTCGCTCATGGTCCCCGCGGGGGTGCCGCACGCGGTGCGCAACGACGCCCCCGACCCGCTCATCCTCCAGATCGTCGTCAGCCCGCCCGACGACGTGCCGGCGCCCCCCGCAGGACCGGCGGAGCCACCGGGGGCAGGCGGGCGGGAGCCGAGGGCGTCGCTGCTCGACCGGGTGCGCCGGACGCTCGGGGGCTGAGGGCCGCGCGGCGTCCTGCCGGCACGGCCGGAGTCCTCCGCTGCCTGCCATCAGCGCGGGCGCGGCACGAGGTCGAAGTGCCCCGACAGCGCGCCGTCGGGGAGCTCGAGACGCATGCGCCCGGCGTAGCGACGGTCCTCCTCCACGACGGTGACCGCGAGGGCGCCGCCTACCGCGCGTTGGCGGAAGTCTTCACCGACGAGCACCTCCACGACAACGACATCACGGACGGCGTCGCACGCGCGCCCCGAGCAGCCCGGGTCGTCCACGGGGACCGTGCGGCCCGCGACGAGCGCTCCGGGGTTGCGGATCGCGATGGTGACCGGACCGCCCCGAAGGTCACGCGACACGACGCAGAGGTCGCGGCCCGTGCCGACAGGGCCACCGCAGTCGCCGAAGACGAGATCCGGCGAGCCGTCGCTGACCGCCACCTGGGCCCCCGCGAGCGTGCCGGACAGCTGCAGTCCTGCCCGTCCGTCGCGGGGCTGGGGTGTCCGCGGCTGCTCGCCGGTGCCGCACGCGACGAGCAGTGCGGCGGCGGACAGCAGCGCGAGCGCGCGTGGGACGCGACTCAGCTGTTGTCGTCGAACACGCGGCTTTGGGTGATGTCCTCCGTCGTGATGAGCATGAGGTCGCGCTTGCCGACCTTCTCCCCGCCCCCGGAGAGCAACCGGCTGGCCTGACGCAACCGCGCCCGCTCGAGCGCGTTGCGGACGCTCCGCGCGTTCGCGAAGCGCAGGCTGCTCCATGCGACGCTCGAGGTACTCGAGGAAGACCTCGCGCGCCTCGGGCGTCAACTCGTAGTTCTCCTGGTCGAGCATGAGATCACCGATCTGGATGAGCTCCTCACAAGGTGGCCCTTGCGGATGTAACCGAAGCCGTGGAGCAGTTCGGCCATGCGCATCGCCACGGTCGTCTTGCCCGTCCCGGGGCTGCCGGTGAACGACATGCCGGCCGCCGGTAGCCCACGCTTCGGACGCATGTTGCGTCCTGGTGGCTGGATCAGGTCAGCCGGTGAGGGTCCGGCCCGGTCATGGTGGTGCGGGGTGACGACCGGGCGGGGACGCTGGCGAGAGCACGGCGGCGATCGCCAGAGGGTGCCACCTTCAGCCCCGGAGGATCCGCCTCCCTTCGGCCGTCGCCTTCAGGCTGCCGCCGGGCCCCACCATCGATCTCGCCAGTGCGAGGGCAGTCGGGCCAAGCGGTTTACCCGAGTAGGAAACCAGGTGCCACGGCCGCTCGATGGGGGTGAAGGGACAGTCCCACACAGAGATGGATCCCTGGGAGATGCGGTCGGCAGCGGCGTCGAGTGCGATCAACCCGACCCCCAGCCCCATCGCCACACCTCGCTCGATGGCGGCGTTGGAGCCGAGGACCATCTTGGGCGGATCGATGCCCAGCTCGTCGAGCAGGGAGTCGACCGCAGCGCGCGTCCCAGATCCCGGTTCGCGCAGCAACCAGGTCTCGCGCGCCAGGTCGTGCACCGCATCGCCGTCCCGTGGCGTCCCCAAGGCGGGGCCGACGACGACGAGTCGGTTCTCGCCACGGGCCAGGGTATCCGCCGGGACGGCTACCGGCGGACGCCCGGCGACGACGAGGTCCGCTTGGTGGTGACGCAAGGCCTCCCACACGGTGGTGCGGTTCCCGACCTTGATGGTCACACCTGTTTGGGGATGCTGCTCGCGAAAGCGGGCGACGACGGGCAGGAGCACACGCTCGGCCGCCGTGGCCACGGCGACGAGGCGAACGATGCCGTTTGCCGGGTCTTCGATGCTGCGGGCGCGACGGGAGCCTTGTTCAAGAAGGCCGAGGCTGGTGCGTACGTCGTCGGCGAAGGCCGCTCCGGCCGTGGTGAGGCGGAGGCCGCGGCCGTGGCGGGCGACGAGTGCCACACCCAGCTCCCGCTCGAGGTTGGCCACCGCGGCCGAGACGGCTGGCTGCGACACGAAGAGGGATTCGGCTGCGATCTGGACCGACCCCGCGTCCGCCACCGCGAGGAACGTGCGGAGCTGCCTCAACGTCATAGCCATGGGTGCTCAAAAGTCAATCGTTCAGGGCGCACCCGCCACGGCGTCGATGAACAGCTCGATGAGGCCGCCAGCGGGGCTTGCCGGGAGAGGTCGAGCGGCTTGCCCACATCGCCGCGTCGACGACAGGCCGGGGAGACAGTTGTCCCGCGTGCCACTATGGAGCGGAACGTGCCGTCGTGCCTGTCCTCGAGCCGGCGCCGGAGGCCCGTGACGAGCGCGACCCTGTTTTCGGGCACGACGGTGATGGGCATGGACGGGCCGGCACGGTGGGAGGCAGGCATTCCCAGCTCATCGAACCTCGAGCGATGCGTTGGTGTGATCCACGCCATCGTCGGCGGGACGCCACGTCGTCCACGTGCCGCCCGGGCTGCGGATGGACCAGGGCTCGTGCCCGTGCGAACGGCCGGCCACGGTGATCCACTTCCCGCCGATCAGTTCCTGGAGCACCTGGTTGCGCTGGATGATCGCATCGGTGCGCTCAAGGGGCGCCTGGATGATCGCGAGCAGGCGCAGCGGTTCGTGCATGCGACGCTCTCCAACGCCCACCGCCTGCGCGGGGAGGCCGACCTGGAGGTCGCCCCCCTCGCCGAGGCCGACGCCGATGCCGCCCACCGGGTTGTGCAGCGTCTTGTCTCCCGCGCCGAACTGGTCGGGATCGACCGACGAGAAGTAGTACTGAGCGGAGATCCACTGGCCGACGACGAGCGGCGCGGTGAGGATCGTCTCCAGGGCGCTGCCGTCGCCATCGCCCTCCGCATCGTAGGAGTGCAGGAACACGCGACATGCCAGGTCGAGTCCGGCGGTGAGCGAGCGGGGTCCGACGACGAACGCAGCATTGCCGGCGAGCCCCCACTCAGGACGCACCTGCGCCCAGTCGTACCCGCGGACCCGGACCTTCCGGGGATCTCCCGGGAGCCGCCTGGCGCGCTCGCGTGCGAGCCGTTCACCGGCCACCGCGACGTCCCGCTCGAAGGCTGCGACCAGCCGTTCGTGGCTGTCCGGTACGGCCTCGCGGTCGAGAACGGTCACTTCGTCGGAGGCGGTGTCGTGCTGGGCGGCAACGAAGAGGGTGTCGTCGGGCACCGTGATGCCTCGCTCTTTGAGCCCGGCACGGACCCCAGGGTCGTTGAGGATGGCCACTGCCACTCGGGCGCTGGGCCCACCGGGGGCGCCGCCGCACGCGCCGCAGTCATAGGAGGATGCGTGCGGGTTGTTGACGTTGTGGCTGCCGTGCCCGCAGAACACGACGAGCCGGGCGAAGCGGGTCAAGCCCATGGTCCGGACGATGCTGTCGGCGAAGGAGACCCGCTCCCCGAGCGCCAAGCCGGAGCTGCCGTCGCGTTCCGCCTCGACAACCGGGCGTGTCTGCGGGGAGGCTAGTCGGCGCGTCATCAGCGTCAGGCGACGCGCCAAGCCTGGTGCCAGCGTCCTGGCCGCGGCCACGGGACCCATGAGGTAACCCGCCGCCTCGGCGAGCACGAACGGACCGTCCAGGCTCTCTTTGGGGGCGTGGAAGGTCTCCCGTGCTGCGCCGGCGGCTCGCCGGGTGGTGAGGTAGCCGAGGGCGCTGTCAGGGACGAGCGGCTGCTCGGCGACCTCGTGGTCAGCCGTCAGCAGCGGAGGGCAGCGCGGCTGGCTCACCGTCGACCCCAGCTGCCGCCAGCGCACGGGAACGCCGAAGAACCCGGCGAACCCCATGGTCTCGTAGGGGCCGCATGTCTCCAGGTGCCGTTCCAGGCCCTCCGAGCGCACGTCGATGCAGAATGCCGCTTGCACGTCCGGCCGCTCGGTCGCCGGGCCGGGGTCCGGGCGGCTCAGCAGCCCCAGCAGACGATCGCGGAAGTTGCCCTCCTGCGCCTCGAGCCACAGCGACTTCCGTATCGACGGCGGCACCTGCTGCAGGACGTCACGCACGGCGGAGGTGGCGGAGGGATCGTCGGAGGTGGTGCCGAGAGCGGCGAGCACCGCCGTCACCCGGTGCTCGAGGAGGTTCTCGACCATCTGGTTCTCGTGCTGCGGGGGCTGCCGGCCCGGGCCCAGCGCTGGGCCGCCCTGAGGGTCGACGCCGGTCAGCGACGGGCGGGGGAGCGCAGCTGCGCCATGGGCCGCCGTTGCCGTGGCGGCCACCTGCGCGGCGAGCAGGTCCACGAGGCGCAACGGGGGACGATCGTGGTCGGGCGGAGCCCACTCGTCGTACCAGCGCGCGTACCCGGCCCAGCCCGGAAGCCGGCCGAGGTGCTCGCGAAGGGCGTCGACGCGATCGCCGTCGTCGACATCCAGCGCGTCGAGGGAGGCGGCGAGTGCCTCGACCGGATCGTCAGGTAGTTGGGCCAGCCACTGCATGCCGGTCGGGCCAGCGAGGCGCCGGAGCCGCCGGTCGTGTCGCGCGAGCTCTCGCCACGCACGGAAGAACCCGTGCTCGCGGCGGGGCATGGGCCATGGGACGCCGGTCTCGTCGACGAAGACTGCACACCACGCGGCCACGAGCCAGCTGACCGCTCGGACGGTCTCTACATTCGTACGGCCGACCCGATCGCCGGCGGTGTCCCGGGGCTTGTCGTCCGGTCCCACGAGCAGGTCCAAAAGGACGATCTCCACCGCATCGACCGTTCGCTCCCCGATCTCGAGGTTGGCCTGCGGCGCGAGCTTCGGGGCGACTTCGATGATGGCGTGCCGGAGATCGGCATCGGTGATGACCCCGCGCTCGTGGGCATCGCGGAACGCGGCGAGCGTCATGTGGGTGCGTGCCCGCAACCACCGGCGGGCGACGGCGGTGGCGTCGTCGAAGGGCAGGTGCTGCAGGCCGAGGAGGGGATTGACCGCCACGAAGCTGGTCAGCGGCCAGAGCGGAGCGATGATCTGCGCCGCTTTGGAGACATCGGCGAGGAGTTCGGTGTGGCGGGCAGATCGTCCGCGGCGGCCGTTGCTTCGGTTGCTCATGTGGATCGTGTCGATCGGGCCGGCTCCGGCTCCGTGCGCGGGTGAAACTGGCGGGATTCTGGCACGGGCGCTACCCCTGTCGAACTGCCTCGGGTCGTCAACGGGGCGGAGACGGGCGCCGAGGTGAGCACGAGTGCGTACATCCGGCTGCGCAGCGTGCGCATCCGCTCCCCTGGAGTGAGCCAGACGGCGGCGACCAGGAGCGCGATCGCCGCGAGCGTGGCAACGAGGAGAGTGGCGCTGACCGGCTCGGGAACCTCGGCGGGCGCCGCGCCAGCGACGAAGGTCTCCACGGCGGTCAGCCCACCGACGTAGGCGAACACTCCGGCGGCGCCACCGAGTGCCGCGCTTGCGACTGCCGGGACGGGCCGGAACGGCGCCGCGTGCAGCCACCCACTGACGGCCCGGGCTGCCGTCGCCCACGCGAACACCGTCATGAGCACAAACGCCGCCGTCGACAGGTGCGGCTGGAAGATCAGGTGCGCGGCCACAAGTGCCGCGGCCGGCACGAGCAGCGCGACGCCCAGCCGAACGCTCCGGGCGACGCCATGTGGGACAGGCCGTTGCTCGTGGCGGAGATGGTCCGTTACCGCGCTGCCGGCCCCGAGGAACAGCGCTGCCTTGTACATCCCGTGCCCGACGATGTGGAGCAACGCCGCGGAGAACGCTCCTATGGCCACCTGCACCGTCATGAACCCCATCTGCCCTGCCGTGGACCACGCCAGGTTCCCCTTCACGTCGCTGCGCACCAGCATCACGGTCGTCGCGTAACAGGCAGTGACGGCACCCGCTGCGTAGGCCATGTGCGTCGCCGCGGCCGACGACCCGAACACCGGAGCGAGTCGCACCAACAGCATGCCGGCGCCGTTGACCACGCCTGCGTGGAGCAGCGCTGACACCGGCGTGGGCGCTGCGATCGTGGACGGCAGCCACTGGTGCAGGGGTACGAGCGCGGACCGGGAAATGCCGGCAATGGTCAGGAGCACGGCGACCACCCACAACACGTTCCTACCGAGCACCGGGATCGACGCGTTCGCGAGCTCCTCGGCGGCCCGGGCCGGCCAGCGGAGGTCGAGCTCGCCGACGGAGACGACGGCGAGCAGAGTGGCCACCAAGAGCGCGGTGTCCCCCACCCAGAGCATGCGCAGGGTCCGCTGGGCCGAGCGCCGCGCCGGTGTCCAGGTGGCCCGGTGGGTGACCAGCCCAGCCAACGCGAGGCCGGCCAGGATCCAGGAGGCGGTCAGCAGGCTGAGGGTGGCGGCGAAGGCCACTGACGTCGTCGCCGCTGTCAGCAGCGAGGCCAGTGCGAAGAAGCGGCGCTCCCGCAGATCCATCTGCAGCTGGCGGCCGGCGAAGGACTGCACGACCCAGCCGACACCGGTGGTGAGCAAGCCCAACATTGCGGTGACGCGAGTTGCATGCAGGCCCACGAGCGCACCGCCATCGCCCCCCTCGACCACGGCTGCGATCGGTCCGTCCACAGCCACGACGACCATCACGACGACCGTCGCGGCGAACGCGGCAGAGGCCCCACGTACCGCCCATCGGGCGGACCGCTCTCCGACGGGGCGCGCGACGGCGATCGCCGCGGCGGCGATCGCGGGCAGCGCGGGGACGACGAGCACGAGCATCGCAGGCGGCGTCATCTCGACCGCGGCACCGTTCGCAGCAAACGCCGGACTGTCATTCGATCGTCAGGTGCTGCCTCGCCCGGCCCTGCGGTACCTCCCCGTTGCCACCCGACGTCGAGAGGCGGGAGATGTCGACCGCCACACCCAGCGCTCCTGCAGAGCGCGCTGCGCCAATGTCACCAGGCCCCAACCCCCCTTGCGCGTAGACGGGCAACGGGCTGGCCGCTACCAGCTCCTGCAGGCCGTCCCAACCCAGCGGCTGGTCTTCAGGGTGCGAAGCCGTGGGGAGAACCGGTGACACGAGGGCGACGTCGGCACCCACCGCTCTTGCCCGCTCGAGGTCCCGTGCGTTGTGAGCTGACACCGCCCACAGGCGCGTCGGCGGCCGCTCTATCAAGCCGGCCAGCGCGGCGGCGCTGCTGTGCAGCCCGCAGGCACCGGCCTGGCGTGCCTCGAGCGCCGTCCCGGACAGGAGGAGGCGCAGCCCGGTCCCCCGCCTGAGCTGGCGCAGCCGGCGGGTGAGCTGGACGCGCTGAGCCGGCGCGAGCTCCGACGCTCGCACGATCAGGAGCCGCAGGCCGGCGGCAACCAACGACGGGATCCTCGCCAGCAGCTCGTCAGGAGCGCCCGGCGCCCGGTTCACCCGAGCGACCGCCACCAGCTCGGGGAGCGCCAACGTCGCAAAGGCGAGCTCGTTGCTCGGCAGCAAGGGCCCCACCGTCGGGCGGGCGGGGTCCACCCATGCCAGCTGCTGGCCTTCCCTGCCGTTCGGCTCGCCCGACCACCGGCGCACGTGGAACCAGTGCAACCGCACCCGCTTGGCCGGGAAGTCGTGCTCGTAGACCCGCCAGGGCGCGAGTTCGAGGGCGCGTACGCCGACCTCCTCGAGCAGCTCGCGCGCCGCTGCTTGGGCCGCGCTCTCACCCGGATCGACCTGGCCCCCGGGGAGCTCCCAGAAGCCGGCCGCGTCCTTGCCGGCCTTGCGTTCTGCCAGCAACACGCGCCCGTCGGACGCGCGGAGCACGCCGACCGCCACGTCCACCACGGGACGACCCACGAGGGGGAGACGGCGGGAAGGCAGCATCAGTCCGGCCAGACGGGTAGCGGGTACAGCCCAGGAGATCGCCCTGGCGACTGCTTCTTCGCTCGGTCATCACGGTCCACTTGCCCGGTCTCCGTCGGAGGGGCCGAGTCCCCACCGTCATCCCTCGTCGGAGGTTCTTCGGCGACGGGTTCGCCGTCGGGGCCCAGGAGTTCGGTGCTGTCCTCCGTCGCCGCTTTCGTCGACTCCTCGCTCGCGGGGGTGGCAGCGCGGCGCCCCTTTTTGGCGGGGGCCATCTCAACCCGCCTTCACGGTGGCGAGTGCCTCGGCGCGGGCGGCGAACTCCCGTGCTGCCGCGCCGATGCCCGCTCCAGCCGAGCCATACACCGTGACGTTGACGTGTGTCCGGTTGAAGCTCAGATCCGGATAGAGCCCGGTCTCCTTCGACAGGCCCGCGAGCCGGTCGAGGTAGGCTCGTGTCTCAGGGTAGGCGGCGAACTCGAAGCGGCGGTACAGCGACGGTGGTCGCTCGACCTCCGTCCAGCCCTCCGGCCATCGGGATTCCGTGGTCAATCTGGTTCTCCTCGTCCGTGAAGGGGGATCCCGCAACGCCAGCCAGACTGGCGTTGCGGATCCCCGCCCAGCTGGGCGCCTGCGCTCAGCTCGCAGCCCCGGAGTGCCGCGGGGGAGCGAACAGCTCGTCTGGAGGACGCCTACACCGGTGCCACCTGGGTTTCGTGGGCGCCTTCGGGAAGGATCTGCTCCACCTCGCCGTGCGGCCGGGCGATGATGTGCGCGGCGGCCATGCCGTCGCCCACGCGCTCGCACGCATCAGCCCCGGCACGGACTGCGGCGTTGACCGCGCCCGTCTCGCCACGGACCAATACGGTGACGTAGCCGCCGCCGACGAACTGGCGGCCGATCAGCCGCACCTCTGAAGCCTTGGTCATGGCGTCGGCAGCCTCGATCGCCGGGACGAGTCCCCGGGTCTCGATCATGCCAAGGGCAATGCCCATAGTCTCGCTTCTTCCATTGTTGCTGGCCATCTGCTTCCTCCTTAGGTGAGTTAGCTCGGGTGGTACCGGGTGGGGGTGGACCGAGTCAGGCGCGCCAGCGCTCCTCGCTCCAGTGGTCGATGATTCCGCCGATGGTCAGGTCGGTGGTGATCGTCGGATCGCCGGTGGCATGGCGGGCCGCCGAGGTGCGCATGGTGATGACGAAGTCGCCCGGCTTTGCGCCGACCGGGTCGAGCGCCACTTCCAGGTCGCCGCCGTCGTCCTCGACCACCCGCAGCGACTTGCTTTGGAGCGGGGGGACTCGGCTGGTGGTGACGAGGTCGCGCACGACGCGGTGGATGTTCATCGTCGCCGCCCACCGGCCGCAGACGAGGCAGCCGACTCCACGGCGTGCAGCTGCGTTTCCTCGGCCTCCTCGTCTCCCGGACTCTCCTCGTCCCAGTAGTCGATGATGCCGACGATGGTGAGGTCGCTCGGGTAGTCCTTGTGGCCGGCGGCTTCGCGTGCCGCCGAGCTGCCCACGGCGATCACCCAGTCGCCGGGCTTGCAGCCGACGGGGTCGACCGCCACCTGCTTGCCTCCCTTCTGGTCCTGGACAACCAGGAGCCGGTGGAGTTCGAGGCCGCTGATGCGGGCGGTGGCGACCAGCGTGCCTTCGACGCAGAAGATCTTCATCGCCGTGCCTCCTTCGTTCGCGCTCCGGGTGGGCACGAGCCCGGCGGGGCGTCGCCCTCGGCCTCGACCACCTCCAGGCGCGACCTGTCTCGCGTTCGCACGACCCCTTGGGTGACGAGGCCAGCGGGGCCGGCCGCACCCGCATACCGGGCCTCGATCGCCGCGGCAAGGCGGCGAGCACGTGCGTGCGCCCTGGCGCTGGCGCCCGGGATGCGCTCGTCGTAGGCGACGTGCACGAGCACCGGCACCCCAACCCCGTGCGGCGCGTTCATACTCGCGAGCACCCGGATGCCGATGTCGAGGTCGGCGGCGCCTTCCTCGAGGGTGCTCATCTGCGCCTGGAAAGTGAGGTTGCGCAGCTGAACGTCGTCCATCGCGTCGCCGGCAACGATCAGCTTCTCGCCGTGGCCGGAATCCGCGTACCTTCCGCCGCTCCAGCCGAGCACCGCGTCGACCTCTCCGATGTTGTTCTTCAGCAGGTAGCCGCACAGCCAGCGCATGCCCTCGGTCGCGGCGTCGGCCGCGTCCACGCCGGCGCAGTCGGCGACCGCGTGGCGGATGAACTCCTTGGCGGCCTCGCGCTCGAGGCTCGCCGTCTGCTCGTAGAGCGTGGCGCTGGAGACGAAGCGGTCCACGTCGGTCCGACCGGCGGCATCGGGAACGTGGACGCGGATGGCGTCGGTGTCCGTGTCCACCCCGACGAGCAGCGTGGCCACGCTCGCCGCGCAGCACTGGGTGGACTCGACCGCACCCTCGAGCTCCTGGAGCCGCGCCAACAGTGCGGTCGCGGCGCGCTCGTCGTCACTGTCGAACGCGGCACAGCCCTCGTGGCGTGGGTCGACGCTGCTGAAGTGGTAGAGCCCGATCTTCAGGTAGCGCGTGGGCTCGCTGGCGTCGTTCGGCCAGCCCTCGCGCCAGCGTCGCAGCTCCACCGCTTCCCAGCGGTGCAGCGCGTCCTCGACGTCGAACATCGCGCCGGCATACGCGTCCCGCCACACGACGACCGCGGGCGGCACCCGCAGGATGAAATCCACCGCCCCGGCGAGGCGCCCGTCGGCGCAGGCGGTGATGTCGACCGCGTGGAAGCCGAAACGCCGGATCAACACCTCGGCGCTCTCGCCCTCGTCGAGCAGCCGTGCGAGGTTCCGGTCGAACTCGCGCTCGACCAGGTTGCGGAAGGTCCCGAGCACGCAACGGGCGTGGATGCGACCGAGGTCCAGCGGTGTGCTCCAGGACGACTCGAGCTCAGCCGCCGGGATGTCGACCCTGAGCGAGTCGGCCAGCTCGCGATGCGCCTGTTCGGGGAAGCCGTCGTCAAACTGGCGCGGTGCCAGCCGGCGAAGGACGGGCTCGATGAGCGCGAACGCGGCCGCGATCTCCTCGGCCCGCTGCTTCAGGGCGGCGGTGAGCGCCGGCTCGGCCAGCGGATGCTCACCCGCTGGCAGGGTGAGCCCGTACGCCCCGTTCCGGACTGGCTGGCCCGGCGACGACGTCACCGTCGCCACCGCGCTCGAGCGTGGCCAGGCCGCAGCCTGGTCCCAGGGAGCACGGCAGCGCCCGTCGGGCTGGAGCAGGGACTTCATCCTTGGCCACCCCCGGAGACGGTGACCATTGCCGCCGCCTTCGGGTTCCAGCCGGAGCGGCCGGTGACCTTCTGGTCCTCGGGCGGTGCTCCGGGCGTGGCCAGGTGCCGGAACTTGAGCGCGCCCGCCCAGCCGTTGGGCTCGCCGCCGCCCTCGCTGGGGTTGCGCCCGGCTGCGATGTAGCCCTCGGTCCCGGTGACCCGGTCGTGGGCCGTCCAGGCGGCGGGGGAACCGGTGATCGGACGACCGTCGGTGCGCCCCTCGCCCGTGACCGCCGGTGGCTTGCCGTTACGGTTCAGCCGGGGCCGGAACAGGAACTCGTTGTTGCCGGTCACCTTGCCTTCGCCGACGGCGAAGGACCCGGTGATGGAGCCAGGCACGGTGGAAGCGGGCGGCGCCGCGTTGTCGGTCTCGGCGTCGTCGCTCTCCCTGCCTGCCAGGCGCCGCGCCAGGGCCCCCGGGAAGGGCTGCCAGCGGGCCCAGTCGTCGGCCGCCGGCTCCGCGGCCCGCAGATCGCCGTAGTAGGACGTGCCGGTGACAGTGTGCCGCTGGCCGCGCTCGGTGCCGGTGACCGCCTCGGCGGGCACGGGAAGGTCGCCGGTCACGGCCACACCTTCCGGCCTGGACGCGAGACGCTGGGCCGCGGACTCGCCCTCGTCGGGCTCGCACCAGCCGAAGATGGTGGATGGCCCCTGGTAAGGCGTGCCGGTCAGCGGGCGGCAGGCACCCGGCTCGTCGCCGGTGACGTTGGGGCGGTGCTCCACGCTGGGACCGGTGACGCGCTGGCCCCCCCAAGTCTGCGCCACCGTCACCTTGCCGGCGGTCACCGGGTCCAGACGCGCCCGGTTGAGGTGCGCGGCCGGCGCGGTACCGCCACCGGTGCCGCCGCACTCGCTGGAGTACGAGGAAAGGTCCTGGTACTGGTCGCCGGTGATCGGGCGGCAGACGCCGGCCTCGTTCCCGGTGACGCGCGCGCTGCGGCCGACGGCCGTGCCGGTGACGGCCAGCCCGCCGTCGGTGGTCGCCAGCCCGGGCCCGTCCCCGTGCGAGGCGGCTATTCCAGGCTGGATGACCGCGGTCGCTCCGTGCGGGTCGGCCCGGCGCGGGAACTGCGTGGAACGGTAGGCGCCGTCGCTGCGTGGGGTCAGGTCGTCGTCCAACTTCTGTTCGGCTTCGCCGGTGATGCGGAGGTGCTCGCCGGCCTCGTCACCGGTGATGGGCACCTTGCCGCGAACCGTGGTGCCGGAGACGACGAGGCCCTGGGGCGTGCGTACCAGCCCGACCTTCGGCCCAGCGCCCAACGCGGGGGCCGACCCGTCGGCCGCGACGTACTGCGTGCCCGACACCGGGAGCGCGGCGCCGGGCTCGTCGCCCGTGACCCGCACGCCCGGACCGATCCGCAGCCCGGTCACGCCCTGGCCGCCGTGGGTGGGCGACACGATCACCTTGGGCGGGTACCGGACCCCGCCCTCCCGCTGGGGCCTGCTGATCCCTGCGCTGCCGAGGCGGCTCGCCTCGGCGCGCCGAGCCCGGGCCTGCTCACGACCCGAGCCAACGCCGTCCACCTGCGGCTTCTCCGCGGCGGGCGGCGCGCCGGCACGGGGTGCAGCCGCCACCCCGTCACCGCCGCCGTCCAGCGCCTGCTTGCCCTGGGACAGCTGACGGCGGCGCTGCATGGAAAGCGCGCGGCCGAGGTGGGCGTCGGCCACGCCGGCGGTCGCGACCGCCGGCCCCCCCGGAGCCCCGTGCGCGCCGCTCGGAGCGCCCTGACCGCCGGCGGCGGCGGGCGGCGCGCCGGCGCCCGCGCCGGCCTCGCCGTCCAGCGCCTGCTTGCCCTGAGACAGCTGACGGCGGCGTTGCATGGAGAGGACGCGGCCGAGGTGGGCGTCGGCCACGCCGTTGGTTGCGACCTCGGTCCGCACCGGAGCCCCTTGCGTGCCGTTCGACGCGCCTTGACCGTTGGCAGCGGCGGGCGACGCGCCGTCGCCGTCCAGCGCCCGCTTGCCCTGGGACAGCTGGCGGCGGCGTTGCCTGGAGAGGACGCGGCCGAGGTGGGCGTCGCCCACGCCGGCGGTCGCGACCGCCGGCCCCCCCGGAGCCCCTTGCGTGCCGTTCGACGCGCCTTGACCGTCGGCGGCGGCGGGCGACGCGCCGTCGCCGTCCAGCGCCCGCTTGCCCTGGGACATCTGGCGGCGGCGTTGCATGGAGAGGGCGCGGCCGAGGTGGACGTCGCCCACGCCGTCGGTCGCGACCGCCGTCCCCCTCGGAGCCCCTTGCGTGCCGTTCGACGCGCCTTGACCGGTGGCAGCGGCGGGCGGAGCCCCCGCGCCGTTGACCTGCAGGTTCTCCGCGGCGGGAGGCGCGCCGTTGCCGCTCAGCGCCTGCTTGCCCTGGGACAGCTGGCGGCGGCGCGACATCGCCGCGGTGCGGCCGTCACGGGCAGCATGTTGCAGCTCGGCCAGCTCACCGCTGTCGTCGGCTTGGACCGCGTACATTCCCATGCTCAGCCACCTCCGCCGCGGTGGACGATGAGAGCCGGCGCGACGGCGCCGGCTGCAGCGGCCGTCCGGTCACCGCCGCCGTTCAGCGCCTGCTTGGCGGGAGCACGGAGCTCGGCCTCCCGGAACCCGATGCGCACCCGCTCGTGCGCGGGCGCCAAAGCCGGCCGGCCGGCGGCGAGCGCTCGGCGCCGCGACATCGCCGCAGCGCGGCCCTGACGGGCAGCACCTCGGAGCGCGGCGGCGTAACCGCTGTCGGCGGTCTGGACCACGCGCATTCGCATTCTCAGCGGGCTCCATTGGAGCGGGCTCCATTGGAGCGGGCTCCATTGGACGCCCACTGCCCCAGGCCGGCATCAGCCCGGTGGACGATGAAGGCCGTGCCCTGACTCTGCATGTAGTTGTCGTAGCCGAGGAGGCGCACGTGGTGACCGGGATTGGCGCGGTGGCACTCGTCGAGCTCGGCCAGGACCTTGTCGACCGACCGCTCACCGAAGAGCGGGAGCTTCCACAGGTACCAGAAGTTCGAGAAGGACTTCTCGGGCTCCGTGTGTTCGATGGCCGGTATCCAGCCGGACTCGATGATGTACGCGATCTGGTAGCGGAGCCGCTCGGGCGTCATCGGTGGCAGGTAGGAGAAGGTCTCCACATGGCGCGGGGTGGGCGGGTAGGGCTCAACGTGCATTCAATCTCTCCTTGAGGGGAGGGTGAGGCGCCGAGGGGGTGGAACCCGCGACCAGTCCTTTGCGATCATGAGGTGGCTGCTCCCTCGAGCTTGTCCACGGTCTCGAACTCGAACTTGATCTCCTTCCAGGTCTCCATCGCCACCGCGAGCTCGGGGCTGTGGCGGGCCGCCTCGGTCAAGATCTCGCGACCCTCGAGTTCGACTTCCCGGCCCTGGTTCCGTGCCTCCACGCAGGCCTCGAGCGCCACCCGGTTGGCGTGGGCGCCGGCTGCGTTGCCCCACGGGTGGCCGAGCGTCCCGCCGCCGAACTGCAGGCAGGCGTCATCGCCGAAGATCGCCACCAGTGCGGGCATGTGCCAGACATGGATGCCTCCGGAGGCAACGGGAATCACGCCGGGCATCGATCCCCAGTCCTGGTCGAAGAAGATGCCGCGCCTGCGGTTCTCGGGCACGAAGGACTCCCGCAGGAGATCAATCCAGCCCATGGTGGCCTGGCGATCGCCCTCGAGCTTGCCGACCACGGTGCCGGCGTGGAGATGGTCGCCCCCGGACAGGCGCAGGCACTTGGCGATCACCCGGAAGTGGATGCCGTGCATGGGGTTGCGGTCGATCACCGCGTGCATGGCACGGTGGATGTGGAGCAGCATGCCGTTCTCGCGACACCAGTTCGCCAAACCCGTGTTGGCGGTGAAGCCGGCGGTGAGGAAGTCGTGCATGATGATCGGGGCGCCCAGCGACTTGGCGAACTCGGCCCGCTTGTACATCTCCTCCGGGGTGGACGCGGTGACGTTGAGGTAGTGGCCCTTGCGCTCGCCGGTCTCGGCCGTGGCCTTGTGTACCGCTTCCATCACGAACTCGTAGCGGTGGTTCCAGCGCATGAACGGCTGGCTGTTGATGTTCTCGTCGTCCTTGGTGAAGTCGAGCCCGCCTCGGAGGCACTCGTAGACGGCACGCCCGTAGTTCTTGGCCGACAGGCCGAGCTTGGGCTTGATCGTGCAGCCCAGCAGCGCGCGCCCGTACTTGCCGAGGCGGTCGCGCTCCACCTGGATGCCGTTGGGCGGACCGCCGCAGGTCTTCACGTACGAGATCGGGAACCGAAGGTCTTCCAGGCGCAGGCTGCGCACGGCCTTGAAACCGAAGACGTTGCCCACGAGCGAGGTCAGGACGTTGACGACCGAGCCTTCCTCGAACAGGTCGATCGGGTAGGCGACGAAGGCGAAGAAGGCGCTGGGGTCGTTCTGCACCGGCTCGATGCGGTAGGCCCGACCCTTGTAGTACTCGAGATCGGTGAGCAGGTCAGTCCACACCGTGGTCCACGTGCCGGTGGATGACTCGGCGGCCACCGCCGCGGCCGCTTCCTCGCGCGGCACGCCCGCCTGCGCAACCACCTTGAAGACCGCCAGGAGGTCGGTGTCCAACGGCACATAATCCGGGGTCCAATAGTTCTCGGCGTAATCCTTCACGCCGGCCTGGTAGGAGTTGTCTGCCACGCGTCTCTCCTCGGCTGAAGCCCATCTGGGCCCGGTCTCGGACGTCCCCAACGGGGTGTGCCTGCTGCTGGTGCTGTCGACTGAAGCCTGTTCTTACCTCAGAGTCAAGTGGGGCTTTGGTTAAGTGTCATCAAGGAATGCTTATGTGAGGGGGTGCGGCTCCCTTGAGGGAGCGTCGGGCCGAGTCATAGGCCCGAACGGCGACAGGTGGAGTTGGCTGAACGTCGGGCGACGACGCCCATCTGACCGGGCTCCGTCAGGCGGGAGGGGGGGTGGCGCGGCGGAGGAGACCGTGCTCCATCGCGGACAGCGCCGCGGCGGCTTCCTGTCGCGTCGGATGCCACGATGCCAGACGATTGATCGACTGTCCATGGCGAAATGGCCGCGCTTTGTGTAGGGTTCGCTTCACAACCATGAGCGAGCCCCGGGCATGACGTTCAATCAGCTGCGCACGTTCATCGCCGTGGCGGAGACGGGTGCGGTGCGGGCGGCGGCCGCCTTGCTCGTCGTCACTCCGTCCGCCGTGTCGAGTGCCCTCTCGACGCTCCAGGAAGAGGTGGGCACCGCGCTCGTCGTCCGGCAGGGCCGTGGCCTGCGGCTGACCGAGGCAGGGCTCCTCTACGCCGACTACGCCCGCCGCATCCTCGGGCTGCTCGACGAGGCGAAGGTCGCGGCCGTCGGAGAGCTCGACCCTGAGCACGGTGAGCTGCGTCTCGGCGCCGTCACCACCGCCGGGGAGCAGGTCGTGCCGCTGCTGCTCGCCGGCTTCCGCGAGCGCTACCCCGCCGTCGGTCTGCGCCTCGAGGTGGGCAACCGGGAGCGCGTGAGCGCCCTGCTCGACTCCCACGACGCCGACATGGTGATCGGTGGGCGACCGATGGACGGCGGCGATCTCGAGGTCCACGCCGTGCGCCGCAACAACCTCGTCGTCGTCGTCTCCTCCGACGCCCGCCCCGGCGAAGATCCGCTCGGGTGGCTGGCGGGCCAGACGTGGCTCCTTCGTGAGCAGGGCTCCGGCACGCGTGCGACCACCGAGTCCTTCCTCGAGCACCTCGAGCTCCACCCGCGCACGCTGACGCTCGGCTCCAACGTCGCGATCGTGCAGGCGGTCGCCGCCGGACTCGGCGTCACGCTCGTGTCGCAGGACGCCGTGGCGGGCCAGATGAGCGAGGGCGCCATCACGCCTCTGTCCCTGCGGGGCACTCCCCTGCGGCGCGACTGGCACCTCGTCGCACACCGGGGGCGGCTTCACGCGACCGCACGCCTGTTCGTGGACTTCGTGCTGTCCACGGAGGCCTTCCAGCTCCCGCCGGCTCCCAAGGGCTCCGGGGGCCGGCGAGCCTGATTCGCGGCCCTGTGCGGTGCCCGCCCGTGCGGGTGGGGCCGTGGTGGGGTACACCGCAGGCATGAGCAAGCTCCCACTGCACGGTGCGACCGAGGTCGAGCTGCCCCCGCAGCCCGCCGAGGCGACCGAGGCCCTCGCGACCGCACTCGCCGCAACCGACGCCGACTCCGAGGACGGGCTGCTCCACCTCGGCGGGCGCCTGCGCGCCATCGCCGCCGGCCATCCCGTCTACCTCGACGCGTGGGCCCGACTCGCCGAGTGGGCGCTCGACGCGGGTGACGACGTGGCCGCCTACGCGTTCGCGCGGACGGGCTACCACCGGGGCCTCGACGCCATACGCAAGGCCGGCTGGGGCGGGCACGGGCCCGTGCCGTGGCGTCACGAACCCAACCGGGGGTTCCTGCGCAGCGTCCACGGGCTCATGCGGGCGGCGGCCGCGATCGGCGAGACGGCCGAGGCGGCGCGCTGCCGCGACTTCCTCCTCGAGCTCGATCCCGACGACGCGCTCGGTGTGCGCGACGTCGACGTGGAGCAGCTGTCGGGGTAGCGCGTGCAGCGGCTGTCGACCACGATCCTGGCCGTCGTCGGCACCGACGCCCGCCTGGCGGCACAGGCGCTCGGTCAAGCGGCGAACGTCCGCGCCGTCCTGCCCGACCCGGGCGACCCGCCGCTCGAGCGGGCCCGGGCGGCGCTGGCCGGGGCGGCGGGCGCCGCGGCGCCCTTCGTCGTGCACGACGCCGACCCCCTCGCCGAGGTCACCGACGCGTGGGTGCGCTGGTACGACGGCGAGGCCGGTCGCGGGGAGTTGGAGGCCGCGGTCGCCGCCGTCGTCGGCCGCTGGCGCGCGGGTTCGCTGGAGCTGCCCGACTACTACCTGCTGCTCGACGCCGAGGACTGGCCGGCTACCCGGCGTCACTGGTACCTCGGTTGGCTGCCACGACACGCCCCCGCACGGGTGGTGCCGGCAGGCGCGGACCGGTCGGCCCTGCCCGCGGCGGTGCGCCGGCTGCGAGCCGGCCGCTTGTGGCCGGGGATCGACCGCCTCCTGGAGGGCGCCGACCGGGTTACCCCCGACGAGTTCGTCGCCACTGCCGACGCCGGCGACGCGCAGCCGCTGCGCCCGGAACGGCTCGTGCGCCCCCGCTGACCGCGCGCCGGCCTATCCGAGGCGAACGGCTCTTGCGCTCCTGCTGACCGGGGCCTATCCGAGGCGAACGACGTGCGCCGAGCCGATGTGGCGGTAGCGGTCGGGCATGCAGGTGAGCACGACCACCTGGGCGTCGCGGGCGGCCAGCGCGAAGACCGCCCCGAGCGCCTCCAGACGCCCCGGGTCGGCGTAGCCGAGCGCGTCGTCGAGCAGCAGGGGCACCCCGCCGTCGGCGCTCGTGATGGCCGCGCACGCCAGCCGTGCGATCACGGCCAGCTGCTCGCGCGCACCGGTGGACAGGTCCTCGAACGGCACCGTCACGCCGTCGAGGGTGCGGCTGGTGATGGCGAGGTCCTCGTCGAGCTCGACCGACAGGTCGGGGCCGAACACGACGCGGCCCAGCGCAACGATCTTGTCGCGGAACGGCGCGACGTAGGCCTGGCGCGCCTCGTCCCGGCGGGCGGTCATGGTCTCGTACAGCAACCGGGCGGCGGCGGCTCGGGCCTGCAGCCGGTCGCGCTGGAAGCCGGTGCGGGCCACGCGCGTGTCCGCTTCGGCCAGGCGGTCGGCCGGCCCCTCCTCGCCGCGCACCTCGAGGCGGGCGCGCGTCTCGCGCAGGTCACCCTCGATACGCCGCAGTTCGGCGGCGTGGCGTTCTGCGACGGCGCGGGCGTTGTCGAGCGCCGCGCGCGTGGCTTGGGCATCGGCGGCGTCCAGCTCGCGGGCCGCGTCGGCGTGCGCGGCGCGGGCGGCCGCGGCCTGGGCGGTGCCGGCGGCCGCGCGCGCGTCCAGGATGTCGTCGTCGGCCTCGGCCCGGGCCGCGCTGAGGGCCGCGGTGGCGGCGTCCATGGTCGCCTGCGCGGCCTCGACGCGGGCGGCGAGCTCCGTCCGGCTGCGACGGGCCTCGTCGCGCTCGGCGGCGGCGCGCGACAGCGACTCCTCGGCATCTGCCAGCGCCTCGGCACAGGCCTGCACCGCGGCCTCGGCGTCTTCTGCCGTCCGTCGTGGCAGGTCGAGGTCGGCGGGTACCTCGTCGTCGCCCACGCGTTCCCGCAGGCGGCGGACCTTGCCGGTCAGGATCTCGGGGGTCAGGTCGCGCAGGTCCCGGCGCAGCGCCTCGTGCGCGCCGGCGCGGGCACGCACGGCCTCCTCGCGCCGCCGGTGGGCGGCCCGCGCCCCGGCGACGTCGTCGACGCCGGCGCGGGCCAGGCAGGTGGTGAGGTGCGCGGCCGCGTCGTCACGGGCGGCGGCGAGCGTCGCGATCGCCCCGCCGGGACGTACGCGCACCGCCACGACCCCGGGAACGGTCACGGCGACCGGGGCGGTGACCGGCAGCGTCGCCTCGGCGTCGGGCGCGACCCGCCGGCCGGCGACGTCGACCGGGCGTGACCCCAGCGCCTGCACGTGCACGACGGCGTGGTCGCCTTCGAGCCGGGCTTCGGCGGCCAGCAGGGCAACCTGGGCCTGCTCCACGGCCGCGAGGACCTCGTCGTCGACGAGCGCCGCGTCGAGCTCGGCCTCGGCGTCGCCGGCCTGGCGCTGCGCCTGCGCCACCCGCTGCGCGCGCTCGGCGAGCAGCTCGAGGTCGAGGCGGTCGCGCTGGCGCTCGTAGGCGCGCCGCGCCTCCGTGGCCGCCTCGCGGGCCGCGCGCAGCGCCGCCTGGCGGGAGGTGACCTCGTCGCGGGCCCGCCGGTAGGCGCGGGCGGCGGCCGCAGCAGCCGGCGCCGAGCGCTCGTGCTCTGCGCCGAGCCGCCCGACGCGCTCGCGCCCGGCGGCCGCCTCGGCGACCAGGCCGTGGCGCGCCTGCAGGGCGGACGTGGCCGTGGCCAGCCGCGAGTCCGCGAGCTCGGCGGCCAGGCGCAGCCGCTCGACCTCCTGGCCGCGGGTGGCGACCTCGCCCCACGCGCGCTCGAGCTCGGGCAGTCGCCGGGCGTGCTCGGCGCTGCGCCGACGGCAGGTCACGAGCTCGCGCTCGAGCGCGGTGCAACGGTCGACGTCGGCCTCCACCTCGCCGAGTTGCTTGCGGGCGAGGCCTGCGTCGTGGCAGGCGGCCTCGTGCGCCGCGATCGCGTCCCTGACCGTCGCGTTCAGCCGCCCCGTCGCCGTGTGGTAGCGGTGGTGCTCGGCCGCCACCCGCTCGTACAGGCTCGCCTCCCGGTCCCCCGCGGTGGGCCCGGCCGCGGCCTGGTCGAGGGCACGGGCGAGCGCCGTCTGCGAGCGCAGGTCCGGCTGCGCCACGCCGCTGCCCTGCGACAGGCGCTGCGCGCGCCACAGCGCCATGTCGACCGTCTCGGCGAGCATGGCGCGCACCGCGTCGTGGGCCTCCCGCCCGGTGCGCTGCAGCGGGGAGGGCTCGTGGACGGTCAGGGTGGTGGCGCGGTCCTTGTGGAAGCGCTTGGTGTAGGTGAACCGGTAAGGGCCGGCGGACAGCTCGGCCTCGATCTCGGCGCCGGCGTCACGGTCGACGGGCTTGACGGCCCGCACCGCGGCCTTCTGCGTGTCGTCGTAGTGGTCGAGCAGCAGGTCGAGGGCCTCGACGAGGCTGGTCTTGCCGACCTCGTTGGGGCCCTGCACGACCGTGACGCCGGTCAGGGGGAAGTGCACCTCGCACGCGACCACGCCGCGGTAGTTGGCGAGCCGCAGGCGGTGGATCCTCACGTCGCCACCCCCGCGCTCAGCCGGTACAGCAGCGCGAGCGCGTCGCGGGCGACCGGGGCGGCGGCGGCGCCCGACGCGGCCGCGGCGCGCAGGTCGGTCATGCTCGCGTCGGCGAAGCCGACGAGGTCCATGGCCGCGAAGTCAGCGTGGTCGGGCAGCACGACGAGGTCGGTGTGCTGCGGGGGCAGCTCGAGCGCGGCGAGCAGGTCACGGTGGTGGTCGAGCAGGCGCTCGAGGTTGGCGTGGTCGCGCAGGCCGAGCGTGCCCGAAAGGCGCAGCTGCACCACCACGCGCTCCTTGCCGGGCAGGTCCGCCAGCCAGTCACCGAGCGCGCCGACGTCGTCGGCGCCGTCGAGGGTGAACGTGCCGCGCACGAAGCGCCAGGTGCCGATCTCGTGCGGGGTGACCGTGACGGCGCTCGCGTCGACGTCCACGACGGCGACGTGGCCGGGGCGGGCCTCGTCGTAGGCGGTCGGCTCGGGCGCGCCGGCGTACCACACCCGGCCGGTGCGCCCCACGTCGGTCAACGAGTGGCGGTCACCGAGCGCGACGTAGTGCACGCAGCCGGCGTCGATCGCTGCCTCGACCGGGGCCAGGCGGACGAGGGCGGGCTCGTCGCGGGCCGGGGAGACGGCGTCCACCGCCCCGTGGGCGGCGACGATGCGGATCGCAGGGCGCTCGGAGTCAAGCCCCTCGCAGGCCCGGGCGACGAGGTCGGCCAGCGGCCGCTTCGAGCGCCAGGGGGCGGCGTGGATCTCCACACCGGCGCAGGGCTCCACCGGGCCCTCGCCGTCGAGCACCCTCACGCACGCCGGGCGGTGCGCGGCGAAGGTCGCCGAGCGGTACACCGAGCCGGCGTCGAGCGGGTCGTGGTTGCCCGGCAGCAGGTAAACCGGCACGGGGCACTCGGCCAGCGCCTCCAGCGCCCGCACGACCACCTGGCGGTCGACGTGGTTGGACTCGAACACGTCGCCGCACACGAGCACGAACGCCGCGCCGTGCTCGGCGGCGAGGCGCCCGACCGCACGCACCGCCTGCAGGCGCGCGTCGCTGAACCGCGCCTGTGCCTCGGCGGACAGGAAATGGCGCGTCATGCCGAGCTGCCAGTCCCCTGTGTGCACGAACCGCACCACGGCCCTGCCTCCCTCGCAGACGTCCGTCGGACAACTGTTCGGCAATGACCGTAACAACGGGGTGTGACAATCCCGCGGAACCGGTGTGGGCGCCCGACCGGCACACTGGCCGCCGGCATCCCATCGCACGCAACGGGCCTGGACCAACCACCCGGGGTGACCGGCGTCAACGACTTCGGCGTCACCGGCTACCGGGCCCTGCCCCCCCTGCCGGTGACACGCCCCACCGCTACGTCATCAGTGGTTCGCTGGAGGCGGGCCGCAAGACGAGAATGCCCTCATGCGTACCTGGTGGGTACGCTCGCACGTCACCGAAGCCACGGTCCAGCGTCATGAGCATCCGGCCCTCCGTGGCCGCAGCCCGAGCAACCTGCTCGTCAGTAGCGCCAGCAAACCCCTCGTCATAGACCGAGGAAACATCGAACCCGCGATTCTGGAGCCAGGGGGCGAGGTCCCTCGGGAGCGGCTCGTCCAGCTTCAGTGGCGGGCGTCGGTGGCGGCAGGGGCTGAAGCTGTTCTCTCGCCAGCATCGCGCCGTACGCCACCGCTGCCGGGACGCTGCCTTGCGGGAGGCTCGGCTACTGCTCGTGGATCTGCTCCGCTGTCATCCCTTCCGCCAGGCAATCGAGGCACGCTGACCGGAACGCGTGTCCCCTGGATCCGAGCCTGGCCGTGAAGCACCGCTGGATCGCTGACGACCAACTCGGTCGATGTGCGCTCCATACCGGAAGTGTAAGGGTGTTGTCGCAGCCTACCAGAGCGATGCTATGCTCTGGCCACCCTCTGAAAGAGGCTCAATTGTGGCCAGAGAGTGGCGAGCGCCTCGCTTCGTCTCGCGAACTGCACCCCGCGGACAGCCCGCGGGCCCCATTGCCACGACAACCGAATACCTCGGCCGCCACGTCACACCCCCATGCAAGGCTTGCAACCAGTAGGAACCGGTGACAGGCGGGGCTTACTCGCATAGTGTGCGACAACGTTCGAGGGGACAGCGATGGACTTTGGGACCTTCTTCGCCCGCGCGACGAAAGGACGGGAGCCGTACCGCTACCAGCAGCGGCTTGCCGAGGAGGGCCTGCCGGAGCTGCTGGAGGTGCCCACGGGCGCGGGCAAGACCCTCGCGGTGCTCCTGGGCTGGCTGTGGCGAAAGGCCGAGCATCCGGACCCCGCTGTCCGGACGGCGACACCATCGCGGATGGCCTACGTCCTGCCCCTGCGCGTGCTCGTCGAACAGACCGTCACGGTGACGCGGACCGTCGTCGAACGGCTGGGGCTCGCAGATCGCGTCGCCGTCCACGCCGTGCTGGGCGGGGAAGGTCGCGCCGCCAACGCCTGGCGCGAGGAACCCGAGCGCATCAGCGTCTTCGTCGGCACCCAGGACATGCTGCTGTCCCGAGCGCTCAACCGCGCGTACGGGGTGAGCCGCTTCGTCGCCCCGATCGACTTCGGGATGTTCAACAGCGGCACGCACTGGGTCTACGACGAGATCCAGCTCATGGGGGCCGGTCTGCCGACCTCCCGGCAGCTGCACGGTCTCCGCGGCCACCTCGGGACAGCGGCGCCGTGCTCGTCGACCTGGATGTCCGCCACGGTGGACATGGAGCGCCTGAGCACCGTCGATCTGCCCGGCGTCGACACCCACCACGCGCTGACGGAGGCCGACCGCACCGGCCCGCTGGCCCAACGTCTCGACGCGGCCAAGACGGTGCACCGACTCGCCGTCGATGCGGACGACAAGGACTACACGCGCACTCTCGCCGTCGCGCTCCTCGACGCGCACCGAGCCGGGACACGAACGATCGCGGTGCTGAACACCGTCCGGCGCGCCACCGAGGTGTACGGGCATCTGCAGCACCTCACCGGCGACGGCGGGGCGGTCCTCGTGCTCCTGCACTCCCGGTTCCGACCACCCGAGCGGTCCGCGCAGCTCACCGCAGCCCTTGCCGACCCGCAGCCGTCGAACGGGACGATCGTCGTCACCACGCAGGTCCTCGAGGCGGGGGTCGACGTCTCGTCGTCGACGCTGTTCACCGAGGCGGCGCCGTGGTCGTCGGTGGTGCAGCGCGCGGGGCGCTGCAACCGGGACGGGCTCGCGGAGGGTGCCCGTCTGCTGTGGGCCGAGCCGCCTCGTGCACTCCCCTACGAGGACCGCGACATCGCCGCGACCGTCGAGGCCCTCAGCAGCCTGGAGGGCGCGGCGACCACGCCTCCGGCGCTCGCCGGCATGTCCGTCGAGCAGAGCCGGACCGAGCACGCCGTGCTGCGTCGGCGGGACCTCGTCGAGCTCTTCGACAACGCCCCGGACCTCAGCGGCAACGACATCGACGTCAGCAGGTTCATCCGCGATGTCGAAGAGCTCGACGTCCAGATCGCGTGGCGGCCTCTTGGCGGGATGCCGCCGCCGGAGGCAGATCCCCCGTCACGGGACGAGCTGTGCCCCGCCCCCGTGAACGAGGTCAGAGATCTCATGAAGGCTGACCGCCAGCGCCCGGTGTGGCGCTTCGACGCCCAGGCCGCCGCGTGGGTTCGCGCTGCCCCGGACGAGATCCGTCCCGGCAAGGTCCTGGTCCTGGATGCGGGCCAGGGCGGCTACCTCCCGAATCGGGGATGGTCGCCGAAGTCCCGTGCCGAGGTGCCGGTGCACAGCCCGGCACAGCCCGACCCCCAGGCCCGCACAGACGACGCGGTCGGCAGCGACCACGCCACCTGGGCGCCCGGAAGATGGGTGCCCCTCGTCGAGCACCTCCTCGACGCGGAGGAGGCCTGCCACGAGCTGCTCGACGCGCTGGAGCCGTTGCCCGGCCTGCACGCTGATCACCGCACCGCCGCGGAGGTCGCGGCTCGCCTGCACGACCTCGGCAAGGCCCATCCCGTCTTCCAGGAGACCATGCAGGCATCGGCCGGCGATAGGCCCCCGCCGCCCGGGGGACCCTGGGCAAAGTCCGGTGGCTCAGCGAAGCCCCGCCACGGGCGCCCGCATTTCCGTCACGAGCTGGTCACGGCCCTGCTGCTGATGGACTCAGCGGCGCACCTGCTCGACGCGCTGCCCGAAGGCAGCCGCGACCTCGCGGTCTACCTGGCGGCAGCCCACCACGGAAAGGTGCGGTTGGCGGTGCGGTCCCTGCCCGACGAGAAGCGCCCCGACCAGAACGGCGCCCGGTTCGCCCTGGGCGTATGGGAGGGGGACGAGGTCCCCGGCTTTGACGCACCGGGAGGCCACGTTCCTCCAACACGGCTCGATCTCGAAGCGATTGCGCTCGGCCGCACGGCCGATGCGCGACCGTCGTGGACCGCCAGAGCTCTCGCGGTGCGCGACGCACCCGTCCTCGGGCCGTTCCGGCTGGGATTCCTCGAAGCCGTCGTCCGCCTCGCCGACTGGCGTGCCAGCGCACTGGGGGACACATCCCATGTCTGAGCTGATGCTCGCCGGCTGCGCCACCAGGCCGCTCGGCTCCTACCTCAAGGGGCTGGGCGTCCTGCGTGTCCTCGCCGAGCAGGCCGATGCGCACGCCGCAGCGGCATGGCCGGCCGAGACCCTCCAGCTGACCACGCGCCTCGAACGCGCCGCGCTGGAGGACTTCCTCCTCGAGCAGTACCAGCCGACGCCGATCGTCAGCCCGTGGAACGGGTCGAGCGGGTTCGACGGCAAGCCCGTCCCCGAGGTCGACTGCATCGTCGAGGCCGACGAGCCCCGCCTGCTCACCTATCAGCGGACCATCGCGCAGGCGCGACAGGCCGTTGCGCGCATCGACAGCGGGGACAAGCGCGACCTGCTCGTCCGCTGTCGTGCCACGCTGCCTGACGCGGCGCTGCCCTGGCTCGATGCGGCGGTGGTGCTGACAGACGAGCGGCCCGCGTACCCGCCGCTGCTCGGCACCGGTGGCAACCTCGGCCGGTTGGAGCTGTCGCGCAACTACATGGGGCATCTGGCGCGCGTGCTGTGCCTGCAGTCCGGGCGCGGAGCGCCGACGCTCGAGCACTCTCGGGGGTGGCTGCGCGCCGCCCTGTTCGACGAAGGCGACCCCACGCTCGTGCAGCAGTCGATCGCGCAGTTCGATCCCGGAGCGGCGGGCGGTGCGAACATGGCCGCCACCGGCCAGGCCAAGAGCGTGGTCAACCCCTGGGACTACGTGCTGCTGCTCGAAGGCGCGGTCCTGTTCGCCAGTGCCGTAGCCCGCCGCCTCGGCACCGACACCGCGGGCACTGCGGCGATGCCCTTCACCACCCGGCCTACCCCGGTCGGCTACACCTCCAACGCCGAGGAACCCGCCAAGGGCGAGTTCTGGGCTCCCGTCTGGCGGCGGCCCATGACCCTGCCGGAGCTGTCCTACTTCCTCGGGGAGGGACGCGCGGACTGGAGAGGCCGGCAGGCTCACACCGGCCTGGACTTCGCGCGTGCCGTGGCCTCCCTGGGAACCGACCGCGGCGTCGACCGGTTCGTGCGCCACGCGTTCGTGGAGCGGCTGGGCCAGATGACCCTGGCGGTGCCCGTCGGAGTGGTGGCCGTCCGCGACCGGCCCGAGGTGCGGGTGCTCGGCCAGCTCGACGACTGGCTGGCCCGCATCGGCCGATCGAAGAACATCCCGGCCGGTGTCGCCTCAGCGCTCCGTCGCGTCGAGCAGGCCATGTTCGACGTCGCGAGCGACGGCGGCACGGCGAACCTCCAGCGGACCCTCGCGGGGGTCGCCCGGCTCCACCACGCGGTGAGCTGCTCGCCCGCCATCCGGGAACGGGTCAACCCGTTGACGGACGCCAAGGCGGACGACTGGCTCGCTAACGGGCTCGACGACGGCAGCGACGAGTTCGCCGTCGCCGCCGGCCTCGCATCGGCGCAGGACCGCGATGCTTCGCTGCGAAGGCTGCTCACCTCTGTGACCCTGGACCCGCGCGGACGGTTGCGGTGGTCGGACCGCCCTGCCCCCGTACCCGGCCTCGGGACGCGCCACGTCGCGGAGGTGCTCGCAGAGGCGTTGCGGCGCCACGCGGTGGATCGCGGGCGGGCGGACAAGCGTTCCCGCCCGCCCGACCCGCTGGACCACCTGGGTCACGGCCTGGACCTGCACTTCGCGTTCCAGCGCTCGACTGCCCGGTATCCCGTCCTGCGAGCAGCTGCCGGCCGGCTGGACGCGCAACGGCTCTCCGAGCTGCTCGGGGGCCTCCTGCTGCTCGACTGGCAGGCGCGTGACGGCATGGAGCCCTACCGCCCGGCGGGCTCGACGGCGCCGTCACCAATCACCCCTGCGGCGGCGGTGATCCTCCCCTTCTTCCACGGCCAGCCACTGTCTCGAGGCTCCGGTCGCGTCCTTCTCCGCGCCGATCCTGCCTGGCCTCAGCTCCTGACAGCAGGCGAGATCGCCGCCGTCCTCGACGACGCCATGCGTCGGCTCCGCATCGCCGGGTTCGACGTGCCCCCGATCCAACCCCAGACCGCGTCAAGCGGCCTCGAAGGCCGCTGGCTTGCGGTCGCCGCCCTCTGCCGGCTGCGACAGACGGACGCCCAGCAACTGCTGGCGTACGTGAACCCCCCCGAACCCGAGTAAGGAGCGAGCGATGCGACACCTCACCACCCAGGGGCGATGGCTGCTGGAGGTCGGCCTGGAGCCGATCGCCGGTGCGCGCTTCCAGCCAACCGGCTTCCCGGACATCGGCGCAGCGACCTACGAGCGGCCGGTGCGCGACAACGGCCCGGTCAGGACGGTCACGGCGCTCGTCGTGGAGTCCACCCAGTCGATGGCCAACCACCTCGAAGCCACAGCATGGGACAAGGGCAACCAAGCGCCCGAGGCGGTCTTCGACGGCTTGCCCTACGTCCGCGTCGTCGCCGCCGAAGACGGGCGCTACCTCACGTCCAGCCGGACCGAGGCCCACCGGCTAGCGTCCGCCTTCATCAAGGACGCTGCACTCGACGGTCAGGAGATGCGTGATGTCATCCGTGACCGGCTCGGCCTGCGCGAGGACACCCCACTGGCACCCCGGGAGATCGCCAGTGCGGTGTTCGCGCTCGACCCTTTCTGCCTGGTCCACGGGGTGTTCTTCGCCGAGTCCGCCAAGGTGTGGCCGGGCCAACCGAAGGTGGCGAGAGCCCTGACGGCCTTCATCGAGGCCACGGACGTCGCGCGAGCCGAGAGCGGCGGCGTCAAGCGCGACGACGTCCGCCACCAGATCGGCGAGACGGGCGGGGCCGCCGAAGGCTACGGCTTCGTGCCCTTCCATCGCACGGAGTGGTCGGCTGCCGACATCACGGCCTCATTCGTCCTCGATCGTCGTCAGCTCGCTTCCTACGGCCTACCCGACGAGGCCACCGAGCTGCTCGAGGCCATCGCCCACTGGGAGATCAGGACGCTGCTCGACGAGGGACTTCGCTTGCGGACCTTCTGCGACCTCGCTGCATCAGGGTCCGTCGACGAGGCCCTGCCACCGAAGGCCGAGCTCGACACCCGGGTACGGGACCTGGTCTCGTCCTGCCGGAGCCTGCTCGACGGTGGCGACCCCCTTGTCGTCGAGTGGTCCCCCAAGACGAAGACGAAGACGAAGAGCTGACCATGGCGACCACGCTGGTCCTCCGCCTGCCGTGGGGCCGGTTCCACGCCACGCCCTGGGACCGGAACGTCAACGAGGGCGTGGTCGACTGGCCGCCCTCACCGTGGCGCATCCTGCGAGGCCTGTACGCGACCTGGCAGACGCGCGCCCCCCATCTTGGCGAGGGCGCGGTGCTCGGTGCCCTCTCCCGGCTGACCGACGCCCCTACTTACCTGCTGCCGCCATACCGCAGCGGCCATACCCGCCACTACCTGCCGGACCTCGCGCACCGGAGTGGTAAGCCGGGCAACACTGACAAGATCCTCGACGCCTTCGTGGTCACTGAACGGGAGGCGGAGATCGGCGTCACCTGGCCGGTGGATCTGTCAGCCGACGAACGAAGCGCACTGGCGGAGCTCGCCGACGCGCTGCCGTACGTCGGCCGCGCAGACACGATCTGCCTGGCGCGCCTGGCTGACTCCGAGATGAGCGGTGAGGTGGTGAGTCCGCTGGCGACCGGGGCGTCGGCGCCGCCGGGTGCGGCGATTGCTCGCGTGCTGGCGCCGACGAGCCCGTTGTCGGTCGAGCAGCTCACCGCCCGCAGCGCTGACATCCGCCAGCAGAAGCTCGCCCGACCTGCCGGGACGCGCTGGGTCGAGTACGCCCTGCCTCCGGAGCTCGGAACACAACCGCCCTCGACGCTGCGGCCCGCTGCGCGACCCACCGCCGTGCGCTGGGTCGTTGCGGGCAGGGCGCGTCCGAGCGTCCACGCCACCGTCGCCGTCACCCACGTGCTGCGTGACGCGTGTCAGTCGAGGTTCGGTCAGCTGTTCTCAGGCGCCGCGTCACCGCAGCTGTCCGGGAAGGAACCTTCGGGGGTGCCATTGAAAGGGCACGTCCACGCGCATTACTTGGCCCTCGACCAACCGGCGCGGGGTGCAGCTCGCGGTGATCGGCGCATCGAGCACCTGCTGGTCTGGGTCGGCGCCACCGCCGGTGGACTCGAGGACGACGTCCTCGCCGCGCTCGGCACCGTGCACCTCAAGGGGCTAAGGGGTCACCAGCACCTGAGCGACTTCCGCCCGCTGCGGCTGGGGCTGGAAGCGATCGGTGCCATCGGGGACGTCGCACCAGAGCTCGTAGCGGGCCGAGATGCAGGACGCGTCTGGGAGAGTCACAGCGCGTTCGTCCCGCCCCGACATCGCAAGCGCGGACAGGACGCCGAGGATTTCCTGACCGCCGAGCTGACGCGCGAGCTTTCCTCTCGTGGCCTGCCGGCACCGCGGACGGTCATCCCGGTGCGCGGAGACTGGCTCGCCTACCGACGTCATCGCCGTGCCATGACCGAGGCGCGGTGGGCCACCGGTGCACGACTGACGTTCGACGAGCCCGTGGCGGGCCCGCTCAGCCTGGGCGCGCTGAGCCACTTCGGACTCGGCTTGTTCTTGCCGGTCGAATGAACCCGGAGGACGGGCCCGAGCGGTTCCCTGGCGTGCCGGACCTAGTGCCCGCCCGGATGGTCAACGAGTTCACCTACTGCCCGCGGCTGTTCTTCCTCGAGTGGGTACAGGCGCGGTGGGCGGAAAACCTCGACACCGTCGAGGGCGCCGACGCGCACCGCCGCGTCGACAAGCCGGCCGGGAAGGCGCCGTTGCCGAGCGAGGGCGAGCTCAAGGCCGCCCGGTCGGTGCAGCTTTCCTCGACGAAGTTCGGTCTGGTCGCCAAGGTCGATCTCATCGAAGGCGACGGGAGGGTCGTCCGTCCGGTCGACACCAAGCGCGGGTCGCCACCGGACGTCCCCGAGCAAGCCTGGGAGCCCGAGCGCGTTCAGCTCTGCGTCCAAGGGCTGCTGCTGCGCGAGGCCGGCTACACGTGCGACGAGGGCGTGCTGTACTTCGCGGCGGCCCGCCGGCGGGTCACCGTGGCGTTCACCGATGAGCTGATCAGCCGGACCCTCGGGATTCTTGAAGAGGTACGTGCTGTCGCGATGCAGGACACCCCGCCGCCGCCGCTCGTGGACAGCCCCAAGTGCCCTCGCTGTTCGTTGGTCGGGATCTGTCTGCCCGACGAAACGAATGCCCTGGCCGCTCGCAGCGACCTGCCCGTGCGCAGACTGATACCGAAGGATCCTGCGCCCCGGCCGCTGTACGTCTCGGAGCAAGGGACCTACGTCCGCAAGAAGGGCGGGCGCGTGGAAGTCCACAAGGACCACGAGACTCTCGACTCCATCCGGCTGCTCGACATCTCACAGCTCTGCCTCTTCGGCAACGTACAGATCAGCACGCAGCTACTGCGTGAGCTGTTCGCGCGTGAGGTGCCGATCCTGTGGTTCAGCTACGGGGGCTGGTTCAGCGGGATGGCAGCGGGGTTGCCATCCAAGCATGTTGAGCTGCGCCGCCGTCAGGTCGCGATCGCTCACCAGGGCGGTCTCGGCATCGCCCGTCGCCTGGTCGAGGGCAAGATCCGCAACACGCGCACGCTCCTGCGCCGCAACACCCGTGAGCCGGTGCCCGACGTCCTCAGCTCTTTGCGATCGCTCGCTGCGCAGGCCGCCCAGGCCGCGTCGACCGACACCTTGCTCGGCATCGAGGGCGCGGCAGCACGCCTGTACTTCTCGGCGTTCCTCGGCCTGCTCCGCGAAGGCCACCGGATGCCTGGCGCCGCGTTCACCTTCGAGGGGCGCAACCGACGCCCTCCCCAGGACCCCGTCAACTGCCTGCTGTCCTACGCCTACATGCTTCTGACAAAAGACCTGACCGCCACCACGTACGCCGTCGGGTTCGACCCCTATCTCGGCTTCTACCATCGCCCGCGGTTCGGGCGGCCCGCGCTGGCGTTGGATCTCGCCGAGGAATTCCGACCCCTCATCGCCGAGTCAGTCGTGATCAACCTCGTGAACAACGGAGAGGTCACGGCGTCCGACTTCGTTGTCCGGGCAGGGGGAGTGAACCTGACGAAGGACGGCCGTCGGACGGTGCTGCGCGCGTACGATCGGCGGTTGGACATCGAAGTGCGCCACCCGACGTTCGGGTATCGCGTCACCTACCGCCGGGTGCTCGAAGTCCAGACGCGCGTCCTCGCCGCTCACGTGTTGGGCGAGATTCCGGAGTACGTGCCGTTCACGACGAGGTGATCCGTGGCCCGAAGGCGATATCTCGTTGCCTACGACATCAGGGAGGATGGCCGCCTTCGTGCTGTGCACAAGACCATGAAGTCGTACGGCGATCCTCTGCAGTACTCGGTCTTCCTCTGCGACCTCGACCCCAGCGAACGGGTGCACATGAAAGCCGACCTGCGTGCGGTGATGAACGAGCACGTGGACAGCGTTGCCATCGTCGACCTGGGCGCCCCGGACGGGCGGGGGCTCGAGTGCTTCGACTTCATCGGGCCAACGATGCGCCTCCCGCGAACCGGCACGAGGATCGTTTGAAGGCTGCGAGCGCTCCGGTCCTTCATGCCGGCCCGGCGACCTCTCGCTCGCACGTGACCTGCAAGAATGGCCCATTGACAACTCCATAGCGATCGCTGCTCCCTTCGCTTGCTACCACCGCTCGAACCGTCTGGGAAAGCCGCTGGTCAAGGGCGAGAAATTCCCGGAGCGGTCACCGCGGTCCTCGGACCGCGGCTCCATTGCGGCGCATGCGCCGCTCGGGAGCGACGCGAGGACGAGGACGTCACCGCGGTCCTCGGACCGCGGCTCCATTGCGGCACGAAACGGCCGCTCTGCTCACGGTGCTGCGCGACCGGTCACCGCGGTCCTCGGACCGCGGCTCCATTGCGGCTGAAGCTCGACGCCGCCCGTGGGGGCGGCGGTCACCGTCACCGCGGTCCTCGGACCGCGGCTCCATTGCGGCCTCGAGGACGGGGAGCCGCTCGGCGGTCGCACCCGGGGTCACCGCGGTCCTCGGACCGCGGCTCCATTGCGGCGCCAAGGCTCGCGGGGCACGTGTGCCCACAAGGGGGTCACCGCGGTCCTCGGACCGCGGCTCCATTGCGGCCAGCGCAAGTCGCGCACGAACTGGGCGGAGCTGATCGTGTCACCGCGGTCCTCGGACCGCGGCTCCATTGCGGCCCGCCGGACTCGCAGAGGGCGAGCTGCCACCACACGTCACCGCGGTCCTCGGACCGCGGCTCCATTGCGGCCCGTAGTACGTCTCGAGCGTGACCTCGGACGTCTGTCACCGCGGTCCTCGGACCGCGGCTCCATTGCGGCGACCTCCAGTACGGTGAGGAGCAGGCCCGCCGCAGACAAGTCACCGCGGTCCTCGGACCGCGGCTCCATTGCGGCAGCCGGAGGCGGTCCCCGGCCGGTTCGTCCTTGTGGTGGTCACCGCGGTCCTCGGACCGCGGCTCCATTGCGGCTTGGAGAACGTGGCGAAGTCGACCGCGCCCTCGGACACGTCACCGCGGTCCTCGGACCGCGGCTCCATTGCGGCTCCAAGCAGGAGCTCGACATGATCCGCGCCGCGTTCGTCACCGCGGTCCTCGGACCGCGGCTCCATTGCGGCGTGACGGCCGACGTGAGGTTGATTGCCTCGGTGGTGTCACCGCGGTCCTCGGACCGCGGCTCCATTGCGGCGAGGCGGTCGAGGGCGGCGCGGAGGTCATCCCACGGTCACCGCGGTCCTCGGACCGCGGCTCCATTGCGGCTCGGGTTCCGCAGGTGGCTTCGGGTCAGGCTGGGGGTCACCGCGGTCCTCGGACCGCGGCTCCATTGCGGCCGCGACGCGTACCGGGCGCAGCAGCAGCGCACCCGTCACCGCGGTCCTCGGACCGCGGCTCCATTGCGGCTGGGTCGAGAAGGCGATCCGCTACGGCAGGCCCGAAGGTCACCGCGGTCCTCGGACCGCGGCTCCATTGCGGCTGCCCTGACGACCTTGGTCATGGCGGCGACGTAGCGCGTCACCGCGGTCCTCGGACCGCGGCTCCATTGCGGCGCCGCGATCCGCCGCTCCACCTGCAGACGAGCGAGCTCGGTCACCGCGGTCCTCGGACCGCGGCTCCATTGCGGCGACGACGTGCCCGCCGAGGTTGACCGGTCGTTGGGGCGTCACCGCGGTCCTCGGACCGCGGCTCCATTGCGGCCGGGTCGGGGGTGGGGCGGTGATGGAGGCGAGGTGGTCACCGCGGTCCTCGGACCGCGGCTCCATTGCGGCACCTACAGCCCGACCTTGCGGGACCTCGGCAACTCGCGTCACCGCGGTCCTCGGACCGCGGCTCCATTGCGGCGGGACGCCGTGCGGGAACGCGCGGGCGGCTGGTGTGTCACCGCGGTCCTCGGACCGCGGCTCCATTGCGGCAGCACCCGCGAGATATGCTCACCGCATACCCCACACCGTCACCGCGGTCCTCGGACCGCGGCTCCATTGCGGCTGGAGGATCCCGGCGGTGATGCACAGGCCGGTGACCGTCACCGCGGTCCTCGGACCGCGGCTCCATTGCGGCCTACTCCCCCAAGCCGGTCCCGTACGGCTACCTCTAGCGTCACCGCGGTCCTCGGACCGCGGCTCCATTGCGGCCCGGCGACCCGCCCGCCGTCGGCGTTCCCCCGACCGGGTCACCGCGGTCCTCGGACCGCGGCTCCATTGCGGCCGCCAACCGTTCGCACGAGTCGCCGAGCATGAGACGGTCACCGCGGTCCTCGGACCGCGGCTCCATTGCGGCGTCTTCCGCCCGCAGGTGCAGGGCGTGAAAGGGGTGCGTCACCGCGGTCCTCGGACCGCGGCTCCATTGCGGCACGAACATCACGGGGCGGACCGACGCCTGCACCCAGGTGTCACCGCGGTCCTCGGACCGCGGCTCCATTGCGGCGCAGTGAGCGGTAGCTCGAACAGTGACCTGCTCACGTCACCGCGGTCCTCGGACCGCGGCTCCATTGCGGCTCGACCGCCTGGGCGCGTCCGGCGGCGTGGTTCACGCCGGTCACCGCGGTCCTCGGACCGCGGCTCCATTGCGGCGTCCTTTCGTCGTCGTCGTCGTCGCCGCCGATGATTCGGGTCACCGCGGTCCTCGGACCGCGGCTCCATTGCGGCGACAACGTCCTGAGCGTCGGGCACGGATCCGTCCTCGTCACCGCGGTCCTCGGACCGCGGCTCCATTGCGGCCGGTAGGCCACTAGGCTGCACGAACCGGGTATCGGACGTCACCGCGGTCCTCGGACCGCGGCTCCATTGCGGCGATACCCGCGCGCCATGGCCCATCGCCAGTCCGTCGGGTCACCGCGGTCCTCGGACCGCGGCTCCATTGCGGCTGCGGCATCCCCACGCGCGGACGGTGCCACTAGGGAGTCACCGCGGTCCTCGGACCGCGGCTCCATTGCGGCGTAACCCTCGTGGCGAACCTCGACGGCAAGTGCTACGGTCACCGCGGTCCTCGGACCGCGGCTCCATTGCGGCGGGTCGACCTCGGCGCGGCCGTCGAGGAAGGCGTACGGTCACCGCGGTCCTCGGACCGCGGCTCCATTGCGGCCACGACGCCTGCCGCTGCACCCAGGAGCCCGTGGTGTCACCGCGGTCCTCGGACCGCGGCTCCATTGCGGCCTCTACACCGCGCAGACGTTCGCCGTCGTCGCGGGCAGTCACCGCGGTCCTCGGACCGCGGCTCCATTGCGGCACCGCGGTGTAGGTGGGCTGGCCGACGGGGAACAGGAACGTCACCGCGGTCCTCGGACCGCGGCTCCATTGCGGCGGCTGCAGGCGCTCACGTTGGAGCTGGAGCGGGCGGGTCACCGCGGTCCTCGGACCGCGGCTCCATTGCGGCTCCGACATGCGGGTCGGCGGCCGGTTCTGCGCCGACCGTCACCGCGGTCCTCGGACCGCGGCTCCATTGCGGCTCCGACATGCGGGTCGGCGGCCGGTTCTGCGCCGACCGTCACCGCGGTCCTCGGACCGCGGCTCCATTGCGGCGACTGCGGTAACGACCTCTTCGACGCCGGTACCAGGGTCACCGCGGTCCTCGGACCGCGGCTCCATTGCGGCGGGTCTCGGTACGTCTCGAGCAGTCGCTGGCGCGCACGTCACCGCGGTCCTCGGACCGCGGCTCCATTGCGGCAACGTCGTGTTCGACATCACCCTCGGGAACGGCCGGTCACCGCGGTCCTCGGACCGCGGCTCCATTGCGGCCTGCGCGACCGGATCGCCGGGCTGGTCGAGGAGGTCGTGTCACCGCGGTCCTCGGACCGCGGCTCCATTGCGGCTGGCAGCGCAACCGCTGGTACGGCACCGGCGGCCGCGTGTCACCGCGGTCCTCGGACCGCGGCTCCATTGCGGCGCCAGCGCCGCGTCCAGCGCCTTCTGCGGCACGGGCCGTCACCGCGGTCCTCGGACCGCGGCTCCATTGCGGCAGCAAGACTTGGCGGACACGTTCACCGCCCACCAGGTCACCGCGGTCCTCGGACCGCGGCTCCATTGCGGCCTGCGCCGCTGGGTGATGTGGTCTGCGGTCCGCCTCGCGTCACCGCGGTCCTCGGACCGCGGCTCCATTGCGGCTGCTCGACGCACAGGCGCTCGTGACCGCGCCGGACGTCACCGCGGTCCTCGGACCGCGGCTCCATTGCGGCAAGGCAATGACGCCGCGGACGACGGGTGAGCTCGAGGTGTCACCGCGGTCCTCGGACCGCGGCTCCATTGCGGCCGGCCCACCGACGCGGACGCCGAACTGGCGCAGGGTCACCGCGGTCCTCGGACCGCGGCTCCATTGCGGCTGTGGCCTCCGCGGCGTCAGGGACCTCGACGGCGACGGGTCACCGCGGTCCTCGGACCGCGGCTCCATTGCGGCACACCCTGGTCGGCCATGACCGCCAGCCACGAGACGGTCACCGCGGTCCTCGGACCGCGGCTCCATTGCGGCTCCGCCCCCCCGGCCGCGACCCGGCCCGCTGAGGCCGGTCACCGCGGTCCTCGGACCGCGGCTCCATTGCGGCCGCAAAGACACCTACGTGGTCCGCAACGCCGACACGGGCGGTCACCGCGGTCCTCGGACCGCGGCTCCATTGCGGCGACATCGCCGACGACGGGTGGGCGACCTGCGGCATGTGGTCACCGCGGTCCTCGGACCGCGGCTCCATTGCGGCCGGACCACCCGGTCGCCGGTCTTGTGGCCCTGTTCGACGTCACCGCGGTCCTCGGACCGCGGCTCCATTGCGGCGACTTCGGAGGTGGCACACCGTGGCCGTTGGGCTCGCAGTCACCGCGGTCCTCGGACCGCGGCTCCATTGCGGCTGCATGACCGACTCAGGGTTCGGGAAGCGCACCGCGTCACCGCGGTCCTCGGACCGCGGCTCCATTGCGGCGAGAGCGTGGACTAGATGGCGTGGAACAAGCAGGCCGGGTCACCGCGGTCCTCGGACCGCGGCTCCATTGCGGCGGAAACAGCGCCGGAGGCGCACCCACCCGGGGAAGTCACCGCGGTCCTCGGACCGCGGCTCCATTGCGGCCGAGGCGCTGCCCCTCGCGGGACACCTGCCCGCTGATGTCACCGCGGTCCTCGGACCGCGGCTCCATTGCGGCCTCTTGACTTGACAGCGCCACCGCCTCCGCCGCGGCGGGGGTGTCACCGCGGTCCTCGGACCGCGGCTCCATTGCGGCCGTAACGTGACCGAGCCGTGCCTGTTCGGGACGCGCGTCACCGCGGTCCTCGGACCGCGGCTCCATTGCGGCATGACGGCTGACGCCTGCTCGAGGCTGATCTGCCCGGTCACCGCGGTCCTCGGACCGCGGCTCCATTGCGGCGACGCTATCCGCGTGAATGTCGTCAACGTCGAAGCCTGTCACCGCGGTCCTCGGACCGCGGCTCCATTGCGGCAGGAGGAAATCCGCCAACTGCGCCGCATAGCGGATGTCACCGCGGTCCTCGGACCGCGGCTCCATTGCGGCGGCTTGGAGGCAGTGGCTGGCAAGGCCAGCGCCTACGGTCACCGCGGTCCTCGGACCGCGGCTCCATTGCGGCTGCTTCCAGCACGACATGGTGATCTCCCCGTCCTCGTGTCACCGCGGTCCTCGGACCGCGGCTCCATTGCGGCCCGACGTCCTCGGACTGCGCGCCGCCCTCGAGCTCGTGTCACCGCGGTCCTCGGACCGCGGCTCCATTGCGGCGGCGAGCATCACGCCGGGGACGGCGGCCTGCCAGCCGTCACCGCGGTCCTCGGACCGCGGCTCCATTGCGGCGTCCGCGACGTGGTCGGTGAGGACGTCGCGGTGTTCGAGTCACCGCGGTCCTCGGACCGCGGCTCCATTGCGGCGAGCTTCGCGAGCACACCGGCGGTGTCGGCTGGGTCGAGTCACCGCGGTCCTCGGACCGCGGCTCCATTGCGGCTTGACGCCGGGCCGCACGCCGAGACGTGCGGGAGTGTGTCACCGCGGTCCTCGGACCGCGGCTCCATTGCGGCCACATGCCGCCGACGTTGTTGCGTGCGTGGTAGCCGGGGTCACCGCGGTCCTCGGACCGCGGCTCCATTGCGGCGATGACAACGGCGAGCTGCGCTACGGGTTCGAGCTGTGGTCACCGCGGTCCTCGGACCGCGGCTCCATTGCGGCGCCGACGCGGCGGCCGGGCCGGTGACCGTGACGGGCGGTCACCGCGGTCCTCGGACCGCGGCTCCATTGCGGCGGGCGCCCAGGGGCGGAGGTGACTCATGTCGACGTCGTCACCGCGGTCCTCGGACCGCGGCTCCATTGCGGCACCGCCGCCCGCCAACCCGGCCCCGACGTGTCGTACAGTCACCGCGGTCCTCGGACCGCGGCTCCATTGCGGCGGTGGGTCCGCCGGCGGTCAACCCGACGACGAACGCGGGTCACCGCGGTCCTCGGACCGCGGCTCCATTGCGGCTGACCAACCCGGACCCGCTGTAGCGCCGGTGTATACGTCACCGCGGTCCTCGGACCGCGGCTCCATTGCGGCGGCGATCTTGGCCGCGAGCCGATCCTGCCGGTCGTCGGGTCACCGCGGTCCTCGGACCGCGGCTCCATTGCGGCGGCGTCAAGCCGTGGGAGGTCGAGCACCTCACCGGCCGGTCACCGCGGTCCTCGGACCGCGGCTCCATTGCGGCCCGCGGACGTAGACGATGGCGGCGGCGACGAGGCCGAGTCACCGCGGTCCTCGGACCGCGGCTCCATTGCGGCCTGTCGGTGTCACCTGGGTTCACGTTCTGCAAGACTCCGTCACCGCGGTCCTCGGACCGCGGCTCCATTGCGGCGAGCCCGCCGACGAGCAGGTTCTGTCCGACCTGATGTGTCACCGCGGTCCTCGGACCGCGGCTCCATTGCGGCCAGGACAACGCTTGCGCCGTCGTCGAGGTCGATGCGCGTCACCGCGGTCCTCGGACCGCGGCTCCATTGCGGCGGCCACCTCGTCGTGGGGCTCGGCCGCAGCACCGCTGTCACCGCGGTCCTCGGACCGCGGCTCCATTGCGGCGACTTGACGGAAGGCTAGGGTGTCACGCTAACGGATAGTCACCGCGGTCCTCGGACCGCGGCTCCATTGCGGCAACATGATCGCCTTCCCGCCGGGCGACTCTCGCCCGGGTCACCGCGGTCCTCGGACCGCGGCTCCATTGCGGCGCGTTGACCGGCCGACGGCGTCTCACGACGCCCCCCCGTCACCGCGGTCCTCGGACCGCGGCTCCATTGCGGCCTAGACGACGTCGGGATAGGCCGGGAAGGCGACGGGTCACCGCGGTCCTCGGACCGCGGCTCCATTGCGGCCGCAGTTCCCCTTGACACCAACCCCGCTCAGCGAGGATGTCACCGCGGTCCTCGGACCGCGGCTCCATTGCGGCACGCTCGGCGGCGGCCTCGTCGAGCATCTTGTCGAGGGTCACCGCGGTCCTCGGACCGCGGCTCCATTGCGGCGTGTGTGACTCCCACGGCTTCGGTTTGCCGTTACGCGAGTCACCGCGGTCCTCGGACCGCGGCTCCATTGCGGCGCCAACGGTCGGACAGCTCGTCGGTGTCGAACGGGGGGTCACCGCGGTCCTCGGACCGCGGCTCCATTGCGGCGTCTTGGCGCGCTCGGCCGTGTGGATCCCCGGGTGGGTCACCGCGGTCCTCGGACCGCGGCTCCATTGCGGCCCGTTCAATGGGGTCGCGCAATCCGGCCAGGCGTTCGGTCACCGCGGTCCTCGGACCGCGGCTCCATTGCGGCGATAGCACCTACGCGACGTTCTACTTCCGGCTCCCGGAGTCACCGCGGTCCTCGGACCGCGGCTCCATTGCGGCTTCGGTGTCGGGTCGATGCCGCGCCAGGGAGCTCCGGGTCACCGCGGTCCTCGGACCGCGGCTCCATTGCGGCCAGTTCGCCCAGTTCCACGCGCGGTCGTCGGGGGGCGGTCACCGCGGTCCTCGGACCGCGGCTCCATTGCGGCAGGACCGCCTCGGCAGCCTTCAGCTGCTTGAGCTCGTGTCACCGCGGTCCTCGGACCGCGGCTCCATTGCGGCCACTGACCGTGTCAGGCGCGCGCGGCCCTACCTACGAGTCACCGCGGTCCTCGGACCGCGGCTCCATTGCGGCGGTCGTGCGGCCGACATTGTGTGCGCGCGACGAATCACGGGTCACCGCGGTCCTCGGACCGCGGCTCCATTGCGGCAGCCTGGCCAGTGAGGTCGTCGCCCCGATACCACGGTCACCGCGGTCCTCGGACCGCGGCTCCATTGCGGCGGTCGTGACGGGCGCGGGCGCGGCCGGGTACGTCAGTCACCGCGGTCCTCGGACCGCGGCTCCATTGCGGCGACGCACACCGCTTCCGCGCCCCCACCGATGTTCTTCCAGTCACCGCGGTCCTCGGACCGCGGCTCCATTGCGGCGCCTCAATCCGTTTGAGGTACGCCTCGCTGTTCTGCATGTCACCGCGGTCCTCGGACCGCGGCTCCATTGCGGCGCTGGCGGCCGCAGCCCAGGCCGACATCGCCCGCCTGGGTCACCGCGGTCCTCGGACCGCGGCTCCATTGCGGCCCGGCCCACCTTCTCCGACTGCTTGACCTGCACGGGGTCACCGCGGTCCTCGGACCGCGGCTCCATTGCGGCGGGTACGGATCGCCTGATCCGCCGAACCGCCCGCCTGAGTCACCGCGGTCCTCGGACCGCGGCTCCATTGCGGCGTCGACTGGCGCAGCCGGTCGCGCTCGGCCTTGACCGTCACCGCGGTCCTCGGACCGCGGCTCCATTGCGGCATCAAGGTGGCGGGATGGGTTGAGCTGGTGTCACCAGTCACCGCGGTCCTCGGACCGCGGCTCCATTGCGGCCCCTCGAATGGGGGCGCAGGCGGAGAAGGTGGGCAGACGTCACCGCGGTCCTCGGACCGCGGCTCCATTGCGGCCTGCAGGCCCTCTACGCGCCGCACAGCTTCGACGGGGTCACCGCGGTCCTCGGACCGCGGCTCCATTGCGGCCGGTCTACCGCCACTATGCCCGTGGGGGGGCGGGGCGTGGTCACCGCGGTCCTCGGACCGCGGCTCCATTGCGGCTGGATAGTGACGGGCAGCCGTGGCGGCATCAGATCGAGTCACCGCGGTCCTCGGACCGCGGCTCCATTGCGGCATGTGGCGCGCCGCCGGCACGCTCGGCCTCGCCCGCGTCACCGCGGTCCTCGGACCGCGGCTCCATTGCGGCGACGCCACCGCCCCGCAGACCCTCGGCTACACGTTCCGGTCACCGCGGTCCTCGGACCGCGGCTCCATTGCGGCATCGGCCTGCCCACGACGTACCTGTCGGGTGGGCGCGCCTGCCGGCGGCCATGGTTATCTCCGTGTAGGCGGTCAGCGCGGTCCGGTTTGACGGACAGCTGATCTCCGGCTCGGCGGACAGGTGATGTCCGGGTCGAGCGTTCCGGTTCCGATGGATGAGTCCCTC
>Ga0247713_1000093_pt1 | contig 61454 bp, 57 predicted proteins | sample 21E_NmetaG_FD_189936 | JGI IMG/M metagenome (GOLD analysis project Ga0247713, IMG submission 189936) | Soil microbial communities from hillslope of Landscape Evolution Observatory, University of Arizona, Oracle, AZ, United States - 2-1-E_N | ecosystem: Engineered > Artificial ecosystem >... | reverse complement strand
GCCCACGTCCGCAGCTACCTCTCCACCACCCGCAAGAACGACGTCGGCGCCCTCGACGCGCTTACTCGCCTCTTCAACGGCGACCCGTGGATGCCGCCTCAGGCGGCATGAGAACGTGAATGGTTACGCAAGAAGAGCACTTGCGAGGATGTCTTCGGGGACGTGCGAAGTCACCTACTTCCCTCTCGGAAACTGTCACGATGGGGCGGTGAGGCGACGGCAGATCCGGAAGACGGCGGAAGCCGGGGAAACGAGTCAACAAGCGTCACCCGGCACTGAAGCCACCGTCCGACGAGCGATCGAACTGTATGCCAACGACGACGACGCTGGTCTGCGGGACCTGTTCGATGAGAGCATGAAAGTGGCGGTGTCACTGGAGAACCTCGCTGATACCAGGCAAAGAGCGCACGACGCTCAAGGTTCACTGGTGTCGATCGGGGAGCCACTCACGGGCTCTTCGCGTGGTGCGGAGATCTATGACTTTCCTCTCACCTACGAACGCGGTGGCGGGCATCTGCAGATCGCTGTCATGGAGAACAAGATCGCCGGCCTGCTTGTGCGCCCAGGTCGTCCGACCGGAACCTGGGGCCGAAGCCGGGGACTGCTCCGCCAAGTCGTCCGTGGCTTTATGCGCAGCGGCTGGTTCCGAGTTGGCAGCCACCGCCGGGGAAACGGTCACACGTGATCGCTACTCAAGAGCAGCTCGTCGCCGGTGGACGCAGTGGTCGAAGGGAGGAGGCAATCAGTTGTCGTACTCCCGCCATGACGCCGCCCGACTTCGGCACGAGTGGCGCGCGCGGTATCCGTGCCGCGGAGAACCACCCGGAGCGGCCCAGCGGCCCACGGGAAGGCGGATTTCGATGCTGTGGGCACCCGAATCTGTCCACTCGCTCGATCGGCGGGGGTGACTAGTCATGCGTCGCGGATTTGACTTGGGTAAGGGTGGCGCGTCCCCGGCGGACCTTGGTGATGATCTCCTCGGCGGTCTTGTGCCAGACGAACGGTTTCGGGTCGTCGTTCCAGTGCTCGACCCACGTCTCGATGGCGTCGATGAGATTGGCGACGCTGGTGAAGGCGCCCCGTCGCAGCCGGCGGTCGGTGAGCTCCTTGAACCAGCGCTCGACCAGGTTCAGCCAGCTCGAGCTGGTCGGGATGAAGTGCAGGTGCCAGCGGGCCCGGGCGGGATCGGCCAGCCACTTCCTCACCTCGGGGGACTTGTGGGCCGAGAGGTTGTCCAGGATCACGTGGATGGCGAGGTCCATGGGCACGTGGAGGTCGATGAGCTTGAAGAACCGCAGGACGTCTGCGCCTTTGTGGGACTTGCGGCAGTTCGTCAGCACCTCGCCGGTGCCGACGTTGAGGGCGGCGAACAGGTCCGTCGTCCCGTTGCGCTTGTAGTCATGGGTCATGGTCCCGGCCCGACCGGGCGTCATCGGCAGGCTGGGGTGGGTGCGGTCCAGGGCCTGCACCTGGGTCTTCTCGTCGAAGCAGAACACCGCCGCCCGCTCCGGAGGGTTGAGGTAGAGCCCGACGACGTCGATGAGCTTCTCCTCGAAGCGGGGGTCGTTGGACACCTTGAACCGCTCCACCCGCCAGGGCTTGAGGTTGTGGTCCTTCCAGATGCGCGCCACCGAGTCCTTGCCGATGCCATGGCGCTTGGCCATCAGCCTGGTCGTCCAGTGGGTGGAGCCGTCGTCGGGGGTGGCATGGAGGGTGTCGTCCACCACCGCGGCCACGGTCCCCTCGGGCAGCCAGGACTTCCGACCCCGCCCGGGAGCGATCTTGCCCAGCCCTTCGACACCCTCGGCGGCGAAGCGCGCCCGCCATGTGCGCACCGAGTTGGCGCTCACCCCTACGCGCCGGGCGATCTCGTAGTTGGCCACGCCGTCGGCCGCCAGCAGCAGCGCCTTGGCCCGCAGCACCGTGCGATGGCGGGCCGAGGTGGAACGAGCCAGGCGCTCCAGGGCGGTGCGCTGTGCGTCGGTCAGGGACAACGGAGGAGCGGCCGCTGGCATCGTCAACATGCTGCCAGCCTAGCTACTCAAGCTATATCAACGACGGACCACTAGCTCGTCGAGCCGGGATCGCGAAGCGGATCAGCCCCCACGGACTACGGCACAGTTTCAGCCTTTCCGCTTCAGCCCCGTTTCGTAGAGAGGGTGGGTCGCCCTCCAGCTCATTGCGACCCACCCTCATTCGGAACTATCTGTCTCTAGTTCGTGGGGCAGAGCCCGCCCTTGATGCGACCGTTACCCTTCTCCTCCGCAGTGTCGAGGCCCTTGTCGGACGTGCCGGCGACCGATTTCCCGCCGAGCTGCTGGCATTCACCGGTACCGGTGGTGACGTTGTAACGATGGGCGGCGAACGCTGACGGCGTGGTGCCGCCGATGATGGCGACGACGACGAACGCGCCGGCTGCGAGCTTCTTCTTCATGGGTCCCTCCTGGGTGACAGACGGCCACCGACATCGTGGCCCCTAGAGTTCGGCGCTGCGGCGGCCGGGAGATGATGGTTCCCAGACAAAGTCCGCCGGTTCAGGCTGCGGGACCACAAGCCTGTTGGCGGCACTCCCAATCCGGAACGTTCCTCTTGCCCGGGGTGCCCCAGGGTGCCGTTTCGCCGCCAACCCGCCCCATAACGACAGTGGCACCCCGGACGCTCGTGATCGAGCTCGACGGCCGCCCGCCTACCCGACCTCCGTGGCCGCGACAAGCGACGCAGACGCGCCGCAGCACGACGCCGCGGTCAGGCGATCGTCGAGCTCCAGGAGGCCGGCGGCGGCACCTGCCCGTAAGAGCGGCCAGATCGGGTCGAGCGGGCCGGTGCGGGCGGCGGCGGGGTGGGCGTGGTGGGAGTTGTGGTAGCCGTGGCCCAGCAGTGGGATGGCCAACCAGGCGATGTCGTAGCCCGAGGCCTCGGGGTGCGGCTTGCGCCCGTAGAGATGGCCGACTGTGTTGACCATGCCCATGATGCCCAGGTAGCCCACCAGGTGGACGAGGAACATGACCAGCACCTGCACCGCCCCGAACGCCACGACGTAGACGCCGACGACCGCTATGCGGATGAGCATGACCCGGACGCCCTTCGGCCGGTCCTTGGGCACGTCGCGTTTGGCAATCGCGAACAGGTAGGCGGACCCCAGGAGCACCTGCAGTGGCGAACGGAGACGGGGCGAGTGCGGGTCGCGCGGCGTGTCGGCGTACCGGTGGTGCACCCGGTGGACGGCCGCCCACACCTCCGGGTCGGTGCCGACGATGACGCGGAAGTAGGTGTCCAGGACCCCGGCCAGGCCGGGGCGGATCTGGAACGCGCGGTGGGCCAGGCACCGGTGCGCGTAGACCTCGGTGACGAGGGCCGTCAGAAGGGCCGAGCACAGACCGAGGATGACTCCGATGGGCACGCAGCATCGTAGGCACGCCGGCACTCACCCCCTGCTCAACGAAGCGGTCGACCGCATCGTGGTGCGGCTGGAGCCGGTCAAGCCGGCGCGGGACGAGCTCCACGCCCGGGCCGTGGCCGCGGCGACGGCGGGGGGGAGCGCCGCCGCCACCGTGAACCGAGACGGGTGGCATGGTGATGCCGTCGTCAATCCGGCCCGCCGCCACCCGGCTCCACGATGCCGTTCTCGTAGGCGTACACCACCCCCTGCACTCGGTCTCGAAGGCCCAGCTTCGACAGCACGTTGCTGACGTGTGTCTTCGCGGTGGCGTCGCTGACGATCAGCTCCCGAGCGATCTCCGCATTGGACAGCCCGCGGGCAATGAGGCGAAGGACCTGTACCTCCCGGTTGGTGAGACGAGACAGCTCTGGACTGGAGGCCGGGCGAGACGATCCGCCCGAAGCAAACGCGTCGATCACGCGCCGGGTGACCGCCGGGTCCAACAGGGCGTCCCCTGCCGCGACAGTACGGATGGCGGTCACGAGCGCCTCGGCGGTGGAGTCCTTCAAGAGAAACCCGCTGGCCCCAGACCGGAGGGCGTCGAACACGTACTCGTCGAGGTCGAAGGTGGTGAGAACGAGCACGCGACTGCGACTCCCCTCCGCCAGGAGCTGGCGGGTGGCGGTGATGCCGTCCAGAACCGGCATCCGAATGTCCATGAGCACGACGTCGGGGGCGTGCCGCCGGACCGCGGCCACCGCGCTCTCTCCGTCCACCGCCTCCGCCACGACCACGATGTCGGCCTCGCCGCCCAGCAACGAGCGGAAGCCGGCTCGAACCATGGCGTGATCGTCGGCGATGACGACGGAGATGGTCACCGTCGGACTCCGTTCCCCCGGGGAAGTCGGGCACACACCGAGAACCCACCACCGGGCCGAGGGCCTACGCTGAGAGTCCCGCCGTACAGCGACACCCGTTCGCGCATCCCGATGAGGCCGTGACCGCCTTCGTCCGAGGCGGGCCCCGCCGCCGGTTCGTCGTTCTCGACGCGGACCTCCACCGACTCTGCCCCGTATGAAATCACGACTGTTGCCGCTGTCCCCGCGGCGTGTTTGCGGCAGTTCGTCAGGGCCTCTTGGACGATGCGGTAGGCCGCGAGGTCGAGTCCCGGTGGCAGCGGGCGCGGTTCGCCGTCCGTGCGCAACTCGACGGAGACACCAGCAGCCCGCGTGTCCGTGATCAGCCGGGGGAGCTGGTCCAGTCCGGGCTGCGGTGCCCGCGCCACCGGGCCGTCGGCGCGCAGGACGCCGAGGAGCCGGCGCATCTCCGCCATTGCTTGGCGCGCCGTCTCTTCGATGTCCCGGAGATCGCTGATCTCGACCTCCTGGTCGGGCCGGAGACGGCGACGAACGGCCTGCGCCTGGATGGTGATGACGCTGATGCTGTGCGAGACGATGTCGTGCAGCTCTCGAGCGATCCGGGCGCGTTCCTCGGCGATGGCACGTTGCTCCAGCTCGGCCTGACGCTGCCTCATGTCCTCGGCTTCCCCGTGGAGCTCAACGATTCGCTTCGTTCTCTGCCGTAGCGCGTAGCCAACGCCCCAGGCGGAGCCATAGAAGACCGCCGTGTAGATGTAGTCGCTCAGGATTCCTCCGGTCAGGCCGTAGCCAACCCAGAAGAAGCCGACACACAACACCGGCCCCCACCAACTCCGGGGCGGATCGCAGTGCCGGCCGACGCTGAATGAGGCGAGGATCACCGAGAGGACGTATGAGATGACGCCGCCCTGGGTGTTGACCAGGTCGAGCGCCGGCCCGAAGGGGACCACGATCGCCAAGACGGGGACCGGCCACCTCCGGCGCCACACCAGAGGCACCGTCCAGCTGAGGGTGAGCAGTGCCTGGCCCCAGGGCCGCACGACGGTGTCGGCCGTGGCCGCCTCGAAGAGCCCGAGCGCGAGAAGAGCGCTCGCAGTCAGCAGATCGAAGGTGCGGTCCTCGGGTCCCTCAATCGTGCCCGAGCTCACGCGTCGACGGTAGACGAGGCGGACAACCGGGGGCATCGGCCGTAGGACGGAATGAGCCGGCCTTTCCTACTCCGCTCGGCTGAGCCGAGAACCGGCCAGACCGCCGATGACGGTGCCGCCCCGACCATTGATACTTCCTCGAGTGGTGGCACACAGCCGCCGTGATCGAGGAGGAGAAGCATGACGAAGCCGCTCGTTCGGCGATGCGGTGCAACGGTGGCCTTGGGCGCACTCGCGTGGGCGATCGCTGCGCTGGTGGCAGGACCAATCGAGGAAGGCGCGAACAGTCGGCTCGAGCTCGTCGGGTCTTTCGCCTTCCAGATCGGCGTACTGGCCCTCGTGACCGCGTTGTGGGCCACGGAAGGGACTGGTACCAGTCGTTGGGGGCGCGCAGTACTCGTCGTGCAGGCCGTGCTGGTCTTGCTCGCCATGGGCTGGACCATCCCCCACCTCTTCGACCCCAACATGGCGAGCGACGGCATCATGCTCGCGCTCGACGCCGCGTGGCCCCTCAGCATGCTCTGGCTGATCGTCCTCGGCATCAAGGTGGCCCGCGCCCGTCGCTGGCCAGGAACATTGCGGTGGGCACCACTGATCGCCAGCTTGTGGTTCCCAGTGTCGATCCTCGCTCTCGCCGCCGGCGACTGGATCGGCCTCGTGATCTCGAGTCTCTGGTTGGCTGGGACCTACGTCCCCATGGGCCTCCTCATGGCATCCCCGGCCGCCGCCGTGACTCGACCGAGGACCATGTCGGAGCACCCGGTCGTCACCGCAAACGAGAGGGGATGATCCAGATGCAACACCCTGTGCAGAGGAGGTCTCGCGGCTCGGCCCTTGACCCGTTGCCACTTTGGGTGTATCACTGTCCTAGTGACTGGTACACGACCCTATCGGATGTCGACACGGGCGGCGGCGGCGGAGGCCACCCGGGAACGGATCGTCGTCGCGGCACAAGACGCGTTCATGAACCAGTGGTACGACGACGTCACCGTACGTGGCATCGCCGCCGCTGCCGGTGTGGCCCTCCAGACGGTGCTCAACCACTTCCCGACCAAGGAGGAGTTGTGCGCGGCGGCCAACGAGCGGCTGGCTCGCTCCATCGAAATCGCACGCTTCACCGTGGAGCCGGGAGACGTCACCGGCGCAGTCAAGACGCTCGTCGACGACTACGAGCGCACGGGCGACGCGAGCCTCAGGATGCTCGCCGTCGAGGAGCGCGTCCCGGCGGTCCAGCCGTGGATCGCACTGGGGCGCAAGGGCCATCAGGACTGGGTGGAGCAGGTGTTCCCCGCCGCGCTCGAAGGGCTCGACGGTCGACGGCGGGTACGGCGACTGGCCCAACTCGTCGTCGCGACCGACGTCTACACCTGGAAGCTGCTTCGTCGTGACAAGGGCCTGAGCCGCACCGAGACCATCACTGCCATGTGCGAGCTCGTCCTCGCACTTCATGGACCAACACGAGAGGGGATGGAGGAATGACCGAACTACTGATGGCTGCATGGGACGGCGCCGGTGCGGTGCCGCCGCTGATGAGCGTGGCGCGTGCCCTGGTCGAGCGGGGGCACAACCTCCGTGTGTTGGGCGATCCGGTGCTGGCGAGCGACGTCGAGGCCGCGGGTGCCGAGCACATACCGTGGACGCGCGCTCCGCACCGCAAGACCCGGTCGCGCGAAAGCCTTTTCATCAAGGACTGGACACCGGAGGGCTTCGCCGCCATGCGGGACAACCTGGCCATCGGCCCGGCGGCAGCTTTTGCCGCCGACGTCCGTGAGGAGCTCGAGCGGCGTCCCGCTGACGCCGTCCTGACCGAGATGTTCCTCTTCGGGGCGTTGATCGCAGCCGAGGCCGCCGGTGTGCCCTCGGTGGTGCTCAACCCGACGATCAACATCGTACCCGTCGAGGGCGTGCCACCCTTCGGTCCGGGATTCATGCCGGCGACGACCGACGAGGAGCGCGAGCGGGACCGGGCTGTGACCGCCGAGGCCGTCCAGGCCTGGGACGAGGCACTGCCCGCCCTGAACGCAGCGCGGGCGGAGCAGGGACTGGCCCCGATCGCCCACGTCCTCGACCAGGGCCGAAGCGCGGCACGGGTCCTGGTCATGACCAGCGCGGCCTTCGACTTCGTGGGACCGCTACCGCCCACCGTCAAGTACGTCGGGCCCCGTCTCGACGACATGTCCGAATGCGGCGACTGGACGCCGCCGCCTGGCGATGCACCGCTCGTCCTGGTGGCGCTGAGCTCCGATTTCCAGGACCAGGAAGACGTGCTTCGCCGGGCGGTGGCCGCCATGGGAATGTTGCCGGTCCGCGCCATCGTGACGACGGGCCGAGGCGTCGACCCGGCGCAGGTCGACGCGCCGGCGAACGTCGAGGTCCGTGAGCTGGCCCCGCACCGCAAGATCCTCGAGCAGGCCGCCGCAGTGGTGACCCATTGCGGGCACGGGACGACGATCAAGGCCTTGGCCGCCGGGGTCCCCATCGTGGGCCTGCCCATGGGCCGTGACCAGTTCGACATCGCGGCACGATTGGTCCACCGGGGCGCAGGCATTCGGGTCGACGCTTCGGCGCCGCCGGAGGCTATCGCGGCGGCGTCGCGCCTGGTTCTTGGCGACACCTCTTACCGCGAGGCCGCCGGTCGCATCGCCCGCGCCATCGCCGAGGACACCGCAGAAGACCGGGTTGTCGCCGAAGTGGAGTCCTTGGTCCCGGAAGGGTCGCTGGTCTCGCCGTGACGTCGAGCGGCTAGGCCGCCTCCGGCCCGGCCGCCCCAGCTCGCTGCCTGCCCGCAGCCATCCCTTGGTCGTCTACGAGTTCACGCAACGTCACCCCCTCGCGCACCTGAATCCCTTGTGGCGCCGCTTCCACGGCATCGACCGCCCGGACCGACCGACCGCCGACGACGACGCCATCGACATCCTGGACGCGCTTGGCTTGGACATCCATGTCGAGCGCTTCACTCTCGCGAGCTCACCGCTCGGGTGAAGCTGTGAGGACGAGACCCAACCGGCTAATCCGAGCGCTAGCGCGACATCGGCAACATCGAGTTCAAACCCCTCTGCGACGGCAGGTTGATCTCACCGGCTGGTGAGTCCGGTGACCGACGGGACCTTTCCGCCTTACAGTCGAGTCGTGGCGCCCCGGGTGCGAAGCAGGCTTGCAGGGCGCGACCGCGAGCTCCGGCTGGTCAGCCACCTCGTGAACGGTCTCAAGAGCGGACAAGGGGCTGTGCTGCTGATCCAAGGCGAGGCCGGCATCGGCAAGACGTGGCTCGTGCAAAGCCTGATAGACGACGCACGCTCCGCCGGAGTCATTGTCCATCGCGGTGAAGCCCATCCCTTCGAGCGCACGCGGCCGTTCGGCGTGGTCGCCGATGCGCTCGACCTGCGACGTCATTCCGCGGATAGCCGCCGAGCTCACGTCGGGTCCTTGCTCACCGGCGACGTCGAGCATTCCGGGGCTCCGGTAGCGCTGCCGGACCTCCGGCACCGGGTGGTCGAGGAGATCCTCGAGATCGTCGAGGTGGAGTGCGCGCAGGCCCCCGTGCTGGTGGTGCTCGAAGACCTGCACTGGGCCGACACGTCGACGCTGCTCGCCCTCCGTTCAATGGCGCTCCGCCTCGTCCACGTACCGCTCGTCCTCGTCGGCTCCCTTCGACCGGCTCCGCGCTCGACCGAACTCGATTTGCTGCTCGCCGAGGCGCTGCGCTGGAACGCTCACGCGGTTCGCCTTGAACCGCTGGAGCCCGAGGACGTGGACGCCTTGGCGCTCCAAGAGTTCGAGCTTCTGCCCGGACCAACACTGCGTGAGGTGCTCGCCAAGGCGGGCGGCAACCCCTTATGGGTGGTCGAGATCATCCGGTCGCTGTCAGCCGAGGGTCGGCTGCGGCGCGACCAGGACGTGGTGGATGTGACGACATCGGAGTTGCCGGACTCGCTACGGGAGCTCGTGGTCCGCCGGCTGCGCTACCTGCCGGAGACCACGCTCGACCTCCTGCAGATCACCGCCGTACTCGGAGACGCCGTCTCCATCGATGATCTCGCCGCCGTCGCTCGTCGCCCGGCCACGGAGCTGATCGCCGGATTGCGAGAGGCCTTCGACGCCGCCCTCCTGGGAGAGCAGGGTGACGCCGTGGTCTTCCGCCACCAGCTCGTGCACGATGCGATCTATCGGGACGTGCCCCTTCCGGTCCGTCGGGCGCTGCATCGCGACGCCGCCGGAGCGCTGGCTCGGTCCGGTGCAGAGGTGCTGCAGATCGCTGACCACCTCGTCCTCGGGGCAGGGCGGGGGGATCTGGAGGCGGTGCGCTGGCTGCGGGCGGCGGCGCGAGAGGCGGCCCCCGGGGCTTCCTCGGTGACCGTTGAGCTGCTTCGGCGGGCCGAGTCGATACTGCCCGGTGGCCATTCCGATGCCGATCTGATCGCCGCTGAGCTGGTCGAGGCACTGCTCCGGACGGGTGACGTGGCCGAGGCGGCGGCACGGGCGGAAGCCGTGCTCGACCGGCGGCATCGCTCCGAGTCGGACGTTTCCTTGCGCTTGTCCCTCGTCTCCGCGTTGTCCCTGCAGAACCGCCCCGCCGAGCTGATCGAGCGAGCGGAAGCCGCCCTCGGGGATGCACACAGCCTCCCCCTTGCCAACCAGTCACTCGTACTCGCTCAGGCCAGCTACGGCCGGATCTTCTCCGGAGACATCCTGGGCGGAGAGACCACTGCCCGGCGAGCACTCGAGCTGGCCGAGCGGTGCGGCGACGCCGCCATGACCGTCTGGAGCCTGACGACGATGTCGGTGGCGGTGAAGTCGCAGGGCCGGTACGCGGAAGCGCTTGCCCTCACCCGGCGGGCAGTCGCACGAGCCTGCGAGCCTCCGAACGCGGACGCCCGCCTCCGTCATCCGCTGTTCTTCCTCGGCTTGGCCCTGTGCGACTCGGATCTCGCCGCCGAGGCCCGTGGCGCCTACGACAAGGCGCTCGACGAGTGCGACGTACTCCACTCCACGTGGCTCCTTCCCGACACGATCCTCATGTCCGCTGAAGCGAGGTTTCTGGTCGGCGAGTGGGATGACGCAATGGCCGACCTCGAGTCGGGCCTGCAGATGGCCCACGAGCGGGGTCAACGCATCCTGGTCGGCCAGTCGCGCGCCTATCAGGCGATCATCGCCGAGGCCCGGGGCGACCACCGATGGGCGCGGGAGGCGCTGCGTTCGGCGGAGGCGGAGCTCGAAGTCGATCCTCCCCGTTATGGCGCGGAGATGGTAGCCTACGCCGCCGCTTTGGTCGCCGAAGTCGATGGTGACCTCGCTACGGCCTACCGTCTGTTGCTGCGGTTCTGGGACCACGACGTCGAGCACGACAACCGCTACTACCACCGTTACCTCGCACCTGCACTCGTACGGCTGGCCCTCGCTCTCGACGAGCGAGCCGTCGCCCGCCGTGTCAGCGACGTGGCGAACGCCGGTGCGGCCCTGGCCCTCGAGGTCCCGAGCGTGCAGAGCGCAGCACACCGCTGTCGGGGCCTTGTCGACGATGACCCCGACGCCATGCTGGCGGCAGTGGACTTCGCCCGCCGGAGCCCGCGGGTGCTCGATCGCGTCGGGGCCTGTGAGGACGCGGCCAGGGTCCTCGTCGACGTCGGACGGGCGACGGAGGCGAAGGGCCTACTGGCCGAGGCCCTGGCATGCTGCGAGGACGTCGACGCTCGTGCGTGGGCGGCGCGAACCGGTGCCGCCCTGCGACGGCTGGGAGTGCACCGGGGGACTCGGGGACCACGGCGACGGCCGGCATCGGGCTGGGAAAGCCTGACCGCTAGCGAGCGGGACGTCTCCCAGCTCGTAGCCGAGGGGCTCACCAATCGAGAGGTGGCCAAGCGGCTCCACGTCTCGCCCCACACGGTGAACACCCATCTGCGACACGTGTTCGAGAAACTCTCGGTGTCGAACCGTGCCGCGCTGGCAGCGACCGTGGCGCGATTCTCCGAGCCGGCGACCTGACGATCACATCACTCGATCGAGTGATGTCTTGGCGACGGCGGGATTCCATGCTGAGGCCATGACGAGCGACGGACCGAAGGGGTGGAGCATATGCCGGCCATAGGGTTTGTTCTTCCAGTGCTGCCCGGCAAGACCGACGTCGATCGAGCCGCCATGGTGTCGTGCTGGCACGGCGAGCGCAGGGCGGCCTACGAGGACGCCCGGCGGCGTGCTGGGATCACGAGGGAAGCGGTGTGGATCCAGCCGGGACCCACCGGGGATGTGGTCGTCGTGTACATGGAAGCCGACGACCTGGAAGCCGCCTTCAAGACGGTCGCCTCGTCTGAGGAGCCGTTCGACCGGTGGTTCCGAGACCACCTTCGAGAGGTCCACGGGATCGCGCTCGAGGACGGGTTTGTCCCTCCAGAGCAAATCCTCGACTTCTCCATTGGAGTCCCCAGTTGAGAAGCGAAGCTCAGTGGGCCGCTCCACGGCTCGGACTGCCCGTCGGCGGGAACGAGGTGTCCCCAAATGACAGCCGTTTCGGAGTCTCACACTGCCCCGAAACGCCGGCTAGGTCCCACGATGACAGCGGTCGGGATTGCCGCCGGCGAGCGATATCGACTGGGCCGCCGACGTAGATGGGCGAGACGTATCCGGCGTTACCGACGGGGCAGCCGGGTACCGCTCCAGTGTGGGTGAGTCTGACGATGCGGAAGCCATGTCGTGGGGGCGTCGCTCCAGCCTGCAGGATGACCGGTGATGGAGATCTTCCTGTCGATCATCGATGCTGGAGTCGAGGGGTTCAAGAGATGGTGGTGGGTTCCCATCGTGCTGTTCGTCTTGGTTATGGCCGTCATCCTCACGGTGACGCCCGGGCGCCGGGCTGAAGCGCCAGCCACGTACCCCCGGTGCGTCCTCGAAGGCGAGTCGCCCGGTATGACGTCGAGCACCATCTGCAGGGTCCGAAGGTGGTTGCCCCGACGAGGATCTCCAATCCGTCGTAGTGCAGGGCCAGGCACACCACCTTGGTGGGGTCCGGCTCGTTGTTGTTGACGACGAGCATCGCGCCTTCCCGGTCATGACCTGCTCCAATGTCCCGGACCTGCTGCGGACGGCTGTGAGTCCATCGCGGCGGGCCTGCGACCGTACACTCGGGTGGTGGCCGACGAGTCGATCGACGTCCTCGTCGAGACGCCGAAGGGCAGCCGGGTCAAGTACGAGTGGGACGACGACCGCGGCGCCATCCGGTATGACCGGCGCCTGGCCACGGCGACGGTGTTCCCGGCGGACTACGGACGGGTGGCCGACGCCATCGGGGCTGGCGGCGAGACGCTCGACGCCGTGGTCCTGACAGAGCACGGCACCTTCCCGGGGTGCTGGGTGCGCGCCCGACCGGTCGGCGTTTTCTGGATCGCCTATGACGACGTGCGGGAGGCCAAGGTCCTCGCCGTGCCCGATGGCGACCCGGACTACGCCGACGTGCTGGACATTGACGACCTCCCTACCAGCCAGCGGGAGGAGATCAGCCACTTCTTCGAGGTCTACAAGGACCTCGGGCCCGGGCGAGCCCTTACCGCCGCCGGCTACGACGGCCAGGCGGTAGCTCTCGAGGTGATCTCGGAAGCCCGGCGTGCCGCGCAGCTCTAGCCGGCAAGTTCCCTTCCCCCTTTTGTGGCCCCCCTGCGCTCGTAGCCTCCGACGTCGTCAGTACCCTCGCCGCGGCACGGCTCCGCCTGCGTAGCATTAGGCGGGCTCCCGGCATGACCCAGCGACGTCATCGACGACCTGTGAGCGAGATGTGAGGGCGTCGCCGCAAGAATTGTCGGGAAGCGAAGTAGGCGAAGTGTTCGGCCGCCGCGTCTCCCTGCGACTATCAGCGCCTGCGAGTGGCACCGCCCACATCGAGGTCTCTGCGTCGCACCGGAATGCAACGCGGTCGTCGACGGGCCGTCGGAGGTTGTGACGAGGAGGACAGCCTCGTGGCGCAGCGCCACTGAGGCGATCATGCAGTCGATGAGTCCCCGAGGCGTGACGCCCGCCCGCCGGCACCTGCGATAGATGCGTGCCGCCCCCTGGGGGTCGGCAGCGACATCGAAACGGAGAAGCGCGAAGCGCAGGAGGAGCCGAACGGAGGTCCGCTTCCCATTGATCGCTCCGGGCCCACGCTACGGCGGCTTTGAGCCGCCTGGCCCGTCGCTCGCGCCGCATACGGCGCGTCTCGGTGCCATGGGCGCTGGCCGCCTCCTGGCCGCCTACATCTCCTCGCGGCGGGTCACATCGAGGTTGCGGAACGTTGGCGGCGAGTCGCACAGGCTCGCCAGCCGTGCGGCGAACGAGGAGGTTTCTGGCAAGCTCGAGTTGGCCATCGCCTCCTCATAGGAAGGGAACTCGACAATCTGCACATAGGTGTCCGGCTGGTCGCGGTCCTTGGTCTGGGTGCCTCGAGTCGCCGCCCGATGACCGGCGGTCTGCTTCAACCACTCGTCCAGGGCGGCGTTGAATTCGTCGATCCGGCTCGTCTTGAACTCGATGACCTGGATGAACTCCATCGTTTGGTCCTCCTCCGGACTCTGGCTGGCGTGGCGAGGCGGCACCGCAGGTCAACTTTGGGGTAGCGCGGTGTTGCATCGGCGAGGACATCATGCCCCGCGCGCAGGCGGGATGCCCGGGCGGGGGCGAACTCGGCGAGCGGGCGAGCGCCGACGAGGACCACGCCGGCGTCCACGTGGCGCCTCGTGCTCGACTGGTTGTCGCCCGTCGAGGCCAACGACCTCGCCGATGACGACCCCGTGCCCGCTAGCAGTCCGCCACCGATCGTCGCTTAGCGCCGAGGCTGTCCTCGCTCCCGCGTTCAGGGGACTTCTCTTGTCGGCACTCGGCATGATGGGGCATGAGCGAGGTTTGGACGCATGGGACATGGACGGTCGTAGCCGGACGCGAGAGCGATTTCGTGAGGCTCTGGGAGCAACTGGGTGACTGGACGGTCAAGGCCTTCCCCGGCGCCCGAGGGACGCTGCTGAGAGACACGGAGCGACCGAACGTCTTTATCAGCTTCGGGCCCTGGCCGAACCGGGACACTGCCGTCCGCTGGAGAGCGTCACCAGAATTCCAGAAGAACCTCGCCGCCATCAGAGAGACGCTTGAACTGTTCGAGCCGCTGCTACTAGAGCCCGTGACGACCAAGTACTAATCGTCCTGGGGCCGTCCTGGGGCCCTCCCGAAGTCGGGCGTGGGGCGCCCGGTATCGGCACCAGCGCAGCGCGAAGTAACGACGGCTCTTCGCCGTCGATGTCGCGCTCGAGCACTGCCTCGGTGACGAAGCCGGCGTTTTGAACCCCCTCGTGAAGGACATCACGCCTCGTTGCCGCCGCCCTCGTGCCGCCGCCCTCGTGCAACTGTCACTAGGGGGTCAGCTTCGTACCGACCACGCGATCAGGTAGCCAACGTCATTGAACGCCAGGTGCAGCAATGCCGGGGCGAGAACGTGACGACCTCGCACCCGTAGGACGCAGAACACAACGCCTCCGGCCGCGGTGGCCAGAACCGAGCCCGCCACGAGCCCGACCCGGGCGAGCCCTTCGATGTCGTTGGCCGTCGCCGTGCTGAGCGTAGGAACGATGTGCCAGAGGCCGAACAGCGCGCTGCTCACGGCGACGGCGGCTGTCAACCGAAGCCGCCGGCACAGGACGGCGAGAAGGACACCCCGAAAGGCAAGCTCCTCGAAGACGACAGTTCCGACCGGGATCCGGATCACCGTTTGGTACATGCGCTCCCAGCCGCCTGCGTCCGCTGGCACTCGAGCGTCGTCGAAGAAGCCTCGTGTCATCGGCAGGGCGGCGGCGAGGAGCATCGCCACGATCGCTGCCGAACCAGCTACCGCTCCTACCCTGAGCGCCCGACGGATGTGCCGGCAACCAAGCCCGAGGTCGTCCCACGAAGATCCGCCACGTCGAGCCACCAACAGCAAGACAGCTCCGACAGCGACGTTCGTCGGAACGTACGCCGCGTCCGGCAGCACGACTTCGCTCACGTTGCGCACGCCGAGCAGGGCCACGACCGAGGGCACGGTGGCCCACGGTCGGGACCCCAAGCCAGACCGGACGGACGATCCCATCCCGACCATGCTGGTCGAGACCGTTTGGCGCCGACCAGTGCCCGCTCCCACCGGTTCTCGGGAGCGCCCCTAGAGCGAGATCGGCCGGAACGTCCCGTCTGAGAAGGGACACCTGTCACTGGCGGCCGGGACAACCGGCGTTCGAGAGTCGACCTGGAGATTTCGATTCGCCGGGAGGGCAGCGCCATGCAACGCAGAAGCACGACAGGCAGCATGCGTCGGAGGTCACAGTCGGAGGCGCTGCCTGGCCCTCGTCGGGCAACGAACACCACGTGGACCAAGCGGTCCTTGCGCGTCGTCACCGTCGTGCTGACCGGCCTGGTGGTGGCCGCCGGCCTGACCGGTGTCGGAGCGCGGTCGGCGCTCGCTTTGATGCCCCGCGAACCCATTCTCGAAGAGGAACCGCCGTGGGTGGACGAGCCGGTCTTCGACGCACCCCAAGCCGGTTTCGACTGGTGGGTGCCGAACCGCTTCGGTGCAACTGAGACGGGCGCCGGCGCCCGACCGGGGATCGTGGATTACCACTGGAACTCCGATCAGCGTCCAGCGGCGCACGGCGGGCCCATGTACACCTACGACCCGGCCTACGTGCACGCCGGCACCCTGACGGCCAACTTCTCCGGCTGCCAGACGGAGGACGAGCTGACGCGCAGCGCCACCAACAGCACGGCTTACCGCTACTCATGGGCGCTTCAAGACCCCGGCACGGGAGATCTCCTCCCGGCGGGCCCCGGCGAGTCCAACCCGACCCCGCCGCTGCAGTCGTGCCGGTGGAGCAAGGTCTTCGACCTGGACCCGGCCACCGGCATCGGGCCGACCACGAGGGTCGTGCTTTCCATCACCGATCCCAGCAGGGACAACGCTGCGGTTCCGGGCAGCCCGTACCAACAGGACGTCACCGTCCGCGACATCCTCATCGTGTCGCTGGGCGACTCCTACGGATCGGGTGAGGGCAACCCCGACATCCCGAGGGGCGAGGCCGAGGAAGGTCAGTGGGTCGACGTCCGGTGCCATCGCTCCGTCGCCGCCTCTGCGGCCCAAGCTGCGCTCTCACTCGAGCGGGCCGATCCCCACAGCTCGGTGACGTTCCTGTCCTTCGCATGCTCGGGGGCGACGATCGAGGCAGTGACGTCGAAGAACGAGTCGCCGCTCGACCCCTACGCCCCCACCGACGGCACCCAGCGCAACGGTTCGGGCGTCCTCGGTCCCTACCGCGGCGTGGCGCCGTCGCCGGCGATCGGGTTCGACGGGAACGACGTGGGCTACCGCGCCGACGCCGATTACCTTCCCTCCCAGGTCACCCAGATGTACGACGCGGTGACGACCCGTTCCTACAACGGGGGCGAGCACGTCCGTGGCATCCCCCGCAAGATCGACCGGCTGATCGCCTCCGCCGGCGGCAACGACATGGGGTTCGCCCGGGTCGCCATGGTCTGTCTCCTGTCCCACCAGTGCCGCTACAAGCACGTGACCAACGCCAACGTGAGCGGCACGCAAACCCTCGAGGAGCGGGTGGCCGAAGACGTCGCCCGGCTGAACGGGCAGTACGACAACATGGCCAGTGCCATCAACAACACCGGCCTCGACATCGAGAAGCTGGCGATCACGGAGTACCCCGACGTGGCCCGCAACGACAGCGGAGCGCCGTGCGGCAGCATCCTCTACGACGTCTTCCCGGCATGGGTCCAGGTGCTGGGAGTCCTGGCCGTGGGCGTCGTGGTCGCCTTACTCGCAGCCCTTCCCGTCCTGGGGCCTGTCTTTGCCGCAATGTCGCCGGCGGCCCTCGGGGCGATCGTGGTCAACGGCGTCTTCCCGCCGTTCGCCATGAACAACGACCCGGTCTTCGGAAACGAGGTCGACTGGGCATCGAGCTCGATCGCTCCAGCCCTGGCGACGGCTGTGGCCGACGCGGCCAGCGAGCACGCCGGGGACCGCGTCCCCTGGCACGTCGTCTCAGGAGTGGCCGATCGGTACCGCAACGCCAACGGCGTGGGCCACGGATACTGCGCCAACCCGGCGACGAGTTGGATTCGCACCGCCTCGGACTCCACGGTGCTCCAGGGCCCGCCCGGGCTCGTGAACACCGGGACCACCGGCACCCTGCATCCCACAGCGGCAGGGCTGAAGGACACGGGCAACCTGATCTTCGCCCAGCAGCTGGCCGATCTGGTCACCGCGCCGTCGCCTTCACCTCCGTCCTACGCCGTCGACTACGGCAAGAGCACCACGGGCGCCGACGGATGGCTCACGGGCTGTGTCGGGCTCAGTTGCGTCGCCAACTCACCGGTCGTGAACGTGAGCGTCCAGGACGGCGACGGGATCCTCGCCGCCGGCCTCCTCGTCGACGGCGTGAGGCGGGCATGCGGCGGAGAAACCGTTGCCGGTGTCATGTGCTCCGCCAGCGGGGGAGGCGGCCGCTACGAATGGAGCCTCCGGTTCACGAGCTCGGGCGCCCGGCACCTCAGCTTCGACACCGTGTCGCAGCGGGACGAGCGCAAGACCCTCGCCCTCGACGTCAAGGTCGACAAGGAGAATCCGACAGTGGCCCCGGCCTCGCTGGCCGCCGCGCCACGGAGCGGGTGGTACCGAGGGCCCGTCGACATCACCTTCGACGGCGCCGACGCTGCCGGAGCATCGAACCTCAAGGGAATCGAGTACCGGATCGACGGGGGGCCCACACAGCTCGTGGCCGCCGCGTCACAGCTGAGCGTGGGGATACCCATCTCGGCCGCCCAGGCCCAGCTGGCTGCGGACGGCAACCACACGCTGGAGTACTGGGCGGTCGACGGCGCGGGCCGAACCAGTGCCCGCCAAGACCTGGCGTTGAAGATCGACGCCACCCCGCCCGTCGTGGCTTGCGGCGGCGCCGACGGCGCCTGGCACGCGAGCGACGTGTCGATCGCGTGCACGGGAAGCGACGCGACGTCGGGGCTCGCCGCCACCGGGGACGCCGACTTCTCACTGTCCACCGGCGTAGCCGACGGGGACGAGACGGCGAACGCGGCCACCGGCGTCCGCAACGTATGCGACGTGGCCGGCAACTGCGTCGACGCCGGGCCCGTCGCCCACAACAGGATCGACAAGAAGGCCCCGGCCATCGCCATCGATGCGCCCGCCGGCCCCTACGTTTTCGGCCAGTCCGTGGCGGCGGACTACTCCTGCACCGACGGCGGTTCGGGGTTGGCCTCGTGCGTGGGGACCGTGGCCAACGGGGCCAACGTGGACACCGCCTCGGTGGGATCGAAGACGTTCGCCGTGACCTCCGCCGACGCCCTGGGCCACGAATCGAGCCAGTCCGTCACCTACCAGGTCGACAAGGCAGCTACGGCGACAACGGTGACGCCTGACGTCAACCCGACCGTCTTCGGCCAGCCGATGACCTTAACGGCGACGGTGGCGGCGGTTGCGCCCGGCGCTGGTGTCCCCAGCGGAGTGGCGCAGTTCCGGGACGGCGCCACCGACATAGGCGGACCGCTGACCCTGGCCGGCGGCACGGTCGCCTTCTCCACATCGGCACTCGCCGTCGGCAGCCACACCATCACGGCCGTGTACGGCGGCGACGGGAACTTCCTCGATGGCACTTCGGTCGCTGTCACCCAGGTGGTGAACAAGGCGGCGACCAACACGACTCTCACCTCCGACGCCAACCCGTCGATGTTCGGGCAGCCGGTGACCTTCACGGCGACCGTCGCCGCGGTAGCGCCTGGTGCGGGCGTCCCGGGGGGCTCGGTGCAGTTCAGGAACGGGGGCGCCGACCTCGGCCCGCCGGTGCCCGTGGTCAACGGCGTCGCCACCTTCCGGGCCGGCATGCTCACGGGCGGCGACCGCTCGATCACCGCCGTCTACAGCGGGGACGGAAGCTTCCTGGAGAGCGCCGGCGCCCACACCCAGCAGGTGACCGCGGCCAACGTGCTTTCCGGGGACGTGAAGGGGCCCCTCACTCTCACCGTGGGCACCTGGTTCCTGGACGGGGTGGTTCTGACCGGCGACCTGCGGGTCGGGCGCGGCGCAGCGGTCTCCATCCGCGGCAGCAGGATCAGTGGAGCCATGGTCTCCGACCAGGCCGCCGTCATTGCGGTCTGCCGCAGCGAGATCGGCGGGAGAGCGGCGATCTCGGCCACCTCCGGCTTCGTCCTGCTCGGCGATCCCGGTGACGACGACTGCGAAGGCAACACCTTCCATGGGATGACCGTGGTGAAGGACAACCGGGGAGGCGTCGAAATCGCCGACAACGCGTTCCGGGGCGGCCTCGTGGTCGACGGCAACAGCGGCACCGGGCCGCTGCCCGAGCACAGTGGCACCGAGATCGAGGCCAACACGATCTCCGGGCAGCTCAGCTGCACCTTGAACTCGCCGGCGCCGACCAACGACGGGCGACCGAACACGGCCGACGCCAAGCGGGGGGAATGCTCCTCACCGACCTTCTGAGTCGACACACTCGAAGCTCTTCCACCTGCAAGGATGTGGTCCCGTAGTTGCGGGTACAAAGCGCCGAGAACTGGGGCTTCGCGACGTGGCCGCTCGAGGAAGGACAACGACACCGTGGCCGCCGGGGCGGCGCTTCATCGGCGGGGCGCCGGTGGTGATCTGCCAGGGATCCGTGATCCTCACCATGCTCGGCATCGTGCTCCTGATGGACAACCGGGGCATCACCGGGACGAACCGTTACTTCGACCCGGTGATGCCCGTCGCGGCGGTCGCCTTCACGGCCGCCGGCACCTTCATCGCCGCCCGGCGCCCAGAGGTGCGCGTGGCCTGGGTCATGTGCGTCGGCGGTGGCCTCCTCTCGTTGGCGTTCTTCGCCGAGCAGTACGCGGTCCACGCCGTGGAGGTGCGGCCGGGGCAGCTGCCGGGCGCACGGGCGATGGCATGGCTGGGGCGATGGCTCTGGATCCCCGGCTACCTGCTGCCGTGGACTGTTCTGCCCCTTCTCTTTCCCGACGGCCGGCTGCCGTCGGGCCGCTGGCGGCCGCTGCTCTGGTTCGTCGTCGGCTTGATCGGCCTGGCCGCCGTCATGGCAGCCCTAGCGCCACGGGACCCGACCGACGCCCGCGGCCCCGCGGGCCTTGCCGGGGCCATCTATGCCCTGGGCGTATTGGTGGTGGCGCCGGTGTCCTGGGCCGGCCTTCTGACCCGGTACCGATGCTCCGATGCGCAGCGCCGCAGCCAACTGAGGTGGCCGCTGTGGGCCACCGGAGCGGCAGCCGCCGTCCCGCTGTCGGTAGTCGCTACGGGCGTGCTGCTCGGTGCCTGGGTGCCGATGCCCGTCTACCAGGTCGCCGCCGCCACCGCGTTGGCATCGGTACCGGTGGCGACCCTGGTCGCCGTCGCGCGCCACCGGCTGTACCGGTTGGACCTGAGGGCAGGCACGCTTCTCAACCGTCTGCTCGTCCAGGTCACGCTGACGGGCATCGGGATCGCCGTCTTCATCACGGCCCTGACAGTGCTGGAGGCGCTGGTGGCCGGAGAGCACCGTTTCGGCTTGGCCCTCGCTTCCCTGCTGGCGGCCGTGGCCACCGTTCTCGCGCTCCGCTCCCCCTTCGAGCGCGTGCTCGACCGCATCCTCTACCGCAGGCGCCGGTACGACTACCGCGTGCTCAGCGAGCTCGGCCGCAGCTGGCGTTCGACTCTCGGCGCCGACCTGCTCCTGCCTACCGTGGTCGACGCGATCGCCGCCGGCCTCAAGCTCCCCTACGTGGCCGTGGCTGTCGGTCAGAGCCCAGACGCCCCGGTGGCCTCCGCCGTCCATGGCGACGCCCATGAGGATCTTCTCGTACTGCAACTCGTGCATCAGAACGAGCCGGTCGGGCGGCTCACCGTCGCACCCCGCAGTCCCAAGGAGCCCTTCGACGCCACCGACCGCCGGCTGCTCGCCGAAGTGGCTGCCCAGCTGGCCGTCCTGGCGTACGCGGTGTGCCTGACTGCAGACCTGCAACGCTCACGGGAGCGGCTCGTGACGACGCGCGAAGAGGAGCGAAGCCGTCTGCGCCGGGACCTCCACGACGGTCTGCAGCCGACGCTGTCCGGCGTGCTGCTCGCACTCGACGCTGTGCGCAACCTCCTTGGCAGGAGCGGCGCAGCCGACGAGCTGCTGGCCCGTGTCACGGTCGAGCTCGAGACGGCCGCGGCCGACGTCCGCCGCCTGGTCTACGGCCTCCGGCCTCCGGCCCTGGACGAGCTGGGCCTGGTGGGCGCCCTGCGCCAGCAAGCGACGCTGTTTGCTCTGTCGCCCACCGGGCCCGAGGTGGTCGTCACCGCCCCCGACCACCTCGAAGACCTGCCCGCCGCGGTGGAGGTCGCCGCCTACCGGATCTGCCAGGAGGCGTTGGAGAACGTGCGCAAGCACGCCCGCGCCCGGACGTGCGAGGTAGTCGTCGGGGTCGGCGACGGCCGGCTTCGCGTCGAGGTGCGCGACGACGGGCGGGGGGTGGGCCAGGGGGCCGGCGTCGGCGTCGGCATGTCCGCCATGCGGGAGCGGGCAGCTGAGGTGGGGGGCAGCTGCACCGTGGAGTCCGAGGTTGGAGCGGGCACGTGCGTACGCGGCGTGCTGCCCTTGGCCCTGTCCGGCCGATGACCGACAGCCGGCCCCTGCGGATCCTACTGGCCGACGACCACCCGGTGTACCGGCTCGGCCTGCGTTCCCTGCTCGGGTCCCTCGAGGGGTTCGAGGTGGTGGGCGAGGCAGCCACCGGAGCCGAGGCGGTGGCTCGGGCCCGCGAGGTTCAGCCCGACGTGGTCGTGATGGACCTCCACATGCCCGAGCTCGACGGCATTGCCGCGACCAGGTCGATCACCCGGAGCAATCCTTCGGCGGCCGTTCTCGTCCTGACCCATTCCGACGAAGACCAGTCGGTGCTCGACGTGGTGCTGGCCGGCGCCCGCGGCTACGTGCTGAAGGAGGCGGGAACCGACGCCATCCTTCGCGCCATCCAGGACGTGGCCAGCGGCGAGATGATCCTGGGCGCATCGGTCGCGGGAAAGGTGGCGGAACTGCTGGCCACCGGACGCGGGCGCCGTTCCCGGCCCTTCCCCGAGCTCACGGAGCGGGAATACACCATCCTCGACCTCGTCGCCCAGGGCCTCAACAACAGCGCCATCGGGATGCGGCTGGGCGTCGGCGAGAAGCGGGTGCGCAACTGCGTGAGCGAGATCTATCTGAAGCTGTGTGTGCCGGATCGGTCGCAGGCGATCATCCGGGCCCGCGAGGCGGGGCTGGGCCGTCCTTCCGATGACCATGCCGGCTGATCGGGTGCGCATGGTGCGGCGTTCGTGGTGGATCGCCGTCCTGCTTGCGGTCACCAGCGCGTGCGGTGCAGATACCGCTCGATTCGGCGGCGGGCGGCTGACGGGAACGACGATCACCTTCGCCATCTCGGTGTCCGACAGAGAGACACCGGCCATCCGGAAGCTGCTCACCCGCTTCGAGAACCAGTCGAAGGTCTCCGTCGACCTGCGGCTGCTGAGCCGGTTCCGGGACCAGCCTCCGTCGAGGGTGGAGCTCGTCACCTCGCTGGACTCGCGAGGATTGATCGCCAGGTTGGCCGCCGACCCGCCCGGCAGACCGACGATCCACCTTTTCGCCCAGGACAACCTCGCCCTGGTGCCGCTGGTGGACGCCGGGCTGGTGGAAGAACTGTACGACGTCACGGTTCCGGACGGGGTGCTGGCCAGCATGGTGCCGCCGCGTTTTCGCGGCCGGCAGCTGTTCCTGCCGTTCCGCCCGAACGTCCGGCTGACGTACATCGACGCGGCCGAGGCCCGCAACGCCGGGGTGGAACCGCCGCGGACGTCGTCCGAGCTCATCACCGCCGCCGAAAGGCTCAAGGCGGCCAAAGGAAGGCCGGCGGTGACCCTGTCGCTGGCCGAGGGTGACCCGGCGGCGGTCACCGTCTCGGAATGGATCGTCTCCCATGGCGGCGATCCGCTGGTCCTCAACGACGCGGGATCGGTGGCCGCCTTCGAGCTGCTGCAGGTGCTGTGGAGGCAGGAGCTCATTGCCCGTGAAAGCCTCTTCGGCCGTTACGACACCGAGATCGACCACCTCCGTCGCGGGACAGCCGTTCTGGCCCAGAATTGGTCGTTCACCTCGGCGGTGCTCGACGCGGGGCACCAGCTCGAGAGGTTCCACGTCTACCCCGGATGGGGAGGGACGTCTCGTGCCGCCCATGTCATCGGCGGCGACGTGCTCGGCGTACCAAGGGGGGTCACGGGGAAACAACGGGCCGCGGCGCTGGCCCTCGCCGAGTTCCTGATGTCGCGGGAAGCCCAGGAGCTGCTGGCCCGCGAGAACGCCTGGCCGTCGATCCGCTCGGACGCCTACGGCACCATCGCCCCCGAGCTGCGACAGACCTTCGACGCCATCGACGTCGCCCTCCGCGACGGATGGTTCCGCCCCAGCGTCGCCCATTGGCCCGAGGTGAGCGATCTGCTCAACGAAGCGGTTGACCGCATCGTCGTACGGCTGGAGCCGGTGAAGCCGACGCTGGACGAGCTCCACGCCCGGGTCGTGGCCGCGGCGACGGCGAGAGGAGCGCCGGCACCACGGTGAACTGAGACGGACCGAAGCTGGCTGGCCCGCTAAAGCGGGGTCGGCTCGAGATCCTTCGCCCGGCGTTCGGCTGCCGTGAGCTCGTCCAACTCTGACCCCTTGACCGCCTGACCCAGGGCCACGTGCCCCGGGTCAGGCGGGTATGCGCGCCGCTCAGACGCCGGCGGGGCGCCGACGCAGCGCAGCGGCACCGATGACGCCCAGCGCGATCATCGTTACCGACAGAACGATGTGCAGGATGTTGTCGGCGGTGTTGATGGGCAGGAAGTTGATCGAGCTCGTCGAGTCCACGACGAACAGGCCGTAGACGAACACGGCGAAGTACGCAATGCCACCGATGAGCAGGTACCGAACGGCCCAGGCGGCCCGGCGGGCGGCGAGGAGGCCGACGCCGAAGAGCAGGTGGACGATGTTGTGCACCACGCTCACGTCGAACAGGCCGAGCAGCTGGGCGTCGGATTCGGGACCCTTGAAGCTGAGGTCGCCGAACATGCGGACGATGCCAGGGACGAAGCCCAGCACACCGACCAGCACGAATGTGGCGCCGATCACAAAGGCGAAGACCTGGGCCAGGCTCCGGCCGCCGGCCACTCCCGGCTGCGCCGGTGACTCGGACTTGGACATCTTCGGGACTTTCGGGGCCTTGGCCCAGCGGGCTCGCCGCGACTCCTTGGCGTTGGGTGTCGGCCGGTCCGTCGTCGCCGTCGCACCGCGCGTCTCACTCCAGTACTCGTAGCTCATCGTTCTCCTTCGTTGGTTGTGTGCGTTTCGGTCCCCGCCGGTCCTCTGTCCGTCAGCCGGAGTAGGCCATCTCCCGGCGGACCTGGCCGCGGCCCGCCTTCCTCGTCTCCAGCGCCGTCATGCCCATCTCCCGCATCCGGTCGTTGCCGACTTCGGCGCGCAGGTCGGCGAGCTCCCGCTCCTGCATGAGCTGGAGGTCGTCGACAGCGGCCGCGAGGGCGTCCAAGGCGGCGTGGAACCGGGTGGTGCCGGTGGCTTCGTTCTCGAGGGGCTCGAGGAGCGCCGCGAGGTCGCTGATGGTCAAGGCGCCGGTCGGTGCCGCCTCCTCGATCTCCCGCCGGACGACAAGGGCAGTGCGGAGCTGGTCGACCAGCGTGCTGCGGTCGCCTCGGCCGGCTGCGAGCTGGGCTTGCAGGGCCAGGATCCCGGCGTCGTCGGCGTCGATCACCTGGGCCAGGTCGGGGGCGACGGTGGGCGCCGTCTCGCCGCTCTGCCGGAAGGCGGCCCGGAGGTGCTTGGCGGCCAGCGCCACCGCCTTCTGCGCCACGCCGGCGACGGGGTTCATGGCGACGAAGTCGTGGGTCGCCCCTGAGAAGCGCAGCGTGGTGGCGTTGACTCCCGCGTCGACGAGGGCTTGGCCGAGAGCCTCGCCCTGGTCCCGAAGCGGGTCGTGCTCGGCGGTGACGATGAGCGTGGACGGGAGGCCGGCCAGCTCCGACGGGGTGGCTCGGGCCGGCGACAGCCGAGGATCCTCCCGGTCCCGCCTAGGCGCGACGAGCTCGATGGCCCACTCGTGCATCTCGGTGCCGAGTGGCAGCGCGGCGTCATAGGTGCGGAAGGAACCCCAGTCGGAGCGGACCAGGTCGGCGACGGGATAGAGCAGCAGCTGGAAGACCGGTCGGTTGGCCACGCCTCCCTGACGGCCGAAGGCCAGGCAGGCGGCCAGGGCCATTGCGGCGCCCGGGCCCTCGCCGCCGACGGCCAGGCGGGCGGCATCGCCACTCAGTTGGGCGATGTTCGTGGCGACCCATCGGGTGGCGGCCAGCACGTCGTCGTGGGCCGCCGGGAAGGGGTGCTCCGGTGCCCTCCGGTAGTCGACCGAGACGACGATGCAGCCGGCCCGGTTGGCGATCGCTCTAGGCGTGGCGTCGTAGGCGTCAACGTCGCCCGTCACCCACGTGCCGCCGTGGGCGTAGACGAGCACGGGCAGCGGACCGGGGTCCGCGCCCAGCGGCCAGTAGACGCGGATCGGCAGTGCGCCCGTCGCTAGCGGGATCTCGATGTCTTCAACGGCGCCGACGGGCTCAGGGGCCAGGCTCGTGCCCTCGGCCCAGAGCAGAGACCGCACGGCATCGGCCACAACGGGCCGGTGCCGGGCCTCCTCGGCGGTCGAACCAGCGACGAACGAGCCGCCGAGTCGTTCGAGCTCGGCGACCACGGTGTGAATATCGGGATCGAGTGCCACAGGCACCTCCTGGCTGCGTCGAATGGTTGGGAGGGCGCCAGCGTCGTCTCAGCGAACGATCACCGGCTCCTCTTCCATTCGGTGCCGACGGGCACGGCGGACGTCGCCGCCGCCGCACGCGACGAGCTGGCGGGGCGCATGACGGCCGGAACGATCTCTCGCGGGCCGATCACCTGGTCTTGCGGAACGATGTCCTGCAGGTACCCCTCCTGGGAGAAGCCCGTAACGATGTCCTGGAGGTCGGGACCTAGGCGAGCGCCACAGCTCCCGGCGCCCCGCGTCTCTGGGGCCGAGCGAGCATGCCGCGACAGCCGGGGGGAGTTGGTTGGGCCATGCTGGCTCGCCGAGCGGTCACGCCGGGCGCCGGTGATCCCGGTCGGATGGATAACGAGGGAGCGACCAACAAGGCACAATCCATTTCGGTCACCGACATGGATAGTGTGAGACATGTCGATGGGCTCGACGGCCAACAAGCGATACTTGCTCGCCGTGTTCGTGGCATTTGCGGAAGCAGGCGTAATCTTCGGAGTGGACGGACTGCTTTGCGGCTCTGCGACGTCGGATTCGAGCCTCTGATCGCTGATGTTCACGATACTCTCGTCAATCATCGTAGTAACGGTTGTGTTGGTCGCTATAGGAGCCTTGCTAAAGGCAAGTCAAGGAGAAGAAGGTGTATCGATACAGCGGGTAGGAGGGACGATAGCGCTCACCATTGGGGCATTGGTGCTCGCTGCCGTACTCGTGTGGGTGCTGTACCTGAGTAAGATCCACATCGGATGATCTGCTTCGCCATCGCATTGGCATTTTCGGGGCATCGTATGAGACCTCCATGCACACCCGGGCGTACGCCAGGACGATGTTCCCCGACACCAGACCTCTGACGTCATAGGTTGTTACGTTCGTGGGCGTCGGTCTACTCAGCCTTGTCTTCGGTGCCTTGCTCCTCCTTGATGCGCCTGGTGATGCGATCGCACATGCAGTTTGGCGCGTGCTCGACCTCTCGGACCGACAAATGGTGCCGGTGTTCGACTAAATAGCGGCGTTCGACGAGCACGACATCGCCCGCACGGCCCGCGACCCCGAGCGGTAAGACCCGGCTCCGGCGATCCCGGTCGGGTTGGCGCGTCGCCCGACCGACGGCCACGGCACTTCCCCTGGGCGTCTAGGAAGCAGCGGCGGCGGGAAGGAACCCTGCCATGAGCCACATCATCGGTCGGCCCAACGACGACCTCCTCGACGTCATGCTCGGCCACGGCGCCGACCCCGAGCAGGCCTTCATCGGCGGCTCGGAGCAGGGCCTGGCGGAGGGCGACGGCTTCGAGGACCGCCCTGCTGGGCGACGAGCCCACCGTCCCGGAGGTGTAGGGCTGACCACTCCCAGGGCCAATGGTCGGCCCGTCGAGTAGACGATCCCTACGCCCTTGGGACGCCGCATGGTGGTCGAAGTTCCCCTCACAGTGGGTGATAGCCGGGCACATCCTCGGGCGCTGAATCGAGGTACACCTTCGCCTCAGGAGGCTGCGCGAACCGACCATGGCTCCAGCGGATTTCGATGTGACCGTGCAAACTCCGCTGCTCTGCCGTTTGCCGGACTTCGTAGACCATCTCCCAGCGCACGCGGGCCTGGCCTCCGGCTTGCGGAGCCACTTGAAAACGGCGAAGGCGAAACGCCTGGCGCCAGTCCCACGGCGTGTCGATCCGCAATCTTGTTGAGCCCTGCGCGCTTGTTCCAAGGATGAAGTAGGGAGCAGACGCAATGCGAAGGAGCCGCCAGACCAACGCCTCAGAATTTCGCGGTGTGATCCGCGAGATCCACGCGAGAGCCGTCGCCTCGCTCACCGCCTGACAGAGGCGGGCATACCGGGGAGCGGCACCCTCCGGCCAGCCGCTCCGCAGGCTTTCGGCGAGCCGGCGTCGTTCCGCACTGGCGAGATCGGCGGCGAGCGGTGGAAACGTGCCAGGTAGTGCGGCGATGCACGCCTCGTACAGCTCCTGGTACTCAACCGGGGCAACGCGGTGGTACCAGTCCCTCGAGTCATCAACTGGAACCTGGGTGAGAAGCCCTTCGATAAGCCGGGCGGGACTTGGGTTGTGCAGGATGCGCGAGAGGTACTTGCAGCTAACGAGATAGACGTGGTCGACCCGCAGGTCGGACGGAGTGACCTCATCGCCGGGGGGCCGCCGTCCGCCAGTCCTCGATGATTCTCGGTCGACGGCCGCGCAGGGCGTCCTGGGCGTAGAGGAAGGCTTGGCCGTTGGCAAAGCCTTCTGTGAAATCCCGAGCGTAGACACCGGACTGTCTGAGGGCGTCGAGCCGGTCCCAGTCGCTGTCGCGCAGCTTCGCAAACACCCCGGGACGCCCACGGATGAGGGCGGCGATGTCGTCGTCGCCGATCATTCCAAGCCCGGTCGCCAGCTCAGTGACCATTGTGCGGTCTGACGGCATGTCAGCGGTCGGGGCGTCCCCGCAGCGCATACTCGTGAAGGCGTTTCTGGTCGCCCGTGCTGAGGAGCTCGATCAAGTCGAATACGGGGCGTCCATGGCCCTTCACGACGTTGAGCGCGACATAGCCGGCACTGCCTCTCGTCGGTGCGTCGGTAGTGAGCAGCACTAGTGGGGGCCCGCCACGTTCGTGGAGCACGGCCGCCTTCCCCAGCGCCTTCCACAGTGTGTCCGTCCGCTTGAGCCCGGCGCGGTTGGAAGTGAAGGCGCCCGAGACGTCGAAGGCCCATTCGTCACCGACATGGTCACGTGCGACGAAGTTCAGTTCGATCCCCAAGCCACGGAACTTGATGTCTGGCCTGATGTCGAGAAAGTCACAGCCCTCCAGCACGATCCTGGCAAGCTCCTTGGCCATCTTCCCCTCCCGAACGGCGCGGGCTTGGAAGTCTTCGGTTCCTCCCTCGGCGTCGTTCGCCAGCGAGACTGCGGGGATGTCGACGCGGAAAGCCTTCGTTGCATGCGATCCCTCCCGCGCCACGCTTTCGGCCTCTTCGGCGATGCGCTCCTCTGCCCTCCTGCAGTACGACTCCTCGGTCTCAAAGCCGACGTAGTGGCGTCCGGAACGGAGAGCCGCTACGGCCGTGGTGCCCGCACCCATGAAGGGGTCGAGGATGAGGTCGCCCTTGTAGGTGTAGAGCTCGATGAGCCGTAAGGGAAGCTGGACGGGAAAAGGGGCGGGGTGACCGACTCGGGTTGCGCTCTCCGGTGGGATTTCCCAAAGGTCGGTTGTCGCCTCAAGGAACTCGTCCCGGGAAATCGCCACCGTGGACGGGTGGCCTAGCGCGAACCGCTGCTCGGGCGTCAGTGCCCGGTCGAACCGGCCCTTGCTCGCGATGACGATCCTTTCGGTGACGTCCCGTAGCACCGGGTTGCTCGGGCGCTGGAACGTGCCCCAAGCGCACGATCCGCCCGCAGCTCGTCCCTTCCACCACACAACCTCGCCACGGAGCAGAAGGCCGAGCTCCTGGAGAATCTCGGTTACGTCACCGGCTAGGGACCGGTAGGGACGTCGTCCTAGGTTGGCGACATTGACCGCGATTCGCCCGCCGGGCTCTAAAACCCGCTTGCACTCCTCGAACACGTCCCGAAGCAGTGTGAGGTATTCGAAGTATGTCCCTGGGACGCCATTCTCCCCAAGACTTTCCTCGTACTCCTTGCCGGCGAAGTAGGGGGGCGACGTTACGACGAGTGCAACTGAGTTCGCCTCGATGCTCTCCATGTTCCGAGCGTCACCCCGGTAGATGACGTCCACTTCCCTGGGACGCACAACCGTCGTGTCGCTCGAAAGCTCAGGGGCGACGAATCGCTTGTAGAAGGCCGACGCGTCGTGGCTCTCTCGTCTCGAAGAGCCAAAGCGTGCTGTGGCGGTCGGTCGGCGGGTGCGGCCGTTTCCCGGCTCAGGCAGGGCGGCGACAGTCACGACGCCGTGTCCTCGAACAAGTCATCCGCAGGCGGGAGCTGGTGCAGGAACTTCCAGACGGCACGCGTCACAAGAAGGTTCACCGAAACATCACGGGCGGCTGCCGCTTCGTGAAGCTCGTCACGGAGCGAAGCCGGCAGCCGGATTGCCGTCGCAACCCGTGGCTCGTCGTAGACCTTAGGGCGACCCATCCGATGACCGTAATCAGCGCTCAGTCCAAAGTGGCGGATACTGCGCGCGGAAATCCGCGGAATCGGTGTGGGCCGCATGACCTGCACTTATGTAGCGCGCTGGGAGGGATTCGAACCCCCAACCTTCTGATCCGTAGTCCGCTTCAGGGGGTGTTGCCTGATGTTGGCCGGCGCCGTGCAGGTGCTCTGAGCAGGGCGTTCGTAGCAGTCGCATGACGGCTGATCCGCTCTCCGACCCCTCGTGTCGGATCATCCGGTAGAAGACCCGCTAGAAGAATCGGCCGCTCAAGCGGTTGACCGCAGCGCCGCCATCGCCGAGGGCAAGTAGCGCGCGAGCGCGTCGATGATGGCGTCGGGTGTCTTCGGCGACCGCCGGCGGCGTGCAGCCATCGCGCCTATCGCAGCGAGCACGCCTTCACGGTGGAGATCGACTTGCGCGAGTGAGAACGCATCGGCCGTGACCGCCTCGATTCCGTACGGCTCGAGCAGGTCCTGCGGGAAGTCGCGCACGTTGTCGGTGACGATCGTTGGCGCGCCGACATGAACAGCGAGGGCAAGGACATGGCGGTCCTTCGCATTGACGGGCATCGCGTCGACGAGTTCCGCCGGTGCCTCCGTCAGTGCGCCCGGCAGCGCGCGGTTGAGGTAGTTGATCCGACGAGCGATCGCAGCGGGGTCGAGGTCCGGTCGCCGAGCGAGGTTGCGCTCGACCTCCGCCAGGATCGTCGGCGACCAGTGAGGCCGGAACAACCGGCGCGTCGCCATAGTTGCGAAGAAGTCGGTGACCTCGATTCCGTACAGGACGTTGGCGTCGAGGACAACGACGTAGCCGGCCACCCTCGAACTCGGCTACTCGCCGTACAGGCCCAGTTCCTCGGCCTCGGCGGTCATCGCTGCGAGCGCCGCCTCCGCCTCTTGATCCATCCGATCGCGGTACGCCAAGACGTCGGCGAGGCGAAGACGACGATGCGTCCCAACCATGTGGTACGGCAGCTCGCCGGCCTGGAGCTGCTTGATGAGGTATGGCCGGCTGACGTTGAGCAACTCAGCGGCCTCGACCGTGGTCAGCTCGGCGTGCATGGGGATGACCGTCACTCCGTTGCCCGCCTTGAGGTTCTCGACGATCGACACAAGCAGCTCATGGATCCCTTCAGGCAGCTCCATCGCATCGCCGTCGGGGCCGACAAGACGCGCCGCTGCGCCCCGCCTCAAGGGCTCTAGGACCCGCTCGAACGCCGCTAGGTCCCGCGGCGCAACCTCCCCCGGCCTCACCTCAAGTACGTCAGCCATGCGCCCAACGTAGCCCTTAAACGCAATAAATGCAATGGCACCCCAACGCCCTCGATACCAAGCTAGCTTGAGAGACGTCGCGAAAGTGCTCTGTCGCTCCCATGCGGCGTTCCGCACCTCCCGGCAGTGAAATCGATCCTCTGCCCTGCCGTGCACGTCGCCTCGACCCGGCACGGAAAGCTGCGCGTAAGCGCGGTGGTCGATGTTGGCCTGTGCGCCGTGGTGGTGAGCGATACCGCAGGATCCGGTAGAAGCCGGGCGCCTTCGGCGGCCCAATCGCAGCGTCGCAACGCTGTGACCTGCACTTATCTAGCGCGCTGGGAGGGATTCGAACCCCCAACCTTCTGATCCGTAGTAATCTCCCGGCAGTCCAGGAAGCGTGCCTAAAGACACAAACTTCCAGGTCACAGCCGCTTTGAGCTACGCCCTGTTGCTACCTCCAACCTCCTCCTCAGCGCCAGAATGTGGACTTTTTGTGGACTCAGAGGAGGCGGCCCAGGGGCGAGAAATAGTCAGAATTGCCTCAATGAGGTAGCACCCACGCCTATCGCCACCGACTATAGGGCCAGCCTGCAAGTCCCTAGTTACTCTCGTGAACCTCTACCGATGTGCTCGAAGAAACCACGACAGCCCGCGCCGTGGCATGTCGGTCTTCGAGTTCAGGCGCGAAGGCGTTCCCCTGGCGAGGATTCGGTTGGATTCTCGCGACACTCTCCGTGGTGGGCTGTTTGGGCGGACCGGGCGCCCTCGGGGTCAACCGGATCGAAGGAGTGTCTGGGTGAGCCCCTCGCCAGAGCGAGCCCCGGGTGCTCCCAGCTGATCGCGAGAACCAGGGGCCCGGAACCGTTCGGTGTCGGGCTCCACACGCGTCGTTGTAGGACGGCTGTGCAACCCCTTCGCCGAAGACGGCGGGGAAGTTCAGCATGGGCCTCTTCGGCAGGACAAGCTTGACGCTATGGTGAAGGATGCGATCCCCGACGTCACCAATTTTGTCGCAGCGTACGGCGGCCCTGACTCCCCCCTTAGCCCGCGTTTGGCGTGGAGCATCTGGGCCACCGCCATGAGCCTTGCCGACGCGTACGAAGACGAGGACGCTTGGGACCTGCTCAGAGGCGAGCTCCCCCGGCTAGCGCAGGACGCGGCGGATCATGCCTGGATGGCGCGCTTCGTGCTCGGTTTCCAGGCGATCGCTGCTCGCATGACGCAAGGCGACTGTGACCTGAGCCGACTCGCGTCGTGCACAGGCGAGGAGATGGCGCTGCACCTCGTGATCGACGAGGCCGAGAGTTCGTTGGCCGATGGCCTGTTCGTTGGCCGATGGCCTGTTGTCGGTGCCGAAACTCCTCCCCGAGGATGTCGAGCGTGACGACGACTTCGAGTGGGCTCGCGAGGTGATGTTCCGGGACCACGATGTCCTGCTCCTCTTTGACCCCGCTCTCGACGGCGTTGATGATCCAGCGAGCGAGCTTCACCAGCGCTTCCGCTTCGCCAATCTGCACCCCAGCCGCTGGTTCCTGCCCTTCGCCGATCACGAGGACCTCGATCCCCAGCGGTGGTGCCCGCGCCCACGTTGACCATCCGAGTCCTGGACCAGCGGACGGGTGAGCCGCCGGCTTGACGGGTCGGTCTCCTGGCTGTCGAACTTCCACTATGACGAGGAGGAAATCAAGGTCGCGTGGTCCCGCCATCTGCGCTTTTCGACGCCGTCTCGGCGCCCGGCATCGACATCGGCCTGCCTCACCCACTCCCGCACCGCCGTCTCGGTCAGGTCGAAGTCCCGGGCCACCTGCCCGATCGAGCGGTCGCCGCGGCTGTAGGCCTCGACGATCTCCGCTTTGAACTCCGGTGTGAACGAACGACGGCGCCGGGGCTTCTTGTTTGCCACGGTCTCCATGATGGGTATCCTCTCCAACGCTTCGCGCCTGATGGTGGATGTCCGTCAAACCGGGTCAGCCCCACTGTGACCAGCGCTCCCCGGCGGCCGGCACCGACCGGGGCGCAGAGGGCCCAGGCACACAAGCCCACGTCGCCCGGTGGCACCTGAGTGTCATTCTCATCTTCGATTGAGGCGGCTTCTCGTGGCTCCTGTGGGCTGTCCAAGGGAGAAACACGCCCTTCCGGCGCCCGGGGCAAGTGCTGACCCGGCCCTGGGGGGCCTCCTCCTCATCGGCAACGTGAATCGACCGGCCCGGCTACAGGCGCAATCCCGCCACAGTTAAGGCGACCAGTCGGTGAACGGCCGCTTTTGACGGCAGGCTGGAGGCGGCCGTCAGCGCGTGGAGGCAGTAGGTCGCAAGCTCGTCTGGCGCGATGTCGTCGCGTACCTCGCCGGCCTCAGCGCTCTCGGTCAGCAGGTCTCGGAACAGGTCGCAGACCTGCTGCTGCGCATGCGCCACGTGGTGGTCCCGGTGAAGAAGGGCTCCGATGTCAGTGCCGTGTGCCTGGGAGTGATGAGCGATGAGGGCATAGGCCTCGAGCACCGCTGAGAGTCGCTCCCGGGCGGCGCCCGGCCGGTCACGAATCTCGGCGAGTCGTGCCAGGTGGCCGGTGATCTGGCGTTCGTGCCAGGCGAGCAGGATCGACTCGACGTCGGGGAAGTACTTGTAGAGAGTGGCGCGTCCGATGCCGGTCTGCTCGGCGATCTGCGACATGGTGAGGGACAGCAGCCCGTCGGTGGCCACGAGAGCGCCAGCGGTCTGCAGAATCGCCTGACGCACCTCCCGGCGGTGTGCCTCGATCGTCTCGTCCCAAAGCTTCGGCACGGCGCCAGCATATGCGAGGGCGGATACACCTAGTCACGTGCGAGACAGTATGTTTCGTATACTGCGCCGCAACACCTTCCGAGGAGACGCTAATGGCCGACCCACCGCACAATCCAGACCCTGAACCGATGGTCGACGACGCTGTCGCCGGGCGTAAGGACCCCGACGCTGGCATGCCACGCTGGGTCAAGGTCTCCTTGATAGTCGGCCTGGCCCTCGTGCTCCTGTTCGTTCTCGCTCAGGTCACGGGGTTGGCGGGTGACCATGGCCCCGGCCGCCATGGTCCGGGCCGCCACGGCGCCGGATACGACACGCAGTCGTCCATCGTCCAGGAGGGCGCTGGACACAGCCTCCCGGTGGTCCACGATTCGTAGGGAACTCACGCCATGACCATGTCCCCGGGCCTCAGGAAGGCCGCGCTCGCGGCTCACCTGACCGTTTCCGTGGGTTGGATCGGCACCGTCGTCGCGTACCTTGCGCTCGGTGTCGCGGCCACAACCAGCCGGGATGTCCAGACGGTGCGCGGGGCCTGGATCGCGATGGAGCTGACTGGGTGGTACGTCATCCTTCCCTTGGCCATCGCGTCGCTGATCTCCGGGCTAGTCATGGCACTGGGTACACGGTGGGGCCTGTTCCGGCACTACTGGGTCCTGTTTTCGTTCGTACTCACCCTCCTGGCTGCTGTCGTCCTAGCCCTCCACATGCCGACTGTGAGCTTCATGGCTGACATCGCGAGAGACGCCGAGGGCGCCACGCTGTACGACCTTGGCGGGGACCTGCTCCATCCCGGGATCGGTCTTCTCGTATTGCTGGTGATCCAGGTCCTGAATGTGTACAAGCCGCGTGGCATGACCCGGTACGGGCGGCGCAAGCAAACGATGCGGAAGGCGGAGTCTGTGTCTGTGGAGATGCGGCGCACGGGCTGATGGAGAGCGACAGCGACCACATCTCGTCGAGGCCGACGCTGTCGAGTTCGAGGGGCTTAACGACTAGGGGACCCGCACGTCCCCGCAGTCCACGCGAGCAGGGCCTCGGTGGTAACTGTGCGACACTCGCGGTGAGGGGTGGGCCCTCAGCCTCGTACCAGTTGAAAGCCCGTTGCTCGGTTGCACCACACACAGCCGATCAGGAGTGACGGTCCATGTCGTGCGGGCGTCCCTGATCGCTCGCTCCCGACGCTCTGGAGCGAAGCCATGTCCGCTGAACGACTGCCGCCCGGTGACACACCGGCGGCCGGCAACCCAAGCAGCGTTGCCGGCCGTCTTCCGGTTCACCTCCCTGGCCGCCGACCTCGCGCCTGCGCCCCACGACCACCGAGCGCTCGAGGCGCGAAGAGTACGGCCTTTGCACTGGCCGTAAGTCGAGCCATGGGCGTGGTCGTGGTGACCGCCCACGGGCACCTGGGCGCCTCCGAAGCCGACGTGCTCCAGGCCGTGCTGGCCGATCTGATCGAAGGTCAGGGCAATCTGAAGGTGGTCTTGGACGTGCACGACGTCTCCGGGATCGATGGCTCCAGTGTTCAAGCCTTGGTGGCTGCGGTCGAAGCGGCCACGCAGATGGGCGGCGAGCTGACCTTCGCCGATCCCAACGAGACGAGTATCAAGGCGCTGGAGGCGGTTGGCCTCGGCGACGCCATCACCCTGGCCAGGAAGTGCGGCCAGCGGGCACTGGCGTCGGTTCCGCCCGGCCAGGGAAACGCTGCTGCACGGCGAGCCGCGATGGCGCAGCACTCAGCCGAAACAAGGCCTCGCCAGGGGCACCCCGGGTCGCTCGTCGCACCACAGGAGCAAACCGACACTCCGGCGTGACCGTGAGCAACTCGGGGCGAGGCGCCGATGGCGTCCTCGTAGTGCAAGGCTTCCTCCAGCGAGCGGGCGATTCTCGAAGCTGTGCCAATGGGACCCTGATCCGAACTGGCGCAAAGCGTCACTTGGGCCCCACCGTGGCCCGCCTTAGGGCTCGCTCCCTCTGGCGCCTAGAACTTCACCAGCGCCCGACGTCACGCCCTAGGCGACGATCGCGTGTCACGAGCGCGCTCGAGGCTGCCGAGGATGAGGTCAAGTCCGAACTCGTACTCATCGCCGTAGTCGTAGGCAGGCTCGCGCACGTGAAGGAGCGACAGCTCGGAGAGGTGGGGGTACTCCTCGGCGGGAATCTGCGCCCGAATCGCGGCGGCCGCGCCCGACGGTTCCGCCGCCGGGTGGAACGGGAAGTTCGCCTCCTGCAATGCAAAGCCGTAGATGTAGCTGTCGAGCACCGCGAACGCGTGCGCGGCCATCTCGAGGGAGAAACCTGCGTCTCGGAGGCACCCGATCGCAGCGTCGTGGTGTCGAAGCGTCGCAGGGCCCGGCGAGCTGCGGGACTCCATGAGACCAATCGCCCAGCGGTGGTGCGACAGGACCCGTCGGACGGAGATCGCCCGCTGACGCATCGCCGTCCTCCAGTCCGCGGCGCCCAAGGGCAAGGCGATCTCACTGAAGACGGCGTCGACCATGTCGTCGAGCAGCTCGTCCTTGTTCGCCACGTGGTTGTACAGCGCCATCGCCTCGACGCCGAGCGCTTCGCCGAGCTTGCGCATGCTCACCGAAGCGATGCCGTGCTCGTCGGCGAAGGCGATAGCGGCCCGCAGCACCCGCTCACGGTTCAGGGGGACTCGAGACTGGCTCCCGCGTTTGGTTCGCGGCATCGAAATTCCCTCGTTCTGCCCATTGTGGAACTTACGGTGTAGGTGTACCGTCCTTACGGTGTAAACAAACATCTGGGAGCGAAGCCATGACGAGCGCTACGGCCGACCGACCGAATGAATCGATCCCGCCCGCCGCTGCGGTGGGGATGATGGCAGCGGTCGTCCAGGAGGAGTACGGCTCCGCACCCGAGGAGGTTCTCCGGATCGCCGGCGTGGCCAGGCCGACCTTCGCCAACGACGAGGTCCTCGTCCGGGTCCGTGCAGCCAGCGTGGACCGGGGCACCTGGCATGTGATGGCAGGCCTCCCCTATCCGATCCGTCTGGCTGGCTTCGGCTTCCGCCGGCCCAAGGCGCTCAACCCGGGCCGGAGCGTCGCCGGGATCGTCGAAGCGGTCGGAGCAGACCTTGCCGGGTTCGAGCCGGGCGACGAGGTTTTCGGCGTCTGTGACGGCGGCTCGTTCGCCGAGTACGCCTCAGCCCGTGGCGACAAGCTCGCGACCAAGCCGGCGAACCTCTCCTTCGAGCAGGCGGCCGCCGTCCCCATCTCCGCGCTCACCGCCCTGCAGGCCGTGCGCGACAAGGCGCAGGTGACGTCGGGGCAGAAGGTGCTGATCGTCGGCGCCTCGGGAGGCGTCGGAACCTTCGCCGTCCAGATCGCCAAGGGCTTCGGCGCCGAAGTGACCGGCGTGTGCAGCCCAGCCAAGGTCGATCTGGTTCGCTCAATCGGTGCCGATCACGTGATCGACTACACAACCGACGACATCGCCGACGGCGAGCAGCGCTACGACGCGATCCTCAACATCGGTGGCAACCGCCCGCTGTCACAGCTCCGTCGGGCCCTCACCCACACGGGAACACTCGTCATCGTCGGAGGCGAGACCGATGGACGCTGGCTGGGTGGAAGTGACCGCCAAGTCCGAGCCATCCTGCTGTCCAAGCTGGTCAGCCAGACACTCGGCACGTTTGTCGCCTCCGAGAACGCCGACGATCTGGCGACTCTCCGAGACCTCGTCGAGGCCCGGAAGGTCACGGCGGTGATCGACCGGACGTACCCGCTGAGCGAGACCGCGGCGGCCATCAGGTACGTCCAGCACGGTCACGCCCGAGGCAAGGTCGTCATCGCCGTGTGAGCCCCTCGCTGCTGAGCGTGCCCCCATCTTCGTCGACCTACCTGCCACAAGCCCCACACCAACGAAACGAGGTCTGCTCATGTCCATGGCTCTTCCCTATCCCGCGCAGCTGGAGTTCGACGCCGGCCGCGACATCAAACGCTGGCGGCCACTGGTCCAGTGGCTCTTGGCGGTGCCGCACTTGATGGTCGCCAACGCACTCAGCTCCCTCCGCTGCGTCTTGACGCTGGTCAGCCTCTTCACCGTCCTGTTCAGCAGGGAGATCCCCCGTCCGCTCTTCGACGCGATCGCCATGACCTACCGCTATGAGTGGCGGGCCATCAGCTACGCGCTGTTCCTGCACGAGGACTACCCGCCGTTCTCCTTCCGGGCCGAGGCCACCGACGACGGTGCCGAGCCGCACACCACGTTGAGCCTGACGTACCCCGACCAGCTGAACCGCTGGGCGCCGCTCTACAAGTGGTTCCTCGCCATCCCCCACTACTTCGTGGCCCTGGCCTTGGCCCTCGCAGCAGCGGGCGCGGTGCTCGTCGGGTTCTTCGCGGTCGTGTTGACCGGCCAGTTCCCCCTCGGGCCTCGCGACTTCATCGTGAACGCCTGGCGGTACGGCCTCCGGGTCCAGGCGTACGTCGGCTTGCTCACCGACCAGTACCCCCCCTTCTCACTGCGCTCATGAAAGGGCGATCGACATGCCGTCGATGCCGCCGGCAGCAGTTCTTAGCCTGACCGAGTCCCATGTTTGGGCGCTTTCGCCCTGCCGGCGCCAGCCAACGACTTAGGCCTTGTGGCGCTCGAGGATGTGCTCGAGCAGACACCTCGACACTTCATTGCGTCTGTCACGGACTGTGACGGCTGCAGTTCAGTGCGAGGAGGTCCGTTCGGCGGCATCCTTCAGACGCTCGAGCGTGACGTGCATCGTCTCGTCATTGCGGGCCTGACGGTTCCTCGAGCCCGTGATAAGGGGCGACATCTGCCGAAGGAGCCGGCCTCGCTGGTCGATCACGGTCTCGGTGATCGTCGTCCCGTGGCCAACAGCGGTGAAGCGGTACCGCCACGTCGCCACAGGCAGCCCCGCGAACCTCACCTGCCATTCGAAGCGCTCCGGTCGGTCGGCTTGGGAGACGATCGAGAGGGTGGACCAGCGTCGCCATCCCTTTCGACTCCAGCCGCGGAATCGTGCACCGGGCTCGCCCTGGGTTGCACCGCCGAGCCATGCGCAGCGGGTGACCTCGGGGCTCCAATCGGGCATCCGTGTGATGTCCGCGAGGAGGTCGTAGACGACCGCTGGTGGTGCAGCCACGTCGATGGACACGTGCTGGCTGGTCATCGCAGAAGGCTGGCGACGACGTCGGCCATCGCCGGGATTTCCGGTTGATTTCCGGTGATCGAGGACCGCACGTGCGACTGGAGCTTGTCGATCGTCGGCCGATCTACCGGCCGCACGGGCAGGTTGCGTGCAGTCCGTTCAGTCTCTGCCGCAGACAGGAGCTCCATCGCCGTTCGGTCGTCGCCGTCGTCAGAGGCGATCTGTGCGAGGTCCTCGAGGGCCTCGCAGATCGCCGCCGCGTGCTGCATCTTCCACGCCAGCCGTAGGCTGCGCAGCAGTTCGTGCCTCGCCTCGGCCGTGTCGCCGCTCGCAAGGTGCAGCCGTGCGAGCAGGTGGAGGGCGGCGATGGTGCCTTCCGTATAGCCGATGGATTCCTGCAGGCGCAGGCTCTCGCGAGCGCTCTCGATCGCGGAATCCCGCTCCCCGCGGTTCGCCTGGAGGTGCGCCAGGAGTCCCAGCGCGATGCCGATGACGTGCGCGTCGCCGCAGCGTCGGGCCGCCTCAAGGCCCGCTCGCAGTCGGCCCTCGGAGTCGGCATCACCACGGTCCAGTGCTGTGCGGGCGCGCAGGACGCGGCAGATCGACTCTCCCCAGAGGTCCCCGACAGCCACGAATCGCTCGAGGGCCTCGTCGTGGGAGGCCACGGCGGCGTCGAGGTCGCCGAGCGCCCAGTGCGCGACGGCAGCGGCGTTGAGCCCACAGCCGATGGCGGCGCTGTCACCGCTCTGCCGGGCGAGGGCCGTGCTGGCCTCACCGGTCTCGAGTGCCTCGTCGAGGTGGCCGAGACCAGCGACCAACAGCGAGTAGCCCCACAGCACCTTGGCGCGGGTCTGGGCGGGGACGCTGTCGATGGCGATGGCGCGCCGCAGGTGCTGGTCGGCGTCGTCGAGCCGGCCGTCGAGCACCCAGAACCAGGCGAGGGATCCGGCCAGGCGTGTCGCGATGTCGAGGTCGCCGATGCTGAGCGACCACTCGAGTGCGGCTCGGAAGTTCGGCACCTCGGTCCGTAGACGTGCGAGCACCTCCCCCTGCCCGGCACCCCGCACGAGCGACTCGGAGCGTTCGGCGACCTGGGTGTAGTAGCTGGCGTGGCGGCGGCGGGTATCGTCGGCATCCAGATCGGCGAGCAGCTCTGCCGCGTAGGCACGCAGCGTGTCGAGGAGGCGAAAGCGATCGCCGCCGTCGATGGCCACCATCGAGTGCCTGACGAGCGATGACAGAACTCTCAGCGAATCCTGTGATCCGTCGCCGGCGACCGCCTCAGCGGCATCGAGTTCGAAGCCTCCGGCGAACGCGCCCAGGCGAGCGAAGAAGCACCGCTGCTCATCGGACAGCAGATCCACGCTCCAGTCGATCGCTCCTCTGAGCGTCTGCTGGCGGACGGCGACGTCGGTCGCGCCTTGGACGAGGAGGTCGAAGCGGTTCTGCAGCCGGTCGAGGATCGCGCGCGGCGACAGCACGTCGGCGCGCGCTGCTGCGAGCTCGATGGCGAGCGGGAGACCGTCGAGCGCCAGACAGATCCCGGCAACGTCTGCCGCGTTGTCGGCGGAGAGCTCGAAGTCGGGGCGGACGTCCTGGGCCCGTTCGCAGAAGAGGGCCACGGCCGGTGAGGAGCGGATCGCCTCGGTCGAGTCGGCGTCCACAGGTGCTAGCCCGAGAGGCGGAACGGGCCAGGCCGCCTCGCCGGCCACGGCCAGGGGACGCCGGCTGGTCGCCAGCACCCTCATGCCCGGAGCTCTGTGGAGCACGGTGCTGGCGAGGTTCGACGCACCGGCCAGGACGTGCTCGCAGGTGTCGAGCACGAGCAGCCCCGTCTCGGCCGCCAGCGCTGATGCCGCCACGTCGCCGGCGTCCTGGTTCGGGCCGGTCGTGGCACCGAGGGCGCCGGCGACGGTGGAAGCAACGAGCTCAGGGAGATCGATCGAGCTGAGATCGACGTACCAGACCTGTCCGTTGGCGGCCTCTCGGGCGCCGATGTCGATGGCCAGACGCGTCTTGCCGGCGCCGCCTGGTCCGGTGAGGGTGACGAGCCTCGATCTGGCCAGCAGGTCCCGGACTCGGCTCACCTCGGTGTCCCGGCCGATAAGCGCCGTCAGGGGCGCGGGAACGAAGTTGCGGCGCCATTCGGCCGGCGCCGTCGGGCTGGGCTCGGTGACCACGGCGGCGGGTGTGAGCGGCTGCCAGTCCAGTGACGGGTCCTGCGACAGCACGTTGCGCTCCATGGCCTGAAGGGCCGGGCCCGGATCCAGCCCCAGCTCGTCGACCAAGGTCGACCGCGCGGCCTCGAAGGCACGCAGGGCGTCCGCTTGCCGTCCGCAGCGGTACATCGCCAACACCAGCTGTTCGTGGAATCGTTCCCGCAATGGCTGCTCAGCCACCAGCGTGCACAGCTCACCAACCGCCTCGCGGTGCCGCCCGATGGTGAGTAGGAGATCGATCCGTCGCTCGTGGGCACTCCAGCGCATCTCCTCCAAGCGCGTCGCGCTGCCCTGCGCGAACGACTCGCCGGCGACATCCGAAAGCGCCTCCCCCCGCCACAGTGCCAGTGCTTCGTCGATCGCTCGCAGCTGGGCGTCGACGATGGCGTCGGATCGCTCCCGAGCGACCGGCGAGGCGTCTGCGAGCAGTCGCTCGAAGCGAACGGCGTCGACGGCGTCGGGCTCGATTTCGAGCGCGTAGCCCCCCGGCCGAGTGGCGATCGGTTGCCAGGCCGACGCCGAGCCCGACGAAAGCGTCTTCCGCAGGTAGGAGATCTGGATCTGGAGCGCGTTCGCCGGATTGCGGGGCTGGTCGTCCCCCCACAGCAGCTCCATCAACGACCTGCCGTCGACGGTTTCACGGGCGCGGAGCAGCAGGGCGATGAGCAACGTGCGGGAGATGCCCCGCCTGATCGCGACCTCGCCCCCATCCTCTCGGACACGAAGCGGTCCGAGGACACCGAACTCCACCCGACCAGGGTACCGACGGCGACTTTCCACGTCCTGTTGTCGCTCGACCCCGGCGTGCAAGGTCCATGACAGGTCGCTCGTGTCAACTACGGCCAACGCACACCGAGGAGCCCCGCACCCTTGCCTACATCGATCACGCGCACCGACCTCCGACTAGAGATGGAGGGACCCGAGCCGCCCGTCCTCGTCGAGGCGCTCGGCGCCGCCTACTTCGCCGACGCCCACCTACCCGGCGCCATCAACATCCCGCCAGGGCAGGTCGATCGGCTTGCGCCCATCCTCATCCGAGTCCTCGATGCGCGCATCGTCGTGTACTGCAGCGGCAGGTGCGACAGCTCCCGCATGGTCGCTCGTGAGCTCGAAGATCTCCGCTACTCCGATGTTCGGGTCTACGAGGGCGGCAAGGAGGACTGGGTCGAACACGGCCTTCCGATCGACCGACCAGCGAACGGTGCCTGAGCTCACAGCCCGGTGACTCGCCCACATTCTTCCCACATACCAAGCAGGAGCAACTTGACGAATTCCGCTCACACCTACAGCCGAGCCTTGTACGAGGAAGGGAGCAGGCCATGAACCACAGGATCGCTGATGCGGCCACGGTGACATCCATGGAGGATCACAGTGAGCACACGCCGTCTCATGTCCCACCCGGTGCCCACGAGGGTCATGAGCCCTCTGGGCGCGGGAACCACGGCGGGCAAGGTGGCGGCCACGGCAAGCACGCTGGTCACCACGTGGAGATGTTCCGACGCCGGTTCTGGTGGAGCCTGCTGCTGACCGTGCCGGTGGTCCTGACCAGCCACATGGTTATGGACTGGTTCGGCTACGACCTCGACTTCTACGGGATGGAGTGGGTCGGTCCGGTTCTCGGCTCCGTCATCTTCCTCTGGGGTGGCTGGCCGTTCCTCCAGGGCGGTCGCCGCGAGATCCAGGAGCGCCAGCCCGGGATGATGCTGCTGATCGCGATGGCCATCACGGTCGCGTACGGCGCGTCGATGGCGACCTCGCTGGACTGGTTCGACCTCGACTTCTGGTGGGAGCTGTCGCTTCTCGTCACGATCATGCTGCTGGGCCACTGGCAGGAGATGAAGGCTCTTGGCCAGGCGCAGGACGCCCTCGCCGCCCTGGCTGCGCTGCTGCCCGACGAAGCCGAGCGCGTCGGCGCCGACGGCGAGGTCGAGACGATTGCCCTCGGTGAACTCAGCGCCGGTGATCTCGTGCTCGTCCGCTCGGGCGGCCGGGTGCCGGCTGACGGCGAGATCGTCGAGGGATCCGCAGAGCTCGACGAGTCGATGATCACCGGCGAGTCCAAGCCGGTCACCAAGGACGTCGGCGACCGCGTCGTGGCCGGCACTGTGTCGACCGACTCTGCGATCCGCGTGCGGGTGGACGCCCTCGGCGAGGAGACGACGCTCGCCGGCATCCAGCGTCTCGTCGCCCAGGCCCAGGAGTCACGTTCGCGAGCTCAAGCGCTGGCCGACCGGGCCGCGGCTCTGCTGTTCTACGTGGCCACTGCGGCCGCGGCCGTCACAGGGGTTGTGTGGCTGTCCATCGGCGACGCCGACGATGCCGTGGTCCGGGTCGTGACCGTGCTGGTCATCTCCTGCCCCCACGCCCTCGGGCTGGCGATCCCTCTGACCACGTCGCTGTCGTCGGCCATGGCGGCCCGCAACGGCATTCTCGTCAAGGATCGCCTGGCGCTCGAGGAGAGCCGAACCGTCGATGCCTTCCTGTTCGACAAGACGGGCACGCTCACCAAGGGCGAGCACACCGTCATGGGCGTCGCCGGCGCCGGCATCACCGAGGAGGAGGTGCTGCGCCTCGCCGGTGGCGTCGAGTCCGACAGCGAGCACCCCCTCGCGAAGGCCATCGTCGCCTACGCCCGGAGCCGCGGACCGGTGGCCACCGCCACCGCCTTCCGGTCCATCACGGGTCGAGGCGTCGAGGCGGCAGTCGACGGCGACCGTTACGCGGTCGGCGGACCGGCCCTCCTGAGGGAACGATCCCTCGACGAGCCCACCGGGCTGGCCACCTGGTCGCAGGGCTGGAAGGACCGCGGCGCCGCAGTGCTCTACCTCGTCCGCGGCGAGACCATCGTCGGAGGCCTCGCCCTCGAGGACGAGATCCGCCCCGAGGCCCGTGCCGCTGTCAGCGAGCTGCAGTCCATGGGTCGACGGGTCGTGATGATCACCGGCGACGCCCGCCAGGTGGCCGACGCCGTCGGCGCCGACCTCGGCGTCGACGAGGTCTTCGCCGAGGTCCTCCCTGAGGACAAGGACGCCAAGGTCGCCGACCTCCAGGCACGGGGCCTCAAGGTCGCCATGGTCGGCGACGGTGTGAACGACGCCCCCGCCCTCGCCCGGGCCGACGTGGGCATCGCGATCGGCGCCGGCACCGACGTCGCCATCGAGTCCGCCGGCCTCATCCTGGCCAGCTCCGACCCCCGGGCCGTCGTCGGGATCATCCGGCTCTCCAAGGCCGCCTACCGCAAGAGCCTCCAGAACCTCTGGTGGGCTGCCGGCTACAACGTCGCCGCCATCCCCATCGCCGCCGGCGCCCTCGCCTGGGCCGGCGTGTCCATGCCCCCCGCCGTCGCCGCCGTCCTCATGAGCGTCTCCACCATTGTCGTGGCCGCCAACGCCCAGCTCCTCCGCCGCGTCGATCTCCGACCCGCCCTGAGCGACGGCGTCCGAGGGCGAAAGCCCAACTTGATCGCTACACGACCTTCACGGTGAACCCATGTCCATCAGCACCCTCGTCAAGGGCGCCTTGCGACCTGCCTCGGCTATCCGGAGCGGGCGCCGCGGTCGCGGCATGACCACCCGCCACTTGACATACCCCAGGGGGGTATGCTTAAGTGTGGCCCATACCCCCTAGGAGTACACCGCACGCTTGAGGGAGGAAACGAACATGCGATTTCCCAGCCATACGCCCGTCACCGCAGTCGGCAAGGCTGCCGACCTGCTCGGCGACATAGTGGAGCGCCACGGCTCGGCCGGAGACATGGTCCGCACCATGGCCGGTTCGCCAGCGGTCCTCGCGGGTTACCTCGACCTCAGCCGAGCCATGAAGCGCAGCAAGCTCGACCGTCAGCTCAGCGAGCGCATCTCCCTCGCTGTGCAGGACCGGCTCGGCTGCGGCCTCTGCCTACAGGCCCACACATCGGCCGCTCGGGCGGTTGGCATCAGCGATGACGAGATCACCCGAGCACGCCGGGGTGGCTCGGCCGACGCGCAGATCAACGCCATCGTCGACTTCGGTCGCCGCGTCTACATCGACCCGTCCTCCGTTTCTGACGACGACATCATCGGCCTCCGCCTCCTCGGCCTCGGCGATCGCGAGATCCTCGACATCGTCGGGCTGGTGGCCCTGAACGTGCTGACCGGCACCTTCAACCTCGTGGCCGGACTCCGGCCCGACGTCGAGACCGCGCAGGTCGCCTGATACCCCCTAGGTACATCCGTACCCCCACACGAAGGAGCGAAAGTTCCATGTCCACCCGCACCACCCACACCGTCATCGGCATGACCTGCGACCACTGCGTCAGCGCCGTCCGCAACGAGGTGGCCGGCATCACCGGCGTCACCAACGTCGATGTGGACCTGGCCACCGGCGAGGTCGTCGTGGAGTCAGCCGAGCCGATCGACGCCGACGTCTTCACCGAAGCCGTGCACGAGGCCGGCTACGAGGTGAAGTCGTGAACGCCGGCGCCAAGCTGGCCGCCTACGGCCTCGTCCTCGGCGGCATGATCGGCGGGGGCGCCGCCATCGGCACGACCGTCGGCCCGATCGAGACCGGCGCCAGCGGCCGCGAGCACGGAGGAGGACATGCAGGGAGCGGCCCGGAGGCCACTCCCGCTGTGACAGACCTTCCAGCGGGCGGGCTCCTCGTCTCCCAGGACGGCTACACCTTCGACCCGGCCACCCGCAGCCTCGATGCTGGGCGGACCAACCCCTTCAGCTTCACCATCGCCGGCCCCGAAGGCCAACCCTTGACGGCGTACGAACGACTACATGACCGGGAGCTCCACCTCATCGTGGTCTCGAACGATCTGGCCCAGTTCCACCACGTCCACCCCACCCGGGACGAGCAGGGCACCTGGTCGATCGACCTTCCCTCCCTCCAGCCCGGCGTCCACCGGGCCTACGCCGACTTCCAGCCCCGCGGCGGCGATCAGCTCACGCTCGGCGTCAACCTGACCGTCCCGGGACAGGTCCCCGCACCGACCAAGCTCGGGGAGCGACACACGGTCGCGGTGGACGACTACCAGGTCACCCTCAGCGGTGACCCAGAGCCCGGAGTCGATTCCGAGGTGACCATCACTGTGCGACGTCACGGTGACGTCATCACCACCGAGCCGTACCTGGGGGCGGCCGGCCACCTCGTCGCCATCCGAGACGGGGACCTCGCCTACCTCCACGTCCACCCCCTCGACGACGTCCCCGCTGGACCCGTCCGTTTCGCCGTGGAGGTCCCCTCTGCGGGCTCCTACGGCTTGTACTTCGACTTCTCCGTCGCCGGCGTCGTCCGCACCGCCGCCTTCACGACGGTGATCGACGCCGGCCCCGCACCCCGACGACGTTGACCCTTCATCCGCCCCCCGAGGCTGGCCACGACGGCCAAGTAGGAGCACCGATGTCCACATCCACCGAACCGGACGCCACCGAACGCGCCGACCTCACGATCGGCGGCATGACCTGCGCCTCGTGTGCCATGCGGATCGAGAAGAAGCTCAACCGCCTCGACGGCGTCACCGCCACGGTGAACTACGCCACCGAACAGGCCCGCATCACCTACCCCCCGGGCACCACCACCGCCGAGCTCATCGCCCAGGTCGAGGCGGCCGGCTACACCGCCCGACTCCCCCGGCCGGCGTCCACCGGCGCCGCCCGGGACGGGGATCGTGTCGACGCCGATGACGCGTTCGACGCGTCGCGGCATCTACGGGTCCGGCTGATGACCTCCCTGATGCTCACCGTGCCGGTGATCGCGCTGGCCATGATCCCTGCCCTGCAGTTCGACGCCTGGCAGTGGCTGTCCCTCACCCTCGCGGCACCGGTCGTCACCTGGGGGGCGTGGCCCTTCCATAAGGCCGCCTGGACGAACCTGCGCCACGCCACCGCCACCATGGACACCCTCATCTCCATCGGGGTGGTGGCCGCCTTCGGGTGGTCGCTCTACGCCCTGTTCCTCGGCACCGCCGGGGAGATCGGCATGACGCATGGCTTCTCCCTTACCGCCGATCGGGGGGCGGGTGGCAGCCAGATCTACCTCGAGGTCGCCGCCGGCGTGACCGTCTTCATCCTGGCCGGGCGTTACTTCGAAGCCCGAGCCAAGCGCCGATCCGGTGCCGCCCTGAAGGCCCTCCTCGAGCTCGGCGCCAAGGACGTCGCCGTCCTCCGTGGTGGTGCGGAGACCCGCATCCCCGTCGCCGAGCTCATCGTCGACGACCTCTTCGTCGTTCGGCCCGGCGAGAAGGTGGCCACCGACGGCGTCGTCACCGAAGGCACCTCAGCCATCGACGCCTCGATGCTCACCGGCGAGCCCGTGCCCGTCGAGGTCGGCCCCGGCGACGCCGTGACCGGCGCCACCACCAACGCCGGCGGGCGGCTCGTCGTGCGGGCCAGCCGGGTCGGGGCCGACACCGCCCTGGCCCAGATCGCCCGTCTCGTGGAGGACGCCCAGACCGGCAAGGCCCCTGTTCAGCGGCTCGCCGACCGGGTCTCGGCCATCTTCGTGCCCATCGTCATCGCCTTGGCGGCCGCCACCCTCGGCTTCTGGCTCACCGCCTCCTCCACCGGCAGCACCGCCGCCGCCTTCACCGCCGCGGTGGCCGTCCTCATCATCGCCTGCCCCTGCGCCCTCGGGCTCGCCACCCCCACCGCCCTCATGGTCGGCACTGGACGAGGCGCCCAGCTCGGCGTCCTCATCAAAGGCCCCGAGGTCCTGGAATCCACCCGGGCCGTCGACACAATCGTGCTCGACAAGACCGGCACCGTGACCACCGGGCAGATGGCCCTCATCGACGTCATCACCACCACCGGCACCACCGAAGACGAAGCCCTCCACATGGCCGCCTCACTCGAGGACGCCAGCGAGCACCCCATCGCCCAGGCCATTGCCACCGGGGCCCGGGACCGGGGCGCCATGCTCAGCCCCGTCGAGTCCTTCGCCAGCACCCAAGGTCTCGGCGTGCAGGGCGTCGTCGACGGCCACGCCGTGGTCGCCGGGCGAGAGCGCTTTCTCGCCGACTGGGCCCTCACCCTGCCCGACGATCTCCGGGCAGCGAAAGACGCCGCTGAAGCCGACGGGCGCACCGCGATCATCGTCGGCTGGGACGGCACCACCCGGGCCGTCGTCGTCGTCAGCGACACGATCAAGCCCACCTCCGCCGAGGCCGTCAACCAGCTTCGCTCCCTTGGACTGCGGCCCGTGCTCCTCACCGGCGACAACGAACGAGCCGCCCGCGCTGTCGCCGCCCAGGTCGGCATCGACGAGGTCATCTCCGAGGTCCTCCCCCAGGACAAGGTCGACGTCGTCCGTCGCCTCCAAGCGGAGGGGCGGGTGGTGGCCATGGTCGGTGACGGCGTCAACGACGCCGCCGCCCTCGCCCAAGCCGACCTCGGCCTGGCCATGGGCACCGGCACCGACGCCGCCATCGAAGCCAGCGACATCACCCTGGTGCGGGGTGACCTCCGCTCCGCCGCCGACGCCATCCGCCTGTCCCGTCGCACACTCAAGACGATCAAGGGGAACCTCTTCTGGGCCTTCGCCTACAACGTTGGGGCCCTTCCCCTGGCGGCCGCCGGGCTGCTCAACCCCATGCTGGCCGGTGCCGCCATGGCGTTCTCCAGCGTGTTCGTCGTCTCCAACAGCCTGCGCCTCCGGAGGTTCCGAGCCCGATGACCGAGCCCCCACGCGCGGCTACAGCATCCAGAAGGCCGCCTATGCCAAGCGCCTCAACCGCATCGAAGGCCAGGTCCGCGGCATCCAGCGCATGATCGACGACGACACGTACTGCATCGACGTCCTCACCCAGGTCAGCGCCGCCACCAAGGCCCCCCAAGCCGTCGCCATCGGGCTCCTCGACGAGCATGTGCGCCACTGCGTCCGCAACGCCATGGCGGACGGTGACGACGCCGCCGCCGAGACGATGGTCGCCGAGGCCACCAAGGCCATCGAACGCCTGGTCAAGGCCTGAGGTTGGTCCGCTCGCGTACCGCGCTGACCTACCAGCTGCCCGGGACCACTAGGAGGTTCGTCATGCCCCACGTCGTAAGCCGGCGGTAAGGGCTGCGGGCCTACCCGACGGCCTGAGGTTCCACGACCTGAGGCACACCTATGCCGCGTTCTGCATCGCCTCCACGGCCGATCCGTATGCGGTGATGCGTCGCATGGGGCACTGTCGATCACGGTGACCTACGACACCTATGGGCACCTTTTCCCGGAGCGCGACGTCGAGATTACCGACGCGCTCGACGGCCTCTTCCAACGAGGTGTGGACTTTTGTGGACTCGTCCGGCCTCGCCGGGAACCTCGGAGGCCTCCGAATAGCCCTCTGACCTGCACCTATGTAGCGCGCTGGGAGGGATTCGAACCCCCAACCTTCTGATCCGTAGTCAGATGCTCTATCCGTTGAGCTACCAGCGCAGGGGCAACAAGCAGTGTACCGGGCGGTCCTGGGGCGGCCCACTCAGCGTCGTTCAGCGATTAAGATTCATGCCATGAAACGTGTGCGGGTCTCGACGACTGTTGATGCCCACAACTGGGAGACGGTACGGGGCCTCCTTGACGTTCCCAGCAGTCAGATCGTGGATCGGGCGCTGGCCGCGCTCATCGACCAGCTCGAGACCGCCCACGAACGGGCGATCCTGGCCGCCTCGCCGTACGAGGACGATCCCGACGTGGCCTGGGACGCTCCCCACGCACCGGCCCTCGCCTACGACGGCGATGTACCGCCCGACGTTCTGCGCCTGGCGAAACAGCGTCGATCCCGGGAGAGCGGGAAGTGACCGGCCTCGGCCATGGCCAGGTGTGGTGGGCCGACCTGGACAAGGTGCGCCCGGTCGTGGTTCTGACCCGGGCGCGGGTGGCACCCCTACTGCGGCGCGTTCTCGTCGCACCGGTCACCACGACGGTACGGGGACTGTCGACGGAGGTCGGGCTCGGCGCTCAGGAGGGGGTGCGCGATCGTTGCGTGGCCAACCTCGACAATGTGCAGCTCGTGCCAGTCGACGCTCTTTTGCGGCAGGCCGGACACGTGGACACCGGCCGCTGGCCGGAGTTCTGCCGGGCGATGGCGGCCGTCATGGCCTGCCCGCCGGGCTAACGAACCCCGTCCGGCTAGCCGGACGGCACTTCAGAGCGGCCCGAAAGGGAGGCCAGATCGGCAGCCGCCGCGCCCGCGGCCCAACCGGCGGCGTTGCTGATGCTCACCGATCGGCTCAGAGCCCCCGGGAAGGCGGCGGCGCTGGCGGCCTCGACTGCGGCAGTGCGGTCGGCCAGCACCGGCAGCAACGCTTCGCCGTAGGTCTCGGTGGCCGCGGCCCGACTGGCGGCCTCGGCCTCCCGGAGGCGGTGCCCGATCCGAGTTGCGTAGGCCAAGAGGAACGCCTGCCGGAACGACCGGGTGCGGGACCGGCCGCTGCGGTCGACCTGCGCCCCGGCCGCCACCATGGCCGAGGTGGCCTGGACCAGCAGCGAGGTGTAGAGGATCTCCACGAACAGGAGGTCGGACTCGAAGCCCATGACCGTGCTGAAGCCGAGACCCTTCGACCAGACGGCGCGGCAGCGGTTGGCCGAAGCCACCTCGGACAGCAGGATGGACTTGGCGCTGGCATAGGGGTCGTCGACCGGCAGCCGCATGCCGGTGGGACCGTCGTCGACCGCACCACCAACCGCAGGACCGGTCCCGGCGCTCACCATGGCCGCGTCGATGGCGTGGCGGGCCATCAGCTCCTGAGCCTTTGACGACAGGGCCTCGGCCTCCTCGGGGAAGGTCGTGGACTCGGCCTTGGCCAGCAGGGCGCGCACCTTCTCGAGCACCCGGGGATCGGGCGACGACGGCGACGGCCGCCGGGTCGACCCATGCGAGGGACCGAGCCGGGGCAGCGGAGGCAGGCTCACCAGCAGCGCCAGCACCTCGACCGCGCACGCCAGGGCATCAATGACGGCAAGCCGTTGTCGCGACGCCCACCGACCCAGGTCCGCCTCACCCGAGATCAGCGCGCTCACGTAGTCGGCGTGGCCAGGGCCCAACCTGCGCTCGGCCTGCCGCCGGACCTCGGCGTCCTCCCACTGCAGCGTGCGGGCTCGGCAGAGGGCCTCGCCCATGACCACAGGGAACTCCGCCGCCAACTGCGGTGGGCGCTCGACCAGACGGGTGAGCAGCTCCCGGTACCGCCCGCCGCCGCCGAGCGGCTCCCGCGACGCGCCGGCCGCCGCGTAGAGCGTCTCCCGCACCGACATGGCGTCGGACCTCGGCTCACTCCTGGGGGTCGACGCTCGCTGGCGCCGACGACGCTTCTCCGCCCTGCGTTGGCGGTTCTGGGTTCCCATGGCGACTCACCCTATGCAGTGGGTGGGACAGCACCGCGGACAGGTTGACCGGCTACGGCGCCCGTGTGGTAGTCGTCGTCCGTGGCACGGCGGTGGTGGTGGTCGTCGCCCGAGGAACTGTGGTCGTCGGACGGACCGTGGTCGTGGGCCGGAGGGCGGTCCGCGGAGGAGCGGTGAAAGGCGGAAGGGTCTCCATAGTGGTGGTCGGGAACGGGTAGTTGTCGACGTACTCAGTCGTGGTCGGGATGTCGAGAGGCGGCGGTGGCGGCAGCGTGACCACCGTCGGAGCGGAGGACTTCAGGTTCAGGTCGTCCACCGACGACGTGTACAGCTGCTGCACCGGCAGACCGGCCATCGCCGCCCGCATGTACTGGCTGAAGATGCGGGCCGGGAAGCTGCCCCCGGTGACGTTGATGCCCCGGACGTTGCGCATGGGCACGTCGCCCTCCGGCCGGCCGACCCACACCGCGGTCGACAGCTGGGGGGTGTAGCCGACGAACCAGGCATTGCCGAAGTTCTCGCTGGTCCCGGTCTTGCCGGCCATCGGCCGGCCGATGGCAGCCGCGGTGCCCGTTCCTCCCTCCACCACTCGCTTCAGCGCCGCGTTCACCACGCCCGCCTCCTTGTCACGAAAGGCCTGGTTGGTCTTGGGCTTGCGCTCGTAGACGACCCGGCCCCGGCGGTCCTTGATCCGGACGATCGAGTACGGCTCGGCCGCCCGGCCCTTGGCCGCGAAGGTGGCGAATCCCGACGCCTGCTCAAGGGGGCTGATGCCCTCCCGGAGACCGCCCAGGGCCATGGCGCACTGCGGCGGCGTCAGCCGGTCCTTGCTGATGCCCGCCTTCTCGGCCACGTCCCTCACGTCGCCGGGGCCGATCCGGGCCATGAGCTGGGCGAACACCACGTTGACCGAGCGGGTCATGGCATCGTCGACGTCGATCATGCCCCGGCCCTCGCCCTCGAAGTTCTTGACAGTCCACGGCGCCCCGGCGCAGCGCAGGGTCTGGGGCGACGCCGAGTCGAACTTGCTGCGAGGGTCAATGCCCTCCCGGAGCATGGCCAGGTACACGTAGGGCTTGAACGACGAACCGGGCTGGCGGCGCCCCTGGCTGGCCGGGTCGAACTCCAGGTTCGGGTCGAGCCCGCCGAACAGCACCCGGATGGCGCCATCCCCCGGCTGGACGGAGGCGATGGCGGTGGTCGGGTCGTTGGGAGCGCCGAGCACGGCTTTGGCTGACGCGACGGCGGCGTCGGTGGCCTTGAGGTCGACAGTCGTCTCGATCGTGTACCCACCGGTGAAGGCCTGCTTGCGGCGGGCGTCGGCGGTGGAACCCAACGAGTCGATCCCCGCCGCCTCACGGCCGACGAAGGCGACGAAGTCGGGCGCCTTGGTGGCCGACCCGACGCCCCGCCCGTTGGCCCGGCGAGGGCCGAGGCCCAGCGGGGACGCCAGCGCCGACTCCAGCTCGGCGCCGCCCAGCCAGCCGTGGCGCGACATGTTGCGGAGGACCTGGTCACGGCGGGACTGCATCGCGGCCGGGTCCTTGTAAGGGTCGAGCCCGTTGGGGGACCGGATCTTCCCGGCCAGCATGGCCGCCTGGGCCGGGTTCAGCCGCTCCGGCGGCACGTCGAAGAACGCCTGCGACGCCAGGGCGATGCCGTACGCCCCCTCGCCGAAGTACACCTGGTTCAGGTAGCGCTCCAGCAGCTCGTCCTTGGAGTACTTGCTCTCCAGCTTGCTGGCGTAGAGCACCTCCTTGAACTTTCGCAAAAAGGTCCGTTTCGACCCGACGTAGTTGAGCTTGGCCAGCTGCTGGGTGATCGTGCTCCCCCCCTGGTTCTGGCCCCGGGCGTTGTTGACCATGGCCCGGAACACCGCGCTCGGGTCGACACCGGAGTGGGAGTAGAAGTCGGCGTCCTCGGCGGCCAGCACCGCCTGGGAGACGTGCGGGGGGAGCCGGTCGAGGCGGACGGGATCGCGCTGCTCGATCCCCAGCAGGCCGACCTCGGCGCCATCCCGGGCCAGCACCCGGCTGGCGTCGGCCAGGTCGTCGAACCCCTTGATGTCCGGGGCGAACGGCGACGCCACCACCAGGATGGCCCGGCTCGTCACATTGGCCACCGCCCGGCGCAGTGGGGCAACCAACCCGACCAGCAGCAGGCAGGCCAGGAGCCCCCCGCCGATCGCCAACCACGGCAGATCCTTCATCCGATCCCACACGTCTGTACTCGCTCCATCTCTCTGGTATTCAGTATGAATTTTCGGCCAGGCATGGGCCGGCCTTGAGGCCCGTAGACTTCGACCCATGCCCCGGAACTACCGCTACATGGAGACGGGGGTCTGTGCTCTGTGTGGGGCGGCGGTCCGCCTCGACGACAAGGAGGGGCGGGTGGTGTGCGAAGGCTGCGACAAGCCTACGGACAACTGCATCTGTATGAAGGACGACCTCGACACCCGCCACGAGTCGTCGTCGAAGATCGGATCCATGCGCCCCGGCACCTCGGGGCAGTGGATCGCCGACCCCCAACCCGACGACGACGACCCGGGGGATCCGGACGATCCGGAGGACTGAAAATTGGCGGAGAGGGAGGGATTTGAACCCTCGAAGAGGCTTGACACCCCTTAATCGCTTAGCAGGCGATCACCTTCGGCCACTCGGTCACCTCTCCAGCCTGACGAGTCTGGCACGGTCAGCGGAGGGAATGCGTCACTTTCGAACCCTCTGGAGACGTTCCGCCGGCTGGTCAAGCGGACGGAACAAGCGTCAGCTGACCGTGAACTCGCTCTTCATCCCCCGGGTGAAGTGCGGTGGATCCTCCGGGAACTGGCCGCTCTCTTCAGCCCTCTCCGCCACGTCGGGTGTGAACCCGACCGGGATGAAGCAGACGATGGCGTACTGACCGGGCGTCAGGTCGAGCAGCGCCGTGTCGTTGCCGCCGGGGGGGGCGAACAGGCCACCAGCGAAGTCGGCCTTCTGTCGTCCTTCCGCTTCAGGAAGTGCCAGTAGCTGGTCGAACGACTCCGTCGTGGTCGGCTTCTTCCGTAGGAAGACCATCTCGTGGAGCTCCGTCCCCGTGTTGTCGAACTGGAACAACCGACGGCCGGCCGGGAGTGTGCGGGGCATGCCCTGATAGGCGTACTCGCTGCCGGTCACCCCCGACTCCGGGGCTCCGCACGCCGTCGCCGCGGCCTGGTTGGCGCGGGCTTCGATCGGCGGGAGGGCATCGTCGTCGAACGCGGCCGGGCCCTTCTGCTCGAAGAAGCGAGAGATCTCGTCGATCGGGCCCTTGGCAGCCGGGGGAGCCTCACCCTGGATCTTCCGCACCAGCGGCAGGAACTGCTCCTGGAAGAACTCCTGTTGGCGCCTCATCTGCTCTTCCTCTGGGAGGTCCGGCGGGATGTCTGGTTCCTCGGTCTGGACCCTGACAACGTCGGCGCAAAACGCCTCGAGTTGCGGCGACAGCGGTGTCGTCACGTTCGTCGTGGTGACGCCGCCCGGGGGAGCGCCTTCCTCGTCCTCGTCGTCGTCACCACACGCCCCGAGTGCCAGCACTGAGATCAGCGCCAGCACCGTCAACCGTCCGCCTCCCCGCATGTTTTCCGCCTTTCTTGTGTCGAGCCGACCGGGAGCCTATCTGCTCACCGGGCGACCGCGCAGTCTGGCGGAGGGAGTGGGATTTGAACCCACGGGACTCTCGTCCAAGGCTTTTCAAGAGCCTCGCATTCGGCCGCTCTGCCATCCCTCCCGGCGAACTCGACGCTACTGGCCCACCTGCCTGCGCAGGTTGGCGATCCACTCGTCGGCCTCCTTCCAGGCCACTTCGGCGTCTCGGCGGACGGCTGGGCCGTGCTCGCCGGCCGCGGGGTAGGAGCCGAGGAACTTGACGCTGGCCAGCTGGACCCTGAGGTCGCGCAGGCAGTCGGCCACCACCTCGTCGTCGACGTGGCCTTCCAGGTCGACGATGAAGCAGTAGTCGCCCAGGCTGTGCTTGGTGGGCCGGGACTCGAGCTTGGTCAGGTTGATGTTGCGGGCGGTGAACTGGCCGAGGATGGCGTGCAAACTGCCGGGACGGTCGTCGCGCTGGAAGCAGACGATGCTCGTCTTGTCGTGCCCGGTCGGGGCGGGGATGCCCGAGCGCGAGAGGAGGACGAAGCGGGTCTGGTTGTTGTCGGGGTTGTCCTCGACGTCGGGGGCCAGGATCTCGAGGCCGTAGAGCTTGGCGGCCAGCGCGGCGCCGAGGGCGGCGGTGCCGGGCGGGCGGTTCTCGGCCACCTCCTGGACGGCGCCGGCGGTGGAGTTGGCGGCCACAATCTCCACGTCGGGCAGTGACTGGGCGAGGAACCGCCGGCACTGGGCGGTGGCGACAGGGAACGAAACCACCCGGCGAACGTCGGACAGGGCCATCCCCGGCGGGGCCAGGAGGTTCTGGCGGATGGTGAGGACGACCTCGCGCTGGATGAAGAGGTCGTGGTCGAAGACCAGTTGGTCCAGCACCAGCAGGACGCTGCCCTCGATCGAGTTCTCCAGGGCGACGAACCCCATGTCGACCTCACCGGACGACGTGGCGGCCAGCACTTCCGGCATGGAGCGCATGGCGACCAGTTCGGCGTCGGCGAGGTCGGCCTGGCTCAGCAGCGCCTCCTCGGTGAAGGTGCCAGGAGGGCCCAAGAACGCCACACGGAGCCGGGGGGTCATGGTGGGAGGATAATTGCCGCCATGGACGAGACCGCAGTTCGGCGAATGCTCGACGACGTGCGGTCAGGAGCCCTGTCGGCCGACGACGCGGTGAACCGTCTTCGACGCCTCCCGTACGCCGACCTGGGGTTCGCCAAGGTCGACCACCACCGGGTCTTGCGTCAGGGCCTGCCAGAAGCGGTGTACGCCCCGGGCAAGTCGCCCGATCAGTGTGCGGCCATCGTCGCCGAGCTGCTGGCCGAGGACGACGGCGGGCCCGTCCTGCTCACCCGGGCCAACGAGGTCCAGGCGGCAGCGGCGCTCGAACGCAACCCCGGCGCGGCCCGTACCGGCTCGACGCTGGCCTGGCGCAGCCGCCTGCCTCGTCCCGGACGGGTGGTGGTCCTCACCGCGGGCACGTCCGACCTACCCGTTGCCCACGAGTGCGCCGCCACCCTCACGGCTCACGGCCTGCGCCCGGTGCTCGACGCCGACGTGGGCGTGGCCGGCGTCCACCGCCTGCTGGACACGGTCGACGAGCTGGCTGGCGCCGATGCCATCGTGGTGGTCGCCGGGATGGAGGGGGCGCTGGCCAGCCTGGTCGGCGGCATCACACCCGCTCCGGTGATCGCCGTCCCCACCAGCACCGGCTACGGCGCCGCCCTCGAGGGGGTCACCGCCCTGCTGGCCATGCTTTCCTCGTGCGCCGCCGGCCTCACCGTCGTCGGCATCGACAACGGCTTCGGCGCCGCGTGCGCCGTCCTGCGGATACTGCCGCCCGCATGAGCACGACTGCCTGGTTCCACTGCTTCTCCGGGATCGCCGGCGACATGGCCCTGGGCAGTCTCATCGACGCCGGCGCCGACGTGGCCGAGATACGGGCCATGCTCGACCGGCTGCCGTTGGCGGGATGGTCGATGGAGGTCTCGCCGGTGATGCGCGGGGGCATCGGGGCCACGAAGGTCGACGTGGTGGTGGCCGAGACGGCGGTCGTCCGCACCTACGCCCACATCACCGGCCTGGTCGACGAGGCCCGCCTGCCCGAGCGGGTCCGCAACCGGGCCCAGGCCACGTTCGCCGCCCTGGCCGACGCCGAGGGCCACCTCCATCGCCGCCCCGCCGCCCAGGTCCACTTCCACGAGGTCGGCGGGGTCGACGCCATCATCGACGTGGTGGGCACCTGCGCGGCGCTCGAGGTGCTAGGGGTCGACACGGTGTGGTCGAGCCCGGTCGCCAACGGCATGGGCATGGTCCGCTCGGCGCACGGGATGCTCCCGGTCCCCGCCCCGGCGGTCGTGGAGCTGCTCAGGGGAGCGCCCACCTACGGCCGCGACATCCCCTACGAGCTGACCACCCCCACCGGCGCCGCCGTGCTGGCGGCAACGGTGACCGGCTGGGGGCCTATGCCGCCGATGCAGGTGGACGCGGCCGGGTTCGGGGCCGGCACTCGCGACCTGGAAGGCCTGCCCAACCTCGTCCAGGTGGTGGTGGGTGAGGCTGGGGCCGCGCCGCTGGCCCGGCCCCAGCCGGGCCAGCCAGTCACCCTGGTCGAGGTCAACGTCGACGATGCCACCGGGGAGACGCTGGCCCACACGATCGCCGCCTTGCTGGCCGCCGGCGCCCACGACGCCTGGATCACCGCCATCGTGATGAAGAAAGGTCGGCCGGCCCACACGATTAGCGCGTTGACCGACCCCGTCCTGGCCGACCAGGTGGCGGCGGTGATGGTCGCGGAGACCGGGTCCCTCGGCCTGCGGGGTCACACGTTGGAACGGTGGCCGGCCGCCCGGGTCAGCGGCCAGGTCGACGTGGGAGGGATGCCGGTGCGGGTCAAGGTGGGGGCCGGGCGGCTCAAGGTCGAGCACGACGACGCGGCCCGCGCCGCCCGTCGCACCGGCCTGCCTCTGCGGGAGGTCGTCTCCCGGGCGGAGGAGGCGTGGCGCCGCCGCGACCCCGACGGCCCCGAGGGCGAAGCCGGCTGAGGCAGCTGACCGTTTGGTAGATCCGGGCCGCTCCGGCGCGCCCGATTCACCAAACCGCTACGCGCCGGCGCGAGCCATCGTCTGTGCGTTCTGCACCCGGAGATAGACCGGCCCACCGTGTCGTAGAATGGAGATTGGCCGCGGTCGGGATGTCCGGACTGGTTCGACGAGAGGCCATCCCCCCACCATGACGCTCCAGGTCTCCTCCCTCCGCATCGAGATTGGCGCACGTGTCCTGCTCGACGACGCCACCTTTCGCATCGGCGAAGGGGAGAAGGTCGCGCTGGTCGGGCCCAATGGGGCCGGCAAGACCACCCTGCTGAAGACGCTGGTCGGCCAGGTCACCCCCGTGGCCGGAGAGGTCCGACTGCCGCCGGAGCACGGGTGGCTGGCCCAGGAGAGCGCCCCCCACGCCGAGGTGAGCCACCTCCTGGCCTGGGACCACCTGCTGGCCGGCAGCCGGCTCCACGCCCTGCACGAGCAGGTGGAAGAGGCCCAGGTCGGCATCGAGAAGGCCAGCATCTCCGACGACCCCGACGCCCTGGACAACGCCGTCCACCTCTACACCGAGCTGGAGGAGAAGTTCCGTCTGGCCGGTGGCTACGAGCTGGAGCGCACGGCCGAGGCGATCGCCCGGGGCCTCGACCTCGACGAGGAGGCGCTGCTCCTCGAAGTCGGCGCCCTGTCCGGCGGGCAGCGCCGTCGCCTGGAACTGGCCCGGCTGCTGCTGGCCGGTGGCGACCTGCTGATCCTCGACGAGCCCACCAACCACCTCGACGCCAAGGCCAAGCTCTTCGTCATGGACTTCCTGCGAACGTCGCCCAGCGCCGTCCTGGTGGTGAGCCACGACATCGAGCTGATGAGCGAGTCCATCGACCGGGTCATCGCCCTCGAACAAGGGCGGGTCGAGCTGTACCGGGGCACCTACAGCGTTTTCCTGAAGAAGCGGGCGGAGCGCGAGGCCGCCCTCGGCCGCGACGCCGCCAACGCTCAGCGGGAGATCGAGCGACTCAAGACCACGGCCGACAAGTTCCGGCAGGGCAACGCCACCGCGGCCCGCAAGCGCCGCAACCTCGAGCAGCGCATCACCCGCATTGTCGACCAGCAGGCCACCAAGCTGCCTCCGGTGCGCCGGCGGGCGCTCAAGGTCCGCTTTCCCGACCCGGCCCGGGCCGGCGACGTCGTCATGCGGGTCGAGGGCCTGACCAAGGCGTTCGGCAACGAGATCATCGTGAACGACGTCGACTTCACGGTCAGCCGAGGCGAGGTCTTCCTCGTCGTCGGGGTGAACGGCGCGGGCAAGACCACCCTGCTGCGCTGCCTGGCCGGGCTGTACACACCCGACGCCGGCACTGTCCGGCTGGGCACCAACGTCACCATCGGCTTCTACGCCCAGGAGCACGAGGACATCCGCCCAGGCGACAGCGTGCTCGAGGTCATGCAGGCCGCGTCTACCACCGGCCAGAGCCCCTCGGAGCTGCGTTCGATCCTGGCCCACTTCGGCCTCACCGGCGACGTGGCGTCGCAGGAGGCAGCCACCCTCTCGGGCGGCGAGAAGACCAAGCTCTCCCTCGCCCGTCTGGTCGGGGGCAAGGCCAACGTCCTGCTGCTCGACGAGCCCACCAACAACCTCGACCCGTCGTCGCGTGAGGCCGTCCTGGCCGCCCTCCAGCACTTCAAGGGCACCGTGATCCTGGTCAGCCACGACATCGAGTTCGTGACCCAACTGGCGCCGAAGCACGCCATCTCCATGCCGTCGGGCCGCCTGCTGCCCTTCGACGAGAAGATGCTCGACCTCGTCCCCCAGCTCGAGCCACTGGCGGCCCGCCGGGGGGCGTAAGCCGGCTGGCATGTCCGCGCCCGACCCTGTTTCTGCTGTTGCTGGAGTGGTTAAAGTGACCAGCGGCGAAGGGGGAGACAAGGAAGCAACCGCATGCACGTCCGGGCGTTCGCCGCCGTTGTCACTCTCGCCGTAGCCGCCGCCGTCGTGCCGCTCTGGTGGCCGTCGCCCGTCTCTGCCGACTCCTACGTGGTCCAGCCGGGAGACGCCCTCGAGGTGATTGCCTCCCGAGCCGGCATGTCGCCATCGCGGCTGGCCGCCCTCAACGGGATCGCCGATCCCGACACGATCTACGCCGGGCAGGTGCTCACCACCTCGGAGCCGGCCAAGTATGTCGTGCGCAGCGGTGATGTGCTCGGGAGCATCGCGGCCCGCGCGGGCCTGTCCACCACCTACCTGGCCGCGCTGAACGGGATCACCGACCCGAACGAGATCTACGAGGGCTCTACGAGGGCCAGAGCCTGGTCACTTCGGGCGCTTTGCCGGTGGCCAAGATGGTGACCGTCGATATCGAGTGCCCGGTCGACGGTCCCATGACGTTCGTCAACGACTTCGGCTACGTGCGACCGGACGGCGGCGGCCGCCACGACGGCGTCGACCTCTTTGCCGACAAGGGGACACCGGTCGTGGCGCCGGTGTCCGGGCTGATGTCGCGCTATCCCAACCCGAGCGGCGGCAAGGCATTCCAGCTCTACGGCGACGACGGCATCCGCTACTACGGCGCCCACCTCGACCGCTACGGCAACGACGGGTACGTCAAGGCCGGGACGGTGATCGGCTACGTCGGCAACACCGGAGATGCGATCATGACCTCGCCTCACCTGCACTTCGAGATGCACCCGGGCAGCGGGCTCTCCATGAGCCCGTACCCGTCGCTTTCCGCCGCCTGCTGAGCCGCGGAACT
>Ga0247713_1000092_pt1 | contig 61459 bp, 51 predicted proteins | sample 21E_NmetaG_FD_189936 | JGI IMG/M metagenome (GOLD analysis project Ga0247713, IMG submission 189936) | Soil microbial communities from hillslope of Landscape Evolution Observatory, University of Arizona, Oracle, AZ, United States - 2-1-E_N | ecosystem: Engineered > Artificial ecosystem >... | reverse complement strand
CCCGCGTCCCCAACCGCCCCCGGGCGCTGGTGCTCGTCCCCACCCGGGAGCTGGCCGCCCAGGTGGCCGCCACCACCCGTCCCATCGCCCAGGCCATGGGCCTGCGGGTGGCGATCGTCCACGGCGGCGTGAGCCAGAACCCCCAGGTCGCCGCCCTGCGGGCCGGCGTCGACGTCCTCATCGCCTGCCCCGGCCGCCTGGAGGATCTGGCCCAGCAGGGCCACTGCCGCCTGGGTGCGGTGGAGGTCTGCGTGCTCGACGAGGCCGACCACCTGGCCGACCTCGGCTTCCTGCCCGCGGTCAAGCGCATCCTCGACCAGACGCCGGCCGGCGGCCAGCGCATGCTGTTCTCGGCCACGCTGGACAAGGCCGTCGAGGCGCTGGTCGGCCGCTACCTCACCAACCCCGTGATGCACTCCGTCGACAGCGCGGAGGCCACCCCACCCGACCTGGAGCACCACGCCTTCTCGGTTTCGGCCGCCGACAAGGCCGCCGTCGTCCGGGAGCTGGCGTCGGGCAAGGAACGCAGCCTGCTGTTCACCCGCACCAAGCATGCGGCCAAGAAGCTGGCCAAGGACCTGTCGGCCCGGGGGATCCCCGCCGTCGACCTCCACGGCAACCTGTCCCAGCCCCAGCGCGACCGCAACCTCGCCGCCTTCCACGCCGGCACCGCCCGGGTACTAGTGGCCACCGACATCGCGGCGCGCGGCATCCACGTCGACGACGTCGCCCTGGTCGTCCACGTCGACCCCCCCACCGAGCACAAGGCGTACCTGCACCGTTCCGGCCGCACGGCACGGGCCGGCGCCAAGGGCACCGTCGTGACGGTGATCCTGCCCGACCAGGCCCGAGACGTGGCCACCATGGTGCGCCAGGCCGGCATCCGGCCATTGGCGTCCCGGATCGGGCCCGGTGCGGCCGAGACCGTGGCCCTGACGGGGCCGTTCGCCGAGCCGGTGATGGTGCCGGCGCCGGCCGCGGTCGCTCCCGCCCCGGCCCGCCGGCCGGGCAGCGGTTCCCGGCGGCCCGCTAGCCGTTCGGGGGACCGGCGGCGCGGGCGATAGCCAGCGCCGCCCGCACGACCGCCTCGGCCTCCTCCCGCGAGACAGGATCGCCGCCGTGGGCCGCCGCGGTGCCGACGTCGCGCACGGTGCGGGCCTCGGCGGCCAGGGACCGGGGTAGGTGGCCGGCGGTGAGCAGCCAGCCGACCTTCTGCTGCAGGGTCCGCATCTCCAGCGGCACCCGCCGCACGACCACCACCTGCTCGACCGTGCGCCGAGCCAGTAAGCCGGCGGCCCGGTAGGCGCCGGCGGCGCAGCAGGTGGCCGCCTCGAGCAGGTCGGCGGCGATCGGCGCCGGCAGGCCGGCGACGTCCGTCGCCGCGATCGGGGGCGCGTCGGGCATGCCCCCGTAGAATCCCACGCATGCCGGAGGTGGTGGTCGACGGGCGACGGATCTCCTATGCCGACGCCGGCGAGGGCCCTCCGCTGGTCCTCCTCCACGGGGGGATGGACGACAGCCGCTCGTGGCGGCTCCAGGTCCAAGGGCTGCGCGACGGGTTCCGGGTGCTGGCGTGGGACGCGCCCGGCTGCGGCCGCTCCGACGACCCGCCGGCGACCTGGCGCGTGGCCGACTTCGCCGACTGCGCCGCCGGCTGGCTGCAGGCCGCCGGCGTCGAGCGGGCTCACGTGCTCGGGTTGTCGTGGGGCAGCACCATCGCCCTGGAGCTGTACCGCCGGCACCGAGGGCTGCCGGCGTCGCTGGTCCTGGCGTCGGCCTACGCCGGCTGGGCCGGCTCGCTGCCGCCGGAGGAGACGGCCGCTCGTCTCGAAAGCACGCTGGCCGCCGCCGACTCCCCGCCCGAGCAGGTGGCGGACACCTGGCGCCGTTCGCTCTGGGCCGGCGCCGGCCCCATCGCCGATGAGCTGGTGACCATTTGGAGCGAGAACGCCGGCCACCGTCATCCCGCCGGGTATGAGGCGGCGGTCCGGTCCATGGCCGAGGCCGACCTCCGTCCTGTGGTCGGCGAGATCGCGGTGCCCACCCTCATCATCCACGGCGACCTGGACGACCGGGCGCCCCTTCCCGTCGCCCAGGCGTTGCACACTGCCATCCCGGGGGCGGAGCTCGTCGTGATCGCCGGCGCCGGCCACTTGTGCCACCTGGAAGCTCCCGAGGTATTCAACCGGCACGTGGGCGCGTTCCTCAGCCGGTAGCGTCCGCCACAGGAGAGACCGAGATCGCGGTGGAACCGGCCGCCTTCCCCGACGCCGGCGCCGGCCGCCCGCGCTCAAGTGCCCCGGGCCGGGGGCCGACAATGGCTAGGTAGATCGCTCGAGCGGCGGGAGGCCGAGGGAATGAGCGGCCGAGGGACTTGGTCACAAGTGGGAGAAAGCCGATCGCCCGCCCTCCTCGCCGACCGCATCGCCCACGTCGTCTGGACGGCGACTCCCGACGGCCGGCTGGACTACGTGAACGCCCGGGCCTGCGACTACACCGGGCTGGCGGCGGCGGAGCTCCTCGACGGGCGGTTGGACTGCCTCATCCACCCCGACGACGTCGCCGGGGCCCGGTCGTGTTGGGCCGACGCCACCGGCACCGGGCAGCCGTTGTCCTACGAGCTACGGCTGCGCCGGGCCGACGGCCAGTTCCGGTGGCACGCGCTGCGCGGGGTGCCGGTCTGCGATGACGAGGGGCAGATCGTCCGGTGGCTCGTGACCGCGACCGACATCGACGCCCACATCAGCGAGCGCCAGCGGATGCAGGCCGAGCTGGAGGAGGCCCGCGACATGGTGCTGAGCGCCCTGCGGGCCAAGTGGCAGTTCCTGGCCAACACCAGCCACGAGCTGCGCACGCCACTGACCTCGATCATGGGGATGACCGACCTCCTCCTTCGCACCACCCTCGACGTCGAGCAGCGGAAGATGGCCGAGGCGGTCAAGCGCGGTGCGGAGAAGCTGCTGGGGACCATCGTCGGGATACTGGACGTCTCGGCCGTCACCAACGGGAACCTCCGGCTCCACCTCGACGACGTCGCCGTCCGCCCGCTGGTCGAAGAAGTGCGCGAGTTCGTCGAGCCGAGCGCCCGGGTCAAGGGGCTCGAGTTCGCCTGCGCCTTCGACGACGACGCCCCGCCCGCCGTCCACGGCGATCCGGTTCGCATCCGCCAGATGCTCCTCCACCTGGTGGAGAACGCGGTGAAGTTCACTGACCGGGGCAGGGTCGCCATCCGGGTGACCCGGCCCGAGGGCGTGGAGGTGCCCTCCGTCCGCTTCATGGTGGCGGACACGGGCATCGGTGTGCCGCCGCGGGACCAGTGGCGGCTGTTCCGGGTCTTCTCGCAGGTCGATCCCACCGACACCAGGCGCTTCGGCGGCAATGGGCTGGGGTTGGCGCTCGTCGCCCAGCTGGCCGACGCCATGGGCGGCGCCGTCGGTGTGGCCAGCTCGTCAGGCCGCGGCAGCACCTTCTGGTTCGACATCCCGGTGGCCGGCCGGCCCCGAACGCCCTGAGCGTCCACCACGGGGCCGGCGAGGGCCGCGGGCGAACACCGGTAGGGCAACCGTCACCACCGTGCCGGCGCCGGCCTCGGACTCGATGCCCACGGTGCCCCCATGGGCCTCGACGATCGACTTGACGATGGACAGGCCCAGGCCGGTGCCCTGGATGGCGGCGTCGCGCGCCGTCGACGCCCGGAAGAACCGCTCGAAGAGGTACTCCTGCTCCCCCTTCGGGATGCCGACCCCCGTGTCTTCGATGGCGATCTCCACCGTGGAGCGCACCCGCCTGGCCCGGACGGTCACGGACCCGCCGTCGGGCGTGAACTTGACCGCGTTCACCAGCAGGTTGATGAGCGTCCGCTCCAGTTGCTCGGCGTCACCCTCGACCGGCGGCAGGTCGCGCTCCACGTCGCACACGAAGTTGAGCGCACGACCGGCGCGCGGGCCGGCGATCGCCACCAGCGACGACTCGACGAGCCCACCGACGTCGACCGGCGCCGTCGTGAGCTTGAACGTGCCGGCGTCGATTCGGGACGCGGTGAGCAGGTCCTGGACCAGGGCGAGGAGCCGGTTCCCGTTCCGGGCGATCACGTCCAGCATGTGGGCCTGGTCGGGCGAGACGTCCCCGGCTTCTCCGGAGCGGAGGAGCTCGAGGTACCCCAACACGCTGGCGAGGGGCGTCCGCAGCTCGTGGGAGACGGTGGAGACGAACTCCGACTTGAGCCGGTCCAGCTCCTCACGCTCGATGACCGACCCGATGACGGTGGCCACCGAGGCCAGGAAGTTGAGGTCGTGCTCGGAGAAGACCCGGGCCGGGTCGTCAGAGGAGATCCCGATGCCGCCGAAGACGCGCTGGCGGACCGTGATCGTCACCCACACGCCCCGGCCGCCGAAGGAACCGGTAGGGAAGAGGTCGTGGGCGTCGAGGGAGTCGAGCAGGACCGGGCGGATGTCGCTCAGGGCGCTCGGCCAGATGGAACCGTCGCCGGCAGCCACCGAAAGGCTGGGCGTGGCGGCCGCCGCGGGAGAAGCGGCCTCGGGGACCAAGGTGCGCTTGCCGGCCCTGTAGGCGAACACCGCCGAGCGGTCGGTGGCGAGGGTCTCGACCACCGAGGTCACCGCGGCGGCGATCACGTCGGTCCCCGTCGCCCCGGCCAGGGCGGCACGGCCCAGGTTCAGGACCGCTTCCTGCTCCTTCGCTTGCACGGTCCGTTCCGCCAGCAGGTGCTCGAGGCGGTCCTTCGCCGCCTCCCGCTCGGTCACGTCCGACGAGATGCCGATGAGGGCCGTCATCCGCCCCCGCTCGTCGAGCACCGGCGTGTCGGCTACCTGGGCCCGGAAGGTGGAACCGTCGCGTCGCTGGAGCTCCATCGTGCCGCTCCAGCTCTTTCCTTGAGTCAGGAGAGCCATGATCTCCGCCGCGCTGGACGAACTCGACACCGCCGGCGTCACGTCGAGGATGCTCCGCCCCAGCACTTCTGGCGCCGGCCAGCCGTACAGCTCCTCGGCTCCGGGGCCCCAGTAGAGGATGCTGCCGTCCAGGTCCGTGGCGATCACGGCGTCGCCCACCGCGTCGAGCAGGTGGGCCTGGAAGCCGAGCTTCTCCCGCACCCGCCGGCGCTCGGTGATGTCCTGGACCGTGCCCTGGAGGCTCACGACATCGCCCTGGGGGCCGGCGAGCGGCTCACCCCGGCTCATCACCCAGCGCACGGCGCCGTCGGGGTGGACGATGCGCGCCTCGGTCTCCCACGGTTCGTGCCGTGAGCAGGCCCGGTCCCAGAGGAGCACGGCGGCGGGGAGGTCCTCGGGGTGCAGCCGCTCCATCAGCAGGGGCGCGCTGGCCTCCGTCTCCGGCGGGTACCCGAAGATGCGGCTGAACTCCTGCGTCCACCGCATGGCACCGGTGCGCACGTCGAAGGTGAAGCTGCCCACGCCGGCGACCCGCTGGGCCTCCACCATCGCCGCTTCGCTCTCCCGCAGGGTCAGGTTGGCGAGGTGGCGGTCGGTCACGTCGAGGACGGTGCCGACGTAGAGGCCGCTCTGGGATCGGGCGCCGGTCACGGCCCGCCCCTTCGTGTCGACCCACCTCCGCTCGCCGTCCGGGCGGATGATCCCGTAGATGCAGTGGTAGGAGCGACCGGCGGCCACAGCCGACTCGATCGTCGCCGCCACCTCGGCCCGGTCCTCGGGCGCGACGGACTCGATGAAGTTCTCGTAGGTGGGGACGAAGGTGGGCTCGTCCTCGCCGAAGATCCGGTACAGCTCCGCAGACCACCGCACGATGCCGGCTTGGGTGTCCCATTCCCAACTGCCGAGGTGCGCCAGGGCCTCGGCCTCGGCCAGCTGGTGCTCGGAGCGCTCCAGCTCGGCGGCCCGGCGGGCGAGCTCCGCCTCTGCCGCCTTGCGGGCGGTGATGTCGCGACCGATCTCCAGCGTGCCGAGCACCGTCCCGTCGGCGGCCCGATGGGTGGCGATCCGTGTCTCCACCGTGATGCGATGGCCATCGCGATGGTGGTGGATCAGCTCACCTTCCCAGTGGCCGGCAGCCGCCACCGTGGCCTCCACCTCGGCCACCGGCACAGGGGACACCGTGCCGAGGAGCCATCTCGCAAGCCGGCCTTCGGCCTCGTCGCGGCGGTAGCCGTACGTCCGCTCGGCGCCCAGGTTCCAGTAGGTGATCCGCCCGTCTCCGTCCCGGGCGAGGATGGCGTCGTGGGCCAGGTCGAGGAGGGCGTTCTGGTCGGCGATCGGCGGGTCCTCGATCGAACGACGGATGTCCGCGTGGCCGTGCCGGGGGTAGGCCGGCAGGTTGAGCGAGCCCCCCGATCGCTGCGAGTCACACACCGGCACCGGGACCCTTTCGTCCGAATTCTCCTCCTCGCAGGATCGGCCGGCGCCGGGACCCGGAACAGGGTCTTTCGGCCCTAGAAGCGGACAACTCTTCGGGCGGGCGTCCCCTCGTTCGCCGGCGAGGGGACGGGCCCTACATCGTGCTGCGCGCCGTCAGCGACCGGCGGAGCGGGCGCGGTTCCAGGCCTGCTCCCACCGGCGCTCGAGGCCGGGCTCGAACCGCCCGCTCTCGAAGCTCCCCTGCTGCCTCGACATCTGGGCCTGCGGCACCGGGCGCTGCGGCGCCGGGCGCGCGACCGACCCGCGCCTTTCTGCAAGAGCCATTCGTCTCCCCCTTTGTGTGTTTCCGCGACCTGCCCTCGCACGCCGCGGCGGGATTGTAGATGTGCGACGGCTCCAGCTACAACGGCTCTAGCCCGGAACTTGGCCGCACGTCGATCGGCGCGCCTCCTCGGCGGGCAGACTGGACGGCATGTTGACCGTGGGCCACGGCACCTTGCCTGCCGACGCCCTCGCCCAGCTGCTCGGCGCCGCCGGCGCCGAGGTGCTGGTCGACGTGCGGTCCTACCCCGGGAGCCGGCGCAACCCCCAGTTCGGCCGGGAGGCGATGGAGCGGTGGGTGCCGGCGGCGGAGCTCGGTTACCTGTGGATGCCGGCGCTCGGCGGGCGCCGGCGCCCGCTGCCGGGGTCGAGGCACCTGGCCCTGCGGGAGGAGGCCTTCCGGGCCTACGCCGACCACATGGAGACCGCCGGTTTCGTGGCCGGCGTGGACGCGCTCGTGGAGCTCGCCGAGCGCCAGTCGGTGGCGGTGATGTGCAGCGAGTCGGTGTGGTGGCGCTGCCACCGCCGGCTCCTGGCCGACCACCTCGTGCTCGTGCGGGACGTGACGGTCGAGCACCTCATGCACGACGGCCGGCGTACCGGGCACCCCGTCACCGAGGGGGCGCGGCGGGCCGGGGATGCGGTGGTCTACGACGTGGGGGTCGGCACGCCGTTCCCGGACGGCTGAAGCCGAGCCGGAACGTGGAACGACTTGGCCGTTCCGGGACGTTAGGACCTTGTCGGCACACAGCCAGTACACAGCCGGCGCAGAGATACGGAGGTGACGTGGATGAGCCACTTCGTTGCCTGGCCGCTCCGAGCCCTCTCACACCCCACCTGGCGCTGGCACCCGCAGCTCCGCCTCGCCGAGGGAGGCCGTCGATGATCGCCCTCGCGCTGAGCTATCTCACCATGAGTTTCCTGGTGTTCTGCGCCGACTCGGTCGAAGAGGAGCGGCGCCGGCCCACGGAACGCGTCATCCGAGCCGGTCTCTGGATGGTCACCCTGACCCGGTGGTTCACCCACCGCAACGTCACCAAGCTGGGGCGATTCGGCGCCGCGGTGTGGTTCCTCGTCACCACCGGCTGGCTCCTCACGCTCGAGTTCGACCGCATCGCCGCGCCGGTCTTCCTGGTGGCCGCCCAGGCCACCATGGGCTTCGTCGTGTACTGCGTGGACACGTTGTCGGCGGACCTGGAGAACAAGCCCGTGCGGCGCCTCCTGCGCAGCGTGTTCTGGGTGCTGCCCGTCGTCGCCTACCTCAGCAACAAGGACAGCGTCGCCCTGGTGCACGCCAGCGTGACCGTCTGGGTCCTGCTCAGCACCGGCTGGCTCCTCGGCCTGCTCGCCGATCGGGTGGCCGTCCCGCTGGGAGGGCTGGCATGAGCCTCCTCCACGCCTTCCGTGAGCGCCGGCCCTTCCCGGGCCAGGACCCCTGGGTCGTCGCCCACGATGGATCGCTCCTGCTGGTGCAGTCCGCCGGCGGCGACCGGCGGATCGTCGTCAAGCGCTTCGGTGACCTCGAACGCATGCATCACAACGTGGAGACCGTCATCTGGTCCGGCGGCGGCCGGCGCCAGGTGTGGGCGCCGGAGATGCACCAGATCGAGGGGCGTTGGTACGTGTACTTCGCCGCCGGCGACGGACGGCCCGACGGCCATCGCATGTTCGTGTTGGTCGCCGACGATCCCTTGGGGCCCTACACGGAGGTGGGCCGGGTCTCGGACCCGACCCACGACGTCTGGGCCATCGACATGACCGTGTTCCGGCACGCCGGCCAGCTCTACGCCGTCTGGTCCGGGTGGGACGGTCCGACCGACGGGTTCCCGCAGAACCTCTACATCGCGCCCATGTCGAACCCCTGGACGATCACTGGGGAGCGGCGGTGCCTGTCCCAGCCCGAGCACCCCTGGGAGATGACCGTGGCGCCCGTGAACGAGGGGCCGACCGTGTTGGCCCATCCGAGCTCGGGGCAGCTCTGCATCCTCTACGCCGCCGACGCCAGTTGGACCTCCGCCTACAAGACCGGCCTCCTGGAGTGGACCGGCGGCGATGTCACCGACCGTGCAGCGTGGCGGAAGTCGCCCGAGCCGTGGCTGACCGACGGGGGTCATGGGTGCGTGGTGGACACGGTGACCGGATCCCATTTCGTCTACCACCGGAAGCTGACCGGGGAGCCGGGGTGGGCTGACCGGGAGATCCGCTCCACACCCCTTCTCTGGGACGCCCATGGCCGTCCCTTCGTCGGCACAGAAAAGCCATCCGTCCCGCTCCAGGCCGGCGGTGGGTTCCGGTCGCTGGACCTGGTGGCGTAGCGGTCATTTACGGTGGGCCTGATCCCGGGGACGGAGCGATGGAGGAGGAACCATGGACCAGCCAACTGCGGAGGAAGCGCTCCGGAGGCTGGAGCCTCTCGTCGGTGAGTGGGTCCTGGAGGCGACGTGGCCGAACGGAGAGCAGTGGCCGGGCGGCGGGCGGGCCACCTTCGAGTGGCATACCGCCGGCGCCCACCTCATCGGACGCACGACGGCCGACCTCCCCGAGGCGCCCGAGACGCTTTCCATCATCGGATGCGATGCGGCCAAGGGCACCTATTCGCAGCTGTACTCGGACGACCGAGGGGTGTGCCGTATCTACGGGATGAGCATCGGTGACGGCGAGTGGAAGCTCTGGCGTGAGGGGGAGCCGTTCTCACAGCGCTTCCTCGCGACGATCAGCGATGACGGCGACACGATCACCGGGCGCTGGGAGATCGCCGAGGACTTCACCACCTACACGACCGACTTCCACCTCACCTACCGCAGAGCCTCGGCGATCGGGTCGTAGCGGCTGTGCGGCCCTCCCCGGCGACTGCGCCCGCGGACGCTCGCGACTAACTTCGGCGCCCCAAGACGTTGGCGGAGTGAGGCAGGGGATGGATGGCCGACGCCGAAGCGCAGGCGAGGACCAAGCAGGAACGGGCCGTACGCCGGATCAGCCGGCGCAGCATGCAGCTTGCCGGCCTCGCGCTGTTCGTGCTCGTGATGGCCCCGTTGGGGTTCTGGCTCTTCGAGCAGAACGAGAACGTCGACGTCGAGACGGTCCCGCAGGCCTACCTGTGGCTGGTCCGCACGCTCATCGAGCAGGGCTCCGCTTACGACATCGAGACCGCCGGCGGCTACATCATCTACTACCTGGTCGAGATCGCCGGGATCAGCCTTGTCGCCTTCGTCAGCGGCGCCATCGCCTCCAAGCTGGTCACCACCGTCATGAACAGGGGGAAAGGCATGGGTTCCACCAACGCCAAGGACCACGTCGTCATCTGCGGGTGGAGCGGCAAGGGCGCGGAGATCATTCGCGAGTTGCGCGCTCGGGAGTTCCGCCAGCCCCCGCGCATCGTGGTGCTTGCCAGCCTCGAGCACGACCCCACCAAGATCGACGAGGTCGAGTTCATCCGCGGCGACCCGAGCGACGAGACCGATCTCCTCCGCGCCGGCATCGACCGGTGCGCCATCGCCATCGTCCTCGCCGACGAGTCCACGCCGGCGGCCACGGACGCCGAACGCGACGCCCGCACGCTGTTCACCGTCCTGGCGGTGGAGACCGTGAACGCCGACGCCTACAGCTGCGTCGAGGTCATTCGCTCCGACAACAGGCGGCACTTCGCCAATACCCGTGCCAACGAGTTGGTCATCAGCGGCGAGGTCACGGGGGCCCTCCTGGCCGGCTCGGCCGCCAACCCGGGTCTCTCGCGCGTGGTGACCAACCTCGTCACCCACCCCGACGACCAGGAGTTCTACCGGATTCCCGTGCCACCCGACCTCGTCGGCCAGCCGGTGTCGGCCGCCCTCGTTGCGCTCAAGGAGCGGCAGGACGCCCTGCTCGTCGCCATCATCCAAGGGATGGACGACTACCACCTCAACCCCCCGATGGACCGCGTCCTTCTCGCCGGCGACAAGCTCCTTGTCATCTCGAATCTCGTGCGCCTCGACGCCACCATCATCTGACCGGCGTCCGGCAGCCCGGCGGGCAGGCCATCTTGTCGCTGGGGACGGGGCAAAATGACCCCGGCGCCAGCCGAGGGGGATGATGACCAATCAGTCGCTTGCCATAGAGGCCACCGGCCTCGCCAAGTCGTTCGGAGGGACCCGGGCCGTCGACGGCGTCGACCTCGCGGTACGTCGCGGCGCGGTCTACGGCGTCCTCGGTCCCAACGGTGCGGGGAAGACGACGACCATCCGGATCCTGGCCACTCTGATCCAGCCTGACGAGGGCAGCGCCAAGGTGCTCGGTCACGACATCGTCACCGAGGCCGATGCTGTCCGGGGCGCCGTCAGCCTGACCGGTCAGCTGGCCTCGGTCGACGAGGATCTCACCGGTCGCGAGAACCTGGTCCTGCTGGGCCGGCTGCTGGGGCTGAAGTGGCCGGCAGCGAAGGCTCGAGCCGCCGAATTGCTCGACGCCTTCGGGCTGGTGGAGTCGGCCACGAAGCTGGTCAAGCACTACTCCGGGGGGATGCGGCGCCGGCTGGATATCGCCGCGAGCATCGTCGTCACCCCGGAGCTGATGTTCCTCGACGAGCCGACGACCGGTCTCGACCCTCGCTCACGCAACCAGGTGTGGGACATCATCCGGGCCCTTGTCGCCGAGGGGACGACCATCCTCCTCTGTACCCAGTACCTCGATGAGGCCGACCAGCTGGCCGAGGGGATTGCGGTGATCGACCAGGGCAAGGTGATTGCCGAAGGAACGCCGGCGCAGCTCAAGGGTTCCGTCGGGTCTGGGACGCTGCACATGCGCCTGCTCGATCCTGAGCAGCGTGCCATGGCCGAAGAGGTGGTCAACCGCGAGCTGGGCAGCGTCAGTCGCCACGCGGACCCGGCCAGCCTCTCCGCGGCCTGCCCGGACGCGGACCGAGGCGCGGAGGTCGTGGCCGAGCTTGCCCGCTCGGGTGTGCGCATCGCCGCCTTCTCCTTCGGTCAGCCGACCCTCGACGAGGTGTTCCTGGCTCTCACCGGACATGCGGCGGACGGCGATACCACCCAACCTGACCAGGTCGACGAGGAGACGCCGGCATGAGCACCCAGCCAGCCGATTCCGCCGTGTCGACCGAGGCCGACGCAACGGCTGTCCGTCATGCGATCTCCTCGACGCAACGGCCGACCCCGGCCAGCCCGCTGTCGGCGGCACTGACGTTCGCGTGGCGGGGAATGCTCAAGGTGAAGCACGTCCCCGAACAGTTGCTGGACGTGACGATCACGCCGGTGATGTTCGTCGTGATGTTCACTTACATCTTCGGCGGCGCCGTCTCCGGCTCCACGGGCGAGTATCGCGACTACCTGCTGCCGGGCATTCTCGTGATGTCGGTCCTGTTCACCACCGTCTACTCGGGCGTGGCGCTCAACACCGACCTCACCAAGGGCGTGGTCGACCGGTTCCGCTCGCTACCGATCTGGCGGGGCGCTCCCCTGTTGGGATCGATGCTGGGCGACACTGTCCGCTACGTGCTCGCCGGCATCGTGATCATCGTGGTCGGCGTCGTCCTCGGCTTCCGTCCTGGCGCCGGCGTCGGCGGTGCCGCGGCCGCCCTGGCACTGGTCGTCACCTTTTCGTTCGGTCTGTCGTGGGTGTTCACCACCGTCGGACTGGTGCTTCGCTCACCGAGCGCGGTGCTGAACGCCGGGTTCATGGGCATCTTCCCGCTCACGTTCCTCTCCAATGTCTTCGTCGAGCCGGACACGCTGCCCGGTCCCCTCGAGGCCTTCGTCGACGTCAACCCGATCTCGATCCTGGCCACCGCCTCACGAGGCCTGATGGCGGGAGATGCTCGCGGTCGAGACGTCGCCATCGTGCTCGCCGTGGCGGTAGCGTTGACCGCCGTGTTCGCACCGTTGACGACCCGTCTGTACCGGAAGGGCTGATCTCCGATGGTGACGCGGCCAGTCGAGACCGATTACCTCGTCGTAGGCGCCGGAGCCATGGGGATGGCCTTCACGGATGCGCTCATCGACCACGCAGACGTGCACGTGACGCTCGTCGACCGTCGCCACGCCGCCGGGGGGCATTGGCAGGATGCGTACCCGTTCGTCCAGCTGCATCAGGCGTCTCTGTTCTACGGCGTCGCGTCGACGGTGCTGGGAAGCGGCGCCGTGCAGACGCAAGGGCCGGAGGTCGGCCTCCAGGAGCGAGCCCGTCAGCCGGAGATACAGGCCTACTACGACGACATCCTGGCTCGGCGCTTCGTGGGCTCCGGCCGAGTCACGTTCCTCGGGGGAAGTGAGTACCACGGGGACGGCTCATCCCATCTCGTGACGTCCCGGCTGTCGGGCGACACCGTGGAGGTCAAGGTGCGCCGCCGGGTCGTCGATGCCACCTACTTCGCGCCGACGATTCCCGCAACCACACCGCCGCCCTTCGGTGTCGCAGACGACGCCCGTGTCGTGGCCATCAACGAGCTTCCCCGATTGGCCTCGCCGCCGAGCAGCTTCGTGATCGTCGGCTCGGGCAAGACCGCCACCGACGGGATCGTGTGGCTGTTGAGCAACGGCGTGCCGGCGGACCGCATCGTCTGGGTGCGCCCGCGTGATCCGTGGATGCTCAACCGGGCCGTGGTGCAGCCGGATCCGGTCGTCGCCATCGGGCTGGCCGCGGACACCATGGCGTCGGCCGCCGACGCCGAGTCGCTCGACGACCTGTTCCTGCGCCTTGAAGCTGCCGGCGTGATGCTTCGGATCGACAGGGATGTGGTTCCCGTCATGGCCAAGACTCCGACGCTCGGCGAATGGGAGCTCGACCTTCTCCGCACCGTCGAGAACGTCGTTCGTCTCGGGCACATCGAGCATGTGACCGGCACCGAGATCGTCCTCGACCGCGGCTCGGTTCCGCTGGCGCCGGGCTCGCTCGTCGTGCACTGCGCCGCCTCGGGATTGCGCTACCCGCCGCTGGTTCCCCTCTGGAGCCCTGACATGATCCGGCTGCAAACCATCCGGGCCGGCTTCCCCTGTTTCTGCGCCGCCCTCGCCGGCTACGTGGAGGCGACTCGCGACGACGACCGGGAGCGCAACAGGCTGTGCCCGCCCAACACCCTCCCGGACAACCCGTTGAACTGGGCGGAGATGCAGGTTCGGGGAACGGTTGCCGCCCGCACCTACGGCGCCGAGCCAGACATCGCCGCGTGGGCGAACGGCTGTGTGCTGAACCCTGCACGGGTCGAACCGTCGCAACGTGACGATCCTGCGGTGCAGGCGGCCTCCGCACGTGTGGCCGCCGTCGCAGACCGTGGGCTCACCCGGTTGGCCGAGCTCGCCCACGGGCCGCTGCTCGTCACCTAGAGTGTGGCCTGCACTTCGACGAGAGGCGGAACATGAGGCGGCTTGGTTGTTCTGTTCGCGTCGCGTTGGTCGCCGTGATGACCTTCGTGCCCGATGTTGCCTTCGCCCAGACGACGACGTCGAGCACGTCGACCTCGACCTCAACGACGACTTCGACGCCGGCGTCCACGACCACCACGCTGGCCAACCCTTGCACCGGTCAGTCGTGCACCGACGAGCCACCCGGTGTCGTCCTCTCCACGCCTACCGCACAGATCGAAGCGGACAAGGGCAGCTACTGCTGGCGGCGCCCGGCGGACCCCACCGGCTTCTGCGTGGCCCTCGCCGTGGCGCCGGGCTACAAGCCGCCGATCCTGGTCGTGACCGAGGGTGAGCTGGTGACCGTCCGCTTCACGGCGCCGGTGCCCGGCAACCCTCAGCAGGTCTCGTTTGCCAGCAGCGGCGCCCTCACGCCGCTCACCGCCACCAATCCCACCTCGTTCCGTGTCGACCTTGCGCCGGGCATCTACGAGAGCGTGAGCCTCCTCACCCGCTGGTTGCAGGGTGAAGTCCCCTACGCCTTCGGCCTCGACATCCGCCGGGCCGCCACGCCGGCCGTCGTCTCGGACCCTCGCCCGATCGCACTCACCGGCTAACGAGACAGCTGGTCGACCAGGCCCGAGGCCAGTCCCAACAGCCGGGCTGCGGTCCGGTGTTGCCGAGGAAGGTGGCGGCGCAGGACCTCGATGCCGGCGAGGACGGTCTTCGGTGCCACGCCACGGGCGGAGAGCAGCGGGACGAGCCAGCGGACGAACTCGACGACAACCGTGTCGTCGGCCGTCAGCACTGCGGCCTCGACGAAGCGAAGGATGTAGTCGAGGTCCTCCCGGGTCCTCTTCAGCTGGGGTGGCGAGTACCCGCCAACGTCCGGGCACTCGACGGCAAGGTCGGCCATGACGGCCTCCACCATCTCTTGGCGGTCGGCGGCGAGGGCGAGTTGCTCGCGGTCGTCCGCCGGACGCGCCAGCGGAGGGACGGCGCCGGCCCACGCGCACGCCGCTCCGTGCGCTGCTTCGATCGACGTCGCCCATGCGTCGGCGCCGACGGCGACGGCGCGGATCGGGGTCGTCCCGAAGGCCGCTCCCCCGGCGATGACCGGTACGCCGGCCTCATGGGCGGCGACGACGGAGCGGCGTGCCCCTGGCAGATTGACGGGGATCGAACAGCTCACCCCGACGGCGACGACCGGGTGCCGGCGAAGGTAGGCGGCCAGGTGATCGGCCGGCGTCGATGCGCCAAGGAAGACCACGTCCCAGCCGAAGGCGCGTAGCTGCTCGGCGAACATCCGGGCAGGGAGGACGTGCCACTCCTCCTCCGCGCAGCTCACCACCACCGCACCGCGCCTCGACTCGGCCGGCGGGATGGTGAGCGCGGCCGCGGCGAGCGCCAGGTCGGACAGGGCGGTGGCGGCATGCTCGTCGGCGACGGACCAGTCCGTGCCCTGCCAGCGGCGACCGACCTCGTGCTGCACGCCGGCCAGCAAGGCGATGACCGGGCCCAGCCCTTCGGCTCTGGCCAGATCGACGACGGTTTCCACCACCGCCTCCCTGTTCCGAGCGACGATGAGCTCGAGGAGCCCGTGGACGGTGGCGACTGCCATCGCCGCTACCTGGGAGGCCGCCGGTGACGCACCCCCCGAGTGTCGCGCGCCGTTACACCTGCTGGTTCACCCGGCGCGATCCCAGCCGCTGGTGATGGGCGAGCTCCCGGGCATCCTCCACCAGACCGGGGAGGATCGCCTCGAGGCGCATCCTGGCGACGCTCGACGCCGGGGCTCTGGGGAGCACCGCAGGGCCCTCCCCCAGCGACAGATCGACCGGGAGCACCTCCTCGTCCTCCTCGGCGGCGGGGCCCACCGTCCCGCCGAGGCGTTCCACCAGCGCCACCAATGCGTCCCGCAGCTCCGCGGGACGTGCCGCCCGCATCATCACCCGAGCGGATTGGTAGGCGACCAGGACCGCCTCCGCGTCGATGTCCGCCAGCGGCGCCAGAAGCGCGGCCCGACCAGCGTCGCCCACATCGGTTTGTGCCGGATGGCCGTCGGTGGCGGCGAGCTCACCTTGTGCTCGGAGGCGAGCGGCGGCCCCGGGGATGGACCAGCCTTCGGCGACGAGTCGTTGGACGAGGCGCACGCGGGCGACGTCTGCCTCGCTGTAGAGCCGTTGGCCGCCGGCCGTGCGCGCTGGAGTCAAGAGCTGGTACCGCCGCTCCCAGGCCCGGAGCGCATCGATCGTCATCCCCGTTCGGGCCGCCACCTCGCCGATACGCAATCCAGGAACGTCGTCGTGCTCAGCCACCGCATCTCCTCCAAATACCTAGACAAAACCTTGACACGCCCTGGACGTCCTGTCAATGTTAGCCCCGGCGACGGAAAGGTGCTTATGAAGATGGCATCCCAGGCGGACATGAGCGTCTCGACGGACGTCGAAGTGATGGCCCGGCTCATAGGCGGTGACAATCAGGCGTTGGCGGAGGTCTACCGGCGGCACGGAGCAAGGGTCTTCTCCGTGGCCAACGCCGTGGTGAGGGACCGGGCCGCGGCAGAAGACGTCACCCAGGACGTGTTCCTGCAACTGGCCCGCCAGCCCCAGAAGTTCGACGGCGGGCGGGGATCTCTCGGGACCTACCTGGCCGTCGTCGCCCACGGCCGTGCCCTCGACCGCATCCGCGCCGAACAGGCGCGAGCGCGTCGCGAGGAGCACCAGGCACGTCTCGCCCCCTCCACCAGCGAAAGCGCGGACGAAAAGGCCGTCGCCTCCTTCATGGGGGCGCGCCTGTGGGCCGCGGTCGGCGCCCTCCCAGCCCCCGAAGCCGAAGCGCTTCGCCTGGCCTACTTCGGCGGCAGCACGTACCGCGAGGTGGCGGCGATCCTCGATGTGGCCGAGGGCACGATCAAGAGCCGCATCCGCAGCGGGCTGAAGCGGCTCCGGTCGGCGTGCATCGAGCAGGGCGTCCTCGTGTCGACCTAGTGCCGCGGCCACTGAGCCGGTTGTGGTTCAGGCGGAAGACGTTGTCGGAAGAGAAGCGACGACGTTGAGTGGTGGACCGCCGCCGCGACTCCTTCCGGTAGGGTCCTGTCCTCGTGGTGCCGGTGCAGATCCCCACCCGCGCCGTGGGTCCGGCGAAGGCAGTCGCACTGCGCTTGGTCCTGGCCTTCGCCCTCGTCGCGCTAACCGCGGCACTGGTGTACTTCGACCGTGACGGGTACCAGGATGCGGCGGGGGGTGGCGTCACGTTGGCCGAGGCCTTCTACTACGCCACCGTGAGCGTGACGACGACGGGTTACGGCGACATCATTCCTGTCACGCCCCGGGCGAGGGCCCTTACGACGGTGGTGGTCACGCCCGTCCGGGTGCTGTTCCTCATCCTGCTCGTGGGGACCACCGTCGAGGTGCTGACCGAGCAGTCCCGTGCCGCCCTGCGGGTCGACCGATGGAGGCGACGAGTGCGAAACCACGTGATCGTGTGTGGGTACGGGTCCAAGGGCCGCAGCGCGGTCGAGGCCCTGCTGGGCCAAGGACTGGACCGGCGGGAGGTGGTCGTCGTCGATGTCGACCCTCTGAGCATCGAGGAGGCCAACCGGGCCGGGCTCGTCGGCATCCGCGGCAGCGCCACCCGCACCGCCGTCCTCCAGGAGGCCGGCATCACCCGCGCCCAGAGCGTGGTGGTGGCGCCCCGGGAGGACGACGCCGCCGTGCTCATAACCCTCACCGCGCGCGAGCTGAACCCCGATGCCACCATCGTCGTCGCTGTTCGTGAGGAGGAGAACGTCCACCTGCTGCACCAGAGCGGGGCCAACGCGGTAATCCGCTCGGCCCAGTCGCCCGGGCGCCTGCTCGGAATGGCCACCCGGAACCCCCTGGTGGTCCGGGTGCTCGAAGACCTGCTCAACGTCGGCGCCGGCCTCGACATCATCGAACGGCCCGCATCCCCCGAAGAGCACGGCGGCCCACCCCGGCCCGCAGAGGGTGAGCTGGTCGTCGCCGTCGTCAGGGGCGACGCGTCCCTGCGTTTCGACGACCCGCGCCTGCGCCGGCTCGAGCCCGGGGACCGGATCGTCGCGCTGTGCGCTCAGGACCGAACGTGAGACTGCCGACTGCTCGAGCGCCTGATGAGCCAGTATCGCCCCCCACGGCCCCACGCCTACGCTCTCGCCCGTGGCTGAGGACCGCCTGACTGGCCGGCGTGCAGGGCCCGGGCCGATCCTCGAAGTAGCCGACCTGCGGGTGACCTACGACGCCGCCGGTGCAAGTCCCGTCCATGCCCTCCGCGGCGTGACGCTGACAGTCGACGCAGGCGACGCCGTCGGGGTCGTAGGGGAATCGGGCAGCGGGAAAACGACCCTCGCGCTCTCGACGCTCCATCTGTTGCCCAGTGAGGCCCGAATCGAAGGGAGCGTGCGGCTGGGCGGCCAGGAGCTCGTAGGTGCGCCGATCGACACCGTCCGGCGCCATCGGGGAAGGACGGCTGCATACGTCATCCAGGCACCGGGCCGTGGCTTCAACCCGGTGCGGACGATCGGGTCCCAGATTGCCGAGCCGATGCGCCTCCTCCTGGGGATGAGCAAGTCGGACGCGCGGGACAAGACCACCCGGCTCGCACGCTTGGTCGAGCTCGAGCCTGAGCTGCTCGAGCGGTACGCCCACGAGCTCTCAGGCGGGGAGCGCCAGCGAGCCATGCTGGCGATGGCCCTCGCCTGCGATCCGCCTCTGCTGGTGCTCGACGAGCCCACGTCGGGTCTCGACAGCACGACGAAGGCGGCCATCTCGGACACGCTCGGTCGATTGCGGCGGGAGCAGGGCCTCGCGCTCCTGGTCATCTCGCACGACTTCAGCCTCATGGCCGACCTGACTGTGGACCTCGCCGTCCTCTACGGCGGCATCGTGGTCGAGCACGGGCCCACCCGGACCGTCCTCGCCGATCCTCGCCAGCCTTACAGCCGTGACCTGCTGGGGGCTTACCCGTCGATGACCACCCAAAAGGACCTGCGCGGCATTCGTGGATCAGCCCCCGATCCCGCCGACCCGCCGCCCGGCTGCCCGTACCACCCGAGATGCACCCAGGCGATCGACGAATGTGCCACCTGGACGCCCGAGCTGTCCTCTGTCGCCGGCCGCCGGATCGTCTGCCTGCGCGGCGGCGTCCTCACCCGCCTCGCAGCGGGGAACCTCACCAAGTCCTACCGCACCGGCTACCGGCGGACTGTCGACGCGCTGAAGGCGGTAAGCCTGGAGGTCCGGGAGGGCGAGGTCGTGGGCATCGTCGGCGAGACCGGTTCGGGCAAGTCCACCCTCGTACGCCTCCTGGTCGGCGTCGAGGAGCCGGATGAGGGGACCGTCGAGTGGGAAGGCCGTCCGCTGGCCCGGTTCGACAAGCATGACTGGGCGGAGTTCAGGCGCCGGGTCGCCGTCGTCTTCCAGGACCCGTTCGAGGCGGTCAGCCCTCTGCTTTCGGTTGCCGAGGTCGTGAGAGAGCCGCTCGACGTCCAGCGCCTCGGCAGCAGCGCCGAGCGGGCGGAACGGGCTATGACCGCCCTGGCCGGGGTCGGGCTGCCGCACACCGAGGCCTTCCTGAACCGCCGGGCTCATGACCTGTCCGGGGGTCAGCTGCAACGAGTGGCCATTGCCCGGGCGCTGGTACTCCGTCCTCGCCTCCTGCTCGCCGACGAGCCGACGTCGATGCTCGACGCGTCCGAGCAGGCGAAGTTGATGGTCATGCTCAAGGATCAGCAACTGGAGCGGGGCATGGCCATGATCGTGGTCTCCCACGACCTCGCCCTGGTCCGGAAGGTCGCCGACCGGCTGGTCGTCCTCCACGCGGGGGAGGTCGTCGAGATCGGTCCGGGTGCCGGCGTCATAGCGGCACCCCAGCATCCGGTCACCAGAGCCCTGGTTCAGGCCGCAGCAACCCTCGGAACGCGCTAGATATGTTCCTGCACATCGCCGGCGAACGGCGACGGCAGGGGGGTTGACAATGAGACGGAAGCTGATCGCACTCTTCATGGGTCTGGGCCTTGTCGCCGCCGCATGCGCGTCCGACGACAAGCCCATCGAGCAGCCAGCTCCGGGCGTCACCACCACCATCCCCCAGGTCGCCACACTGCGGTTCGCCAACACCACGGGGGAAAAGAACATCACCCCTTGGACCCAGGGCTCCGGGTACCCCGGCTATTACATGATGACCCTGGTCTACGACACGCTGGCCTGGCTCGACCCCGACGGCAAGCCGCAGCCCTGGTTGGCCCGGGAATACAGCGCCGACCCGGCCGGCCTGCGCTGGACTGTCCGGCTCCACGAGGGCGTCGCCTTCCACGACGGCCGTCCCCTCACGTCGGCCGATGTCAAGTTCACGGTCGAGTACCTCCAGAAGAACGCCCGGCCCCGGTGGGTCCTGACCAACGTGGACCGGGTGGAGACGCCCGACCCGCTCACCGCGATCTTCGTCCTCAAGCAGCCCCAGGCCTCGTTCGTGCTGAACCCGCTCGCCGACCTGCCGATCATCCCCCAGCACGTCTGGTCGTCGATCGAGAGGCCCCTCGAACAGACGACCCAGCTCCCGATAGGCAGCGGGCCCTACAGGCTGGTGGAGTACGCCGAGAACCAGGTCCACCGCTTCCAGGCCAACGAGAGCTACATCAAAGGGCGGCCGATCGTCAACGAGATCGTGATGCCGTACATCGCCACGACACAAGCCGCGTTCACCGCGGTCCAGAGCGGCCAGGCCGACGCCGTCTCCGCCTCGCTCACCCCGGAGCTGAAGCCGCAGTTCAACCAGGGCGGGCTCAAGACCGCCGGCGGCGCCGGTTACCGCGGGTGGTACCTCTACATGAACACCGGACGGCCCCCGTTCGACAAGCCGGAGTTCCGCCAGGCGATGGCCGCGGCGACGAACTCCGCCGACATCGTCGCCACCGCGCTGCTCGGGGCGGGCGCCACCGGCAGCCCCGGCTTCGTCCATCGCGCCGCGCCATGGTCGAACCCGGCGACACGGGACAGTCGCTTCGACCTCAACCGAGCACGGTCGCTGCTCGACGGGCTCGGCTACCGCGACACCAACAACGACGGCGTGCGGGAGATGGACAGCAACAGGCTGGAATTCGACCTCCTGGTGCGCAACAACGACGCGGTGGCGGTCCGAGCCGCAGAGCTGATCAGCCAGTCTGTCGGCCAAGCCGGCGTCAAGCTCAACGTCACCGCCCTCGACCAGACGACGGCCGGCGCCCGCACCTGGCCCGACTACGCCATCGGGGCGACGCCCAGGGGCGACTACACGATCGCCATGTTCTCGTGGGCAGCGGCGGTCCAGCAGGATCCCGACTTCCTGCGGTCCATGTTCCACTCCAGCACCACGCTGGGGACCCTCAACCGCGCCGGGTACAAGAACACCCAATACGACGAGCTCAGCGACCAGCAGAGCAAGGCCGTCGACGAGGCGAGCCGCAACCGCATCCTCGCCCAGATGCAGGAGATCCTGGCGAGGGACATGCCCGCCTACCCCGTCTTCTACCCGGAGGACATCTTCCCCTACAGGGTGTCGGCCTTCGACCGGTGGGTGTACTACCAGGGGGTCGGCATCCTGAACAAGGCGACTCTGCTCGCACCCAGGTAGCCGGGCGCCGGCCGTGGCCGATGTGCCTGCTGGCCGGCGCCGGCACAGGGTCCTGCGCCGGCTCGCCGTCCGGGTTCCGCAGTACGTCCTCATCGTGCTGGTGGCGGCCTCCGCCAACTTCGCGCTCCCCCGGCTCATGCCCGGCGAGCCTGTCGAGTTGTTGCTCGGCGAGATGGCGAACCGGTTACCGGCCGAGACGGTGGCGCAGGAATTGGCCGACGTCGGGCTCGATCAGCCCCTTCTCGTCCAGTACGGCCGCTACATGGCTGGGCTCGCCCGAGGCGACCTCGGCTATTCGTTCCGCCACCGGCGGCCGGTCTCGACGCTCGTGGCCGAGCGCCTGCCGTGGACGATCCTGCTCGTCGGCACCGCTCTTCTGATCAGCACGATCCTCGGCGTGGCGCTGGCGGCCTTCGCGGTGTGGCGAAGGGGGCGCCGCCGTGACACGGCGTCGATCGCCCTGTTCACCTTCCTCGAGTCGACGCCCCCGTTCTGGATCGGCCTGCTCCTGCTGATCTGGTTCGCCGCCAACCTCAAGGTCTTGCCACTGTATGGAACCGTGTCGGTCGACGCCACGACCGGTCTGGCACGCGTGGGGGACATCCTCCTCCATCTCGTCCTTCCTGCGGCGACGCTGGTACTCACGAGCGTCGGCGCCGTCTTCCTGCTCGCCCGGGCCTCGTTGCTGGGTGTCGTCCGGGAGGACTACGTGCTGGTGGCCCGGGCCAAGGGGCTTCGCGAACGCTCGGTGGCCTTCCGCCATGCCCTGCCCGCCGCATCCTTGCCCATCGCCACGAGCGTGCTCCTCCGGGTCGGCGCCCTGGCCGGGGGCGCGGTCATCGTGGAACGGGTGTTCTCCTATCGCGGTATCGGCACGCTGATGCTGGAGGCGTCGTTCGGTCGCGACTTCCCGCTCCTGCAGGGCGGCGTGTTCGTGCTCACCCTCGTCGTGGTCGGCGTGAATCTCGTCGGCGACCTCCTGTATCCGCGACTCGACCCGCGGGTACGGCGATGAGCAAGGCGGGTAGCGGGCGCCGGACCAATCGGACCCTCGCGATCGTGGGCGCGGTGATGCTCACGCTCTTCGGACTGCTGGCCGTCTTCGGCTCGGCCATCGCCCCGTACGACGCGGGCGAGCGGGCGGGAAGGCCCTTCCTCGAGCCGAGCCGGGACCACCTGCTGGGCACCGACGACGTGGGCCACGACATCCTGAGCGAGCTGATCGGGGGCGCACGCGTGTCCCTCCTCATCGGCGTGACCGCGGCAGCGATTTCCGTCGTCGTCGGGGGTCTGGTCGGTGTCTCTTCGGGCTACCGGCGAGGGGCGGTCGACGCCGTCCTCATGCGAGCGGTCGACTTCGCCCTGGTGGTGCCGACCATCCCGCTTCTCATCGTGGTGGCGACCTATCTGGAACGAGGCATGCGGAGCCAGATCCTGGTGGTCGCCGTCGTGCTGTGGGCCCAGCCGGCAAGAATCGTCCGCAGCCAGGTTTTGTCACTACGGGAGCGAACGCACGTCCTCGCGGCTCGCACCTACGGTGCTCGCGGGCCGTACCTCGTCCGTCGCCATGTGGTGCCGGCGGTCACCCCACTCCTCATCGCCGAGTTCGTGCGGGTCGTGAGCATCGCCATCCTGTTCGAGGTGGCCCTCAGCTTCATCGGGCTCGGCGACCCCGTGCGCCGGAGCTGGGGAAGCATGATCCAGTTCGCGACGGACAGGGGCGCCTTTCTCACCGGCGCCTGGAAGTGGTGGATCCTCCCGCCCGGCCTCTGCATCGCCGTCGTGGTCTGCAGCTTCGCCTTCGTCGGCCTCGGCCTCGAGGAACGGGTGGATCGGCGCCTGGGCCGAAGCGCGACGACGTAGAGGCCGAGCGTTCCCCTCACCGATGGCCGGAGGTTGGCCAATCACAACCACAAGGCCGCTCAGGCGGCCGAACGAGCGCTACGTCGACGACGGCGACATCGTCACCGCCGCCGGCATCTCGGCGGGGCTCGACATGGCGTTGCATCTGGTGGCCCGACTGGCTGGGGACGACCGGGCACGCCAGGTCCGGCGGTTTCTCCAGTACGACCCTGCACCCCCGGTGTAAGGGCTCGAGGACCTGCGCGTTGCGGGAGGCGACTCTTGCGGTGTCAACGGCATGGGTGCCATGGTCTTCCACGTGCTTCACAGGAACCTTCAGAAGCGGCGGTTTGGATGCAGCGTGGTGTTGGCCCTGTGCTCGGTGGTACTCGCCGGATGCGGTTCCGACTCGGACTCCTCCGCTCCAGCCGCACCGACGGCTTCCACGGGGTCGGCGGCCTCAGTCGCCCCCTCGGCAACGCCCACGACAGCAAGTGGCCTGAGTGCGCCGGGTTCCTGTCCGATCTCCGCCGAAGCGCTCTCGGCGGCCACGTCGTTGCGCTGGGACCTTCGGGAGCGGGTGGAGAACCGGGCGTTAGAGACCCTGCCCACGATCAGAGCCACCGTCTGCGTGTTCACCGCCGGAGCCGCTTTGCAGGCCGGTGGTGACCCACTGGTGTTCCGTACCGACGTCGTCACAGGGCGGGATAGCGCGACGGTGCGTCAGGATTTCACCGATACCTGTCGTTCGGTCGGTGGAACGACGCGGGCGTCCGGCGGCGGTTCGGTGTGCGATCAAGGGGGAGTGGTCGTGGAGGGGTCGAAGGGCGAAGGCGACCGGATCGTCCTCGCCGCGATCGTCAACGCCGATATCTCCACGGCGACAACTCTGACCCCCGCCTTCACGAGGATCATGGACTCGCTGCGCTGAGCGAGGTGGGGGCCCGGACGAGAAGGTGTTGACGGAGGACGCCACCCGTCGACTTATCGAAGCTCTCGCGAGCTGGACCCGGTAAGCGGCCGTGAGGGGCGCCATCGAGTACGAACTCTCATGAGCAAAGCCGCCAATCAGGCTGCGTGTTCATAAGTCCCCTGATCGTTCAGCAGACCCGCGTGTCCAAGGACTGGGGTCTGCCCGCGCATGAGTTCGAAGTCGAAGGACTTGGTGAGGCGGGTGAATACGGAGCCGGAAGGTGGACGCGATGGTGATGATCGTGATCAGGAGTGTGACGGTGCCGGCGCCATGGCCGAGTCCGTCGAGCAAGTGGCTTGAATCAGCCGACCAAATCGCCCACTCAGCGACTCCGCGCACCGACCACAGCGGCAGGCAATGCGCCAGTAGCCGTTCGGGGTTCGTCATGAACTGCGTCGCCAAGACGATGAGGAGTGCCAGCGCCCCCTCAAGTTCACTGCGCAGCAGTAGCCCAATCGCCACCCCCAGGGGCGCTCCTACCAGCACGGCGCACAGCATCATGAGAGCTACACCTCCGGGCCGGGCGACATCTTGGTCGAGGATGGCGAGGCCCAGATATGCACACGAAAGCACGACACCGAAGAGCAGGACGGCAAAAACACGTCCAAACAGGATCGCTCGGGTAGTGAATCCCGCGACGCGGAGACGGCCGTCGAACTCGATCGCGTTGACGGTGCTGAAGAGAGCGAGTGTGGACACCGCCCAACCGACACCGAGCGCGAGCACGACGATCGCCGAGGACGGGATGTCGCGCCGTGCGAGGTAGAAGGCCAGCGGCAGAGCCACAAGCATGATCACCGCGTTGCGACGCCGCAGCAGTTCTTGGATCGTGGCGCGGGCGATGGCGAAGGCTTGCATCACCGGTCCTTCGGCGCATCGAGCTCGATGATCCGATCAACCCGGTCCAGCTCGCCCAGCATGTGCGTGACGATCAGGACGGCACTGCCGGTGTCACGCCAGCGATCTATCTGAGTCCAAAGATCTACGTAGGCCCCGTGGTCGAATCCTTGATAGGGCTCGTCGAGCAACAGCAGCTCGGGCCGGGTCAGTCCTCCGAGCACAACGTTCAACTTCTGGCGCGTGCCTCCGCTGAGTTGACCTGCCGGTTGCCCAGACTGCGGTCGCCAACCCAGTGAAACCGCGAGTCGAGCCCCGGCCGCCGCGCCACGACCGCGAGAGTCGGCTCGGGCGGCGGCAAAGAGCTCAAAGTGCTCCGCGGGAGTCAGGAACTCTGCGGTACCACCCGTCTGGGGCACGTAACCCACGTGCGCGACGCGCTCGACGGTCCCCCCGTCCGGCTTGATCGTTCCGGCGCATATCTGCAGCAAAGTGGACTTCCCGCACCCATTGGCTCCCACGACCGCGACAGATTCTCCCTCGCCGACCTCCAAGGACACGTCGCGTAGCACGTGTTTGCGTCCGTACCGCTTGAAGACGTTGCTGAGACGCAGGGCGGCGCGAGGCGTGTCAGATACCGGGAGCGGAGCGACCGCTGGAACGCGGAGAGCTCTGGCCACCTGGTCTGCATATGCGGTCGCCGGACCAAACACCTGTCCGGGGTCGAGGCCGTGGTCTGCGGCCTGCTCTAGGGCCTCCTCTTTCAGTTGGTCAATGCGCGCCGGATCGACGCCCCGTTCGCTGAGTGCATGGCGAAAGTTGACGGACCAGTCACTCATGTCAGCGTCCTGTCACCGAGCACGACGTTGATGGACTGGCTGAAGTCGCGCCATTCGCCCCGGAGGTCATCGAGAGCGCGAAGCCCCTCCGTGGTCAGCTCGAAGTACTTTCGAGGCGGCCCGCTTGTGGACGGCTCGCGCTTCGTGCGCACGAGGCCGGTCGTCTCGAGACGGAGCAATGCTGGGTAGAGCGTGCCGCCAGGAACGCTTCCGAGCCCGGCCTCGGCCAGGCGGCCGGTGAGGCTCAGTCCGTAGTCGCGCTGCTCGGCGAGCAGCCCAAGAAGGCAAAGCTCAAGTAAGCCGTGTAGCCACGGACGGGTTGCATCTCCACTCACAGTAGCCAGTCTATCTGGTTACCAGATGACCTTACAACTGCCCACTGACCGTTTCGCGACCTTGCTAGATCGTCCGTTACTTACAGCCGCCGCGCTCCACGATCTGCCGAGCTGCCGGGTCCTTGGCCAGGTGGTCATCAGGTCGCGGCCGGCATAGACCGAAGTACCTATAGTCCGGACGACCTCTGGTGCATGCTGCCCGCCATCGCGCTTCATGGTATCTCACACGGCCAGCCGATGTACCGAGAGATGTAATTCGGATGTAACGATCGGTTCGGGAAACAGAAGAGGACCTCCGGAGAGGGCCTCGACCTGCACTTTGGGAGCGGACGACGGGATTCGAACCCGCGACCCCAACCTTGGCAAAGCCATCAAGACCCCCGCTGGGGTCGGCTAGGACCGGATAAGTCCAGGTCACAGCGTTTTGGCGTTCGGCTGAGTCCGCCCGAATCGTTACATCCCGGCCCAGTGGATGTAACGCTGGATGTAACGGCGACCATACCTGGGAGGGGTTCGAGCGACGTTCCGGCCGCTCTGCAGGGCGTGAGTTCCTCCTCTCCGACGGAGGGATGACTGACCTCTGGAGCACCCGCCGTCGAACTTTGACATCGCGAACGCAGCCGAGGCTGCGATCATCCAACCATGACATAGAAGGGAAAACATCCCGGCGTACTAGTCCGATCGCGCTGGCCCGCCGGTGATGTCGAGCTGGGCATCCCCAAGCTGCGGGAGGGCTCGTTCTTCCCCAGCCTGCTGGAGCGGCGGCGGCGCATCGACCGGGCTCTACGCCGTGGTCATGGAGGCGTGGGTGCACGGGGGTGTCGACCCGCAAGGTCGACGACCTGGTCAAGGCCCTGGGTGTGGCCAGTGGCATCTCCAAGAGCGAGGTCAGCCGCATCTGCGCCGAGCTGGACCGGGACCTGGAGGCCTTCCGTAACCGGCCCCTCGACCATGTCGCCTTCCCCTACGTCTTCGCCGATGCCACCTACGTCAAGGGACGTGTCCGGGACGCCAGCGCTCGCCTGCGTTGGCTACGTCGACTGTCGACGCACCCACCCGCTGACGACTACACGGCAAGACCGCACGGCGCCGGTCACTGGTGCGGTCTACGGGTCCCCTTAACGGGCTGCGGGCAGGTCGGCGCAAGTCCAGGCGCCAGAGTGGTCGAAGTGCGGCTCACATTCTCTTGGCTCTACGCGTTGAAGCGTGGGGCTCTTGGCTCGCAAAGCCACGACTTCGGTAAAGTCAAGGGACACTACGGAAGCCCAGTACGTCAACACCATGAAACTCCGGCATAGGTTGCGTATGACGACTTGAACGCCATGCAATGACGTGGTTGACCCTGCGTATCTCGGTGACGGTGTCGGCCAGCTCGACCAGCTCGTCGGGAGCCTCGCTCCCGGCAAACAACACCATGCAATGCAACGCTTTGGCCTATAAGGCGAAAGCCCATCCCCAGCACACCTTGGAACCTCAGGACAGTGGAACACCGACATGGATCACGCGCCGTTCATCGGCGTGTATACATGCTGGAAACCTGTGGGCTTGAGTCGGCAAGTCGGCAGCTATGTTACTAAAGGCCGTGTTGTAGAAGCTCCTAAGAACGAATAGCATAAAGAGATATGGAGTTGGAGCTGAAGTAGCGGGAATCCGACAGCCGCTGTACTGACCCAGGGTTAGATGCGCCACAGGATGGCTTACTGGCACCGGAATATTCGGCCGATCATCGAAGTCGAATCGAAATGGTACCGTAACGACTCGCTGGTCGATTACGTCGGCATAAAGGAGCTCATCCTCGTACAGGTCCGGATTATCCTGAAAATGTAGCAGGTCTGGAGCCGGCAAGAAGGCGAGACGGGACCTTACGAGAGAGTCTGTATTATTGTCGAACTCGTATAGCATTTGAATCAACGCGCCATCGAGCATACGAATGTTGAAGGCCCGGGCCTCCAGTTGAGAGAGGTAAACATTCCGGTACGGCTCCTCCTTAAGAAAGGAGGAGAATTCCAATTGGCTCGGGAACCGGATCAATGTCGTACCCGAACCCTCATTGGCGAAGGGATAGTTCTGGTCGTCCGCGAAACCCTCAATCACCAGATAGTTCGTTACAGCATTGATCTCTTTTAGCATCAGACTTGCCGTCGGCGGAATCACTACTAGCTGTCGGGACGGAGCAGCGCCTTCAACCGCTCTAGTAGCTCATCGTCCAAGTCTTCTGGATAGATGTTTCCCGCCTCCAGTTCCGAGACCAGTTCCGACAGAGATTCCTTTTGCCCCTGCAAGCGCTTTAGAGCGCTGGCTGACATATCGCGGTGGACGATCTGTATCTGCTTCAGTTCTGCCGCCGTAGGATACCGGAACCGCAACTCAAAGTCTGCCGCCCTGAGAGCATTGTATTCCTCCTGCAGTGCACTCATCGGATCGCCAACACCGACCACGCGCACCCAAGCTTTGCTTCTCGTAATGGCGGTGAACAGCCGGTTGCGGACGGTCGCGAGGTTCGCGTAACTAGAATGACATTCTTGCGCGTTAACTATGTACACCATGCCTGCCTCGTTACCTTTTGCTCGGTAAACGCCGGTGCACGTGATTGAGTTCTGGCCTGCGCGGAAAAAGACATCGGCCGCTGTGTCGACTCCAGCGAGATGAGTCATGATTCCGAGGTCGTGAAGCGCCTGGCGAACGGGACCTAGCTTCTTTCGAGTCGTAACGGGGTTCGTATTGATTACAATGATGTCCTCATACGACAGCTCATCGGTCTCGAGGTTCTCCTTGATCTGATCTGCGATCCACAGAGCCTGGTCAGTGTCTTCGTCGAATACCTCGAACTGAACAAGATCATCGACAGGCGAGTGAGTCTCAAGGAACTCCGGACTGGTCTCAGCGGACCGAGTGAGAGTAACGCGCGAGCCCGGCGTCAGGCTTCCCGACTTTACCTCGTAGCCAATATCGGTCCAGAGTTGCGGCTGATCGAACATCTGGACTATGCCCGGCTTGTCCGGCGAAGGCCTATCACGATATACGCCAAATCCAAGGCTATGCGCCGTTACGAGAACGGGGCGAGAGTTGCGGTAGCATTTTTCCAGGATGATATCTCGTCGCGCGCCAACGGTCGTTGCGGTGGAATCATCGAACGTTACACGGGGTCTCCCACTGGAGTCACGACCGAATATGTCATCCGCTGGAGCCACACCAGTGCCAGAAAGGTTCTGAAGCTCGTCGTATGCATAGACCAGACGCCTAGGCTCGTCGAGACTCTCGTAACAGAGACGGAGGAACTGGGCCGGAAGGTCTTGCGCTTCATCGACCAGTACTGCGTCGTATATTGGGCGTGGATTTGACGTACTCCCAAGCGCCGCACTGCAGGCTTCGGCGAACGCCTCATCACGACCGTACCGATCACTTGCGCGCCTGAAGTCGAGATACTCAACACTGTTCGCCAAGCAAAAGTCATAGTAGAGCCCGCCGCGATCTGGTCCCCCAGGGGCGCCCCATGCGCTCAGCACGCGCAACAACTCCCAGTCGGGCTCCTCACCCGTCTGTTCCACAGAGAAGTTGTTTATGAGCCGTGTAAAATGGGCCTTGAGCGAACGAGTGTTGAAGGTTACGGCAATGCGCCAATCGGGATGCTGTGCGTGCAGGTAAGCGGCTTTGAGGGCCAAGACGATTGTCTTACCCGATCCCGCTAGGCCTCTTATTCGCTGGACACCGTCGATCGTCTCGATGACGGCTTTACTTTGTAGATTGTCTAAGGTCGCTATCGAGTCCTCGAGACGCTTCAACTTCGATCCGCGAGAATCTGCGCGAGCAGCCGATCTAGTGCTGCGCGATCGCCGAATTGTAGAAATGCTCTGGATCGCCGAAAGTGCGCGGTGATAGATAGCGTCGTCATATGCCCAGCTGAACTGCGCTAGTTCCCTGCGAATGGTGTTAGCGTTGGCAATCGGGTAATCATTCCCGTTAGACACGACGCGGTCAGCTGCGCCAGGGACATACGATAATGACTGTACCGGTATGCGAAGAGTTCTTCGCTGAACCAGTTCCCGATGCGTCAGTAACTTTGAGACGAGCTTGGTAGCAGCGTCGTCCTGACGGTCCTGATAACCATCTAGCCGAGCGGGAGACTCGACTAAATCGAACACCACAATTCCCATTTGAGGCGACACAAGCACGGCGTCAATCGGATACCGGCCTTCGGCCGATCCAATGATTGGATACCCAACAAACAACTGACCGTCCAGGCTGCTGTCGGACGCAAACACTTCGACGAGTGACTCGCTAGCTGCCGGTTTGGTATTGGTGCCACGAACGACTGTTGCCGTCATGTAACCATGACCACTATCTGGAAGGCCTCATAGTGATCGACACACTGCAGTACTGCTCTTTCCCAGCAGCCATGCGCGTAGACTAGAGCCATCAGAGGCATCCTGCCCCCGGCCGTTCCTGCTCGTCTGCTCAGATGACGCGGGCGTGCCGCGGGCCGACGCTGAGTAGCCAGCGGACAGCGGGAGACTGGCGGCCTGATCGGCGAGGACTCCGCCGATGTCGCACTGTTCAAGGGCACCAGGGAATGATCCCTCATCGCACGACGATCGAGCTGCGACTCGGCCGAGCTTACGACAGGAGCCGGCTGGGGAGGGGCGTTGACGGGTCCGGTTTTGGGCTCAAGGCAGCACGTAACCCACAATCGAGGCCCATGACTGGCGATCCCATCCGACGTTTCGGTCGTGGATCCGCTCACCCTGGTCATGTACCCCTCCTACTTGCGTGGTTCGGCAGGTTTCGCGTGGGACCGTCGTCTCAACGGTGAGGCGGCCTTCGCTGATTCCAACTAGTCCCTGGGCTTGGCGCCGACGGGTAGGAGCCGAGTTGGAAGGCTATTACGATACAACCTATAGTACTCTAAGGTCTCTGACAACATCCGGATCGTCCCCGAGCAGAACCTGCCGCCAGGTCCGAGTAGCGTTCTCGCGTTCTCCAGGCGCACTGGTGATATGAGTGCGCACAGGAACGCCAGGCGCATGGTGACGACGGACCTGAACTCTGTCTCACCCCAAACGTATGTTCGGTATGGTGATGCGACGGTGGGTCTACCAAGCTTCGACGGGCGTGGCGTGCTCCCGCCCACGGCTGACGGCAGCCCCTACCGTTCTGAGCAAGCAGAGATGCGAACCCGCTTCGTCGACGATCTCGGTTCGCCCCCGTGGCGGGAACGCCTGATGGACGGATGGGCCAATCTGGCGAATGTCGTTTGGGACGCATGCCCGAGCAGCTACTGGTGGATCTGGGGACCTTTCGTCAGTGCGACGCAGTTACCGCGCTTCGGTGATCAGGAGACCTTGACGGCACTCGTATTCCTGCCAGTGTCCGAACTCATCAGCCTTCCTGAGCACCGCCACGGACTCCTGATGCACGCTCTCCAGGCGGCCATCCCGCTTTATTCCGTGGATGCCGGCTGGGTATACGTATTCTCGTTAGACGACCCTGAATCAGCCGAAACCGCTACAGTCGTCGAATCGAAGTGGCGGCCCCGCGCTACATATTCGCCACTCGATGACGACCCGGTGCCGGTTGGCTACATCGAGGTGCGGCGATGAGGCCCATCAGGCCAATCAGTGACATAAGGCATGAGCTGGACACAGCGCGAGCGTACCGATCTACCTACGTCGACCGGAGGAGCGATGACCGTTGGGTGCGGTTGATGCACGCAGAGAACGAACGAGAAATAGTCGCTCTTGAGCGGGAACTCAATCTCGCACGCTCCTCGCAGCTTGAGCTGTCGCTGGAAGGGGCTCCGGTGCAGGACCACACAGTGACCGTTCCCTTCTTCCAGCGAGTGCTTGAGCAGCTGCAGGCAGTGTTTCGTTCGACTCGCCGATCACTGCTGGCTCCGGGAGCGGCGCTCTCGCATAAAGACTCAGCTCTGCTTCTTGGCGCCACTGCACCGGGATCCTTCCGAGCGTACTTCAACGTGCCACCCACGCAGCTTGAGCTTGCAGACATACCCGCAGCGGATGCTGCCCTGGTCTCGATCGTCGACTTGTTTGCGGCGGCACAGGATCACCGTGTTGTCGACGTGATTCGAACGTGGACCAGCAGTGCCGATGAGCCAACCGTGCGGGGAATGATCAAGCTCGCCTCAACCCTGGCCAGTGCGCGAGGTCGGACCGACATACGTCTGCGTACCGCCGACGGCGCGGAGCGGCTCGTTCGCCTCAGCGCTGAGCAAGCTCGCCAACTAGCTGTCGCATTGGCAGGAGAAACCGGTCGGGAGGTTGTCTCAATCGTGGGACATCTTCAGATGGCTCAAGACGATCCTCCCCGCGTTCGGGTCACAACCCCGGAAGACGAGTATCTGGCGGCCGTTCTGAACGACGAGATGCTCGACCGGGTGAAGCAGCTACTCTTTCTTCAAGTGTCAGCGACACTCGTGATCGACATGCGGACCAGCCCCACGACCGGGGCCCCCATGACACGAATAGAGCTCCTCGACTTGGAGCAAGCACCGGACCCCGGCTGAGGTAGCTGCGGTTACGGAACCTATCGAGGGATTTGAGACGACTCGTCAGCCGTTCTTCTGTGCGTCACTCTCCATCGTCGGCTTGTTTGATCCACGCCGCTGTCGGCAGCTTCGGCGGTGATGGGCGGCGGTGGCGGAACCGGCACTGGCGGCGTGGGCGACGTTGAGGGTCACGACGCGCTGGGCTCGGATCTCGATTGCCGTGCCGCGGTCAACCGATACGGGCGTGTGAAGGCCGATGCCGGAGTTGCGGTGCTCGCGGTTGTAGTCGCTGAAGAACTGCTCGCAGAAGACCCGGGCACCGGCGACGGACCGACCGCTCGGGGCAGGGCTGGGCACCAATTCAAGGCGTAGAACGCAAATTCGTTGAAGGGGTCGTTGCTAGCGTGGTGCCGGAATTGGTGCGGCTGATGCGAAGGTCGGCCGGCAGCTCGGCACGCCATTGGAGGATCGTCGTGCCCCGATTGGCGTGGATGTTGAGCGTGCCGGCTTGAGGTTGTGACTGGCGGTGGTCCGGGCGAGAAAAGGCTTCGGCCAGCTCGGCGCTCCCGCCGGCGCCACCATCCAGTCCACGAAGCAGCGGGAAAGCGGGCCGGCGCTTGGCGGGACGGTTGCGCAAGCGGCACTAGAGCGTTACGGCGATGACCCGGCTGTGCCCTCCGAGGATCTGGCCGCCAACGTGGCCTCCGAGGCCCGCCTGATCCGAGCGGTGCTGGCCGAGCGGGCGGTGCATGCCCGCCGGCACAAGGACGCCTACCTCGCGGCGATCAAGGAGCTCAGGGCTACAAGTCTTGACGGAGCAAGCCTCCATAGGGTTACACAATCAGGGACGCGCGCTTATCCGGGACGCGGTCCTGGAAGGCCTGTGGCCGAGGGCTGATCGTGCCGGCGGCCCCGGATAATCACAGCGACTCCGGGAAGGCGATGAGGGGGTCCGGGGCTCGGTAGCGCCCGGGCGGCGTGCCCGGCGGAGCGGTCCGATCGAGAGCCCGCTGCTTCGGTCAGGTCTCCGTGGAGGTTAATCTGCGTCGTCCGAATGTGCTCGTGGCCGAGCCAGAGGGCGATGACCGACGTCTCGACGCCGGCGGCCAGCAGCGTCATCGCCGTCGTGTGCCGCAGCGTGCGGGGCGTGACGCGCTTGGCCGTCCAGCCGGGATGCTGCGATGCGACGGCGACGTGGCGGTCGACCAGATCGCCGACAGAGTCGGGGCTGAGGGCATTGCCCCGTCGGGTGGGGAACACGGCGTCGTCGTCACCGCCACCTCGTTCGGCCAGCCACGCCGCCAGCACCTCGACGGTGTGGCGGGTCAGCGGCGTGCAGCGCTCCTTGCGGCCCTTGCCGTGGCAGCGGACGTGGGCGCCGGTTCCGAGCACGACGTCGCGCCGGCGCAGCGCCGTCACCTCCGACACCCGCATCCCCGTCTGCAGCACCGTGGCCAGCAGGGCGTGGTCGCGCCGGCCGATCCAGGTGGCGCGATCGGGCGCCGCCAGGAGGGCGCCGACCTCTGCGGTGCTCAGGTAGGAGACCACCCCCTTCCGGGCCCGCTTGTCGGGGATGGCCAGCACCCGCTGGATCACGGCGGCGTCGGCCGGCTCCCGGTAGGACGCGTAACCGAAGAACGAACGGATGGCGGCCATGCGGGTGTTGCGGGTCCGGGCGCTGTTGTGGCGCTCGTGTTCGAGGTGGTCGAGGAAGGCGGAGATGAGTGCGGCGTCGAGGTCGGCCAGGTCGAGGCGGCTCGGGGCCTTCCCGGTGCGCCCCTCGGCGAAGCGCAACAGCAGCCGGAAGCTGTCGCAGTAGCCGCGCACGGTGTGGGGACTGGCGTGGAGCTGGCGCAGCAGGCGCTCGGTGAAGAACGCCTGCAGGACAGGGGCGAGCAGGGTCACCGGCCACCGCCGTTCGTCGGCTCCAGCCGCTCGGCGACGATGGCCATCAGCTCGGGGGCGGCGCTGAGATACCAGTAGGTGGACGCCGGACCGGTGTGGCCGAGGTAGGCCGACAACCGGGGCAGCAGGGCGTGGACGTCGGCCCCGGCGCGATACCAGCCCAACACCGTCGCCACCGCGAAGCTGTGTCGGAGGTCGTGGACGCGGGGACGTGAAGGGCCCGACGCGAGCGCGCAGGAGTCGAGCACGCCGGCGAAGGCAAGGGCGAAGCTCGAGTAACCGAGCCGTCCGCCCCGGGTGTGGACGAACAGCGGCGCACCCAAGACCGGACGTGGCCGGGCGTGGCGGTAGTCCTCCAACGCGACCAGCGTCGAGGGAGCCACCGGGACGTGGCGGCCCCGGGAGAGCTTCGAGGCGCCGACCGTGATCACCCCGGTGGCCCAGTCCACGTCGGCCTCGTCGAGGGCGAGGGCCTCGCCGATGCGCATGCCGGTCACCGCCAGCAGGCCGACCACAGCCTCGGTCGTCAGCGCCCGCACCGGCGGGGTCAGCGCCCGGGCCGCCGCCATCAGAGAAGCCACATCGGCGGCGGAGTAGAGGTGGGGGACGGCCCGGTGCTTGGCGATGGGGACGAGGCCCGGCGGCGGCACCTCATGGGCCGGGTCCAGGGCCTGGAGGTAGCGGGCGAAGCAGCGGACGGCCTGCAGGCGCCGGCCGACGCCGGCGGTGCTGACCAAACCCGCCCACGCCAGTGCGTCGGCGATCGTCACCGTCTCGGTGCCGGCGGCGTCGAGGTGAGCCACGAAGCGGGGCAAGACGCGCGCTGCCTCCTCAAGCTTGTAGCCCAGTGCACGGCGCAGGGCCAGGTAGTCGGCCAGGGCCGAGCCCAGGGCGCTCACCGCCCGCTCCCGGGCCAGGGGCGGGCCAGCGTCGCCAGCGTGGCGAAGTCGACCTTGGCGTAGTGGGCGGTGGTGGCGAGGTCGTGGTGGCGCAGGACCTGGCCGATCTCGGCCAGTGGCGCTCCGTGGCGCAGCAGGTCGGCCGCCGCTCCATGGCGCAGACGGTGGGTGCCGGTGTCGGCGATTCCGGCCCGCTCGCATGCCTGGCGCATCACGGCCCGGACGCTGCTCATGGTCATGGGGCCGTGCGGCGCCCGACCCTGGAGGAACAGGTTGCGCTGATGCTCCCGACGACCCCGCCGGCGCAGGTAGGCGACGAGGGCGTCACCGACGTCGACGGGCAGGGGCAGCGGGTCGCGCCAGCCGCCCTTGCCAGACACGTCGATCTCGCCCTTGCGCCAGTCGATGTCGTCGAGGGCGAGCCCGGCCACCTCGCCGGCCCGCAGCCCAAGGCGCACGAGCACGCTGAGCACGGGCAGGTTGCGGGCGCCGCCCAGGGTCTCGCCGTCGCAGGTCGCCAGCAGGACGGCGGCCTGGCCTTGGGCGAGGGTGCGGGGCAGGGTGGCCTTGGCGCCGCCGGCCAGCCAGGGCGTGGCCTGGCCCAGCGGGGTGTCGATCAGACCGATGGCGTACAGCCATCGCAGCAGCGACCGCACGCCGACGACGACCGTGTTCACCGACGAGGGGCTGCGCGTCGCGGCCACTCCCAGCACGAAGGCCCCGACGTCCGCTGCCGACAACGCCCGGACGCGATTGGGCTCGGCGCCGCAGCGCTCGGTCAGGAACCAAGCCGCCGATCCCAGATAGCCGGGCAACGACAACGGAGCCAAGGAACGCTCGACCTCAAGGTAACGCCGGTAGTCGTCCAGCAACTCGTCGAAGGGGGCCGGCTCGGCGGCCGCCGCGGCCGGCGCGACTCCGCGCTGACGGAGAAACCGCAACAGCAATCGGAACGATGCCGGCCTGGCCTGGGGCCAGCGGCCCTGCCGCTGGACTTCGTCGAGGATCGTGACGACGAGGGCCTCGTCGAGCGCTGATACGTCGAGGCCCTTCCTCTCCAACCACTCGCTCACCGCGGCCAGGCGGCGCACATGTCGCGCCGCCGACGTGTCCGCATAGCCCAACGCGATCAGGTGACCGGCGAACTCCCGCGCGGACCCTGCCAGCGGTCCGTGGACGCGGACGTGCAACGCCTCTTCCATCGCCTGCTCCCTCCCGAGGGGTCCATCCCCTCGGAAGAAGCCTCCGGCGCTGCGTGATTATCCGGGACGGACAGCGTCCGTCAGACCACGACGAGGCTGCCCAGTGACAGTGGCGGCGCCGTCGTCCCGGATAAGCGCGCGTCCCTGATTGTGTAACTAATCCGGGATCCCGGATTATCCACAGGCGTAATGGAACGGTCGGCTCCAGGCTCGCCCGTACGTGGGTCAGCCACGATGGGCCGGAGCCACACGACGAGAGGAGCCGACCGTGCCCACCAGTTTCTCCCAATCCGCCTATCCGTTCACCCACATCGGCATGGACGTGCACCGGGACTCGATCTCCGTCGGCGTGCTGCCACCGGACCTGGAGGTCCCCGAGCTCGACCGCATCTTCCATGACGAGGAGTCGGTCCGCCGGCTGTTCAAGCGCCTGGGCGACCCTCGCCGGCTGAAGGCCTGCTACGAGGCCGGACCGACCGGCTATGGGCTGCACCGGCTCCTGTCGTCGATGGGCGTGCGCTGTGACGTGGTGGCGCCGTCGCTCATCCCCAAGGCCGCCGGCGACCGGGTGAAGACCGACAAGCGCGACGCCCGCCGCCTGGCCCGTCTGCACCGCATGGGTGAGCTGACGCCCATCCGAGTCCCGAGCGTGGCCGAGGAGGGGGTCCGTGACCTGTGCCGGGCCCGCGACGACGCCATCGAGGACCGGCGCCGGGCCCGCCAGCGCCTGGGCGGCATGCTGCTGCGCCACGGCCGGGTGTGGCGCAACGGCTCGGCGTGGACGATCCGCCACGGCATCTGGCTGCGCGCCCAGCGCTTCGACGACCCGGCCGCCGATGCCACCTTCCGCCGTTACCTGGCCACCGTCGAGGTACGCGACGCCGATGTCGAGGCCATCGAGGCCGAGCTGCGGGGCTGGTTCGACCACAGCCTGTTCCACGACCGGGCCCGTCGTCTCGCCGCCTATCGGGGCATCGACCGCATCGGCGCCCTGGTTCTCGTCGCCGAGGTGTGCGACTGGCGGCGATTCGAGTCGGCCCACCGGCACATGGCGTTCTGCGGGCTGGTGCCGAGTGAGTACTCCTCGGGCAACCGGACACTACGCGGCCACCTGACCAAGTCCGGCAATGTCCAGGTCCGCCGCCAGCTGATCGAGTCGGCCTGGGCCTACCAGCACGCCCCCAAGGTCACCGCCCACATCGCCAAGCGCCACGAGGGCCTCGACCCCGAGACCGTGGCGCGGGCCTGGAAGGCCCAGCAGCGCCTCAGTCGCCGGTTCCGCCAGCTGGCCGTGCGCAAAGAATCCCGCAACGTCGTCGTGGCCGCCGTCGCCCGAGAGCTGTCCGGGTTCGTGTGGGCGGAGATGACGTCCTGAGCGACATGGTGCTCTTCCCTGGTCGCCCGTCGACGGTGACGACGCGGTGACCGAGGCCTCCCTGACGCGTCGGCGCACCGCCGCAGCAGGACCGATCCCCGGCAAGTCTTTGCGCTCCCATGTGAAGGGACGCGATCACAGTGAGGGGCAACAGCCTGCGCATGCACGACCTGCGGTTCCGACCCGCGAAGCACAGAGTGGCGGCTCGCCGATCCACCTCTCCGCGCCGACGCGTCAGGAAGACCCCGGTACACGCGCACCGCCGGCGAGCACGAGGAACGCGTAGCAGCCGCTCCGTCGCCGACGGCCTCACGCCTGCCAGTCAAACCCATGCGCCGAGCCTTCGGCTCGCCGCGCCTTCATGTCGGTGGAGAAGCGAGTCGGTTGCCACTTGACAAGAAGTTCCAGTACAGACTTGCAGGTAGCTACGCCACCTGCGCTGGAACCGCCACTTTCGTCGCGTCCGACTATTCTGCAACACGTGTCTGAGCAGGTCAAACAGGTCGGGCGGCCGCGACAATGGGCGAGCGAGGCGGACCGGAAGCGGGCGTACCGCGCCCGAAAGGCGGCCGAGCTGGCTGAGCCGCTCGTGCAGCGCCGGGCCGCTCAGGATGCCCGCCGGCAGCTGGTCGCCCAGCGGGCGGTGGCCGACGCAGCACTTCAGGAAGCCGAGCGATGGCGGCGGAAGGCGGCAGCTGCAGAGAAGCGCGCTGAGACGGCTGAGCGGCGGGCAGTCCGAGAGAGTGCAGCAGCACAGCGGTTCGTTGCGGAGCGGGATGAGGCTCGTCGCCTCCTCCGCCGGAAGCTGCAGTGGGCGAGTCATGCGCGGGACGCCCAGCTCGATGCGCCGGAGCTTCTGGCTCTGGTGGCGGAGCTCTACGCCGAGCTGTCCAAGCTCCGCAAGGAGCTCTCAGCCTTGCGGGCGAAAACGAAAGCGTACGACCGGCTGGCTGCCGTACAATTGCCGTACAAGTAAGGAGGAGCGCCATGGCACGGACGGCGAGGATCGAACTAAGAGCGGAGCCCGAGCGCGAAGAGAGGATTCGGGAGGCGGCTCGGCTCGCCAATCAGTCGGTGAGCTCGTTCGTGCTCGATGCGGCCTCCGAGCGGGCCGAGGAGGTGCTTCGGGCCGCGACGAGCACCACCGTGCCGGCCGACTACTTCGACGAGCTCCACCGGGCGCTCGATGAGTCGCCGGCGCCGAATCCGGCGGTTCAGCGGGCGGCTCGGCAGGCGCGCCGGGTCGTTCAAGCCTAATCCCACTTGGCGTTCACCTCCGAGGTGCTTCGGGAGCACCACGACAGAACAGTCTTCAACTCCGGCAACGTCGACCTCGATAGCTGGCTGCGTGATCACTCGCTCCACGCGAGCGCGATGAACACCGGACGCACCTTCGTCTGGCACTCAGGCGACGACGTCGTCGTGGCCTACTTCACCGTTGCCGCCCACTTGGTGACGAGGGAGTCGCTCACCAAGCGCACCGCTCGCGGCAGCCCGAACGTCATCCCGTCGATCCTCTTGGCCCGTCTCGCCCTCGACGTCTCGCTACAGGGGCAGGGACTTGGAGCGGAGTTGCTCTGGGACGCCCTGAGTCGAGCGGTGGCCGCAAATCGGCAGGCGGCGGCGCGGCTTGTCGTGGTGGATGCGGTCGACGAGCGTGCTGCGTCGTTCTACGAACACTTCGGGTTTGAACCGATCCCCGGCAACCCCACCAGGCTGGTCCAGAAGGTCAGCAGCATCGAGGCGGCGCTGAAAACCTGAGCTGCAGGCATGCTGCACGCGTTTTTGGCAACACCTGTGGCAACGTGCCGCGCTCAGAGTCCGCGACATGATGCCGACCAAGCTTGTCCTTTCGATCGCCGAGGCCGCCGAGGTACTGGGCGTGTCGGACGACCTCATCTACGAACTGACGGCGCGCGGCGAACTGCCGTGCCTCCGGCTCGGGCGACGGAAGGTGATCCCCACCGTTGCCATCCAGGCAGTCATTGACGGGACCTTGGAGGGCTTCTCCATCAGTCCTCGGCCGTAGGTGGTGGCGCCGGCGGGCGGACGAGGCTGGCGAGGAGATCGGCGGCGGCGCGGTCCGGTGCGGCGCCGCGGACGAAGTGGCCGTAGATGGCCAGCGTGGTCTTGCCGCCGCTGCCGTGGCCGAGGCGGCCGGCGACGGTGGCCAGGTCGGTGCCGGAAGCCAGCAGGGTCGTGGCGACGAAGTGCCGAAGGTCATGGAGGCGCACAGTGTCCAGACCGACTTCCGCTCGCAGCTTCGTGAAGCGGCGGGTCCACGTCTCGGGGCGGATCGGACGGGAGCCGTCGACCTCGGCGGCGAACACGAAGCTGTCCAACGGGAGCGAGATGCCGCATGCCTCAGCGCGCTCTACATGCTGCGCCCGCAGCTCGGCGACGAGCAGCGCCGCCGGCGCCGACAGCGCGATCGTCCGAATCGACCGGCGGTTCTTCGGCTTGGGCTTCTCGATGATCGCCGTGGCCCTCCGGCCTCGGCTGACGCTGGACACCCAGTAGTGGCCGGCGTAGCGGCGCTGGTTCTCCTCGTTGTCGATGCCAATCACGAGAGACCGCGTGATCGAGACGTAGCCGTCGCTGAAGTCGCTGAAGCGGAGCGCGGCCAGCTCGCTGCGCCGGGCGCCGGTCTCGGCCTCCAGGGCGACGAAGGTCAGTAACTCGTGATCCTTCCGGAACGCAGCATCGAAGAGCCGGCGGACGTCCTCGGCCGACGGAGGACGTATCTCCGCGACGTCGTACCGGCCGGGGCGAGCTCGCTCTGCCGGGTTGTCCGGCCGCCAGCCCCAGACCACGGCCTGGCCCAGGGCGAGCCGGACGATGCCGTGGACGCGCGCCACCGTCGAGCCGGCCAGGGGGCGGCCGCCCCGGCCGCCTCGCTTACGGAGGGCGGCGTAGAACCGGTCGAGGTCCTCCACGCTCAGCGTGCTCACCTTGCGGTCGGCCAGGCCCTTCAACGAACCGTCGATGGTCCACCGGGTCTGCTGGACGGTCGACGGCGACCAGTCCCCCGACCGCGCCTCGAACCACCGCTCCAGGAGCTCGCCGAACGTCTTGGGACCGGCAACCGGTTTCGGCGACGGCCGCTCGGCGACGAATGCCGCCAGCGCCTTCTCGGCCTCCCGCTTCGTCCCGTGGAACGTCCGGGACCTCGAAAGCTTCTTGCCGGTCAGCTCGTCGCGGCCGGCGTAGACCCGGAGCACCCACGCACCGCTCGGCCGCTTGTACATGCTGCCCGCCACTACTTCATGGTATCCCACACGGGCCAAAGGATGTAACGCGGGATGTAACGCGGACCTGGAAAAGAGAAGAGGCCCTCCGGAGAGGGCCTCTGACCTGCACTTTTGTGGAGCGGACGACGGGATTCGAACCCGCGACCCCAACCTTGGCAAGGTTGTGCTCTACCACTGAGCCACGTCCGCAGCAGCCCCTAGGTTAGCAAGCCGCCTCGCCGGTCACCACCGTTGCCCGCCGGCGCCGGCAGGGCTAGCCTCGCCCTTGGAGTGGCGTCGTGGATGTCGCGTCTCGTATGAACGCGCGAAAGAACAAACCAAGGCATCGTCTTGTGAATGTTCGCTGGTGCACCAGCTATCAACGGCGCCTCTCCTCTCTCGCTTAGGAGGAACGGTGCCCTTCGCAGGAGCGATCACGGTCAGGGCGCACGTCCTCCGAACGGCGCTGCAGTCGGCCTACGCCAACGGATCCGACAGCAGCAAGCGGTTTACCCAGAACCTGTCGGGCGACGGATTGGGCGTCCAATCCGACCTCTTCCTCGGTCGCCCCGACATCGACTGCGAGGGGTCCACCAACCTCCTGGTCGCCACCATGCCGATGTGGGGCCAGGTCACGGTGACGAAAGACCAGGTCACCCACGTCGTGAGTGTCACCGGCGAGATGGAGCTGACACTCACGCCGCAGTTCAGAACTGGTCCCGCAGGGACCGACAAGGCGTCGTCGCTGGTGCTGGACCAGATCAGCACCGTCATCAACGCTCGCCGGTGGACGGCAAGGGTCACGTCTGCCGGGACGCCGGCCGACATCGCCGCCCTGGTCGCCGGCGAGGAGTTCCGCCACCGATTCGAGGCCACGTTCCGCCAAGGCGTGGTCTTCGGTCAGATCACCCTGCCGTCCATCGACGCCAGCTTCCTCGGTCCGGTCGCCCGCAAGGCGACCTCCGTGCTGGCCCGAGTCCGCAACGGCGCCCTACTGCTCGGCCTCAACTACACCGACGCGACGCACTCGTTGACCGGCGATCCCGAGACGCTGCAGGACTTTGCCGGCAGCAATGACGTGGCCGGCCGGGTACACGCCGATGCGGTCGACGTGATGCTCGATGAGCTGCACACACGGCTCGTCGAGGGTGTCGAGGACGAGGGGGCGACGCTCGACAGCTTCTCGGTCAAGGCCCGGAACGGGTTCTTCCACGTCAGCGGCGCGGTCAGCAAGTCCAGCGGCACGGTGAAGTTCTCGTTCCGTGTCGTGCCGAGCATGTTCCACACTCGGCCGGGGGCCCACTTCCAGTGGGTCCACAAGCCGCGGCGAGTGCACAGCCGCACGTGGCCGGCGCTGGGCTTCCGCATCGAGGGTGTGGAGACCAACGTCGACCGGGCGTGGTGGGTGATCCTGTTCGGCGAGGTGATCGGCGGCATCCTGACCGGTGGGCTGTCGATCCTCTACGTGGAGGGGATGGTCAGCGCGGCGGCCAGCAGCTTCGGTGGACGGATCAAATCGGCCAAGACCGGGGCGCCGGCGGCCCGCGTCCGTCGAACCATCCCGCCGCCTGGCGGCGTCGCCGTCCGGGTCGGCCTCGACCAGTTCGACGTCACGCAAACCGGCGTGTTCGTCGGCGTCTCGGTGCGGGGCAAGCCCTCGCCGGCCGTGCTGTTCGGGCCCACCACCGTCCCGGCCACCTATAGCGGCGACCCCCTGCGCTACATCCTGCGGCCGCCGTCGGGCGTGGCGGAGAACGATCCAGCGCTCCGGATCCGGTGGACCCTGGAGGACCGGACGAACAACGTCGTCCTCCGGGACTCCGATGGTCCCGCCGCCGGCCGCCTGCGCTTCGAGTTCACACCAGGCTCGTTCACGACCACCGACTTCGGCGTGGTGGCCCGGCTGTACCGGCAACTGGGCGTGGAGGTGTCCGACCTCGCCACCCGATCCGTGAATGTGCGCATGCGCGCGGCGCTGCCGCCGCAGGCGTACGTGCGCTGGCGCTGGCAGGGCTCGAACCCGCAGATCACCGTCGACGAAGCGACGGACACCTGGAGCTACAACGGCGACGTGCGGGTGAACCGGTACTCGGAATGGCACCGGACCGATGCGCCTTGCCGTGCCGTCAACGCTCCAGCCCGCTACCGGTACGAGGTCGAGAAAGCCGACCGGTTGCCGTTCACCCTCAGGCTGCTGGAGAACCACCGCAAGGGGCTTTGCCCGTACTGCTTCTACGGCGGGCCGGCGGGGATCAACGCCAACCTCTGAGCGCGGATCAGCGTCCCGAGTGACCGAAGCCGCCGGCCCCCCGCTCGGACGCCGGCAGCTCGTCGACGACCACAAACGCCATCTGCTCCACTGCCACGATGACCAGTTGGGCGATGCGGTCGCCCCGGTGGACCTCGTAGTCGCTCTCGGGGTCGGTGTTCACGAGCAACACGTTGAGCTCGCCCCGGTAGCCGGCGTCGACGAGTCCCGGCGAGTTGACCACGGTCACGCCGTGGCGCGCCGCCAGCCCGCTCCGGGGCAGCACCAGGCCGGCGTAGCCGTCGGGGATGGCGACCGCCACGCCCGTGGGCACCATCGCCCGGCCGCCCCGAGCGGCCAGCACCACGCCCTCCCGGGCCACGAGATCGGCGCCGGCGTCGCCGGCGCGTGCGTACGCCGGCAACGGCAGGTCGTGGTCGAGGCGGAGGACGGGTAGCTCGGGCATCCGCGGGTCAGCCTACGATCGGCTCATGCTGGGGTGGATCGACCTGGAGATGACCGGCCTCGACGCCGAGCGGGACGTGATCATCGAGATCGCCGTCCTGGTCACCGACGACGACCTGACCATCGTCGCTGAGGGGCCGGACCTCGTTGTCCACGCCTCCGCCGAGGTGCTCGACGCCATGGACCCGGTCGTGGTCAAGATGCACGGCGAAAGCGGGCTCAGCAAGGCGGTCGAGGCGTCGACGGCGTCGATCGAGGAGGCCGGCGCCACGGTGATGGAGTTCCTCCGCCAGCACCTGCCCGCCCCCCGCACCGTCCCGTTGTGCGGCAACTCCATCGCCACCGACCGCCGTTTCCTGGCCCGGTACCTGCCCGAGGTCGACAACTGGTTCCACTACCGGTCGATCGACGTGTCGACCGTGAAGGAGCTGTGCCGGCGCTGGTACCCCGAGGCCTACAAGGCGGCGCCGGCCAAGGCCGGCGGCCACCGGGCCATGGACGACATCCGCGAGAGCGTGGCCGAACTGGCCTACTACCGGACCGCCATCTTCCAGCCGGCCCAGCCGGCCCCCGCCCCGGCGCCGGCCCCCACGGCGCCAGCCGAGTGACGGCCTGGGCCTACCTGGACCATCCCGGGCCCATCCCCTTCGCCCACCGGGGCGGCGCCTCCGAGCACCCGGAGAACACCATGCCGGCGTTCGAGCACGCGGTGAACCTTGGCTACCGGTACCTGGAGACCGACGCCCACACCACCGGCGACGGGGTGCTGGTCGCCTTCCACGATCCCATCCTCGACCGGGTGACCGACCGCCACGGGATCATCGCCCAGCTCCCCTGGGAGACCGTCAGCAAGGCCCGCCTGGGCCACGCCGGCATCCCCCTCATGGAGGACCTGCTGACCGCCTGGGACGACATCCGGGTCAACATCGACCTCAAGCACGACGCGTGTGTCGCCCCTCTCGTCGAGGTGATCGAGCGCACGAAGACCCACGACCGCGTGTGCGCGGCCTCGTTCTCCGGCAAGCGGCTGGCCCGCTTCCGCGCCCTGACCGGCAACCGGGTGTGCACCGCCATCGGTCCCATGGACATCGCCCGCCTGCGCCGCGCCGGCTACCGCACCCGGCCCTGCGATCTCCCCGGCGCCTGCGCCCAGGTGCCCGTGCGCCAGGGCCGCATCCTGATCGTCGACCGCCGGTTCGTCGACGGCGCCCACCGCAGCGGGCTTCCGGTCCACGTGTGGACCATCAACGACGAGGCCGAGATGGACCGCCTTCTCGACCTCGGCGTCGACGGGCTCATGACCGACCGGCCGACCCTGCTGAAGGAGGTGCTGGTCCGGCGGGGCCAGTGGGTCTGATACGAGCTACTGCATGGCCAGCATGGCCGCCAGCATGTGGCCGAACTGCTCGTGGTCCGGAGCCAGCGCCGGCTCGGCGTCGGGCACCGACTCCAGCACCTGGAGGAACCGCTCGACCGACGTCCCGCTCGCCGCCGGCAGGTGCGAGGAGAAGATCTGGGTGGGCTGCAGCCGGCGCACGCCCTCCAGCACCTGCCCGAACTTCTCCCGATCGACCAGGTGGGCCCACGGCGAGTCGGCCATCGCCCACGCCATCATGCCGCCGGCCAGGGCCTCGTGCGGGACTTCGGCGGCGTCCTGGGTGGCCTCGGGCAGGAGGGCGCCGAAGGAGTCGACCGAGAAGAACGAGCCCGTCGCCTCGTCGAGCAGCCCGATCGACATGGGGTTGTCGAACAGCGGCGGGGCGACGGCCCGCAGGGTGCGGTCGCCCACCGGCACCCGGTCTCCGGGGCGGATGGCGTAGACCCGGTCGAACGGCACCGGCCACCACGTCGCCATCCGCAGGGCGTTGAAGGCGTGGGTCACCAGCCGGGCGTTGGGCGCAGCCTCGAGCACCCGCCGGATGCTGCCGGTGTGGTCGGCGTCGTCGTGGGTGAGCCACACCCAGCGGAGGGCGTCGAGGTCGACGATCGACGCCACCGCGTCGAGGAAGTCGTCGCTGTCCACGCCGATGCCGGTGTCGACGAGGACGGGCTCGTCGGCCCGCAGCACGTAGGCGTTGATCGGCAGGACCACGCCGGCGCCGGGAATGGGCAGGTTGGTCGGGAGGACGAAAACGTCGGGCGAAGCCTGGTAGGGAGCATCCATCGAGAGCACCTCCGAGTCGTGGTTTCACAAACCGGGGCGTTCAGTCGGTGGCGATGCCGTTCAGTCAGGTCTGAACGGCCCAGCGAACCGGGTCGCTCTCCTCTGGCTCGTAGGCGCAGTAGATGCCGGTGCGCAGGCGCTGGTCGAGGACGGCGCCGGCCTCGGGCACGATCTCGCTCAGCCGGGCGGTGGCGGCCCGCAGGGCCCGGGTGACGTTCAGGCGGGCGCGCTCGGTGGCCGACGACGCTCGCCGGCTCCTCCCGCCCAGCCCGAACGCCTGCGCCAGCTGGCCGACCAGCTGGTCGAGCTCGGCCTGCAGGGCCTCGGCCCGGTCCTCGGCGCCCATCTCCAGGGCGTCGTCGACCTCGGCCCGCAGGGCCTCGATGCGGTGGCGGTAGGCGGTGCGAGCCTGGGCGTCGAGCAGCTCGCCGGCGTCGCCCAGCCGGCGCCGGTCCACGCCGGCGGCCACGCCCTCCACCCGGTCGACGAGGTCGAGGGCGTGGCGCTCGACGCCCGGGCTGCGGACCAGCTCGGCGATGTAGCGGAGGCCCTTGGTGTCGGGCAGGGGGCAGCGGATGTCGCCGCAGGCGACCACCCACCCCCGTTCGTCGCGGCTGAGCGTGGCCGCGGGCCGGCTGTCGCCCTTGGCCGCGGCCAGGCGCTGGAGCAGGGCCACATCGTCGGGGCCGACGACGACGTCGAGGCCGGCGAGCGCGGCGGACGCCCGGGTCGCTTCCACCCGGGCCGCGGCCCGGTTGCCGGCCCGGTCGTGGAGCCGGGCCAGGTCGAGGAGCAGGGTGGCCCGGAGCAACGGCACGCCGGCCGCCGGCAGGCGGTCGAGCGCACTCTCCACCGTTCCGATGGCGCCGGCGAGGTCGCCGCCGGCGGCCAGGACCCGAGCCCGAACGGCGGCGATCCTGGCCTGGAGGCCGGCGACGTCGAGCCCCTCGGCTCGGGCCACGAGCTGCTCGCTCACCGCAGTGGCCGCGGCCAGGTCGCCGGTGGCCAGTTCGGTGTCGACCAGGACGGCGAGGAGGTCGGCGGCGCGCAGGCGGTCCTCGCCGACGGCGCGCAGGCCCCGGGAGGCGGTGGCCCTGGCCAGGTCGTGATCGCCGCGCGCCAAGTGGAGGTGGGCGGCCGGGAGGAGGGCCTGCAGGTGCCCGTCCTTGCCCAGCAGCAGCATCTCGGCCTCGGCCAGGCGCCCCTGGCGGATGCGCAGCTCGGCCAGGGCGATGGCCGGGTGCCAGCTCGGTATGTGCATGCCGGACTCGAAGTCCTCGATGGCGCGGGTCAGCATGGCCTCGGCCTCGCCCCACCGCCCCAGCTCGCACAGCGCGATGGCCTGGACGCTGTCGCAGTGGCTGCTCATGAACAGCGCCGGCATGGAAGACCCGCCCATCAGGCCGTGGCGACGGAGGGCGTCCGCCCAGGTGCCCGCCCGGTCGAAGTCAGCGGCGAAATAGCAGGCGGTCAAGAACGAGCACACCGACTTGCCGGCGGTGTACGCGTCGTCCGCCGGCCCGCAGGCCAGGGCCATGGCCTCGTCGAGCATGGCCATCCCCTCGGCCATGCGGCCGGACTGGACGAGGGCCAGGCCGGCGTCGGCCAGCGCCTTGGTCTCCAGGTTGACGTCGCCGAAGCGGCGGGCCCGGTCCAGGGCCAGCTCGGCGCGGGCCAGGAGCACGGCGGGGTCGTCGACGTCGCACCCCATCGCCGCCACGGCCACCCAGCCCTGCTCGATGCACGGCGGCTCGTCCTCGATCATCCGGGTGGCCCGCACGAACCAGGCCCGGGCCGCGGTCAGGTTGCCCATGGCGTTGGCGTACAGGTCGCCGAGGCGGGCGCAGACCAGCGCCGCCTGCCGGCGGTCGCCGGCGGCGGTGAAGGCCCGGATGGCGGCCGACAGGTGGCCGGCGGCGGCGGCGGCGTCGAAGGCCTGGACCGCCTCGTCTGCGAGCTGCAGCTGGCGAGCGGGATCGGCGTCGACCATCGCCACGGATCCATGGTGGCACGCGCCTGCGTGTCGCACCCCCTCGTTACGCTCGTTCTTGTGGAACTGACGGCGGCCCAGCGCCGGATCGTGGAGCATGGCCGAGGCCCGCTGCGGGTCGGCGGCGGGCCGGGCTGTGGCAAGACCACCGCCCTGGTCGCCCGCTACCTGCGACTGATCGACGGCGGGCAGCCGGCGTCGTCGGTGCTGGTGGTGGGCCACGACCGGGCGGCGGCGGCCCGCTTCCGGCACACCGTTCTCCCCCGGCTGTCCGGCGGGTTCGACGCCCTGCCCATCACCACCTGGTTCGGGGTCGCCTTCGACCTGGTGACCCGGGCTCGGGGGCCGGTCCGGCTGCTCACCACCTCCGAGCAGCGGGCCCTCGTCCGCCGGCTGCTGGCCACGGAGTCTCCCTCGGACTGGCCGGACTACGGGCACTACCTCGGCCGGCCCGCCTTCGCCGACGAGGTGGCCGGCGCCCTGCTGGCCGGGGTCCCCGGCTGCCCGGAGCTGGACCGCTTCGCCCGGCGGTACGAATCGGCGCTGGCCGAGCGCGGCGAGGTCGACCGCGCCCGGCTGCTGGCGGCGGCCACCGCCCTGGCCGAGCCGGGGCGGCACGCCCAGGTGCTGGTCGACGACCACGACGCCGAGATGGACGGTTTGCTCGGCGCGGTTGCCGGCGACGGCGCCGTGGTGGTGTCGGACCAGCCTGGAGCCGACGTGACGCTCGACGAGCCGTTCCGCCACCCGGCCGCCGGCGTGCTGATCACCTGCCGGCACCCCTCGACCGAGGCCGAGGCGGTGGCCGGCGAGCTCCTGGCCGCCCGGGCCGAGGGCGTGGCGTGGTCGGGCATGGCCGTGCTGGTCGGCAACGCCTCCCGCCACGGCCGGTCGGTGGCCCGTGCCCTCAGCCGCCACGGCATCCCGGTGGCGCCCGGGCCGGGCGTGGGGGCCGGCGCCAACGACCCGGCGGTGGCGGCGATCGTCGACCTGCTGCGGTGGGCCGCCGGCGACGAAGGGGCGGTCGGGCGGCTGCTCGTCTCCCCCCTGTCCGTGCTCGGCGACGACGGCCTGGCCGGGCTGCGGGACGACATCCAGGCCCTGGCGCCCACGGCCACGCCGGCGGCGCTCGCCTTCACCGTGTGGGAACGGGGCCTCGGGCACCTGGTGGCCAGCGACGACGCCTCACTCGACGCCGTCGTCGCCTTCCTCGACCGGTTGGAGCGCCGGGCCGACCACGATCCGTCGGAGCGCCTCGCCGGCCTGCTCGCCGGCCTCGACGACGGCGACGTCACCCCTGACCCGTGGCGCACGCCGGCCGGCGCCGGCGGCGAGGCGGTCACCGTCACCTCCATCGCCGGCGCCGGCGGCCGGGAGTGGCACACGGTGATCGTCGCCGGCTGCGTCGAGGGCGTGCTGCCCCAGTTGCGGGGACGGGCCCCGCTGTTCGACCCGGCGCCGGCGACGCCGGCCGAGGCCCGCCAGGCGTCGCTGGCCGCCGAGCGCCGGCGCTTCGCCACCGCCTGCTCCCGGGCCACGGCCCGTCTCATCGCCACCGCGGCCCCCGAGCCGGGCGTCCTGCTCAGCCGCTTCGTCGAGGACTGGACGCGCCAGGACGAGCGCCCGACGCCGTTCCGGGGGCCGGCGCCGGCCTCCCGCCCCGCCACCACCAACCCGGTCAACGTCTTCCCCGACGGTGCGCTGTGCCTCTCGGCCAGCCAGCTCAACACCTACGTCGACTGCCCGCTGCGCTATGCCTACCAGTACGGCCTGCGGGTCAAGGACGACGCCGGCCCGGCGATGATGCTCGGCACCATCGTGCACGAGGTGCTGGCCGAGTTCCTCCGGCCCGACCGCGAGCACGACCACAGCCGCGACGCCCTGCTCGCCATCGCCGTCGACCACTGGACCGACGACATCGCCCGCTACCGGCCCCAGATCGAGGAGTGCCGGCGGGACTACTACGCCATGCTCGACATGTGGTGGGAGGTCGAGGGCCAGAGCCTGGACCGCCGCCAGGTCCTCAAGGTGGAGCACGAGTTCGACATCGAGGTGGGCGACGTCCGCCTCGTCGGCGCCATCGACCGCATCGACCGCACGCCCCACGGCATCCGCATCATCGACTACAAGACGGGCCGTTCCGAGCCCCGGCCCGACTCCCTGCCCGACGACCTCCAGCTCGCCGTCTACCACCTGGCGGCCACGCTGGACCCTGAGCTGGCCGCGTTCGGCCCGCCCCGCCAGCTGCAGCTGCTCTACATCCGCACCATGCACGCCTTCGAGCAGCCCATCCTCGCCGGCCACGCCGAGACCACCGCGGCCCGGGTGCTGGCCGCGGCGGGCGACATCCGAGCCGAGCGGTTCGAGCCCTCGGTCGACGCCGGCTGCCGCAACTGCTCCTTCCACCGCCTGTGCCCGCTGCAGCGGGAAGGCCGCCAGGTGGGGGCCCGATGACCGGCTTCGAGCTCACCGCCGAGCAGGTCGAGGCCGTCGAGGCCGAGCCGTCGTCGCAGCTCCTCGTGGCCGGCGCCGGCACCGGCAAGACGACGGTCATGGCCCGGCGCATCCTCCACCTGGTGCAGTCCGGCCAGGCGCGGCCCGACCAGATCCTCGGGCTCACGTTCACCAACAAGGCCGCCGCCCACCTCAAGGCCAAGGTCCGCGACGAGCTCGGCGCCGACGCCGACGTCACCGTGGGCACGTACCACTCCTTCGGCGCATCGGTGGTGGCCGACCACGCCCTGGAGCTCGATCTCCACCCCGGCACCCGCATCCTCAACCGGGCCCAGGCCTGGCAACTCCTGTACGGGGTGTTCGACGAGTTCCGCTTCCAGCGCCGCAAGACCATGCAGCCCCAGGGCCTGCTCGACTACGCCCTGACCCTGGCCTCGCGCTGTGCCGACCACCTCGTGCCCATCGAGGTCGTGGCCGAGGACTGCGAGCGCATCATCGCCGGCGCCGGTGGCACGCAGAAGATCAAAGACACCGCCCTCATGCGCCTGGAGCTGTGCCAGGTGGTGGAGGCCTACGGCCGGCGCAAGCGCGAGCGCCACCTGCTCGACTTCGGCGACCAGATCGCCCTTGCCGTGCGGTTGCTCACCGACCGCCCGGACCTGGCCGCGGCACTGCACGACCAGCACCCCGTCGTCCTGCTCGACGAGTACCAGGACACCAACTTCGCCCAGCGCCGGCTGCTGCAGCTGATCTACCCGCCCGGCTCCCGGGTCACCGCGGTCGGCGACGACATGCAGTCGATCTACGGGTTCCGGGGAGCCCACCTGGCCAACATCCTCAACTTCGGCAGCCACTTTCCGCCCGTCACCACGCGCCCGCTGCAGACCACCTTCCGGTTCGGCCCCCGCCTGGTCACCCTGGCCAACCGCATCCAGGCCAAGGTCGGCGAGTCGCTGCCCAAGGAGCTCTCGGTGCCGGCGACGGCGCCCGACACCACCATCGACTGCTTCCTCGCCGCCGACGATGCCGAGGAAGCAGCCGCCATCGCCGGCGACATCGCCAAGCGGGTGGCCGACGGCGAGCCCTGCGGCGGCACCGCCGTCCTGTGCCGGAAGCGCCGGCTCATCCCGTCGATCGTCGCCGCCCTCGAGGAGCAGCACGTGCCGGTGGAGGTGATCGGCGCCAGCGGCCTCCTCGACCGGCCGGAGGTGGTCGACCTGGTGGCCTGGCTGCAGCTCCTGGCCGACGCCGGCGCCACCGTCGCCCTGCTCCGCATCCTCGAAGGCCCCCGGTACCGCATCAACCTGCGCGACCTGGCCGCCGTCTCCCGCCACGCCCGCGCCGGCGAGGTCGGGTGGCTGGCCTCCCTCGCCGATGTGGATGCCGTGCCCGACCTGTCCGAGGCGGCGAGGCGCCGGCTCCGGGGCTTCATGGCCGAGCGGGCCGCCCTGGCCGCGGCGGCCACCCGCATGCCCGTGCTGGAGCTGGCCGAGACCATCGTCGAGCGCACGGGGCTGTGGCGGGCCTCGGGTGACCTCGGCCGGGAGAACCTGCTGCGGTTCCTCGACCTGGCCGAGGGCTTCACGCCCGTCGAGGGGGACACCGGGCTGCGGGCGTTCGTGGAGTACCTGCAGCTGCTCGACGAGTCCGACGACGACCTGGCCGAAGCCCACCTCACCGACGCCGACGCGGTGAAGGTCATGACCATCCACCAGGCCAAGGGGCTGGAGTTCGACGCCGTGTACGTGCCGGGCCTGGCCGGCAAGGGCTCGTCGAAGTTCTTCCCCGACGGCCGAAGCGGCGAGAACGCCCTCACCAACGGCGCCGCCCTCCCTTGGTGGCTCCGGGAGGACGACGGCATCCCGCCGTGGCCCGAGACCAAGCAGAAGGAGATCGAGGACGTCATCAAGCGCCGGCGGCTCGACGAGGAGTGGCGGCTGCTCTACGTCGCCTGCACCCGGGCCAAGCGCCGGCTCGTCTGCTCGGCGGCCCACTGGTACCCGGGGCCGGCGGAGCCCCAGGGGCCGTCGGAGTTCTACGAGTTCATCGCCGGCCACGCCGACCTGGTGCACGAGCGGTTCCGCCACGAGCCGGCCGAGGTCAACCCCGACGTGGCGGCGAAGGAGCGCCAGCGGGCGGAGGCCCGTCGCTACGCTGACCAGGTGGCGCCCCGCCCCGCTGCCGCACCCACCCAGCTGCGCATGGACGCTCTGCTCGGCGACGCCGGCGTGCCCGCCGCCGCCCGGCTGGCGCCGCCGGCGCTGTCGGTCACCGGCCTCGTCACCTACGCCCGCTGCCCCAAGCAGTTCTACTGGACCGTCGTCCGCCCCCTCCCCCGCCGCTCCTCGGCCGCCGCCCGCCTGGGCACCGAGATCCACCGCTGGATCGAGCAGCGGGCCGGCCGCCAGCTCACCCTCATCGAGCCCGAGCCCGATGAGTGGGACCCCGACGAACTGCCGGCGGGTGCGAACGTCGTCGCCGGCCTGCGGGCGTCGTTCCTCGCCAGCCCGTGGGCCGACCTCGACCCCGTGCGGGTGGAGGCGCCGTTCGTGCTGGCCGTGGGCGGCCATCTGGTCAGAGGCCGCGTCGACGCCGCCTACCAGCGCGACGGCCGCATGGAACTCGTCGACTTCAAGACCGGGCGGCCCGCGGCCGAGGGAGACCGGGCCGCCGGCACCCAGCTCGACCTGTACGGCTTGGCCGCGATCGACGCCTGGGGCGCGGATCCCGCCGGCCTGCGCACGACGTACTGCTACCTGCGGTCCGACGGGCCGGCGGTGATCGTCTCCGCCGACTGGGACGCCGGCACCGTGGCCGGCGTCCGGTCCCGGCTCGCGTCCACCCTCGACGCCATGGCCGAGGCCCGCTTCGGGCCCACGCCGGGCCGGTGGTGCCGGGGCTGCGACTTCGTATCCTTCTGCCCCGCCGGCCAGGCAGAGGTCGACCCCCCTTCGAACCGGTGACATTCTCGGGGGTCCTGACCCCCGGGAACGTCACCAGTTCGGGGGGAGGGGCTCAGACGCCGGCGCCGGCCAGATCGTCGACCGGCTCCACCGCCGGCGCCAGGGGAAGGGACACGGTGACGGTGGTGCCCTTGCCGACGGCGGAGTCGATGTCGATGGTGCCGCCGTGGCCCTCGACGATGTGCTTGACGATGACCAGGCCCAGGCCGGTGCCGGGGATGGCGTTCTCGGTGGCGATCGAGGATCGGAAGAAGCGGGTGAAGAGGTGCTGCTGCTCGTGCTCGGGGATGCCGATCCCGGTGTCGGCGACCACGAACTGCATGCGGTCGCCGGTGCGCTCGGCCCGCACGGTGACGCTGCCCTCCGCCGGCGTGAACTTGATGGCGTTGGTGACCAGGTTGAGCAGGGCCCGCTCCACCTGGCGGCTGTCGACGACCACACTGCCCAGCTCGCCCGCCGCCTCGAACCGCAGGACGATCCGCTTGTTGGCGGCCAGGGACACCACCTGGCTCTGGACCCGCTCGAACAGGTCGCCGAGGTCGGTGGCGCGGCGCTGCAGGCCAAGGCCGCCGGACTCGATCTGGTTGAGGTCGAGGAGGTCGCGGACCAGGTCGAGGAGGCGATGGCTGTTGCGGTCGAGCACCTCGACGGTGCGCTGCTGCTGGGCGTTGAGCTCGCCGAAGTCGCCCTCGGCCAGCATCTCGGTGGTGCCGATGATGTTGGTCAGCGGCGTCCGGAGCTCGTGGGAGACGGTGGCCACGAAGTCGCTCTTGATGCGGTCGAGCTCGCGCAGGCTCTCGGTCAGCTCGCGCTCACGCTTGAGAGCCCCGAGCACGATGGCCTCGGCCCGCTTGCGCTCGGTGATGTCGCGGACGGCGGCCGAGACCAGCCTGCCCTCGTCGGTCTCCATGGGGCTCAGGCTGATCTCGACGGGGAACTCGGTGCCGTCGCGGCGGACCCCGAAGAGCTCGAGGCCGGCGCCCATAGGACGCACCTTCGGATCGTCGATGAAGCCCGTGCGGTGGGCGGCGTGGCGGGACCGGAACTGCTCGGGGATCAGGATCTCGACCGGCTGGCCCAGCAACTCGTCGCGGTCGTAGCCGAACAGCTGCTCGGTCTGGCGGTTGATCAGCACGATGCGGCCGTGGGCGCCGACGATCACCATGGCGTCCGGCGCCGACTCCATGAGGCCGCGGAACCGCTCCTCCGAGGACCGCACCTTCTCCTCCGTGGCCTTCCGCCCGGTGATGTCCTGGATCTGGGCGATGAAGTACAGGGGGAGGCCCCGGTCATCACGGGCCAGCGACACGTTGAGCTGGATCCACACCACGTGGCCGTCGGCGTGGACGTAGCGCTTCTCGACCTGGTTGGTCTCGAGCTCGCCCGACAACAGCCGGCGGATGGCCTCCATGTCGGCATCGACATCGTCGGGATGGGTGATGTCCTGGAACCCGATCCGGAGCATCTGCTCGGCCGAGTAGCCCACGATCTGGCACAGCGCCCGGTTGACCCGCAGCCACCGGCCGTCGAGCGCGACCAGGGCCACCCCGATCGGCGCTTCGTCGAAGGCCAGCCGGAAGCGCTCCTCGGCCTCGCGCAGCTGCGCCTCCCGCGAGCGCAGGGCGGTCACGTCCTGGCGGGTGCCCCGGATGCGCACCGGCTTGCCGGAGGCGTCGACGTCGACATGGGCCCGGCCGTGGAAGATGCGGACCTGGCCGTCGGGCATGGTCATGGTGATGTCGTTCTCCCACCCCTCGCCCGTCTCCTCGGCCCGGGCCACGTGCCGGCGCAGCTCCTCGGCTTCCTCGCGGCTCAGCAGCTGGCAAAAGCCCTCGAGGGTGGGCTGGAACTCCCCCTGCGAGACGCCGTAGAGCTCGTACAGCTCGTCGGACCACTCGGCCCGCTTGGTGGCCACGTCGACCTCCCAGTTGCCGATGCGAGCCAGGGCCCGGGCCTCGCCGAGCCGGCGCAGCGTGTCGGCCAGGGCATCCTCGCGGGCCCGGGTGGCGGTGACGTCCTGCACCGTGCCCGTCATCCGGACCATGCGCCCGCCGGCATCGAACTCCGGACCGCCCCGGGTGGCAAGGGCCCGGGCCGTGCCGTCGGGCCGGTGGATGCGGAACTCCAGGTCGAAGGGCCCGTGGCTGTGGAACGCGGACTGGAGCGAGGCGTGCACCCGGGCCCGGTCCTCCTCGACCACGCTGTCGACGAAGTTCACGTACGACGGGGTGAACGTGGCGGGGTCCCTGCCGTACATCTTGTAGAGCTCGTCGGACCAGACCACGGTGCCGGCGACGGCGTCCCACTCCCACGAGCCGACGTGGGCGACGTGCTGGGCCCGGGCCAGCCGCCGCTCGCTCTCCCGCATTGCCTCGACGGCCCGGGCCTCTTCCTCGGCCGCGGCACGGTGGCGCATGGCCTGGTCGACGGCCCCGGGAAGGCGCTCCAGGCGGTCCTTCACCACCCAGTCCGACACGCCACGCTTCATGTGATCGACGGCGACGTCCTCACCGACGGGCCGGCTCACGACGACGAAGGGGATGGCCGGCACCGCGGCGCGGGCCTCCTCGAGGGCGTGGACCACGTCCAGCCCGCGGGCATCGAAGTCGGCGACCACGACGTCGACCGACTCGTCGACGACGCTGGTGCGACCCACGTCGTAGCCGGCGCCGGCCAGGCGGTTCACCAATCGATCGGCTTCCTCCACCGAGTCGGTCAGCACCACGACCATCAGCGGTGAGGCCGCCACAGAGGGTGGTGGTTGCCGTTCTGGCTCCGCCGCTCCCCCTCCGGACAGCGTCATACCCATATGTGTCGGCGTCTCGGGATACTCCCTTGAGACCCCCCGGTAGAGTCGCGAGTCGTGACCATCATCGGCGCCGAGGCTCCCCGGGGCGACTTCATCCGCGACATCATCGAGCAAGACCTCCGTGCGGGCAAGCACGCCGGCCGCGTCCTCACCCGCTTCCCTCCGGAGCCCAACGGCTACCTCCACATCGGCCACGCCAAGTCGATCTGTCTCAACTTCGGCATCGCCCGGGACTACGCCACCCGGTGCAACCTGCGCTTCGACGACACCAACCCGGCCAAGGAGGACGTGGAGTACGTCGAGTCGATCCAGCGCGACGTGCGGTGGCTGGGCTTCGATTTCGGCGAGCGGGCGTTGTACGCGTCGGACTACTTCGCCGAGATGTACGAGCTGGCCGAGGACCTCGTCCGGGCCGGCAAGGCCTACGTCGACCACCTCGGTGAGGACGAGATCCGTGAGTACCGGGGCAGCCTGAGCGAGCCGGGACGGCCGTCGCCCTACCGCGACCGCTCGGCCGAGGAGAACCTGGACCTCCTGCGCCAGATGCGGGCCGGCGACCTGCCCGACGGCACGTGCGTGCTGCGGGCGCGGATCGACCTGGCGGCGTCGAACATGAAGATGCGCGACCCGCTGCTCTACCGGATCCGCCACGCCCACCACGACCGCACCGGCGACGCCTGGCCCATCTACCCCATGTACGACTACGCCCACCCGCTCTCCGACGCCATCGAGGGCATCACCCACTCGCTGTGCACCCTGGAGTTCGAGAACAACCGGCCCCTGTACGACTGGGTGATCGCCGAGACGGGCGTGTCGGAGCGTCACCGCTTCAGCCGGCCCCAGCAGATCGAGTTCGCCCGGCTGAAGCTGGGCTACACGGTGATGAGCAAGCGCAAGCTGCTCACCCTGGTCGAGGACGGCCACGTGTCCGGCTGGGACGACCCCCGCATGCCGACCATCGCCGGCATGCGCCGGCGGGGGTACCGCCCGGAGGCCATCCGGGCCTTCGCCGACCTGATCGGCGTGGCCAAGGTCAACTCGGTGGTCGACATCGGCAAGCTCGAGTTCTGCGTGCGCGACGACCTCAACTGGGTGGCACCCCGTGTTCTCGGGGTGCTGCGGCCGCTGCCGGTGACGATCACGTCGTGGCCGGCGGGCGCAGTCGAGGAGCTCGACGCGCCGTACTTCCCGGCCGACGTGGGCAAGCCCGGCTCGCGTGCGGTGACCTTCGCGGGCGAGATCGTGATCGACCGGGACGACTTTGCGCTCGACCCGCCGGCGGGCTGGCAGCGGCTGGCGCCGGGGCGGACGGTCCGGCTGCGCCACGGGTACTGCATCACCTGCGACGAGGTGGTCACCGGGGCCGGCGGCGAGGTCGTCGGCCTGCGGGCGACTCATGTGCCGGACTCCGTGGGCAAGAAGCCGGCCGGCGTGGACGTGTCGGGCGTCATCCACTGGGTGTCGACCGCGCACGCGGTGGCGGCGGAGGTACGGCTCTACGACCGGTTGTTCAAGGTGCCCCGCCCCGACGATGTCGACGTCGCCGAGCTGGCGGGCACGCTTCACCCGGACTCGCTGCAGGTCGTCGCCGGCGCCATGGTGGAGCCGTCGCTGGCCGGCGCCGAGCCCGGGAGCCACTGGCAGCTGGAGCGGGTGGGGTTCTTCGTCGTCGACCAGGACTCGGCGCCGGGCGCCCTGGTGCTCAACCGCACGGTCACCCTGCGCGACTCGTGGGCGACGGCTGAGGAGCCGGCGCCGGCGGTCGAGGCGCAGGCCCAGTCGGCCAAGGCCAGGACCCGCCCACCAAAGAAGAGCCGGGCCGAGTACCGGGCCGAGGCCCGGGTGCGCGACCCCGAGCTGGCGGCGCGACTGGCTACGTGGCCGTCGCAGCACGGGATCGGCGAGGACGCCGCCGACCTCCTGACCGGCGACCGGGCCACGGGCGACCTGTTCGTCGCCGCGGTGGCCGCCGGCGGGCCGGCGCCGGCCGTCGCCCGGTGGATGGTCAACGAGCTGCCGGCGGCGCTGGGCGACCGGGAGCTGGCGGAGACGCAGCTGACCGGCGCCGGCCTCGGCGCCCTGGTGGCCGCCGTCGACCGGGGCGAGGTGACCGGCGCGGCGGGCAAGGAGGTGTTCGCCGAGCTGGTGGAGCGGGGCGGCGACCCCGCCGCCATCATCGCCGAGCGGGGCCTGGCCCAGGTGAGCGACGAGGGAGTGGTGGCGGGCATCGTGGACGAGGTCATGGCGGCCAACCCGGAGAAGGTGGACCAGTACCGGGCGGGCAAGACCGCCCTGTCCGGGTTCTTCGTCGGCCAGGTGGTGCGGGCATCGCAGGGGAAGGCCAACCCCCAGGTGGTGCAGAAGCTGCTCGCCGAACGGCTGGGCTGAGCCTCCGGACCGGCCGGCGATGGGGATCATCCTCGAGTTCCTTCTTGAGATCGTCGGCCAGGTCGTTCTGGAGCTGCTCTTCGACCTGATCGGCCGCAGCCTGGGCCTGATGCTGCGGAACCGGGTGGTGAAGGCGGTGCTCGGTCTGGCCGTCAGCGCCGCCGTCGGGTTCGGCGGCGGCTACTGGTGGGGGGCCCACATGACCGAGCTCGGCCGCACGGAGCCGCCGAAGTCGCTGTGGGTGTCGATCGGCTTGGCCGGCGTCTTCGCCGCCTTCGCCGTGGTGCGGGCGGTGAAGGGCCGGCCGTTCTCCGAGCGCCATGTGCTGTTCGTGCCGTGGCGGTGGTCGGTCCTGCGCCTGGTGAGCTTCGCGGTGATGAACGTCGCCGCCGCGGCCGGCATTGCCGCCGGCTTCACGCCCCGCCCCCTGGGCTGAGCCGCCACCGATGGCCGAACTGGTTGCACTTACCCGTCATAACGGCGGGTAAGTGCAACCAGAACGGGGGGGAGGAGCGCTTTAGGGGAGGTGCTGGACGGTGGCGGTATAGGAGCCGGTCGTCCCCGTCATGACCAGGGTGTACGTGCCGCGGACCGGGCCGTTGGCCGAGAAGGTGCGGGTGCCAGTGCCCGACGTCTGGCCGATGGCGGTCCCGTCGGGCGCCCGCAGCGTGGCCGTCACCGACTTGTTGGACGGGCCCTTCACGGTGACGGTCATGGCGCCGGCGCCGGAGGCGAAGCCGTGGCTGATCGACCGCCGCTTGGTCGTGAACGATCCGGTGAAGCTGTCGGTCACCGGGGCGTTGGGGTCGGCGACGGTCACGGTCATGGTGTCGGTGGTCGACAGCTGGGTGTCGCTCGCCGTCAGCGCCAGCGTGTACGTGCCTGCGGAGGAGAAGCCGGCGGTGGTGTCGACCGAGTTGGCAGAGGCGAAGGTCACCGTCCCCGGACCGGCGGACTTGGCCCAGCTGACGCTGACGGCGGCGCCGGCGGGCTTGCCGTCGTCGCTCACCGTGCCGTCGAGGGTCGCCTGCTGGCCCAGCTCGATGCTGCGGTTGGGGCCGGCGTCCACCGTCGGCGCCACGTTCGGCGGCTCGCCGCTCAGCGGTCCGCGTACGAGGAAGCGGCTGTTGTAGGTGTTCCAGTGGGTCGAGAGGTACGAGCTCGCCGCCGGCACACCGGCGAGGAAGTAGTCGTCGTGGTTGCAGTCGAACAGCCGGCCGTCACGCGCCCCGCACACCGACTGCATCACGACCGGGCCGGAGCCGTCGTCGTCGTAACACATCTCGTCGTTCTCGTCCCGGCAGTGGAAACCGGGCGTGGCGTTGGGTGCGTCGGGCTGGACGCCGCCGAGGTTGTGCATCAGCTCATGGGCCTCGGCGTAGCCCCAGCAGCCGGCGTCGACCCGCCCGAAGGCGGTGTAGTAGCCGTTGTTGGCGTTGGTCTGGCCAGGCTGGCTGTCCCGGTAGATCTGGCCGATGCCGCACAGGACGTTGGAGTCCATCCACACCATGTAGCGGCGGTCGGCCCGGTTGTACCCCCGAGCCTTCAGCTCGCTGATGGTGTTGGAGAAGTTGTCATCGGCGGTCGAGGACAGCACCTCCTTGCGGACGACCAGCGTGCAGCTGCCCGAGCCGTCGGCCGCGGTGACGAACGGGACGTGGACCTCGCCGCCCGTCTCGGCCGCCGACATCCGGTACTGCCACTCCACGTACGGGGCGTAGCTGGTCTGGATGAGTGGGGCGACGGTGGCGTAGCGGTCGGTTCCGCCGGCGGTGGCGTAGATCGCCTCCACCCGGTAGCCGGTGGTGCCGTCGCCCGCGCAGGCGATGCCGTTGCCGTTGGTGCCGGGGCCGGGGGCCGGCGCCGGGAGGGCGGCCGCCGTGCCCTTCAGGGTCTCGGTGCTCACCGGCGCCCGTACGTCGACGTTGGCCGGCGCCGGGTCGGGCCCGTGGGTGCAGCCCAGCACCTCTTCGGCCCGGCCGCGGATCTCGTAGCCGCCCTGGCACCGGTGCTCCGCCCGCCCCGGCACCAGGCCGTCCCACACCATGCCCCGGGCCCGGTCGTTGGGCGGGGTGACCTGGGCGCCGGCGCCCGGTCCGGTGCCGGCGAGGGCGGCGGCCGCCAGCATGGCCGCGGCGATGGCCTTCCAGAACGGACGCTTGCGGGTGTGGGGTCGCATGGGGCGGTCGTCGGCGCGTCCCGAGAATGGCTTGAATGAATTAGTGCGTTTAGACCACCACGGTGAGGGCGTCGGGCTCGACCCGAACGGAGATGACCCGGGCCGGGCCGGCGCCGGCGCCGTCCAGGCGGACCGGCAGCGGCTTCTCCAGCTCGACCTGGAGGGCGGCGGTCCGCCGCTCCTTGATCCCGGGATGGGGCAGGTGGGTGCCGTGGTGGAGGCGGGCACGGAC
>Ga0247713_1000091_pt1 | contig 61924 bp, 70 predicted proteins | sample 21E_NmetaG_FD_189936 | JGI IMG/M metagenome (GOLD analysis project Ga0247713, IMG submission 189936) | Soil microbial communities from hillslope of Landscape Evolution Observatory, University of Arizona, Oracle, AZ, United States - 2-1-E_N | ecosystem: Engineered > Artificial ecosystem >... | reverse complement strand
CGCAGGCGATCGTCTTCGCCGGCTCGCACATCGCCGCCGGCTCGATCGTCGGCGACCAGGCCTTCGTCCGAGAGCGCACGACGATCGGCCGCGAGACGGTCGTCGGCCGCGCGAGCGGCGTCGACAACGACGTGCGCATCGGCGCACGGGTGCGGATCCAGTCGCAGGGCTACGTGACCGCCTACAGCGTGATCGAGGACGACGTCTTCTTCGGCCCCTGCGCGATGACGACGAACGACAGCACGATGGCGCGCCACCCGAAGGGCCAGCCGCTGCGGGGCGCGACGCTGCGGCGCGCCTGCCGCGTCGGCGGCGGCGCGATCCTGCTGCCGGGCGTCGAGATCGGCGAGGAGGCGTTCGTGGCCGCCGGCGCCGTCGTCACGAGCGCCGTCGCCGCGCGCAAGGTCGTCATGGGCGTGCCGGCGCGGATGGTGCGCGACGTGCCCGACGAGGACCTGCTCGAGCGGTGGGCGTGAGGCGGCTGGCGCGCGCCGTCGAGCTGCCGCGGGCTCGCCGGCGCCGCCGGCTGCGCGCCGAGGGCGGGACCGTCGCGCTCGGCGTCGCGGCCTTCGGGCTGACCGCTGCGGTGCTCGGGGGCGAGCTGCTGCGCGTGCTGCGCGGGCGCATCCGCGAGTACCCGGAGCTCGACGTCATCGACTCCGCCGACGTCGCCGTGCGCGAGGCGGTCGCCGTCGCGGTGGCCGGCTACGAGAGCATGACCACGCGCGAGACCGCGCTGCTGAACCTGCTCGGCTCGTTCTCGCTGACGTTCGCCGCGGCGCGCCTGTCGACGTTCGTCATCCACCGCCGCGGCGGCCGCTGGCCGCTGGCCGACGTCTTCGTCGGCGAGCGCCACATCCATCACTTCGTGCCCGGGATCGTGCTCGCGTTCCTCGCCGGCGGTGCGTCGGTGATCGTCCGCGACGAGCGGCTGGACACGATCCTCGCCGTGCCGTTCGGCATGGGCGTCGCGCTGACGCTCGACGAGTCGGCGCTGCTGCTGCGCCTCGACGACGTCTACTGGAGCGAGGAGGGCATCGTCAGCGTGCAGATCACGCTCGCCGCGCTGGCGCTGCTGTCGGCGGCCTCGCTCGCGCGCCAGGCGCTGCGCCGCGGCGACCGCCGGCTTCCGGCGCGCGCCGCTACGCCGTCGCCGGCGCCGCCAGCTGCGGCGCGTCCTGCATCCAGATGATCTGGTCGCGCCCGGGCCCGACGCCGACGAGCACGATCGGCACGCCGACGTGCTCGGCGACGAAGTCGAGGTAGTCGCGCGCGGCGACGGGCAGCTCGCCGGCCGCGCGGCAGCCGCTGATGTCCTCCGTCCAGCCGTCGAGCTCGACGTACTCGCCGCGCGAGTGGTGCAGCACCGACTGGTGGTAGGGGAAATCCTCGAACTCGGCCCCGTCGAGGCCGCTGTAGCTCGTCGCGACCTTGATCTTCTCGAAGCCCGTGAGGACGTCGAGCTTCGTGACCACCAGCGCCGTCAGCCCGTTGATGCGCGACGCGTAGCGCAGCGCGGGGATGTCGAGCCAGCCGATCCGGCGGGCGCGCCCGGTCGTCGTGCCGTACTCGCCGCCGCGGCGGCGGATCTCCTCGCCGACCTCGTCGTTCAGCTCGGTCGGGAACGGCCCCGAGCCGACGCGCGTGACGTAGGCCTTCGCGACGCCCCAGACCTCGTTGACGTCCTTCGGGCCCACGCCGGCGCCGATGCAGGCGGCGCCGGCGACCGGGTTGGACGACGTCACGAACGGATACGTGCCGTGGTCGATGTCCAGCAGCGCGCCCTGAGCGCCCTCGTAGAGGACGAGCCTGTCGTTGTCGAGCGCGTCCCACACGATCCGGGCGGCGTCGGCGATGTAGCGCTCGAGGCGATGGCCGTAGGTCAGGTAGTCCTCGGTCATCGACTGCAGGTCCAGCGACGGGTCCTTTGCGTAGGGCCGCAGGCTGAGGCGCTTGGGGTCGATCGCCGCGGTGATCTTCTTCTTGAGGATCTTCTCGTCGAGCAGGTCCTGCATGCGGATGCCCAGGCGCGCCGCCTTGTCGGCGTAGGCGGGCCCGATGCCGCGCCGCGTCGTGCCGATCTGCAGCTTGCCGAGCTTCGTCTCGCCGGCCGTGTCGAGCAGCAGGTGGTAGGGCATGATGACGTGCGCGTTGGCGCTGATGCGCAGCCCGCTCGTGTCGACGCCGCGCGCCTTCAGCGCGTCGAGCTCGTCGGTCAGCACGCGCGGGTCGATGACGACGCCGTTGCCGATGATGCAGCGCTTGCCGGGATAGAGGATCCCCGACGGGATGAGGTGGAACTTGAAGACCTCGCCGTCGCGGATGATCGTGTGGCCGGCGTTGTTGCCGCCCTGGAAGCGCACGATCGCGTCGGCGCGCTCGGCGAGCAGGTCGACGACCTTGCCCTTGCCCTCGTCGCCCCACTGGGCGCCCACGATGCAGATCCCCGGCATGTGCACGAAGTCTAGGCTGCGGACTGCCTACGCCGACCGGACGTCCGGGCGCTGCTGGCGGGCGTCGGCGCCCCAAAGCGGCAGCACCTCGCACATCTCCTCCAGGCGCGAGACCGTCCGCTCGTTGATCTGCTCGGCGAGCGCGTCGCGCTCGAGGTTCGTCGTGATGACGATCGAGCGCTCGTTCTCGTAGCGCGCGTTGACGATCGCGTAGAGCTGCTCGAGCACCCACGCGCTCGTCTTCTCGGCGCCGAGGTCGTCGATGTGCAGCAGGTCGACGGACGTCAGCCGGTCGAGCAGGTCGACGTACGAGCTCGAGCGGTCGTCGTCGAACGTCGTGCGTATCTCGGCCAGCAGGCGCGGCAGCGAGTAGATCGCGACGCTGTGGCCGGCGTCCAGCGCGTGGCGCGAGACGAGCATCGCAAGCGTCGTCTTGCCGGTGCCGACCGAGCCGAAGAACCACAGCCCGCGGCCGGCGGCCAGCTGGTCGTCGATGCGCGCGACGTAGCGGCGCACCGCGGCGGTCACCGGCGCCGCGATCTGCGTCACCGGCGGGCGGTCGAACGACACCCCGCGGTACCTGCGCGGGATCACGCCGCTCAGCGAGCGGGCCCGCACGCGGCTGATGCGCTGGGCGCGGCAGCGGCAGTCGCTGGCGCTGTTGGTCGCCTCGTCGAGGACGAAGCCGCCTCCGTCGCACAGCTCGAAGGGGCAGCGCTCGTCCATCTACGCGTAGCGCTCGGGCGACGTGTAGTTCAGGAACTTCGGATACTCCTTCGCGAACGTCAGCTCGACGTCGCCGAGGGCGCCGTTGCGGTGCTTGGCGATGATGATGTCGGCGATGCCCGCCCGCTCGGACTCCTTGTCGTAGTACTCCTCGCGGTAGATGAACGCGACGAGGTCGGCGTCCTGCTCGATCTGCCCGGACTCGCGCAGATCCGACAGGATCGGCCGCTTGTCGGTCCGCGACTCGACGGCACGGCTGAGCTGCGACAGCGCGATGACCGGCACGTCGAGCTCGCGCGCGAGGATCTTCAGCCCGCGGCTCATGTTCCCGACCTGCTCGACGCGCGACTCGACGCGTCCGTCGGGGCGCAGCAGCTGCAGGTAGTCGACGATGACGAGGCCCAGCGGAGACTGCTGGTGCAGCCGCCGCGCCTTGGCGCGGATCTCGAGGATGCCGACGTCGGAGGAGTCGTCGACGTACAGCGGCGCGGCCGCCAGCCGCGCCGAGGCCTCGAGGATCTTCGGCCACTTGTGGTCGGCGACCCGCCCCTTGCGCAGCTCGTCGCCCTTGATGCGCGCCTGCGAGGCGACGAAGCGCTGCGCGAGCTCGGTCTCGGACATCTCCAGCGAGAAGAGCGCGACCGGCTGGCCGTGCTCGATCGAGGCGTTCTCGGCGATGTTCGTGACGAGCGCGCTCTTTCCCATCGACGGGCGCGCGGCGATGATCACGAGGTTGCCGGGTTGAAAGCCGCCGGTGATCTCGTCGAGGTCGCGGAAGCCCGACGGCGTGCCGGTCAGCGCGGTCCCCTCGCGCGAGAGCCTCTCCATCTTCTTGAGCTCGTCGTCGAGGATCTCCTCGATCGAGCGGAAGTCCTTCTGGCGGTCGTCGTGGGCGACCTCGAGCATCGCCCGCTCGGCCTGCTCGACGAGCTCGCGCGGCGGCGCCTGATGGTTGAGCACCGACGCCTGGATCTCGTACGTCGTGCTCAGCAGCCGGCGCATGAGCGCGTGCTCGCGGACGATCTGCGCGTAGCGGCGGATGCCGCCGAGGCCCGGCACGCCGCCGGTCAGCTCGTCGATCGCCGCCTTGCCGCCGGCCTCCTCGAGCCTGCCCGTGCTGCGCAGGTGCTCGGAGACCGTGAGCACGTCGATCGGCTCGGAGTCGCGGTACAGCGCGAGCATCGCCTCGTAGACGAGGCGGTGGCGCTCGCGGTAGAAGTCCTCGGGCTTCAGGCCCTCCTCGATCACGAGGCCGTACATCGCCCGGTCGGAGAGCAGGATGCCGCCGAGCACGGAGACCTCCGCCTCCAGCGAGTGCGGCGGCGCGACGCCGGTCGCGATCTGCGCGGGTCGCCGTTCGAGCGGCGGGGTGTCGGGATAGGTGCTCAAGGGCTTCGTGAGGGTACGGTCCGCGCGCCGGTCCGGCGACGGCCATTCCGCTCGTAGCGCGCGAAACTTCTCGGCCCCGCGGGAGCGGCGACGGCGAACGCATGTTCCCCCGTGCGCCGGACGGAGCCGCGCCCGCGGGCCGCGCGGGCGCGGGCGCGGGCCGGCGTCGCTCAGGCGTCCTCGTCCGGCCAGCGGCCGTGCTCGTCGAAGTAGGCGCGCGCCGCATCCTCGGCGTCGCGGTCGGCGTGCCCGCGCGCGGCGACCCACGCCAGCGCGGCGATCGACGCGATGCCGCCGACGAGCCCGACGACGCTCCAGATCGTGTCCGCCAGCGCGGCGAGCGGCAGCGCGGCGAGCGAGGACACGGCGAGGCGGCGGCGGCGCTACTTGCGCTCGACGACCATCGTCTTCACCGAGGCGGTGACGCCCTCGGCGAGCTCGACGACGACGACGTAGGTGCCGACGTTGCGGATCGGCTCGTCGAGGTGAATCCTGCGGCGGTCGACCTTGACGCCGCGGGCCTCCTCGATCGCGTCGGCGATGTCCTGGGTGGTGACCGAGCCGAAGAGGCGCCCGTCGTCGCCCGCCTGCTGGCTGATCGTCAGCACCGTGCGGCTGAGCCGCTCGGCGTCCTCGGTCGCCTGCTGCAGCGCCAGCTGCGCGGCGCGGTCGGCCGACTCGGCGCGCCGGCGGGCCTCCTCGAGCGCGCCGCGCGTCGCCGGCTGGGCGAGCTTGCGCGGGACGAGGTAGTTGCGCAGGTAGCCCTTGGAGACGTCGACGACCGCACCGCGCTCGCCGAGGTGCTCGACGTCCTGCAGGAGGATCGCCGACGGCATCGTCAGCGGTCGTCGCGGCCGCGGCGGCCGCCGCGCTCGCGGTCGGCGTCGTCGCGCCCGCCCTCGTTGACGTACGGCAGCAGCGCGAGCTCGCGCGCGCGCTTCACCGCGCGGGCGATCTGGCTCTGATGGCGCCGGCAGGCGCCGGTGATCCGGCGGGAGCGGATCTTGCCCTTCTCGGAGATGAACTTGCGCAGCGTGGCCGTGTCCTTGTAGTCGGCCTGCTCGATCTTCTCCTTGCAGTACGGGCACGGCTTGCGCCGGCCGCTGCCGGGGCCGCCCTTCTTGTCACGTCGGCGCGTGGGCTTGCCACGATTGCGCTGCTTGGCCACTGACGAACGTCCTCTGAGTCGTGTGCGGAGGCGCGCGCGAGCGGCGCGCGGCCCGTTATTGTGACACGCCCGTCGATCGTGGGCCGTGCGCGCGCCCGGCGAGCCGCCGCAAGCGCCCGCGGGCGCGGGCGCGAACGCGGAGAGCCCCCGGCCGGCCGGGGGCTCTCGTCAGCGGATGCGCGCGAGGGCCTAGAAGGGGATGTCGTCGTCGGCCGCCGAGCCGCCGCTGGAGACCGGCTGGAAGTCGTCGGTGTTGGCCGGCACGTCGGAGCGCGGCGTGAAGCCGTTGGCGGCGCCGCCGCCGTCGTCGCGACCGCCGAGGAACTGGACCGCCTCGGCGACGATGTCGATCGCCTGGCGCTTGCCGTGCTCGGTCTCCCACTCGCGCCACTCCAGGCGGCCGTCGATCGCGACCGGCCGTCCCTTGCTGAGATAGCGCGCGCAGTTCTCGCCCTGCGCGCCCCAGACCGTGACGTCGAAGTAGTTCGGCTTGTCCTGCCACTCGCCGCCGGGGCCCTTGCGGCGCGTGTTGCAGGCGACGCGCAGCTTGCAGACCGAGGTCCCGCTCGGAAGGCTGCGCAGCTCGGGGTCCGTCGTGAGATTGCCGGTCAGAACGACGCGGTTGATGTTGGTCGCGGCCATCTGCGGCCTCCTCTTTCGGGAACGAACGATTCGGCGAGCGAGTCTAGACGCGCGATCGGCGGATCCGTCCGGGCACGTCGCTCTCTCCGCACTTAAGTGACAGCGTCGCGCGCGAGCGCGGCGATCTGACGCGCAGCTACGCAGCCGCGTCGGCGGGCACGGCGGCCTCGGCCGCGACCGGCTCGCCGATGCCGGTCGGCCGCGGCTCGGGGCGCGTCGCCGGCGGCGCAGGCGTGCCCGGCGCGAGCTTGATGATCCGGAAGCGGACCACCCCGTCGGTGATGCGCAGCGTCCGCTGCAGCGTCTCGAGCACGTCGGGCGTCGCAGCGTGGAACTGCAGCAGGTGGTACTCGGCGTCGGCCCTGTGGCGGATCTCGTACGCCGTCTGGCGCACGCCCCAGTCCTGCGTGTTGACGATCTCGCCGCCGCCGGCGATCGTGCGCTGGACGCCGTCGAGCACCTTCTGGCGCTGCTCGTCGGGCGCTGCGCTGTCGAGCATCAGCACGAGGTCGTAGAGGGGATCGTGAGCGGCCATGGCGATGGGGTGCCCGGGGGGCGGCCGACGATGATAGCGATCGGGGGGCGAAGGCCCGCGCGGGCGCGCCTCTGGCGGGCATGGGACACGACCGCCGCCCTGCGCTGCATGCCCGCGTGCGCTGGGGCAACGTCGCCCGTGCGGGCGCGCTGCTCGCGCTCGGCGCGCTGATCGTCGCATGGCCGCGGCTCAGCCCGCCGCCGCCCGCGCTGCCGCCCGTCGAGCCCGTGCCGGTCGCGCGCGAGCCGCGGGTCCCGCCGCCGCCTGCGCCCGCCCTCGCGGCGCCGCCGGCAGCGGCGCCCGAGCCCGACGCGCCGCCCATGCCCGCGTCGTCCCCGCCGCGCCAGCGCGGACGCGAGGCGCGCCCGCCGCCCGCCGCCCGGGCGCATGCGGCGCGCCGCGAGCGCCGCTCGTCGACGCGGCCGCGCCGGCGCCCGGCCGCGAGCCGTCGCGGGCGCCGCCGCTCCACGCAGCCGCGCCGGCGCCCGGCCGCGGCGCCCCGCGGCGACCCGGTCCGCGCGGCCCGCCGTCCGCGAGCGCCGCCGCATCGCCGGCCTCCCGTCGCCGTCGCGCCACGCGCGGTCGGCCGCCCGCCGGCCCGCGCCGCGCCGCCGCGTCCGACCGCGCCGCCGCCCGCGCCGCATCCACGCGGCGGGCCCGAGTTCGAGAGCGAGTTCGGATGACGGCGAGGTCGCGGGCGCCCCCGCGAGGCGCGGCCCGTCAGGCGCCGCGGGCCATCGCCGCCGCCTTCGCGCGGATGTCGGCGAGCTGCTCGTCGATCCAGTCGCCCGGGTCGCGGGCGGTGACCGCGTCGCGCAGCCCGCGCGCGCGGCGCTCGCGCTCCTGCGGCGACATCGTCAGCGCCTCGAAGATCGAGTCGGCGGTCTCCTTGATGTCGAACGGGTTGACGCTCAGCGCGAACTCGCCGAGCTCCTCGTGCGCCCCGGTGTTCTCCGACAGGATCGAGACGCCGTCGCGCTCGTTGACGACCGGCCCCTCCTTGGCGACGAGGTTCATGCCGTCGAACATCGCGTTGACGATCATGACGTCGTAGTGCTTGTAGGCGGCGACGGCCTCCTCGAGGTCGTCGCGCAGCTTGAGCTGGATCGGCATCCAGTCCGGCGTGCCGTGGCGGTGGTTGACGATCGCCACGAGCGCCTCGATGCGCTCGAGGTACTCGCGGTACTGCGGCACGTCCATCCGCGACGGCATCAGCTGGGCGATGAACGTGACGCGCTCGTTGAACTCGGGGTGCTCGTCGAGGAACTGGTCGAAGGCCGTGAAGCCGCGCAGGACGTTCTTCGACAGGTCGGAGCGGTCGACGCGCAGGATGATGTGGTCGCGGCGGCGGCGCTTCAGCTCCTGCTCGAACTCCTTCGTGCGATCGCTGCGCGCGACCTTGCGCGTCGCCTCGTAGTCGATCGGCAGCGGGTAGGCGCGCACCCACGTCTCGCGGCCGTCGTGGCGGACGACGCCGCGGTCGAAGTCGACCTCGAGGTCGAGCAGGTCGCGGCAGCACTGCAGGAAGTTCCAGCGGTACGAGCGCGTGTGGAAGCCGACGATGTCGTTGGCGAGCACGCCCTCGTAGATGCTGTCGCGGATCGTCTTGGGCAGGACGCGCCAGGCGTCGGGCTGCGTCCACGGGATGTGGATGAAGTGGTGCAGGAAGACGTCGGGGCGCGCCTCGCGCACCATCGCCGGCAGCGTGTAGAGGTGGTAGTCGTGGACCATGACGACCGGCTCGTGCTCGTCCTCGATCTGCTCGATGACCGCCGTCGCGAGGTCCTCGTTGACGACCTGGTAGCCCTCGTCGAAGGCCTGCACCTCGTTCTGGCGGATGTCGGGGGCGTTGGAGAGGTCCCAGAGGTAGTGCTGGATGAACCACAGCATCGGGTTGGCGACGACGTTGTAGAACCGGTCGTAGGCTTCGTCGTCGGAGATGACGAGGCGCACCTCGTACTCGCCGCCGTCGGGAGTGCGCACCTCGAACGGCTGCCCGTCGCTCGCCTGCGCCTTCTGGACGTCGCCCTCGGTCATCGCGCTGGCGATCCAGACCGCGTCGCGGTGCGAGGCCAGGCCGGTCAGCGCGGTCACGAGGCCGCCGGTCCCGCGGGTGAACGAGCCGTCGACGTCGAAGGTCACCGGGCCGCGGTTGGAGACGAGCACGAGCGGCGCCTTGCCCGCCGACGACCTCCCCGACCTCCCGTTGGATGCTGCCATCAGCTGTCGTGCCCTCCGGTCATGCGAGCTGGGCTACCCGCCGGCGGCAGTCTACGGACGCGAGCCGGCGTCGGTCTGCAGCGGTCGCTCGCCGAGCTTCACGCGCACGTCGCGCGGCCTGCCGTCCCGAAAGACGCGCAGGGTCACCGTGTCGCCGGGGCGGTGGCGCAGGAGCTCGACGCCGAGCGCATCGGCGTCGTCGAGCCGGCGCCCGTCGACCGCGGCGATGATGTCGCCGCCGTCCTTCACGGTGCGCGCCTGGAAGCGCTCGGTGTCGCTCCCGGCGCGCAGGCCGGCGTCGTCGGCGGGACCGCCGGGCACGACCTCCTGCACCCACGCGCCGCGTGTCACCGGCAGCTCGAAGCGGCGGGCGAGCTGCGGGTAGATTCGCGCCGTCGCGACGCCGAGGTAGGCGTAGCGCACGACGCCCTCGCGGCGCAGCGCGGCGAGCGTGCGGCGGACGGTGTCGACCGGCACGGCGTAGCCGACGCCCTCGCCGCCGCCCGAGGCCGACTGGATCTGCGAGCTGATCCCGAGCACCTCGCCGTCCGCGTTGACGAGCGGCCCGCCCGAGTTGCCGCGGTTGATCGCGGCGTCGGTCTGGATCGCGCCCGCGATCTGAAAGCCGGTCAGGGACGTGATCGAGCGGTCCGTCGCCGACACGACGCCGACCGACAGCGACTGCGGCTCGCCGAACGGCGACCCGATCGCGGCGACGGGAGAGCCGACCCGCAGGTCGCGAACGGTGCCCAGCGGCAGCGGTCGCAGCGTCAGGCCGGCCGGATCGATGCGCAGCAGCGCGACGTCGGCGTTCGGGTCGAAGCCGACGATCCGCGCCGACACCTGGTTGCCGTCGGCGAACGCGACGTAGACCTCGCGCGCCCTGCGGATCGCGCGCCCCTCGCCCTCGGTGACGACGTGCGCGTTCGTCGCGATCTCGCCGCGCTCGTTGAGCACGAAGCCCGACCCGAGCCCCTGGCCGTCGCCGCCGCCGAGCTGGTCGGGCGCCCCCGCCATGACGCTGAAGACCGTCACGACGCCGGGCGCCTCGCGCCGGTAGATCGCCGCCGGATCGAAGCCATCGCCGTCGCCGGCGCCGCCGCCGGCGCCGCGCACGACCTCGACCGTCGTCGTGCGCTCGACCGTCGTCACGGCGGTCTCGCGCGGGCCCGCGCCGTCGTCGCCGCCCGACCCCGCGCAACCCGCTGACGTCAGCGCCACGGCTGCGGCTGCGGCGGCGGCGATGGCGCGGCGCACGGCTACGCCGGGAGCTCCACCGAGAACGTCGTGCGGCCGGGCTCGGCGTCCACGTCGAGCGAGCCGCGCATGCGCTCGACGAGCTCGCGGGCGATCGCGAGCCCCAGCCCCGATCCCTGCGCGTCGTCGGAGGTGTAGAACGGCTCGAAGACGCGCGCCGCGGCGTCGCCGGCGATGCCCGGCCCGTCGTCGCGGACGGCGACGCGGACGGCGCCGTTGTCGCGCTCGGCGCTGACGACGACGCCGGTGCCGGGCGGAGTGTGCGTCAGGGCGTTGTCGATGAGGATCCGCAGCACCTGCGCCACGCGCTCAGGATCGCAGACGGCCTCGATCGGCTCACCGGCGAGGCGCAGCTCCAGGCGCGAGGCGTGCTTGTCGAGCGCGGGCGCGAACTCCGACGTGACGGCCCGCGTGAGCTCCGCGAGGTCGGTCGTCTCCGGGCGCAGCTCCAGCGAGCCGGCCTCCAGGCGCGAGAGGTCGAGCAGGTCGGTCGCTAGCTTGCCCAGGCGCGCGACCTGCTCGCGCACGACGCCGATGAACTCGCGGCGCGTCTCCTCGTCGAGCTCCTCGTCCTCGAGCAGCTCCAGGAAGCCGCTCAGCGAGAAGATCGGCGTGCGCAGCTCGTGCGAGGCGGTCGCGATGAACCCGCGGCGGGCCGACTCCAGCGCGACGAGCTGGCGCTGCATGTCGTCCAGCGCGCGCGCGAGCTGCCCGAGCTCGTCGTCGCGGTCGGTCGGGAAGACCGCGGTGAAGTTGCCGGCGGCCACCTGCTCGGCGCCCTGCTCGAGCTCCTCGACGCGGCGCGCGACCGAGCGCGCGACGAGGAAGCCGCCCGCCAGCGCGAGCAGCAGCCCGAGCCCGCCCGCGACGAGGATCTGGCGGCGGATGAGCGCGACGTTGCCGTCGACGTCGGACATCGGCGTCGAGAAGACCGCGACGCGGCTGACGGTGCCGGCGTCGCGGATCGGCTCGGCCACCTGCGCGAGCTCGGCGTCCTCGGAGGACTCCGTGCCGGTCGCCGTGCGGCCGGTGCGCGCGGCGACGCGGGCGACCGCGAAGCGCAGGTCGGAGATCTGCACCTGCGACGTCGAGTCGGAGAAGATCGCGAGCTGCAGCCCCTCGGTGCCGTCCCCGACCGACAGCAGCGTCACTCGCGAGTTGGAGCGCTCGCTGACCTGCGCGACGACCGCGTTGATCTCGTCCGCCGTGCCGTTGTCGCGCACGACGCCGGCGATGAGCGGCGTGAACGCGCGCGCGGTCGCGGCGAGCGAGCGCAGCTTCTGGTCGCGCAGCGAGGACTCCAGCTGCGGCGCGACGTAGAAGAGGATCGCGCCGACGGCGACGAGCGTCACCGCGAACGTCAGCAGCGTCAGGCGCGTGCGCAGCGAGCGCAGCCGCACGTCAGTGCTCCGAGTCGCGGAAGCGGTAGCCGACGCCGCGCACCGTGAACAGGTACTCCGGCTGCTTTGGGTCGAGCTCGATCTTCTCGCGCAGGTGGCGGATGTGCACGTCGATCGTGCGCGGGTCGCGGTAGGCCGAGTCGCCCCAGATGCGCGTCAGCAGCATCTCGCGCGTGTAGACGCGCCCGGGGTGGCTCGCGAGCGCGGCGAGGATCTCGAACTCGACGAACGTGGTCTGCACCGCCTCGCCGCGCACGCGCACGCTGCGCTTGTCGAAGTCGATCCGCAGGCCGGCGACCTCGAGCGGCTCGTCGCCGGCCGGCGAGCCGTCGCGCGGGTGCATGTCCGCCCGCCGCAGCGCCGCCTTGACGCGGCTGCGGAACTCTCGCATCGAGAACGGCTTGGTGATGTAGTCGTCGGCGCCGAGCTCGAGCCCGACGACCTTGTCGATCTCCTCCGCGCGCGCCGTCAGCATGATGATCGGCACCGTGCTGCGGGCGCGGATGCGCCGGCAGACCTCGAGCCCGTCGACCTGCGGCAGCATGAGGTCGAGCACGACGAGGTCGTAGCTGCCCTCGGCGAAGCGAGCCAGCGCGGCGCGCCCGTCGGTCGCCTGCACGACCTCGTATCCGTCCTTGCGCAGCGGGTACGAGAGCAGGGTCTGGATCGCGTGCTCGTCGTCGACGAGCAGGATGCGGGGAGCGCGATCCACCATCCCCAATAGTGTGACAACGCAGATGGTTGACCCGCGCATCTACCGGGCGACGTTGCTGCCCGTGCTGTTCGCGCTCGTGCTGCTCGCCTTCTCGCTCGAGAACCGCCCGCGGCCGCTCACCACGCCGATCGCGCCCGACGCCTTCGCCGGTGACCGCGCGTTCGACCGCGCGTACTCGCGCGGTGGCCTCGCCGACCGCTTCCCGCGGCGCCGGCCGGGCTCGGCGGGCGACGAGGCGCTCGCGGGCGCCATCGGCCGGCAGATGCGAGGAGCCGGGTTTCGCGTGCGCGAGGTCGTCCGCGAGGGCGACACGATCGACGGCCGGCGGCGGCTGCGGACCGTGATCGCCGAGCGCACCGGCACGATCGACGAGCGGATCGTCGTCGTCGCGCACCGCGACGCGGCGGGCCCGCGCGCCGAGGCGGAGCTGTCGGCGACGGCGGCGCTGCTCGAGCTCGTCCGCGTCTTCGGCGCCCCGCGCCAGTCGCGGCGCACGCTGACGCTCGTCTCGACGAGCGGCGGCAGCGGCGGCGCCGCCGGTGCGGCGGCGCTGGCCGACGAGCTGCAGCCGCCGGTCGGCGCGGTGCTCGTCCTCGGCGACCTTGCCTCGCGCAACCTCCGCGCGCCGCTGGTCGTGCCCTGGTCCAACGCGCTCGGCGCGACGCCGCTGCAGCTGCGCGCGACGGTCCAGTCGGCCGTCCGCTCGGAGACCGGCCAGCGCGCGGGACCGCCGCGCGCGCTCAGCCAGTTCGCGCGCTTCGCGCTGCCCGCGACGTTCGGCGAGCAGGGCGTGCTGCTGGCCCGCGGGCTGCCGGCGACGCTGCTGTCGATCGGCGGCGACCGCCCGCCGCCCGCCGGCGCGCCGATCTCGCGCCAGCGCCTGGAGGCCTTCGGCCGCGCGGCGCTGCGCACGGTGACGGTGCTCGACGGCGCCTCCGCGGCGCGCCCGCTGAGCCCCGAGGCGACGACCGCCGACCTGCTGACGAGCCGCAAGGTGCTGCCGGGCTGGGCGGTGCGGCTCTTCACCGGCGCGCTGCTGCTGGCGGTGGCGCTGACCGCGACCGACGCCCTCGCCGCGCTCCTGCGCCGGCGCGAACCGGTGCTGGCGTGGCTGCGCTGGACGCTCGCCGCGGCGCTCCCGTTCGCGCTCGTCGTGCTGCTCGCGCTGCTGCTCGACGCCACCGGGCTGCTGACCGCGCCGGGCGCGCCGGCCTCGCCGCAGGCGCTGCCGCCCGAGGGCGTGGCGCTGCTCGCCGCGGGGCTCGTGTTCGCGCTGGGCTGGCTGCTGCGGCCGGCGGTCCTGCGGGTGACGCGCAGCGCCGGCGACCCCGCCGATCGCCCCGCCGGCATCGCAGTGGTGCTCGTCGCCGTCGCCGCCGCGACCTGCGTGTGGATCGGCAACCCGTACGCCGCGGCGCTGCTCATCCCGGCGCTGCACGTGTGGCTCTTCGCCCTGGCGCCGGACCTGCGCGTGCGGCGCCCGCTGCGCGTCGCCGCGGTCGTGCTGGCCGTCGTCCCGGTCGTCGTCGTCGCCGGCGGGCTGGCGCGCTCGCTCGGACTCGGCCTGTCCGACGCGCTGTGGGCGGGGATGCTGCTTACCGCCGGCGGTCACGTCTCGGCGTGGAGTCTGCTGCTGTGGTGCGTGCTGGCCGGCTGCACGGCGGGCGCGCTGATGATCGCCGTGCGCCGGCGCGACCCCGCCGACGGCGACGGCGCCGTCCCGATCACCGTCCGCGGGCCGGCGGGCTACGCGGGTCCCGGCTCCCTCGGCGGAACGGAGTCGGCGCTGCGAAGATAGAGGGCGTGCGACGCCCGCTGCGCACGTTCTCGACCGTGCTGATCGTGGCCGGTGCGCTCATGCTCACCGACGCCGCGCTGACCGTCGCGTGGCAGGAGCCGGTGTCCGGCGCCTATGCGTGGATCGTCCAGGACCGCCTCGGCGGCGAGCTCGAGGAGCTCGAGCTCCGGCGTCCGGGCGCCGTCGAGCTCGCCGCGTTGCGCGCGCTGCAGGGCGAGCGCCGGCGGATGGCCTTCCTCGCGCGCCGCCTGCGCCGCACTGCCGACCGGGGCGCGGCGGTCGGGCGCATCCGGATCCCGAGCATCGACGCCAGCTACGTCGTCGTCAACGGCACGGACACGGCCTCGCTGCGCAAGGGGCCCGGCATCTACGACGAGGTGCCGTTCCCGGGCGCGCCCGGGACGACCGCGATCGCCGGCCACCGCACGACGTACCTCGCCCCGTTTCGCCACATCGACCGCGTCTCGCGCGGTGACGTCATCACCGTCGAGATGCCCTACGGGCGCTTCACGTACGAGGTCGAGCGGCGGCGGATCGTGCCGCCGACCGAGGTGTCGGTCATCAAGCGCGTCGGCTACGACCGGCTTGTGCTGTCGGCCTGCCACCCGCTCTACAGCGCCGCGCAGCGCATCGTCGTCTTCGCGCGGCTCGTCTCGACGCAGCCGCGCGGCGCGGCGCGGGCGTAGACACCCCGTGGAGAGCTGCGGCCCGCCGCTCAAGCAGACGGCCGCTGCGCTCGATAGCCAGCGTGCGATGCGAGTTCAGGAGCTCAAGCTGCTCGTCGAGGGCGCGAACTACACGGTCGATCCGGCGGCGGTCGCCGACGCGATGATCCGCCGCGCCGTCAGTCACAGGCGGTGCTGGAAGCCGCGCACCGCCTGCGGCTCGCCACCCGCGCTGAGCACGACGTCCGCCGGGCCGTCGCCGACCGAGCCGATCCAGGTGACCTCCGCGCCGGAGCCCAGGCTCGCCGCGGCGCCGCACACGCAGAGCTCGTAGTCCTCGCCCGCGCCGGCGGCGAGCTCCCAGGTGGGCATCCCGAGCTGGCGCGCGACCTCGGCGACGCCGTCGGCGATCGGCAATGCGTCGAGGTCGATCCGCAGCGCCACGCCGCCCGCCCGCGCGAGGTGCCAGGCGTCGGCGGCCAGCCCGTCGGAGAGGTCGATCATCGCGTGCGCCCCCGCGCGGGCGAGCGCGCGGCCCTCGCGCAGCCGCGGCCGCGGGCGCCGGTGGCGCTGGGCGAGCTCGCGCGGGCCGCGCGCGCGGCCGTCGAGGATCGCCAGGCCGGCCCCCGAGGCGCCGAGCGTCCCGGTCACGCCGACGCGGTCGCCGGGTCGTGCGCCGGCGCGGCGCACGAGCGCGGCCTCGTCGTCGGCCCAGCCGACGACCGTCACGGCGAGCGTCAGCGCCGGCGCCGCCGTGACGTCGCCGCCGATGAGCGCGACGCCGCAGTCGCGCGCCAGGGCCGCCATCGCGTCGGCGAGCGCGATCGCGTCGGCGTGCGCGAAGCCCGGCGGCAGGCCGAGCGCGACGTAGGCCTCGCCGGGATCGGCGCCCATCGCCGCGAGGTCCGACAGCGCGCCGGCCAGCGCACGGTGGCCGACGTCGGCGGCGCCGGCGGTGACGCCCAGGCGGAAGTGGACGCCGTCGACCATCGCGTCCGTCGACGTCACGCTCAGCGCGCGGGCGCGGACGACCGCCGCGTCGTCGCCGCTGCCGACGACCACGCGCTCCGGCGGCGCGTCGAAGCGCTCGCGCATCGCCGCGATGAGCTCGAACTCGTCCATCGGCGGACGCCCGTCCGCGCCGGCCGCCGCTAGCGGTGGCGGTAGACGATCCGGGCGCGGTCGAGATCGTACGGCGACAGCTCGACGCGCACGCGATCACCCGGCAGGATCCTGATGCGGAAGCGGCGCATCTTGCCGGCCACGTGGCCGAGCACCGTGTGGTCGTTGTCGAGCTTGACGCGGAACATCGCGTTGGGCAGGGCCTCGATGACCTCGCCCTCGAACTCGACCTTCTCTTCCTTTGCCATCGCCACGAGCCTAGCAGCGGCTCGCCGGCCCGGTCAGCCCGGAGTAGCGACGTCCTCGGGCGGCGGCGCGGCCGGCTGCGGCGGGGCCACGTAGTCGTCGGGGTCGATGCCGCCGGTCGGGGGCGCCTGCGGCGTCGCTCGCGGCGGCTGCACGGTGCCCGGCCGCGCCGTGCCGGCGCCCGGGTTGGCCGGCTGGGGCTGCGGGACGACCGGCTGCACCGGGACGCCGCCGCCGTTGCTGCCGCTGCCGCCGTCGCGCAAGGCGCCGCCGCCGCCGTAGCGCGCGCGGAACGGCTTGGACTTGAAGCTCGCGCCGGGCTTCTGGAAGGGCTTGCAGAAGCCGCGGCGCGCGCTCTTCATGTAGTCGCCCCAGATCTGGGCGGGGAACGTTCCGCCGTCGACGGGGCCGCCCTGGAAGAGGTTGGTCATCGGGATGTTCGCCTTCGGGAAGCCGACCCACACCGACGTCGACAGCTTCGGCGTGTAGCCGACGAACCACGCGTTGCGGTTCTCGTCGGTCGTGCCGGTCTTGCCGCCGGCCGGGCAGCCGATGTTGGCGCGCGTCCCGGTTCCGCCCTTGATGTTCTGCTCGAGGATCTTCGTGACCTCGTACATCGCGGCCGAGTCGAACGCCTTGTGGCGGACCGGCTTGGAGAGGTCGTCGACCTTGCCGTCGGGGAAGCGCACCTCGGTGATCGCCTTCGGCCTGTTGCGCCAGCCGCCGGAGGCGATCGTGGCGTACGCGTTGGCCATCTCCAGCGGCGAGCAGCAGCGGTTGAGCCCTCCGAGCGTCTCCGCCGGCAGGCCCTGGAGCTTGGAGGTGATGCCCAGACCGCGGGCAGCGGCCTTGACCTTCGCGGGGCCGATGTCGAGCGCGAGACGGATGTAGACGGTGTTGTCGGAGCTGAGCGTGCCGCTGACGAGGTTCTTCGAGCCGCCCGAGCACCGCCCGCCGTAGCAGTTGACGTCGATCGGTCCCCAGCCGGGAACGATCCGGTCGAAGCGGCCCGAGGGGTAGTAGGTCGACGCCGGGTTGACGCCGGCGTTGACGGCGGCGACGAGCGCCATGATCTTGAACGCCGAGCCCGGCTGGCGCTTGCCGTCGGCGGCGAGGTTGAACTTCGAGTCCTTGTACTTCGCCGACGACGCCATCGCGCGGATGTAGCCGTTGGCGGGGTCGATCGAGACGATCGCCGCCGACGGCGCGCCCGGGAAGCTCAGGCTCTTGGCGATCGACGCGCGCGCCTTCTTCTGCAGGTCGAGGTCGATCGTCGTCTTGATCCGCAGCCCGCCGCCGCGAACCTTCTTGACGCCGTACTGCTTGATGAGCTCGTCGGTGACGTAGTCGAAGAAGTAGCTCTCGCGCTTCTGGCGGAAGTAGCCGCTGGACTTCAGGCCCAGCGGCGCGGCGATCGCCCTGGCCGCCTCGACGTCGGTGATGTAGCCGACCTCCTCCATCTTGCGCAGCACGTCGTTGCGGCGCGCCTTCGCGCGGCCCGGCTCGCGGAACGGGTTGTAGGCGCTCGGCGCCTGCGGCAGTCCCGCCAGCAGCGCGGCCTCGGACAGCTTCAGCTCGGACGCGCGCTTGTCGAAGAACGCGCGCGCGGCGGCCTGGATGCCGACCGCCGTCTGGCCGCCGTTGGTCCCGTAGGGGACGGAGTTGAGGTACTTCGTGAGGATCCACTCCTTGCCCGCACGGCCGGGATGCCTGTTCTCGAGCTCCTCGGCGAGCTTGGCCTCGCGGACCTTGCGCTGGAACGTCCGCTGCCGGCCGGAGACGTAGATGTTGCGGATCAGCTGCATCGTCAGCGTCGAGCCGCCCTGCACCGTCTTGCCCGACGTCGTGTTCTTCAGCGCCGCGCGGACGACGCCCTCGAAGTCGACGCCCTCGTGGCTGTAGAAGCGCTGGTCCTCGATCGCGACGGTCGCGTCGCGGATGTTCTGCGGCATCGACGTCGACGGGATCGGGATCCGCAGGACGTCGTTCTGGATGATCCCGAGCTTCTGGCCGTCGGCCGCGTAGACCGTCGAGATCCGCCCCGGGTCCTGCGCGCGCAGCGAGTTGAGGTCGGGCGCTGAGTTGGCCAGCCCGACGACGTAGCCGACCGCGCTGAGCACGCCGATCACCATGCAGGCGGCGAACACCGCGAGCGTGATGATGATGACGCGCGCGGCCCCGCCCGAGCGGCGGCGTCGGCGCTGGCGTTCCATGCGAGCGGACATAGGGTGGTCGTCGGCGCGTGCCCGACTGCAACGCCGAAGTCTAGAGCCAGTGCGGTGTTCGCCCTCGCAGGCCGGCGTCCTGCCGCCGACGCGGGCGCCGGCGCGCGCTTGCCAAGATCCCCTCGTGCTCTCGCGCGCGACGACGCCGGCCCGTCCACGCGCCGCCGGCGGGCCGCGGACGGCCGTCGACAGCGCGCGCGCGGCAGCCGTCCGCGACGCGCTCGGCGCCCTGCTCGTCTCGCGCCTGCTCGTCTGGGCGGCGGCAGTCGCCGGCGTGCTCGTCTTCGGGCTCTCCGACCGCGCGGCCGACTTCGACCCGACCGGCGTGACGACGCCGTTCGGCCCCACCGGCGACGTGCTCGCCGCCGCGCTCGGCCGCTGGGACTCGGTCTGGTACCTGGCGATCGCCGAGGGGGGCTACGGCGACGGCGCGCGCGAGGCGTTCTTCCCCCTGTATCCGCTGCTCGTGCGGATCGCCGGCGCCGCGCTGGGCTCGCCGCTCGTCGGCGGGGCGCTCGTCTCGGCCGCTCTGCTGGGCGTCGCGCTCGCCGTGCTGCACCGCCTCGTCGCGCTCGACCACGACCGCGCGGTCGCCCGCAACGCCGTGCTGGTCACGGCGCTGTTCCCGATGTCGTTCTTCTTCTCGGCGGTCTACAGCGAGTCGCTGTTCCTGGCGACATCCGTCGGCGCCGTGTACGCCGCGCGCCTGGACCGCTGGGCGCTGGCGGGCACGCTCGGCGCGCTCGCGGCCACCACCCGCAGCGCGGGGCTGGTGCTGCTCGTGCCGCTGGCGGCGATCTACCTGTGGGGGACCGGGCGGCCGTCGCTGCGCGCCGCGCGCCGCCCGCGCCCCGACGTCCTGTGGCTGGGGCTCGTGCCGCTGGGGCTCGTCGCCTACTGCGCGTTCCTGGCCCTCCAGGGCCTCGACCCGCTTGCGCCGTTTCGCGCCCAGGAGGTCTGGCACCGCTCGTTCGCCGGGCCCTTCGTCGGCATCTGGGACGGCGCGGTCGCGGCCGTGCAGGGCGCGCGCCAGCTGCTGTCGGGCGCGCGCGAACCGGTCTTCTTCACCGCCGCCGGCGGCGACCCGCTCGTCGTCGCCCGTCACAACGTCGAGCTGTTCGCCTGGCTGCTGCTGGCCGCGGCCGCGGTCGCCGGCGCGCTGCGGCGGCTGCCGGCCGCCTACGGCGCGTACGTCGTCGCGGCGCTCGCGCTGCCGCTGTCGTTCCCGGTGGCCCCGCAGCCGCTCATGTCGCTGCCGCGCTTCCTCGCCGTCCTGTTCCCGCTCGCGATCTGGCTGGCGCTGTGGATGACGGGGCGCGTCTGGCGCGAGCGGATCGTGCTCGCGGCGTTCGCCGCCGGCCTTGTCGTGTACACCGCGATCTTCGCGACGTGGCACTGGGTCGCGTAGTCACGCTCGACGCGCTCGGCACGCTCGTGTCGCTGACGCCGCCGGCGCCGCTGCTCGTCGCCGAGCTGCGCGCCCGCGGGGTCGCCGTCGGCGAGCGGCAGGCGACGTCGGCGATCGCCGAGGAGATCGCCTTCTACCGCGCCCACCACGCCGCGGCGGGCGACGCCGCGACGCTCGCCGACCTGCGCGCGCGCTGCACCGCGGTCCTGCGCCGGGCGCTGCTGTCCGCCGGCGCGGACGTCGGCGCGCTGCCCGCCGAGGAGCTGCAGGACGCGCTCCTGCGATCGCTGCGGTTCGCGCCCTACGAGGAGGTGCCCGCGGCGCTGCGCGCGCTGCGCCACGCCGGCCGCCGGCTCGTCGTCGTCTCCAACTGGGACGTCTCGCTGCACGAGATGCTCGACGCGACCGGGCTGCGCGAGCTCGTCGACGCGGCGATCTCGTCGGCGGAGGCGGGCGCCGCCAAGCCGGCGCCGGCGATCTTCGAGCGGGCGCTGGCGCTCGCCGGCGCGGCCGCGGCCGGGGCGGTGCACGTCGGCGACTCGCTCCAGCACGACGTCGCGGGGGCGCGCGCGGCGGGCCTGCGGCCGGTGCTCGTCGCGCGCGCCGGGCGTCCCCCCGGCGTGCCGGCCGACGTGACCGTCGTCGCCTCGCTCGCGGAGCTCGCGCAGCTCGCCGCGTAACCTCCCGGGGCCGTGAGCCTGCCGCCTCCGCGCCTCGACGACCACGATTCGCCTGCCGCGGCGGGGCGCGGCGCGCTCGGCGCCGGGAGAGGCGGCAGGGCGGCCTGGCCGCCGTGGACGTCGGTGGCGGCGCTCCTCAGCGGGCTGGTCGCGACGGTCATCGGCGGCGCGATCGTCGCGGGCGTGACGGGGACGGCCTCGGCCGAGGATCCCCCGCCCGGCGTGAACATCGCGCTCACGCTCTTTCAGAACCTCGCGCTCGTCGGCGCCGCGCTGGGGTTCGCGTGGCTCGCCGGACGTCCGACGGCCGCCGACTTCGGCCTTCGCCGGACGCCGATCGGTCGCGCCGCCGGCCTGCTCGTCAGCCTCTGGATCGCGTTCTACGTCTTCAGCGCCATCTGGGTGCTCGGGCTCGGGATCGACGCCCGCCAGGACCTCCCCGACCGCCTCGGGGTCGACGGCTCGACGCTCAACCTGCTCGTCGTCGTCGTGCTCATCACCGTCGTCGCGCCGCTCGGCGAGGAGCTGTTCTTCCGCGGCTTCTTCTTCGGCGCGCTGCGCAACTGGCGCGGCGTGTGGCCTGCGGCGATCGCCACCGGCGCCGTCTTCGGCCTGATCCACGCAGGCTCGGCGCCCGTCGGCCTGCTCGTCCCGCTTGCCGCCTTCGGCGTCGGGCTGTGCCTGCTGTACCACTTCAGCGGGTCGCTGTATCCGTGCATCGCGCTGCACGCGCTGAACAACTCGGTGGCACTCGGCGCGACGCTGTCGTGGTCGTGGCAGATCCCGGTCACGATGGCCGCGTCGGTCGTCGTGACGCTTGCGATCGCGGCGCAGATCGCGCGCCTGCTGGGCGGACGGCCGGACGCGCCGGTGCCCTTGCACGGCGTGACATAGTGCCGCCGATGAATCGGACGATCGGCCTTCTCCTCGTGCTCGCCGCGGCGCTCCTGCCGGCGACCGCGCTCGGCCAGACGCCCGCGCCGGCGCCCGCGCCGGCCCCCGTGCAGACGCAGATGGCGATCGCCCTCGAGCGCGTCGGCGGCAAGCGCGCGACGGTGCTCAAGGGCTCGACCGTGCGGGTGCGCGGGACGATCGGCGCCTTCGTCGCCGGCGAGAGCGTCGTCGTGCGCGCCGCGAGCAGCGGGCGCCGCGTGCTCGCCAGGCGGGTCGCGATCCAGCCCGGTCCCGGCGGCACCGGCAGCTTCGCCGTTTCGCTTCGCGCCACGCGCGTGGGCCGGCTCGTCGTGCGCGCGGCGCACGACGCGACGCCGGCGCTCGCGGCGCTCACCGCGCCGGGCCGCGGCGTCGACGTCCTGCCGCGCAGCGTCGGCCCCCGCAGCGCGCCGGCCTCCGTGCGGATGCTGCAGCGCCGCCTGCGCCGGCTCGGCTACGTCGTCGGCGCCCGCGGCCGCTTCGACGCGCGCACCGCGCGCGCGGTGCTCGCCTTCCGCAAGGTCACCGGCATGGCGCGCACGAGCGCCGCCTCGCTGCCGGTCATGCGCGCGATCGCGCGCGGCCGCGGGGCGTTCCGGGTCCGCTTCCCCAACCACGGCCGCCACATCGAGGCCGACCTGTCGCGGCAGGTCATCGCGCTCGTCTCGCGCGGGCGCGTCGAGCGGATCCTGCCCGTCTCGTCGGGCGCGCCGAGCACGCCGACGGTCATCGGCTCCTTCCGGGTCTACCTCAAGACGCCCGGGCGCAACTCGCTGGGGATGGTGCACTCGGCGTACTTCATCCGCGGCTACGCGACGCACGGCTACGCGTCGGTGCCGGTCTATCCGGCCAGCCACGGGTGCCTGCGCGTCCCGATCCCGGAGGCGCTGAGCCTCTTTCGCTGGATCCGGATCGGGACCCGCGTCGACGTCTACCGCTGAGCGCCCGGCCGTGGCCGCGGTGGTAGCGCGCGAGGTAGCCGAGCAGGAAGCCGTAGACGACGAGGCCCAGCAGCGCCGGGACGCCGCGCTGCACCCAGCGGCTCGGGGCGGCGTCGACGATGCCGGTGAACGGCCGCAGCAGGACGTCGTTGGCGTCGTCGACGAGCTCGCGCGCGCGCCCGTTGCGTCCCTCGCGCCGACGCTCGGCGGCCGGCGCGGGATCGGTCGCCGCGTAGCCGGCGATGCGGTCGCGCGAGGCGCTCGACGCGCGGCTGAAGTCGTCGAGCGCGAAGAGCGCGAAGCCGGCGGTCACCAGCAGGCTCAGCGCGATGGCGAGGATCCGCAGCGGACGTTCGAGCACGGCTCTAGGGTACGGCGCGCATGAGCGCGCATGGACGTTTGGCCGACGAGCTGCGCCGGCACGCGCTCGTGATCGGCGAGGTGACGCTGACCAGCGGCGCCACGGCCGCCTACTACGTCGACGCCAAGCGCGCGATCCTGCGCCGCGCGGGCTTCATGGCGCTCGGCGAGCTGCTCGCCGAGCGCGTGCGCGAGTGGGACGCGACCGCGGTCGGCGGGCTGACGATGGGCGCCGACGCCGTCGCCTGCGCGGCGCTCGCCGGCGGCGCCGACGTCAAGGCGTTCTTCGTCCGCAAGGAGGTCAAGCGCCACGGGCTCGCCCGCCGCATCGAGGGGCCGCCGCTCGCGCCCGAGGACCGCTGCGTCGTCGTCGAGGACGTCGTGAGCACGGGCGGCTCGACGATCCAGGCGATCGACGCGCTGCGCGAGGAGGGCCACACGATCTGCGGCGTCGTCAGCGTCGTCGACCGGCTGATGGGCGGCGCGGAACGCATCGCCGCCGCCGCCGCCGCGCCGTACGTCGCGTTGGCCACGATCGACGACGTCTACCCGCAGCGCCCGGACCGCTGAGCCGCGCCGGCTACGCGACGGGCGTCTCGGCGCGGTCGTAGCGCAGCTCGACGTCGCCGACGCCCACCTGCGCCCCGCACGCCGTGCACGTGCAGCGCTGCGCCAGCGCGCCGCCGCAGCCGCGATGCAGCGCGCGCGGCGCGATCGCGCCCTCCGTGCGGTGGCGGTCGCCCCACTCCATGAGCGCGAGCAGCACCGGCCACAGGTCCTCGCCGCGAGGGGTGAGCACGTACTCGTGGCGGACCGGGCGCTCCTGGTAGCGGCGGCGCTCGAGCAGACCCTCGTCGACGAGCCGGCGCAGCCGCGCCTGCAGGACGTTGCGCGCGATGCCGAGGCTGCGCTGGAAGTCGTCGAAGCGGGCCACGCCGAGGAACGCGTCGCGCAGGATCAGGATCGTCCAGCGCTCGCCCACGACCTCGAGCGCGCGCGCGACCGAGCAGTCCTGGTCGCTGTACGTGCGATGCAGCACATGCGCAGTGTAGGTCGTCCCCGATGCCCCGACCTGGATTCGAACCAGGGGCCTACTCCTTAGGAGGGAGTCGCTCTATCCAGCTGAGCTATCGGGGCGCGCAGCGGCTGCCGATGATACGCGGCGCCCGCCGGGCCGCGGGCCGCTCAGTCGAGGTATGTCGCGAAGTCCTCGACCGGCGCGCGCTCCGGTACCCGCGGCTCCTGGCGCGGACGGCCGATGTGCAGCAGCCCGAGCACGTGCTCGTCGTCGGCGACGCCGACCGCGGCGCGGCCGGCGGGCGTGCGCAGGACCCCCGGGGTGCGCCAGTAGCCCGCCAACCCGCGTCCGTGTGCGGCGAGCAGCACGATGTAGGCCGCGTTGGCGGCCGCCAGAAGGTCCTCCTCGTCGGCGATCGGGTCGCCGGACTGCGTCACCGAGACGACCACGAGCGTCGGCGCCCGATCGAGCTTCGCGGCGGCGACGGCGTCCTCGGTCGCGGCCTTCAGCCGGTCGAGCGCCTGCGGTCCGAGCACGCGGAAGCGCCAGGGGTTCGTGACGTGGTGGTTGGGCGCCCAGCGCGCGAGCTCGAAGAGCTCGTCCAGCGTCCTGCGCTCGACGGGCTGGGCGGCGTAGGCCTTGTGCGTGCGCCGGCTGCGGATCGCCTCCTCGAGCTCCATCGCTAGGCGTCCTCGTCGTCGTCCTCGTCGGTCTCGCCGTACAGCGACTCGCCGGCGATCTCGACGCCGCGCCTGTCGAAGAGCTTGCACTCCAGCGTGTCGCCGTCGAGGCCGTCGGGGGCCAGCAGCGTGAAGCGGTCGTCGACGAGCGCGCACTGGTCGACCGTGATGCCGCCGAGCTCGGCCGTGACGACCGCGCCGCCGGCGATGAGCGGGCGCCCCCAGATGAGCGTCATGTCGGCGATCTCGCCGTCCTCGCCGCGCCAGCCGCCGACGACCTCGTCGCAGAGGTCCAGCCGCCACTCGGGGTTGGCCTCGGCGGTGTCGGCGGTGAAGTCGGCGACGGCGTCGAACTCGGTCGGCTCGCGGTCGTCGCCGCCGGGCCGGAACGAGACGTAGCCGAAGAGCTCCAGGCCGGTCGACGTCGGCGCGGTCGCGGGCACGAACGTGCGCCCGTGCCACGTGCGGTCGGGGTAGAGCGTCACGTCGCCCGGCTCGCCGAGGTCGTCCTCGCCGGGCTCGACCGCATCGCAGGCGCCGAGGAAGTGGCGGCGCAGCGTCGCCGCCCAGCGGCCCTCGGGCAGCGGCTCCTGCGGGGGCTCGGCGACGAAGCGCGGGACGAGGCGGGGCTCCACGGGCATGGCGTGCAGTTTCGCAGCACGGCGCTCGCTAGAGCTCGAGCAGCACCGTCACCGGCCCGTCGTTGACGAGCTCGACGGCCATGTGCGCGCCGAAGATCCCCCCGGCGGCGCCCAGGCGCGCGCGAAATCGCTCGTACAGCGGCTCGGCGTGCTCGGGCGGCGCCGCCGCGACGTACGACGGGCGGTTGCCCCTGCGCGTGTCGCCGTAGAGCGTGAACTGGCTGACGACGAGCACCTCGCGCTCGCCGAGCGGCTCGTTCATCCGGCCGGCCGCGTCGGGGAAGACGCGCAGCGCCCCGACCCTGTCGGCGAGCCGGTCGGCGGCCGCCGCGTCGTCGTCGTGCGTGACGCCGAGCAGCACGAGCAGCCCCGGGCCGATCTGCGACACGAGCTCGCCGTCGACGCGCACGGCCGCGCGGGTCACCCGCTGGACGAGCGCCCGCACGGCCGATCACCGAAACCGCGGCGTGTCGGCGTAGTCCAGGCGCGTGTCGCCCGCGTAGACGCCGATGCGGATGAAGAACGGCCCGCGCGCCTGCGGAATGGGGACCCAGAACTCGCCGCTGGCGCTCTCGCGCTCGGCGTCGGCGCGCAGCAGCAGCGCGCGCTGGTTGCGCAGCCACGGGCGCGGGACGCGCACGGTGCGCCGGCCGCTGTACAGCGACCAGCGCACGTCCGCGGTATCGCCGCGGAGGCCGGTCATCGCGACGTTGAAGTTCACCGTCACGCCGACGAGCTCGCGCCTCGTCGGATCGGTCGTCGCGGGACGCGTCCGCGTCCCGCGGAAGACCTGCGCGAGCCGGCGCGCGACGGTCTGCGTGGAGACGTCGCCGACCGCCCCGTCTTCGTCGGCGATCTCCATGCGCATCTGCAGGCTCGTCAGCCCGCAGCCCTCGTCGGTCGCGTCCTGCAGGCAGACCGGCGGGACGGCGACCTCGGGAACGTCCGGGCGCTCGAGGGCGTCGCGGACGCCCGCGTTGACGCGGCGCGCATCGGCGGGCGCAAGCCGCAGCCTGAGGACGCCGTCGGTCTCCTCGATCGCGGTCGTCGTCGTCTCGCCGCCGGTCGTGGTCGTCTCGCCGCCGGTGGTCGTCGTCGTCGTCTCGGTCCCGGTCGTCGTCGTGGTCTCGCCGCCGGTGCCCGTGCCGCCGCCGGTCGTCGTGTCCTCCTGGGCGCGCGTCGCCGCGATCAGCGCGATCGCGCCGGCGCCGCGCGCGGAGGCGTGCTCGGCGCCGTGGCGGATCGCGTAGTCCTGCAGCGACACCTCGCGGTCGATCGACACGTTGCTGAGCTTCGCCTCGACCTCCTCGGGCGGCAGCAGCCACGAGATTACGACCGGCGCCAGCGCGCCGACGACGGCGACGACGACGATCCCGATGAGCCACTTGGCGCCCCTGCCGATCGACGCACGCGAGCGGTCCGGGCGCGGCGACGTCATGACCGAGAGCGGTCCGTCCGCCCGTCGTCCGCTGCTGCCGTGACCGCCGACAAGGCCCTTAGCCGAAGAAGACCTCGGCCGTCTCGTAGAGCTCGGGGTCCAGCAGCTTTGGCTCCTGCAGCGCCTCGTCGAGCGGCACGAGCTCGATCGCCGTGCCCCGCAGCGCGGTCATGACGCCGTACTGCTCGCTGGACGCGGCGTCGATCGCCGCCACGCCGAAGCGGGTGCCGAGCACGCGGTCGTAGGCCAGCGGCGACCCGCCACGCTGGATGTGCCCCAGGACCGTCGCGCGGCTCTCGAACCCGGTGCGCTCCTGGATCTCCTTCTCGAGCTCGAAGGCGATGCCGCCCAGCCGCGCATGGCCGAAGGAGTCGACGCTGTCGCCCGCGGTCGCGGCCTCGCCGCCGTCGGCGCGCGTCGCGCCCTCGGCGACGACGACGATCGAGAAGTTGCGCCCGCTCGTCTCGTGGCGACGGCGGATGTGGTCGCACACCTGCTCGACGTCGAAGGGCCGCTCGGGGACGAGGACGACGTCCGCGCCGCCGGCCATCCCCGACCAGCACGCGATCCAGCCGGCGTCGCGGCCCATCACCTCGCAGACGATGACGCGATCGTGGGATTCGGCGGTCGAGTGCAGGCGGTCGATCGCCTCGGTCGCGATCTGCACCGCCGTCTGGAAGCCGAACGTGAAGTCCGTCCCGTTGAGGTCGTTGTCGATCGTCTTCGGCACGCCGACGGCCGGCAGGCCGGCGGCCGACAGCTTGCGCGCGACGCCGAGCGTGTCGTCGCCGCCGATCGGGATGAGGACGTCGATGCCGCGCTCGCGCAGCGACGCGAGCACCCGCTCCTCGCCGTCCTCCTCCTTGTAGACGTTCGTCCGCGACGTGCCGAGGATCGTGCCGCCCTTGTGCAGGATGCCGCTGGTGTTCTCACGCGTGAGCTCGACCGCGTCGTTGTCGAGCACGCCCCGCCAACCCTTGCGAAAGCCGAAGATCTCGTGCCCGTAGTGGTCGATGCCCTTGCGGACGACCGCGCGGATGACCGGGTTGAGCCCGGGGCAGTCGCCGCCCCCCGTGAGAAGTCCGATGCGTGCCATGCGCGCCATCGTATGCGCAGCCGCCCGCGCGGCGCGGTCACGCGTCGCGCAGCTCGGCGGCGGCCTGCTCGGGCGCCACGGGATTGAGGTGCACGCCCGTCCCGAGCTCGAGGCCGCCGAGCGACGTGAGCCTCGGCGCGACGTCGATGCGCCAGCAGAAGCGCTCGGCGTCGCGCGGCGCGGTGCGCACCCAGAGGTTCAGCGGCGGGCTGGCGCCGAAGCGCCGGCGCAGCCGCGACAGCCCGTCGTGCAGCAGCGCCGCAGCCGTCGGGCCGTCGTCCTGGAAGCGCTCGCGCCGGCGCCGCGGGACGAGCATCAGCGAGTACGGCGCCCGGGAGGCGTACGGGCACATGAGCACGGCGTCGTCGTCGATCGCGACGATCCGCTCGCGGCGGCGGACCTCCTCCTGCACGAGGTCGTCGAGCAGGTTGCCGCCCATCGTCCGCGTCGCGTGGGCGCCGAAGCGCTCGCGCTCGCGCGCGACGACCGCCGGCACGAAGCCCAGCGCGCACAGCTGCGCGTGCGTGTGCGGCAGCGAGGCGCCCGCCTCGAGGCGCTCGTTGACCATGAGGTGCGGATAGGCGGCGTCCTGCGCGCGCATGCGCTCGCGCCAGACGTCCATCGCCACGGCCAGCTGCCCGACGGGCAGCTCGGCCAGCGACGCGACCGCCTGCGGCGCGTTGACGATGACCTCGTGACGGCCGCGCGCCGGCAGGGCCGTGAAGAGGTCCGGGTGCGCGTCGCGCTGCGGGACCGCCGGGTCGCCGCCGAGCGCCGGGTAGGAGTTGGGCACGACGCGGACGCGCCAGCCGGGCGTGTCCGGCGCTCCGCCGTCGGGGCGCAGCGCGTACAGCTCGGGCGGCGTGCGGTCCTCGTGACCCTCGGCGAAGGGGTCCTCGTCGCGATCGATCGGCGCTGCCGGCGCGACGGCGAGCTCGGCGCCCGGCCGGCCGGCGCGCTCGCCGGCGATGATCGTGCGCAGCCCGTTGAGCGGGTCGATGCGGATCTCGGACACGCGAGCCCGCCCGCGGCCTATCCGCCGGCGACGGCGTAGCGGTCGATCGCCTCGGCGAGCTTGGCCTGGCTCGAGAAGACGCCCTGGTGGACGAGCACGAGCTTGCCGCGGGCGTCGTAGAACGCCGTCGCCGGCAGCCCGCGCGCGTTGTAGCGGCGGAAGATCCTGTCGCGCGGGTCCTCGAAGGAGGGGTACGGCATCGGGTACTGCGCCGCCATCCTCTGCGCCGCCGCGCGGTCGTCGGCGACGTTGACCCCGAGGAACGCGACCTCGCCGCCGCGGCGCACCGCCTCGCGCTGCAGGAACGGCAGCTCGAAGCGGCACGGATCGCACCACGACGCCCACATGTTCACGACGACCGGATGCCCGCGCAGCTCCCGCAGCTGGGCGTCGAAGGCCGCGGGACCGCCGGGGACGAGCTCGTTGACGCGCCTGCGCAGCGCGGCGAGCGCAGGCGGGGCGCCGTCGACCGGCGCGGAGACCTGCGCGAGCGACAGCGGCTCGTGCTCCTCGGGCCGCGCGGCCTGCTCGCCGTCGCGCGCCTGCACGATGCCGGCCACGACGGCCGCCGTGAGCGCCAGCGCACAGATCGCGAGCACCGCCTTCCGCACGGCGACAGCGTTGCAGAACCGCTGTTCGGCGTGCCGCATCGGCGTCGTTCGCTATCCTCCGTCGTGCGGGAGGAGCCCGTCTTCGACGAAGACGCCTCAGCCCGCCCGCCGGGCAACCGCCTCGGCGTCTGGGTCGCGACGGTAGTGCGCGCGACCCGCCTCATGTCCGAGCAGGAAGCCGATTTGGCTGATTCCACGCCAGTGGCCGTCGCGGCCACGTCCGTTCCCACACCCGACGACATCTCGCGCGCGGAGAAGTTCACCCGCGAAGCATTCGTGCACGGCGGCGAGACCGTCGAGGACGCGCTCGCGCGCGGCACCGCCCGCCGCCGCGCGCTCGACGCCGCGCTGGCCGAGATCGACGCCGGCGCGAAGCTGCCGTCGCCCGAATGGCGGCGCCGCTACTCGCTCATGCTCGGGCTCGAGCGCGTCCTGTCCGACGACGAGCCGCGGCTCGCCGACGGCACCTCGCTGAACCCGCATCAGGTCGACGCGCTGTCGGGCACGCTGACGGCGCTGCTGGCGGAGGCCCAACGCAACGGCGCCGACGCGCCCGCGCCGGCGGCCGCGCCGGTGCTCGCCCTCGACGACGAGCAGCCGCTCGCCGATCCCGAGCCGCCGGCCGCCGCCGCCCCCGACGAGGACGACGAGGACGACGGCGACGAGCCCGAGGACCTCGAGCCGCTGGACATCGAGATCGACCTCGACGACGACGACGACGAGGCCGACGAGCCCGACGCCGACGAGGACCCGGAGGGAGCCGCCGAGCTGCCGCTCGACGAGGACCAGCTCGAGGAGGCGCCCGACGATCCCAACGCGCACAAGCGCTTCTGGTTCGAGCATGCGACCGGCGCCGGCAAGACGGTCGCCGCGATGGGCTTCGTCGAGGCGTCGCGGACCGGCGGCATCCTCATCCTCACCCACCGCCGCAACCTCGTCGACCAGTTCCACGGCGAGCTGCGAGACCGCGGCTACCTCGACCGCGTGACGCCCGCGCTGCTGCGCGGCCAGGACGCGGCGAACGGACCCGTCACGGTCGAGACCTACCAGTGGTTCGTGCGCAACGCCGGCAACATCTCGGAGGCGTACTCGATCGTCATCTGCGACGAGGCGCACACCGCGCTCGGCGAGAAGACGAGCTCCGCGATCCGCGCGTGGACCGGTCCGATCTTCATCGGCATGACCGCGACCGGCGCGCTCATCGCGCGCCACGTCACCGATCTGTTCCCGACGCAGACGTCGCGCTTCGACCTCGCCCAGGCGGCGCGCCGCGGCGTCATCGCGCCGCTGCGCTGCGTGCGGATCCCGCCCGGTCCAGGGGTGCGGACGATCGCCAAGGTGCCGCTGCGCCGCGGCGAGGTGGACACGGAGTTCGACCAGGAGATGCTCGCCGAGCTGCTCGACCAGGCGCCGTTCAACATCGCGATCGCCGACCTCTACAAGACGCGCTTCAACGGCGTGCCGGGCGTCGTCTACGCGGCCGGCGTGCGCCACGCCTACAACGTCGCGGAGGCGTTCCGCGACCAGGGGCTCAAGGCGCAGGCCGTCTCCGGCGAGACGCGCAAGCGCGACCTCGCGGAGATCCTCGCCGCCTACGAGCGCGGCGACATCGACGTGCTCATCAACGCGCAGCTGCTCGCCGAGGGCTGGAACTCGCCGCGCGCGACCGTCTGCATGCACCTCGCGCCGACGGCCTCCAAGCGCATCTACCAGCAGCGCGTCGGGCGCGTGACCCGCCGCCATCCGGGCAAGGAGGCCGGCATCGTCGTCGACTTCGTCGCGCCGGACACGAAGAACGACGACCCCGTCGTGACGCTGCACTCGCTGCTGGACCGCGACGTCTACCGCGGCGGCGCGATCGTCGTCGGGCCCGTGCGCCGCGGCCGCGGCCGCCGCGTGCGCGTCGAGCGCCGGGTGCTGCCGGTGACCGCCGACGAGGACCGCCGGATCGAGGTCTTCGAGCGCGAGCTGTGGCGCATCGCCGTCGAGCACCTGCCCTACGGCGAGCAGATCCAGTGGGCGGCGCTGGCCGGCGCGCGCGTCGCGCCGAGCGGCTGGCGGCGCGCGCGGGCGATGCTGCACTTCGATCGCAACGGCGAGTTCAAGCGCGCGTTCCTGCTGACCGCCGTGCAGCGCAACAAGAACCCGCAGCTGCGCCTGCGCGCGCTGCAGGAGATCGCCGCCTCGCGCGACGGCGAGGCGTTCGACACGGCGATCGACGTCATCGGCACGTGGACGCGCGAGGAGCGCCGCGAGGCGACGAAGATCATGCTGCTGGCGCTCGCCGAGAAGCGCATCGGCCGCCGCGACCAGGCCAACGCGTGGATCTGGCGGCTGGCCTCCTACACGCGCGATGTGCACGAGGAGTACGCCGTCCAGCGCTGGCCGGAGACCAAGCGCCTGCTCGGGCTGCTCGTGAACTCCAGTGGCGCGGCGCACGCGCGCAACGCCCGCCGGCTCGTCCACGCCGCGCGCAAGCAGGACCGGCGCCTGAGCGCCGCGCTGCTGGCGGCGGCGATCGCGCACACGCCCGAGGGCGAGGAGATCCTGCGCGGCGCGCGGACGCGGCTGGCGCGCAAGCCCAGCGCGCTGTCGCGCGAGCTGCTGCGCAACTTCCCCAAGAGCCGCGGCCGCCGCGGCAACCGCCGCCGCCGCAAGAAGGGACCCTTGGCGGAGGGCGCCGACGGCGCGGTCGAGACCGTCGCCACCGTGCGGAGCGGGCCCGACGCGGCGCGGCACGAGGCGCCGGTGCCCGCGGGCAACGGCGTCGGGCCGGAGCCTGCCATCGGGCAGGACGCCGCCGCCGACGCCGAGCCCGCCGCACAGCCCGACGAGGCGGCCGCCTCCGCGCCGGTCGCTCGCGCCCGCCGCGCTCGCGGGCGGCGCAGCGCGCAGCCCGCGCCCGACGACGATGCAGCGGTCGAGGCGATCGCGGATGCCGCCGCCTCCGTGCTCGCCGCTCGCGCGGGCACGACCGATGGCGCCGGCGACGATGCGGCCGACGCGGACGGCGCCGCCCCGAAGCGTCGCCGCGCGCCCGCCCGCAAGCGCGCCGTCGCGAAGGACGCGGGTCCGCCGGACGAGGCGCCCCCGGCGGGGGACGTCATGCCCGCGAAGAAGCCCGCGAAGCGACGCGCCGCGGGGAAGGCCGCCGACGCGGTCGCAACCGCGGCCGGCGGAGAGCCGGCCGCGGTCGAGGAGGCCAAGCCCCGGCGCCGCCGCGCGCCGAGCCGGAAGGCGACGGCGACCGAGCACGGCGCGGGCACGTCGCGCGCGGTCGACGACGGTGTCGAGTCCGCCGCCTGAGCGCGGCGCCTACGGCTTCAGGCTGCTCGGCGTCGACGACGCGCGTGAGCTGCTCGTCGACGCTCCGCCCGCGTGGCCGCTGCTCGAGCTGCGCTGGCGCGTCGACCGCGGCCCGGCGCCCGACTACGAGCGCGTGTCCGACGAGCGCGCGGAGCTGCTGCTGGCGGCCGGCGGAACCGTCGCGATCGAGCGCGCGCCGCTGCGCGCCGAGTACGCGCTGCCGGCCGCCGATGGCCCCGGCGCGCTCGTGCATCCGCACCTCGCTCCGGTCGCCGCCGTCGCGTCGCGCTGGCTGGGACGCGAGAGCTTCCACGGTGGCGCGGTCGTCCTCGGCGACGGCGCCTGGGCGGTGCTCGGCGACAAGGAGGCCGGCAAGAGCTCGATGCTCGCGTGGCTCGCGCTGGCCGGGCATGCCGTCATGGCCGACGACCTCGTCGTGGTCGAGGACGGCCGCGTGCTCGCCGGTCCGCGCTCGATCGACCTGCGCGAGGCGTCGGCGCGCGAGCTCGGCGCCGGCGAGCCGCTCGGCCGGGTCGGCCTGCGCGACCGCTGGAGGCTGCAGCTGGCGCCGCCGCCGCCCGAGGTGCCGCTGCGCGGCTGGATCGTCCTGGGCTGGGAAGACGGGGAGCCGTCGCTGCATGCGCTGCGCGGCGCGAGCCGCCTGCAGGCGATGCTCCCGCACCGTGCGGTGCGGCTGCTCCCCGCCGATCCGGCCGCGCTCGTACGGCTCAGCGCGCTGCCGTGCTATGAGCTGCGCCGCGGTCGCGACTGGTCGTCGCTGCCGGCCGTCGCCGAGCTGCTCGGAGAGGTCGCCGGCCGCTAGCCGGATCCGGTGACCGTCTTCTGCAGGACGAGGAAGCCGTCGGGGGCGTTGCCGAAGACGTTGCCCTGCGTCAGCTCGTGCACCGAGCCCAGGGTGCGCAGCACCGGCGGATCGTACGTCCTCGTCGTGCGGTCGTTCGTCATGCGGAAGCCTTTCCGGTCAAGGGCACATCGTGCGCGAGCCACAGCGTAAGCGCCACGGCCTCGAGCGGCGCTCGACGATGGTCTAGTTGCGCTGCGCGTAGAGCCACGCCGCCTGCATCAGCGTCAGCGACAGCACCGGTGGCGTGGCGGCGAGCCATCCGCCGCGCAGCGCAGCGGCGTCGACGAGCCAGTGCGGGATGCCGCCACGGTCCCAGCGCCGTGCGAAGTCGCGCGCGTGACGGTTGGAGAAGACGCCGTCGAACGAGGCCTTGTCGCTTCGCGCCGCGAGCGCGTCCGGCAGCCAGCCGCCGAACAGCCCGCGCAGGACCTGCTGCGAACCGGCGAAGCGCGAGCGCCGGCCGCAGGCGCGGGCGATCGCGCTCCAGACGCCGGGCGCGCAGAGCGGATGCCCCACGCGCACATCGCGCGCGGCCGCGCAGAGCGCGAGCGAGTCCGTCGCGACGCGCAGGTAGCGCAGCGAGAGCTCGTACGCCATCCGCGCGGCCAGCGGGCCGCGCGGCTGCGCGGCGAGCTGACGTGCCATCGCACGCGTCGCCGCGCGACGCGCGGCCGCCAGCAGCCACGGTGCGTCGAACGGCCGGCGCCGCGCGATGACCGCCGCCCGCGCCGTGCGCGGCGCAACGGCGAGCGCGGCGTGGGCGACCGCTCGCGGGCGCGGCCGCCGTGGCGGCGCGCGCAGCGCGTCGAAGAGCTGGTCGCCGCCCACGCCGGTCAACAGCGAGCCACCGCGGGCGTGGTCGAGCAGCGGCAGGTGGAAGTGGACGTTGAACGGCCACAGCAGCCCGTGATCGCTCAGCATCCGCTGCGCATAGGGCCCGACGACGTCGAGCTCGTCGGTGAGCTCGACGCGCTGCCAGTCGCGCAGACCGAGGTACCCGACGACCTGCTCCTGCCAGGTTGTCTCATCGGCCTCGGGCGCCTGCGGGAAGCGGTTGGTCACGGGCACCGGGTCGGCCAGCCCCTCCTCGCGTGCGACGCGCGTCGCCGTCGCGAGCACGAGCGAGGAGTCCTTGCCTCCCGAGAAGCTCACGAGGCACGGCGGGCGCAGGAGCGCCGGCAGCACGGCGTCGCGCAGCGCCCGCTGTGGCGTCGCGGGCGACGGCGGCAGTGGCGTCGGGCGCCGCGCCGGCCGCCCGTCGATGGCCAGACCGCAGGCGATCTCCAGCGGTGAGAGCGAGGACCCGGCGGGCGCCGTCATGGGCGCACGCGACGCGGCTCGCGAACGTTCGCCTCGATCGGCGCGGCGCTACGAGCCGTTGACGACCCGGCCGCCGCCCTCGCCCTGGAACAGCACGCCGTCGGACCGGGCGCTGGAGATGCCTCCCCGCGTCAGCTCGTGGAGGGCGCCGAGGACACGCAGCTGCGGAGCCTGGTAGGGCGAGAGGTCGGCGCGGGTCGACGTGTGCATCCGTGGCACTCCTACGTGGCGGCTAGGGCGGACCCGCCAGGCTATCAGCGGGCTCTCGCGCGATGCCTGGCCCTTTGGGGGGTTCGCGGCGCGGCCATCACGCGCCCAGCCGGCGCAGCTCGTGGAACGGCTCGCCCGACGCGTCCTCGCCCTCGAGCCAGGCATGTGCGCCGAAGCGCTCGCCGGCGCTCGTGACGCCGATCACGACGTCGCGCGGCTGGCCGTGGGCGGCCAGCCAGCGCTGCAGCACGAGCGCGCGCTCCAGGCAGCTGTGACGCCGGCGGCGCAGCAGCGCCAGGACGCCGCGCACGGCGTGCTCGGAGAGCGCCGGCGGGGCCGGCAGCGCGATCCTGTCGATCGCGCGGCGGCGGCCGAGCTGGCGGCGCGCGCGCCGCAGCGCCCGCTGCGCCCACCATGCGGCGCGCAGCGTCGCCAGGCTCGGCGGCCGCCTCACGACTCCTCGAGCAGCCCGCGGCCGCGCAGCTCGGCGAGGAAGGAGTCGGTGTCGGCGGCGGCGCGCGCGCGGTCGATCTCGAAGGCGGCCGCCAGCCCGTCGACGAGCTCGTCGCGCGTCGCGCCGTCGGCCAGCATCCGCCACAGCAGCGTGCCGCTGGCGTTCGTCGCCAGGTACGTCGACTGCTCGCCGTCGAGCATCACGACCTCGTCGTCGATGACCTTCCAGTCCAGCGTCTGCGTCCGCAGGCGCAGCCGGTCGGTCATGGGCGGCACCGGACGTCTCGCTTCGGCGCGGCGCGCAGGCGCGGCGCCCCGACGCGGCGGTCCGCGGGCGGCAGGCGCGCATCGTGCTCGGAGTGGCGCAGCCGCGCGTGGCCGAGCGCGCGGCGCGCGCGAGCGCCCTTGTGCCGCCACGTCTCGCCGCCGGTCGGCCGCAGCAGCCGCCCGAGCACGCGCGCGCTCGCGCCGGCGGCGCGGCGCGCTGGCAGCGCCCAGAGCGGGCTCGACAGCTCCTCGACATGACGCTCGAGCAACGTCCGCTCGCGCGCGGCGATCAGGTGGCGGGCCCACAGCCGCAGCGCCGGTGTCCGCGGCCGCGCGTCCAGCAGCAGCGCCTCGATCGCCGCGCGCGTCGTGCGCCACAACCGCTCGCAGCCCCAGCGGCACGCGAGCGCCTCGATCTCGCGGTCGTCGGCGTCGGCCGCCAGCAGCGCGACGTCGACGAGCTGGCCGACGCACGCCAACGGGGCGTGCGCCCACGCGTGTGCCGCCGCGACCAGCGCGTGCTGCGCCGCGGGCAGCGTGTCGACGACGCCGGGAGCGCAGCGCGACGGGACCGCGCAGGTCAGCAGCTCGTCGGTCGGCGGCGCCGGCAGGGCGTCCGGCCAGTGCGCGGCGGAGTGCAGCTCGATGCCGATCGGCAGGCCCGGCCACCACAGCGGCCACAGGTGGTGCAGCTCGACCTCGTCGGACCACGGGCCCGCGTGCTGGAAGCCGGCGTCGAGCAGCGCGCGATGGGCGGCCGGCGCGTCGTCGACGAGCAGGTCGACGTCGCAGTACGGCCGCAGCGACGGATCGGGGTAGCGGGCGGCGATCTCGGGCCCCTTCATGAGCACCATCGACCCGTCGTACGCGGCGCGCGCGCGCCGCAGCACGACGGGGGCGGCGAGGCTCGTGAGCGCGGCCACGCGCTCGGCGTCGCGCAGCCGCGCGGGCACGTCGGCGGCGGCCGCGCGCAGCCGCCGCGCGGCGACGAGCTCGAGCCGGTGCGCGCAGAGGTCGTCGTCGCTCGGGGCATGCTCGACGAGCTGCTCGACGCGCGGCCAGATGAGCGACGGCTCGCGCATCTCAGTACAGCCCCAGCGTCCCGAGCCGGCGCTCGCGCCGCAGCGCGAGCCGGAAGGCCGCGACCCCGCCCGCGAGCATCAGCGCCGACAGCGGCGCGAGCAGCGCGACCGCCGACGCCATCTCGCTCCAGGCGCCGCCGCCGAGCAGCAGCTCGCGGATGCCCTCGAGCGCGATCGCGACCGGGTTGACGGCGGTGATCCAGCCGATCCAGCCGGGCAGCAGCTCGACGGGGAAGAAGGCGCCGGACGCGAGCCCGAGCAGCGCCGCCCCCGCCGCGGCCCCGCCGCCGCCGCGGCGGAACGTCAGGATCGCGCCGGCGCTGACGAGCCCGAGGCCCCAGACGAACGGCACGAACGCCAGCAGCACGATCGTCGCGGGCAGGATGCCGCTGGCGTGGAAGTCCAGCCCGAAGCCGAGCGCGATCGCCAGCAGGAACAGCGAGGCGCGCAGCGGCACCCAGAGGAACTCGAACGCGGCCGAGCCGATCTGGATCGTCGCCGTCCGCGTCGGCGTCGTCAGCAGCGACTCGAGCGTGCCGATGACCTGCTCCTGGCGGATCGCGTTGCCGACCCGCTCGAGCAGCGTCGCGATCACGAGGCTCAGCACGATCCCGATCGCGACGAACTCCATGTAGGTCGCATGCGTGCCGCCGTACTGCGGCAGCCGCTGCGGGTCGACGAGCCGGCCGATGAGCGAGAACACGAAGGCCTGCGCGGCCATGTTCACGAGGTCGGTGAAGAACGCGACCTTGTAGCTCCACGCGATGAGCAGGTCGCGGCGCAGGAACGCGCCGATCTTGGCGCCCTCGGCGAGGGCGACGGCGGTCATCGCGTGGCCTCCCCGGCGTGGTCGGCGGTCAGCGCGCGGAAGGCCTCTTCGACCTCCGAGCGCTCCTGGCGGCACGAGACGACGTCGTAGCCGGCGGCGGCCAGCGCCGCGATCGCCCGCCCGAGCGGCGCCCCCTCCCGCGGCGCGAGCAGGTAGTGCCCGACGTCGCCGGTCGCCCGGACGCCGGCGCGCGCGCCGAGCGCGCGCTGCAGCGCCGCCGCCGCCGGCGGCGCGTCGGGGCGGCCGTTGCGCACGCCGACGACGTAGCGCGGGGTCGTCGCGCCGCGCGCGATGAGCTCGGGCACGGAGCCGGCGAAGCGCACCTCGCCGCGGTGCAGGAACGTCACGGCGTCCGCGAACCCGCGGATCTCGTCGACGCGCTGGGTCGCCCAGAGGATCGCCGCGCCGCGCGCGGCGAGCTGCGAGGCCAGCTCGCGGACGCGCTCGGCGCCCTCGGGGTCGAGGTCGTGCGTCGCCTCGTCGACGAGCAGCACGGACGGCTCGGCGAGCAGCGCGCGTGCGAACGACAGCCGCTTCTGCATGCCGTGCGACAGGCGCCCGACCGGTCGCCGCGCGGCGTCGGCGAGGCCGACGAGCTCGAGCAGCTCGGCGGCGCGGCGCCGGGCGTGCGCGCGCCGCAGCCCGTGCATGCGGGCGAAGAACACGAGGTTCTCGAGGCTGCTGATGCGCAGGTAGAACGTGCGGTCGCCGGACGGCACGAGCCCCGGCCGGCTCGTGACGTCGACCGTGCCGGCCGCCGGCTCGGTGAGGCCGGACAGAATCCGCAGCAGCGTCGTCTTGCCGGCGCCGTTGGGCCCGAGCAGCGCGTGGATCTCGCCGTGGCCGACCTGCACGCAGACGCCGCGCAGCACCTCGCGCTCGCCGAAGCGCCGCGAGAGGCCGCGGACGTCGATGGCGCAGGCGGAGCGTGTGTGCGAGGACACATCCCAACAACGTGGCTGAGCGGACCACCTTTCGCGGCACCGGCCTGCACGCGCCGCGACTACGCGTGACGGCGCAGGGCGAGCGCGAGGCCGGACGTCAGGACGAGCGCGAGCGTCGTGATCGCGAACGCCGTCAGCAGCGCCTCGGCGTGGCGCAGCGTGACGCCGCCGACGTCCGCGCGGCGGGCGACGAGCGCGAGCGCCGCCAGGCCCGCGAGCCCGACCGCGGCGGCCGCCAGGGCGGGCCAGGCCGCGGCGGCGACCCCGCTGCCCGGCCGGCCGGTCGCCTGTCGACCGCGCTCGAGCGCGAGCAGCGCGGCCGCCCCGGCGAGCGCGAACGTCGCGGCCACGAGATAGCCGCCGAGCACGTCGCTGGGCAGGTGCCAGCCGAGCGCGACGAGCGCGTAGCCGACCGCGACCGCGTAGCCGGCGCCGAGCAACGCCGCGAGCGCCCGCAGACCGGGTCCGACGACGAGCACGCAGCACAGCGCGACCGACATCGCCGCCGTCGCGTGGCCGCTCGGCCAGGACGCCGGGTAGGGGTCGCCCGCGACGTCGACGAACCGGTCGAGCCCCGGCTTGAGGATCTGCGTGCAGGCGTTGGCGGACAGCAGCACCGCGGGGACGAGGGCGGCCACCAGCCGCCGCCGGCGGGCGAGCGCGATCGCGACGAGCAGCGACGCGCCGAACAGGAACGGCAGCGGGTCGGCGAGCACGGCGACGCCGCGGATCGACGGCGCCAGCGGCGGGCGCGCGACGCCGCTGAAGGCCTGCATCGCCCGTTCGTCGAGCGCTCGGCCGCCGGGCAGGTGGACGGCGGTCAGCCAGATCGCCAGCGCGGCGAGCGCGCTGAGCGCGGCGAGGCACAGCAGGACGAGCGGCCGGCGGGCGATCGCCCGCCGACCCGAGTGGGCGGGCTCAGCGACGGAGATGCACCTCGCCCGCGTCGAGGACCTCGCGCGTGCCGTCGGGCCGGTCGACGAGCAGCCGGCCGCCGCCGTCGATGCCCGCCGCGATGCCTTCGCCGCGGTGCCAGCGCACGGGACGGCCGAGCAGCGCGTCGCGCTCGCGGAACGCGCGCAGCAGCGCGGCCTCGTCCTGGGCGAGGCGCTCGCCGAGGGTCTCCAGCAGCGCGGCGAGCGTGGGCTCGACGGCGGCCGGCTCGAGGCCGAGCGTGCCGGCGCGCTCGCGCAGCTCCCCGGGCAGGTCGGCGATCCGGACGGCGACGTTGACGCCGATCCCGAGCACGGCCCAGCCGTCCTGCGCGCGCGTCTCGACGAGGATCCCGGCGACCTTGCGGCCGTCCAGCAGCACGTCGTTGGGCCACTTGATCGCCGCGGCCGGCCCGGCGACGTCGGCGACGGCGACGGCGGCGGCGAGCGGCAGCAGCGGCTGCCAGTCGCGCAGGACGAGCGACATGAGCAGCGCGCGGCCCGGCGGGGCGGTCCACGTCCGGCCCTGGCGGCCGCGTCCCGCGCGCTGCTCGCCGGCGGTGACGAGCGTGCCGTGCGGCGCGCCTGCGGCCGCGAGCGCCCGCGCGCGCTCGTTCGTCGAGTCGGTCGCGCGCAGGTGCAGCCGCGGCGTGCCCAGCGGCGTCCTCATCGCGCGGGCGCGATGAGGACGTCGTCGTCGAGCGCGAGGCCGAGCGCCGCGAGCGCCGAGCCGCGGTTGACGGCGAGCGCCGGCGACCGGAAGCCGTCCTCGTAGAGCAGCAGCCCGCCCTCGGGCACGTCGGCGAACGTCGTCGCGTGCAGCGCCGGCCGGCCGTTGACGGTCAGCCGGCCTCCCGGCCGCAGGCCGGCGTCGGCGAGCTGCCCGGGCTCGGCGTCGAGCACGACGTTGCCGTAGGCGTCCGCCTGCAGGACGTGCGCGCGAAGCCCCTCCGCGGTGACGTGCGCGCGCGGGAGCTCGAGCGTCGCGAGGCCGTCGACGCGCACCGGCTCGCCGGCCTGCTCGAGCGCCATCCCCGCGGCGAGCGACGCGGCGACCGGCGCGAAGACGTCGCGACCGTGGAACGAGGCCGACACCGGCTCCAGCCGCAGCGGCGAGCGCCCGACGTCGACGGCCTGCGCGACGCCGCCGAAGCGCTCGGCGGCGGCCATCAGCAGCCCGTTGTCGGGTCCGACGAGCAGCCGCTCCTCGTTCGCGCAGCGCAGCGCGACGGCGCGCCGAGTGGTGCCGACGCCCGGGTCGACGACCGCCAGGTGCACGCCCGGCGGCATGTACGGCAGCGCGCGGCGCAGCACGAGCGCGCCGGCGCGGACGTCGTGGCGCGAGATCCCGTGCGCGACGTCGATGACGCGCACCTCCGGCGCCACCCGCGCCATGACGCCGTGGCAGACGCCGACGAAGTCGTCGTGCAGCCCGTAGTCGCTCAAGAACGTCACGACGGCCATGCGCCGGGTCGAGTGTAGGGGCCGCGAAGCGGGTAGCCGGTGAGGCGTGCGCCGAGGATCACGACAGACCACACCGACGGTCTCGCAGGTCGTTCGCCGCGCCGTGGACGCGTGCGAGTTCGAGGGCTCCGTCGACGCCCTCGCGGAGTTCTACCTGCGCTTCGAGGACCGCGACGAGCCCGTCACCGCGCTGCTCGAGGGCAGCCGGCGCGAGTTCTTCGAGCAGCTCGGCCACGTCGAGGGCCAGGTCCCCGATCCGAGCCTCGAGATGGCGGCCGCCGTCGCGACCTACCTCGCGTTCCGCCGCGACGACGTCCCCGACGACGACGACGACCTGCTGCGCCTGGCCGCGCGCGCCGAGTACAACGGCGACCCGCCGCAGCACGTCGCCGACTGGCTGGCGCTGCGCGGGATCGAGCGCTGAGCGAGCCACGATGCCCGAGACGCCGAGCGGGATGCCCAACGAGGAGGACGAGATCCAGCCGCTCGGCGTGCCCGAGGACGCCGAGGACGAGGACCCGACGGACGCCGAGGAGCTGCCCGGCTTCCCGCAGGGCGAGCGGCAGATCGACGGCTAGGCGCGCTGCGCCGCGTCGGCGACGAGCGCCGCCAGCAGCCCGTCGGGCGTGTGCTCGCCGGCTTCCACGTGCGGCTCGAGGCCGCGCTCGCGCAGCGCCGCGCTCGTGATCGGCCCGATCGAGACGAGCCGCGCGCCGCCGGGCGGATCGCCGGCGGCGTCGAGGAAGAACCGCACGCTCGACGCGGACGTGAACGTCACGTAGTCGGCCTCGCGCGCTGCCTGCAGCGCCTGCTCGGCCAGCGGCTCGGCGACCGTGCGGTACAGCGGCAGGATCTCGACGTCGGCGCCGCGCGCGCGCAGCGCGTCGGGCAACACGTCGCGCGCCTGCTCGGCGCGTGCCACGAGCGCTCGCCGCACGGGCCGCTCGGCGAGCGCCTCGACGAGCGACTCGGCGACCGCGCGCGGCGGGACGAGGTCGGCGGCGATCCCGCCCGCGCGCAGCGCCTGCGCGGTGCCCGGGCCGATCGCCGCGATCGCCGGCCCCGCGAGCGCGCGCGCGTCGCGGGCGAGCTCGAGCAGGCGCCGCGCGCCGTTGGGGCTCGTGACGCACAGCAGGTCGAAGCCGCGCACGTCGGGCAGCTCGGCGGGCAGCGGCTCGACGCGGATCGCCGGCGCCTCGACGACGCGCGCGCCGAGCCCGCGCAGCCGCGCGACGAGCGCGCTCGCCTGCGCCCGCGCGCGCGTGACGACGACGCTGTGCCCGGCGAGCGGGCCGCCGGCGAACCACGCCAGCTGCTCGTGCAGGGCGGCGACAGGGCCGACGACCGTGACGGCCGGCGCGCGCACGCCGGCGTCGGCGGCGCGCACCGCGATGTCCGCGAGCGTGCCCGCGACCGTGCGCTGATCGGGCAGCGTGCCGCGCTCCACGACGGCGACCGGCTCCGACGTCGCTCGCCCGGCCGCGACGAGCTGTGAGGCGATGCGTCCCAGCCGCCGCACGCCCATGTAGAAGACGAGCGTTCCGGGGAACGCCGCGAGCGCCGGCCAGTCGACCTGCGACTCGTCCTTCGCGGGGTCCTCGTGGCCGGTGACGAAGGCGACGGCCGCCGCCATCCCCCGCTGCGTGACGGGGATCCCGGCGTACGCGGGCGCCGCGACGCCTGCGGTGACGCCCGGCACGACCTCGACGTCGAGGCCCTCGGCGCGCAGCAGCCGCGCCTCCTCGCCGCCGCGCCCGAAGACGAACGGATCGCCGCCCTTCAGCCGCACGACCTCGCGTCCGGCGCGGGCATGCTCGAGCAGCAGCTCGTCGGTCGCCGCCTGCGGGACCTGGGCGCCGCCGCCGACCTTGCCGACGTCGACGAGCACGGCGTCGGCCCGCGCGCCGTCGAGCGCGCCGTCCGGGATCAGGCGGTCGTAGAGGATGACGTCGGCACGCGCGATGAGCTCCAGCGCGCGCACCGTCATGAGCCCGGGGTCGCCCGGGCCGGCGCCGACGAAGAACACGGTCATGCGGCCAGCTCCTCGGCGCGGCGCAGCAGATCGGCGGCGCCGGCCGCCAGCATCCGCTCGGCGGCGAGCGCGCCCGCCGCCTCGGCCGTCGCCGCCGCCGGCGTCTCGTCGCGCAGCCAGGCCGACCCGTCGGGCAGGCCGACGAACGTCCGCAGCGCGATGCCGCCGGCGCCGACGCGGGCGTGCGCGCCGAGCGGCGTGTTGCAGCTCGCGTCCAGCGCCGCGACGAGCGCGCGCTCGGCGGCCAGCGCCTGCCAGGTCGTCGGCTCGGTGATCGCGCGCGCCGCCGCCGCCGCCCGCTCGTCGCCGGAACGGGCCTCGAGGGCGAGCGTCCCCTGGCCGGCGGCCGGCACGAGCTCCTCCAGCCGGCAGCCGATCGCGGCGTCGCGCCCGAGCCGCTGCAGCCCGGCCGCCGCGAGCACGAGCGCGTCGAGCTCGCGCTCGTCGAGCAGCCGCAGCCGCGTGTCGACGTTGCCGCGGACGGCGACGACCTCGAGGTCGTCGCGCAGCGCGCGCAGCTGCGCGGCGCGGCGCAGGCTCGCGGTGCCGACGCGCGCGCCGGCCGCCAGCGCGGATAGCGACGACGCCCCGACGAGTGCGTCGGACGGGTCGACCCGCGGCGGCGCGCCGACGAGCTCGAGGCCGTCGGGCAGCGCGCTCGGGACGTCCTTGGCGCTGTGCACGGCGAGGTCGACGTCGCCCGCCAGCAGCGCCAGCTCGAGCTCCTTGACCCACTTCTCCTTGTCGCTCGCGGCGCGGTCGCGGTCGCCGCTCGTCGTGATCGGGACGAGCTCGGCGTCCGCGCCCAGCAGCGCGGCGACCGTCCCCGCCTGCGCGAGCGCCAGGGCGCTGCCGCGCGTGCCGACGCGCATCTGGGCCCTCTAGCGGCCGGAGGCGCGCCGCGGCAGCGGTCGCACGTTGCCGAGGTCGCCGCTAGCGGCGTCGGCGGGCAGGTCGGCGTCGGGGGCGCCGTCGAGCCCGAACAGCTCGCGCATGATCTGCAGCCGGCCGTGGCTGCGCGCGTCGCCGAGCGCGCGCAGGTGCAGCGTCGGCTCGTGCAGCAGCCGGTTGGAGACCGCGCGCGCGACGGCCTCGACGCGCGCGAGGTCGCGCTCGGAGGCCTGCTCCCAGCGGCCGGCGTTCTCCGACAGCACCTGGTCGACGATCGCGTCGCCGAGCGCTCGCAGCTCGCGGATCGTGGGCTGCACCGCCCGCGAGCCGAGCCAGCCGGCGAAGCGCACGATGTCCTCCTCGACGATCGCCTCGGCGCGCAGCGCCTCGGCCTCGCGCACCGACATCGTCTGCGCGACCGCCGCCTGCAGGTCGTCCATGTCGTAGAGCGCCACGCCCGGCACTGCGCGGCAGGCGGGGTCGATGTCGCGCGGCACGGCGATGTCGACGAGCAGCAGCGGCCGGCCGCCGCGGGCGCGCATGACGCGCTCGAGCTCCTCGTCGCCGACGATCGGGTGCGGTGAGCCGGTCGAGGTCACGACGACGTCGGCGCGCTCGAGCTGGGTCGGCAGCTCGTCGAGCGGCACGACGCCGCCGCCGAAGCGCTCGGCCATCGCGCGGGCGCGGTCGGCGTGGCGGTTGGCGACGAACATCGTCCGGATTCCGCGATCGGCGAGCGACCGGGCCGTCAGCTCGCTCGTCTCGCCGGCGCCGACGATGACGACGTGCGGGTCCTCGACGTCGCCGACGGCGCCCATCGCGAGGTCGACGGCGACCGACGAGATCGATGCGCGTCCGAGGCCGATCGACGTCTCGCTGCGCACGCGCTTGCCGGCCTGCAGCGCGGCCGTGAACAGCCGGTTCGTCAGTGGGCCGGTCGTGCCGGCGGCCAGCGCCTCCTCGTAGGCGCGCTTGACCTGGCCCTGGATCTCCGCCTCGCCGACGATCATCGACTCCAGGCCCGCGCAGACGCGGAACAGCTGGCGCGCGGCATCGCAGTTGCGCGGCGAGTACATCCGCTCGGCGAGCTCCGTCGGGCGCACGTGCGCGCGCTGCGCGAGAATCCCCAGCGCGGCGCTCTCGGCCGCCACGGGGTCGCCGACGACGAGCGTCAGCTCCGTGCGGTTGCAGGTCGAGATCACGACGGCCTCGTGGACGTCGGGGTGGGCGGCGACCTCGCGCAGGAAGCCGCGCACGGCGCTGCGCGTCAGCGCAAGGCGCTCGCGCAGCTCGACGGGCGCGGTCTTGTGCGAGATCCCCAGCGTGACGAGCTCGTGCTGGCTCATCGCGAGGACCGGCCTCCCGCTTCGACGCCGACGACGGTCGAGCGATGACGCGCTGTCATCGCGAGGACCGGCCTCCCTTCGAGCCGACGACGGTCGAGCGATGACGCGCCGTCACGCGACGGGCTCCCGCGGGCGGTCGGCGGCGGCGGCCTCGTCGCGGCGCTCGACGATCTCGGCGAGCTCGACGACCTCGCGCTCGATGCGGCTGAGCTTCGAGGCCATGATCGCGACGTAGATCAGCACGAGTGCGAGGAAGACGAGGTACGCGCCGGCGACGTACTTGCCTGCCTCGTCGAGCGGAAGCGCCGGGAGCATCAGAGCTGCGGCGCCGCGCTGCGGCCGACCGCGGCGAAGTCGTCGTCGTCAGAGAGCCTGCGGCGCAGCGAGCGCAGGCGGAAGGTCGCGTGCTTGGAGGCCATCTCGTACTTGCACAGGGTGATGAAGAGCAGGCCCATCCCGAGCAGCGCCACGAGGAACGTCAGCCCCATCTTCGGCGGCATCCCGCCCGTCGTCGTCGCCAGCGTCTCGGGATGCACGAACTGCTCGGCCATGCGCACGGCCGCGAAGTTCAGCGGCACGAACGCCCCCGCGACGATCGCGAACACCGACGCGTAGCGCGCCTGGCGCTCTGAGTCCTCGATCGAGAACCGCAGCGGCCAGTACGTCGCGTACAGCAGGAACACGATCAGGAACGACACGAGCATCGGCTCGTCCCAGATCCACCAGTGGCCCCACGACGCGCGCGCCCAGATCGACCCCGTGACGAGCACGCCGACGGCGAGCACGATGGAGATGTGGATCGTCACGTAGGAGCGCATGTCCCAGCGCGCGTCGCGCGTGCGCAGGTGCATCACCCCGAACACGCCGCCGGCCATGAGGCCGACGAGCGCGACGATCGCCATCGGCACGTGGACGTAGAAGATCTTCTGGACGAAGCCCTGGTCGGCGTCCAGCGGCGCGTAGAGGAACACGAGCGCCATGGCGGCGGTCAGGACGACGAGCGTGGCGATCGAGAGGGCGCGAAGGCCCCTGCCGTAGACGATGGGTCAGTCCTCCAGGAGGAAGTCGAAGACTGCGTACGCGATCAGCGCGAACACCAGATCATAGAGCCCGAGAACGGCCAGCCAGTCGCCCGCAAGCGGCTGCGCGCCGCCCTGCGCGAGCAGCGGCGTCGTGGCCCGCGCGGCGGCCAGCACGACCGGCACGAGCAGCGGCAGCACGAGCAGCGGGACGACCAGGTCGCGCGCGCGCGTCTGGATCGCGAGCGCCGCGACGAGCGTGCCGGTCACCGCGATGCCGGCGTTGGCGAGCGCGAGGACGAGCACGAGCTCGGGCAGCGCCTGCCCCGCCGGCGGGCCGAGCAGCAGCAGCGCGAAGGCCGGCACCGCGACGAGCTCGACGACGCACAAAAAGCCGAACAGCGCGATGGCCTTGGCGACGAACAGCGCCGTGCGGTCGACCGGGGCCAGCAGGAACCCGTCGAAGCCGCCCTGCTCGTGCTCGGAGACGAACAGGCGGTTGACGCCGAGGATCGCCGCGAACAGCACGGTGACCCACAGCACGCCGGAGGCGAGGTCGCCGGCGACGGTGTCGCGGTCGAGGCCGAAGTGGAAGACGACGTACGTCGTGACGCTGAAGAGCACCATCGCGGGCACCGACTCGCCCGTGCGCAGCTCGAGCGCGAGGTCCTTGGCGAGCAGCGCTGCGACGGTGGACCTCATGCGTACAGCTCGGCGATCTGCTCGGGGCGGACCTGCGCGGCGGCCCCCACGAGCGCCGCGCGACCGCCTCGCAGCCCGAGCGCGAGGTCCGCGCCGGCCAGCCCGCCGGCGGGGTCGTGGCTCGTGAGCACGCGCGTGCGCCCGCTCGTGCGGCCGATGAGCGGCTCGACCTGCGCCGCGGCGGCGGGGTCGAGGTTGGCCAGCGGCTCGTCGAGCAGCAGCAGCTCGGGGTCGTGCAGCACCGCGCGCGCGATCGCCAGCCGCTGGACCATCCCGCGCGACAGCTGCGCGACCGCGTCGTCGGCGCGCGCGCGCATCCCGACCGCGTCGAGCACCGCCTCCACGCGCGTGCGCGCCACGCCGTGCAGCCGCGCGTGGAAGCGCAGGTTCTCGCGCCCGGTCAGCTCGCGGTACAGCAGCGCCTCGTGGCCGAGGAAGCCGATCCGCCCGCGCACGGCGTAGCCGCCGTCGGGCAGCGCGCAGCCGAGCACGCGCACCTCGCCGGCGTGCGGGCGCAGGAGCGTGGCGAGCATCCGCAGCAGCGTCGTCTTGCCGGCGCCGTTGGGGCCGAAGACGACGAGCGTGCGACCGGGCTCGAGCTCGAGCGAGACGTCGCGCAGCGCGGCGCGCTCGCCGAAGCGGCGGCCGGCGCCGCGCAGGACGACGGCGTGGTCGGTGGTCGGCACGCCGTGGACGCTACTCAGCCGGCGCCGCCGGTCGCCGCCGTCACGGCCGGCGCCGGACGCGCCGCGCGGGCGAGCGCCGCCGCGGCGAGGCACAGCAGCACGACGATCGCAAGCGCCGTCGGGAGGCTCGTCGCGTCGGACACCAGGCCGATCAGCGCCGGCCCCAGGATGAAGCCGAAGTAGCCGCTCGTGGAGACGGCGGCGAGCGCCGGGGCCGCCGACGCGCTGCCCTCGGCCGCCGCGGTGAGCGCAAGCGGGAAGAGCCCGGCCAGGCCCGCGCCCATGACGGCGAAGCCGGCGATCCCGCTCTCGGCCGTGCCGCCGGCGAGCGCGAGCGCCAGTCCGACTGCGGCGAGCACCCCGCCCGCCCGGATGACGGCGACGCGACCGAGGCGGTCGGCGAGCGGGTCGGCCGCCAGGCGCCCGAAGCCCATCGTCAGCGAGAACGCCGCGAGGCCGAGCGCCGCGAGCGACGGCCCGGCCTCGGTCTCGCGGTCGAGCAGGATCGCGCTCCAGTCGCCCACCGCCCCCTCGGCGATCAGCACGCAGAACGCCAGCGCGCCGAGCGCCGCGAGACCACGCGTCGGGCGCACGAAGCGCAGCGCGTCCGCGCGCGCGTCCGCGCTCGCCGGAAGCAGCCACGGCCGCACCGCGAGGAGGACCGCGACGAGCAGCGCCGCGACGATCGGCAGGTGCGCGGCGGGCCGCAGCGGCGCGCCGGCCGCCAGGCTGCCGGCGGCCGCGCCGGCCAGCGCGCCGAACGAGAACGCCGCATGGAAGGACGCGAAGATCTCCCGCCGGTGGCGCTGCGCGACCGCGTACGCCTGCGCGTTCATGCTGACGTCCATGACGCCGCTGGAGGCGGCCACGACGACGATCGCCACGGCGAACAGCGCGGGCGTCGGCGCGAGCCCCGGCAGCGCCAGCCCCACCGTGTACGCCAGGCCGCCGGCGACCGTCAGCGGCGCGCTGCCGCGGCGCGCGGCCACGCCCCCGGCCAGCGGCTGGGCCACCATGAGCGCGATCGCGCCGGCGAGCAGGGTGAGCCCGAGCGCGCCGTCGCCGAGCTCGTGCTGGCGCTGCAGGTCGGGCAGCCGCGAGAAGAGGCTGGCGAAGGCGGCGCCGTTGACGGCGAAGACCGCCGTGACGGCGGCCCGGTGACGGCCCGGCACGGCGCGCTCAGGCGGCTGCGTGCTCGCGTTGCGCGTCGGCGATGAGCTCGAGCACCGCCTGCTCGTCGCCGGCGCGCAGGAGCTCCACGGGGTCGGGCCGCCCGTTGACGATGCCCTCGAAGAACGCCTTGCGGTCCTGGTAGGTCGGCAGCGTGCCCTTCGCCCAGCCGCGCGCGTCGTTGAGCATGACCGCCAGCCGCGCGTACTCCTCGCCGAACAGCTCGGACACCTCCCGCTTCATGCGCTTGGCGAGCGCCGGCGACGCGCCCGCGGTCGAGATCGCGATCGCGATCGGCCCCGTCCGCACGATCGCGGGCAGGATGAAGTTGCACAGCGGCGGGACGTCGACGATGTTCACGAGCATCGCGCGCCGCTCGGCGTCGTCGAAGACGCGGATGTTGACGTCGGTGTCGCTCGTCGACGCGATCACCATGAACGTGCCCTCGAGGTCGTCGCTGCGGTACTCGCGCCGGTGCCACGCGATCGAGCCCTCGTCGGCGAGCGCGCGCAACTCGTCGACCGCCTCGGGCGCGACGAGCACCACGTCGGCGTCGCAGGCGAGCAGGCCCTCGACCTTCTCGAGCCCGATCGCGCCGCCGCCGACGACGACGCAGCGCCGGCCGCTGAGCTTCAGGCAGGCGATGTAGAACGGCGTGTCGAGCATCCCCTGCACGCAGGACTGGTCGCAGACGCCCCTGCGCAGCTGGCAGACGCAGTCCTTTCCGGCATAGGCCTGAGCAGGCATGACATCTCAAGGGTAGACCGCGGCAGATGGCTACGGTCGTGGCGATGGACAGCCTCTTCGACGACACCTCGATGCTGCGGCGCGTGCACCGCGAGACGGCGCTCGCGTTCTCGGGCCCGCGCGCGTTGCTCATGCAGGCCGCGCACCCCGTCGCCTTCAAGGGCTTCTTCGCCCACACCGCTGCCCTCGACGAGCCCTACGAGCGCCTGCGCCGGACGGCGAAGGTGCTGGACACGATCGCGTTCGGCTCGCGCGCGGACGCCGAGCGCGCCACGCGGCGGGTGCGCGCGATGCACCGGCGCGTGCGCGGCGAGCTGACCGAGCCGGCCGGCCGCTTTCCCGCCGGCACGCCGTTCGCGGCCGACGATCCCCAGCTGCTGCTGTGGATCCTGGCGACGCTGGTCGACTCCGCGCTCGTCGTCTACGAGCGATACGTGGGCTCGCTCTCGACCGCCGAGCGCGACGAGCTCTGGCAGGACTACCGCGTCGTCGGCCGTCTCTTCGGGCTGCGCGACCGCGAGATGCCGTCCGACATCGGCGACTTCGACGAGTACATGCGCGACATGCTCGAAGGCCCCGACCTGCAGGTCAGCGACGAGGCCCGCGAGCTGGCGATCCGGATCGTCATGCGCCCGCCCGTCCCACTCCAGCACCGGCCGGTGCTCGAGCTCGTCAACTTCATCACCGTCGGCCTGCTGCCCGCGCAGCTGCGCCGCCAGTATGGCCTGTCCTGGGATCCCGTCCGCGCGCTGATGCTGCGCGGCGGCGCCGAGTACGCCAAGCGCGTGCTCGTCCCGCTCGCGCCCGGACGGCTGCGCTTCGTCACGAGCGCACGCGCCGCGTAGACGCGAACCGCGATCGCCGCGCGCAGGAACTCGCCAGCGCACGCGGCGACGCGACGCCCGAGCGCACCGCTCCCTCGGTGATGCAGTTTCGCGCCCGAGCGGGGGCGCGGACCTCACCGCCCCCGCGCCGCCCGCAGCGCCCGCGCCGCCACCCGCGCAAGCGGCAGCGCCCCGCTGCGCCACCCCAGCGCGCGGTCCGAGTCGCGCGCGGAGCGCAGCCGGGCGAGCGCCCGCCAGGCCGACACGAGCGACTCGTCGTAGGGCTGCCACCACGCCACCCGCCCCGCCGGCGGGTCCCACGTCACGAGCTTGGGCTCGACCATCGCCCGCAGCGCGAGCGCGCCGCGGGCGCGTCCGACGCCGGCGCCGTGGACGGCGCCCCACGGCAGCTGCGGCTCGGTGCGCGAGACGACATGGTCGTTGAGCCACACCATCCCGGCGCGCATCTGGTGCGCGATCCGCGCGCCCTTGTGGGCGTCGGCGGTCCAGACGGACGCGCCCAGTCCGGCGATCCCCTCGTTGCAGCGCGCGATGCCCTCGGCCTCCGAGTCGACCGGCTCGATCGCCAGCCACGGCCCGGGCGCGTCCTCGCGCAGCAGCCGGGCGTCGCGCGGCACGCCGGTCAGCACGGCGGGCGCGAAGTACGGGCCGTCGGCGCCCCCGACCTGCACGGGCCCGCCGCAGTGCAGCGTCGCGCCGCCGGCGACGGCGGCGTCGATCATCCCCGCCAGGCGCTCCACGCGGTCGCGGGCGAGCAGCGGCCCGATCTCCGTCCGCGGGTCGGCCGGATCGCCGACGCGCAGCGCCCGCGCCGCCGCCGCGACCGCAGACAGGAACGCGTCGTGGCGCTCGCGCACGACGTAGGCGCGCGCGAGGCTGCCGCTGCACTGGCCGGCGTTCGCGAACGCCGCCCAGCGCGCGCCCGCGACCGCCCGCGCGAGGTTCGCGTCGGCGAGCACGAGCATCGGGTCCTTGCCGCCGACCTCGATCGTCGCGCGCTTCAGCCCGCGCGCGCAGGCCTCTCCGACGTCGCGCCCGGCCTGCGACGAGCCGGTGAATCGCACGTGCGCCACGTCGGCGTCGACGAGGGCGCGCGCGGTCGGCGCCCCGCCGTGGACGACGTGCAGCAGGCCCTCCGGCAGGCTTGCGCGCAGGAACACGCGGGCGATCCGCTCGGCCGCCTGGGCGGCCAGCGGCGAGGGATGCAGCACGACGCCGTTGCCCGCCATGAGCGCGACCGCGACGTCGCCCAGCGGCGTCGCGAACGGCTCTGCGCCGGGCGTCAGGACGGCCACGACGCCGAGCGGCTCGAAGATCACGCGCGCGCGCTTGGCCGGCTGCAGCGTGCGCGACGGCGTGACGCGCTCGTCGGCGAGCACGCGCGGCGCCGCTTCGGCGAGCCACTGCAGCGTCTCGACGGCGGGCAGCAGCTCCATCGTCTGCACCTCAGCGAGCGGGCGCCCCTGCTCGCCGACGAGGACCGGCACGAGCTCGTCCCACTCGTCGATGACGGCCTGCGCGGCGCGCACGAGGTAGCGCGCGCGGTCGCGCACGCGCAGCTGCGCCCACAGCCGCTGGACCTCGGCCGCCTCCCCGACGGCGGCCGGCACGTGCGCCGGCGGCGTCGCGGCGAGCGTCCCGAGGTGGCGTCCGTCGATCGGGCTGACGGACTCCAAGCGGGCGGCGGTGGCGGGCGCCGGCATCGCGGGCGATTGTGTCAGGAGCGTCCGCGGGCTCGGCGGATCTCCTCCAGGCGCTCGCGCTGGGCGGCCTCCATCTCGTCGGGCTCGTAGAAGCGCACGCCGGCAATCTCGTCGGGCGCCACCTCCTGCGGCCCGATGTGCCCCGGGTGGTCGTGCGGGCTGTCGTAGTCGACCGCCTGCGAGCGCACCTGCGGCGGCGGCGACGCGGCGCCGTGGCGGCGCACGTGCTCGACGGCGGCACCGATCGCGCGCGTCGCGGCCTTCGACTTCGGCGCCAGCGCGAGATAGATCGTCGCCTGTGACAGCGCGTGGACGCACTCCGGCAGCCCGACGTGCTCGACCGCGGCGGCCGCCGCGGTCGCGACGACGAGCGCCTGCGGGTCGGCGTTGCCGACGTCCTCGGAGGCGAGGATGACCATCCGCCGCACGAGGAAGCGCGGGTCCTCGCCGCCCTCGAGCATGACCGCGAGGTAGTACAGCGCGGCGTCGGGATCCGACGCGCGCGTCGCCTTGATCCACGCCGACGCGTAGTCGTAGTGCTGGTCGCCGGCGCGGTCGTAGCGCAGCGCCTTGCGCTGCAGCGCCTCCTCGGCGCCGGCGAGCGTGACCGCCGCGCCCTGCTCGCCGCTCTCGCAGGCGAGCTCGAGCGCTGCCAGCGCGGTGCGCGCGTCGCCGCCGGCGCGCGTCGCGAGGAACTCGAGGACCTCGTCGGGCACCGTCGCGGCCGCGCACTCGCCGCGCTCGATCGCGCGCCGCAGGAGCGTCTCGATGTGGCCGGCTGCCAGCGAGCGCAGCTCATACACCTGCGTGCGGCTCAGCAGCGCGGCGTTGACCTCGAAGTAGGGGTTCTCGGTCGTCGCCCCGATGAGCGTCACGAGCCCCTCCTCGACGGCCGGCAGCAGTGCGTCCTGCTGCGCCTTGTTGAAGCGGTGGATCTCGTCGAGGAAGAAGATCGTGCCCTCGCCCGCCGCCCGGCGGCGGTGCGCGGCCCGCTCGATGACGCCGCGGACCTCCGCGCGCCCGACCTGCACGGCGCTGAGCTCCTCGAACGCCGCCCTCGCCGAGCCGGCGACGATCCGGGCGAGCGTCGTCTTGCCGGTGCCCGGCGGGCCGTGCAGGACCATGGAGTGCGGCCGCCCCTCCGCGATCGCGCGGCGCAGCGCCGTCGGCTCGTCGGGCGTGCCGAGCAGATGCTCCTGCCCGACGATCTCCTCGAGCGTCCGCGGGCGCATCCGCACCGCCAGCGGCGCGTCGGCCGCCGGCACCGGCGTCGTCGTCGCCGACGGCGTCCGGTCGTCGGTCGGGAACAGCTGGTCGCCCACGCCCCGAAGTATCGTCGCGCGCCGCCGCGGCCCGCCGCTATCGTCGCCGCATGACGCCGCGCCGCGCGCTCCTCACGCTCGCCGCGATGGCGCTCGCGGCGATCGCGCCGGTCGCCTGCGGCGGGGGCGAGACCGAGCCGGCCGGCGATGCCGCCGCCGGCAAGCGCCTGTTCGCCGAGCAGGGTTGCGGCGGCTGCCACACGTTCGCGCCCGCCGGCTCACGCGGGACCACGGGGCCCGACCTCGACGCGGCCCGACCGAGCCCCGACAAGGTCGTGCGCCAGCTACGCAAGCCCGGCGGCCTCATGCCGAGCTTCGCCGGCAAGCTGTCCGACCGCGAGATGCGCGACCTGGCGGCCTTCGTCGGCACCGCGAGCGGCTCCGACGAGGCGGTCACGAAGCCGTTCGCGCCCGACGACACGCGGCTGTCCGACTGTCGCACCGGCGACGCCGAGTGCCTCGAGCAGGCGTTCGGCAACATCACGTTCCGCGAGGGGCCGAAGATCGCGCTCGAGCGACTGGAGGCGTCGCTTCGCACCGATCGCCGCGTGCAGGCGGACTGCCATCGCATCGCGCACCGGATGGGCTCCGCCGCGCTGTCGCGCTTCCGCGGACGCGTCGCGCCGGCCTTCATCGCCGGGTCGCCGGTCTGCGCGTCGGGCTACTACCACGGCATCGTCGAGCGCGCGTTCCTCGGGCAGCCGACCTCGCGGCTGACGGCCGTCGCCCGGCGGATGTGCAGCGACCCGCAGATCGAGCAGCGGCGCTTTCTCGCATACCAGTGCATCCACGGGCTGGGGCACGGCCTGATGATCTACACGGGCTACGACCTGCCGCGCTCCCTGCGCACCTGCGACGGCCTGAGCACCGGCTTCGATCGCGTCTCCTGCACCGGCGGCGTCTTCATGGAGAACTTCAACTCCTCCTACGGCGTGACGTCGAAGTACCTGCGCAGGAGCGACCCGATCTACCCGTGCAACGCCGTCGTCGAGCGCCACAAGCTCTACTGCTACCTGCTCGTCACCGCGAACATCCTGCGCGTGGAGGGCGGCGACCTGCGGCGGACCGCCGACGCGTGCCTGCGCAGCGAGCGCCGCTGGGTGAGCACGTGCTACGAGTCCTTCGGCCGCGACGTCTCGGGGCTGGCGGGCAACGACGCCCGGCGCGCGCTGGCGGGCTGCCGGCTGGCGCGGCGCTACGAGGGCGACTGCCTGTACGGCGTCGCGCGCGAGATCGTCAACGCGGACGCCGACGGCGCGCGCGGCGGGCGCTTCTGCCAGCGCGCGCCGCGCCGCCACCGCGACCGCTGCCTGGAGGGCGTCGGATCAGTCCTGGCCGCGGTCGCGCCCAACCCGGCGCGGCTGCGCCGCGCGTGCCGCGACGCCGGCGGCCGCCTGGCCACCGCCTGCCTGCGCGGCGCCGGCCTGGCGTCGTGAGCGCTCGACCGGGGCACCGGCTGTTCTCATGACGCTCGGCCGTTTGCGGTCAGACGTCGTGGGAAGGGCCACTAGCATCAGCACGACCGTGCGATCCGCCCTGCAGCAGCAGACCACGGCGCTGCTCCAGCGCCTCATCCGCTTCAACACGGTCAACCCGCCCGGCAACGAGCGCGAGGCGCAGGAGTGGCTTGCCTCGCAACTGCGCGACGGCGGCTTCGAGGTCGATCTGCTCGGCGCCGTGCCCGAGCGGCCGAACCTCGTCGCCCGCCTGCGCGGGCGCGGAGACGGGGCGACGCTGTGCCTGCTGTCGCACGTCGACACGGTGCTCGCGACCGCGGGCGACTGGACGCACGACCCGTGGTCCGGCGACGTCGCCGACGGCTGCGTCTGGGGACGCGGCGCGCTGGACATGAAGTCCCAGACGGCGGCCGAGGTCGCGGCCGCGCTGTCGCTCGCGCGCGAGGGCTGGCGGCCCGCGCGCGGCGACCTGCTCGTCGTCGTGCTCGTCGACGAGGAGGTCGGCGGCGAGCTGGGCGCCAGCTGGATCTGCGACCGCCACCCCGACAAGGTGCGCTGCGACCTGCTGCTCAACGAGGGCGGCGGCGCGGTCATCCCGTTCGACGGCGAGCGGATCTACGGCGTCTGCATCGGCGAGAAGGGCGTCTTTCGCTTTCGGCTGACGACCGACGGCGTCGCCGGCCACGCCTCGATCCCGAAGATCGGCGACAACGCGCTGCTGAAGATGGCACCGCTGCTGGCGCGGATGGCAGATCGCCAGCCCGACTTCGACCTCACCGACGGCGCGCGCGCGCTGCTGGAGGGCCTCGGGCTCGCGCCCGACGGCGACGCGTCGGCGGCGCTCGAGCGCCTGCGCGAGCGCGACGCCGGCCTGGCGCTGCTCGTCGAGCCGATGCTGGGCGTCACGCTCGCGCCCACGCGCATCTCGGCGTCGGAGAAGATCAACGTCATCCCGGCGACCGCCGAGCTCGGCGTCGACTGCCGCATCCCGCCCGGCCTCGACGAGCAGCATGCGCTGGCGCGCATCCGCGAGGTGCTCGGCGACGACGGCTACCGGCTCGAGTTCACCGAGCGCGTGCCCGGCAACGGCTCGCCGGTGGCCACGCCGCTCATGGACGCGATCGAGCGCTGGATCGGGGAGCACGACGCGGGCGCGCGCGTCCTGCCGACGATCCTCCCCGGCTTCACCGACTCGCGGACGTTCCGCGAGACGTTTCCCGAGTGCGTCGCCTACGGCTTCTTCCCGCAGCGCCACATGAGCCTCTACGAGACCGCGCCGCTGATCCACGCCGCCGACGAGCGCATCGACGTCCGCGACCTCGGCTTCGCGGCCGCGTTCTTCCGCGACGTCTGCAGGGAGCTGCTCGGTGGCTGACAAGCTGCGCCTCGGCGGCATGGCGCTGCGCAACGGGCTGCTCGTCCACGGGCCGACGCACTGGGCGGCCTCCGTGCGCCGGCGCGACGGGACGATCGCGACCGCGTCGGGCCGCAAGCCGCGCGTGCGCGGCGTCGAGAAGCTCGCCGGCGTGCGCGGCGTGGTGCGCCTCACCGAGGCTATGGCGGTCATCCCGCTCGTCAAGCGCGCGCTGCCCGAGGCCCGGCTGCCCTTCCAGGAGGGGAGGGTGATCGGCTCGATGGTCGGCGCGGCCGCCGTCGGGCGCCTCGTGCGCCGCCGCGGCGGCGGCCCCGGCGCGGAGGCCGCCGCCGCCGCGATCTCGCTGGTGCCGAGCGTCGTCGCGCTGAAGGGCGGCGACCTGGCCGCCTACCACGGCGTCGAGCACAAGGCGATCGCCGCCTACGAGAGCGATGCGCCCGATGCGGCCGGCGCCGCCAAGGAGCACGACCGCTGCGGCTCGCACCTCATGGCGCCCCTGCTGGCGTCCAACCTCGTCGGCAGCGCGCTGCTGCGCCGCGCGGTGGAGCGCCCGGGGGCGGCCGCGCAGCTCGCCGTCGCCGTCGCGTCGCTCGGCGTCGCCGTCGAGGTCTTCTCGTGGACCGAGCGCCACCACGACTCGCGCGCCGCGCGGCTGCTGCGGCGCCCGGGCCACGAGCTGCAGCGCGTGCTCGGCACGCGCGAGCCGACCGACGAGCAGCTCGAGGTCGGCCGTGCCGCGCTCGCCGAGATACTGCGCGTCGAGGCGCCCCCCGTCCAGCGGGACTGAAGCCGCGCGGCGCCGGTGCCGATGTAGGGGCCGTGGATCAGGGCTTCGCCGACTCGGTCAAGAACTTCGGGCTGGAGTGGTCGGGGGTCTTCACGATCGTCTTCATGTTCCTCATCTGCTTCTTCTTGTGGCGGACGCTGAAGCTCATGCCGCGAACGAAGCCGGTGCAGATCAAGCCCGAGGCCAAGTCCTCGATCGGCTGGGAGCAGATCGCCGGCGTCGACGAGGCCAAGGACGAGCTGCGCGAGGTCGTCGACTTCCTGCGCGACCCCAAGCGCTTTCGCGCGCTCGGCGCGCGCGTGCCCAAGGGCGTGCTGCTGCACGGACCGCCGGGCACGGGCAAGACGCTGCTCGCCAAGGCCGTCGCGCACGAGTCCGGGGCGCAGTTCTTCTCGCAGTCGGCGGCGTCGTTCGTCGAGATGTTCGCCGGCCTCGGCGCGGCCCGCATCCGGCGGCTGTTCCGCGAGGCGCGCAAGCACGCGCCGGCGATCGTCTTCATCGACGAGCTCGACGCCGTGGGCGGCCGCCGCGGCTCTGACTTCTCCGGCGAGCGCGAGCAGACGCTCAACCAGCTGCTCGTCGAGATGGACGGCTTCGACACGAGCGGAGACCTCGTCGTCATGGCCGCCTCCAACCTGCTCGAGAAGCTCGACCCCGCGCTCCTGCGGCCCGGGCGCTTCGACCGTCAGGTCTTTGTCTCGCCGCCCGACGTCAGCGGCCGCGAGCGCATCCTCGAGGTCCACACCCGTGACAAGCCGCTGCGCGACGTCGACCTCGCCGAGGTCGCCGCGCAGACGAGCGGCCTGACCGGCGCCGACCTCGCGAACCTCTGCAACGAGGCCGCGATCCGCTGCGCCCGCCGCGGTGGCGTCGCGCTCTGCCGCGAGGACTTCGACCAGGCGCTCGAGCGGGTGATCGCGGGCGTGCAGTCGCGACGCGTCTTCAACGACCACGAGAAGGCCGTCATCGCCTACCACGAGGCCGGGCACGCGCTGTGCGCGGAGCTGCTGCCGTCCGTCGACCGGGTGCACAAGATCTCGATCGTGCCCCGCGGCCGCGCGCTCGGCTACACGCTGAACCTCCCCGACGAGGACCGCTACCTCAAGACACGCGAGGAGCTCATCGACCACATGACCGTCCTGCTGGGCGGCCGGATCGCCGAGCAGCTCGTCTTCGGCGCCGTCACGACCGGCGCCTCGGACGACCTCAGGCGCGTCGCGCAGATCGCCCGCGCGATGGTCTGCGAGTACGCGATGGGCACGGCCGGCGCCGCGCAGCGCGCGATCACCGACGGCGAGGGCGACTCCGAGCACTTCCGCCGCGTGCGCGACGAGGAGCAGCAGGAGCTCGCGTTCGAGGCGACGCGCGCCGCGCGCGGCCTGCTCGGCGGCCACCGCGACAAGCTCGACGAGCTCGCCGCCGCGCTGCTGCAGCGCGAGGTGCTCGAGCGCCCGCAGATCGAGCGGATCATGGACGGCGTCCCGCGCCTGCGGCGCGCCCCCGGGGGCGAGCTTCGCGCTGCCGGCGCGCCGGCGCCCGCGCTGCCCGAGGCGGTCATCGCCGCCGTCAGGGCGCCCGCCCGCGCGAAGGGCGCCGCCGAGCCGCCGGCTCCCCGGCGCTCGACGCCGCCGCCGGCGACGCCCGGCGTCTGAGCCGCCCGGGCACTGCGCCGGCGCGTCATTAGGATGCGTGCGGTGTTCAACCGCATCGACCACATCGGCATCGCCGTCGAGGACCTCGACGCGGCGCTGGCGCTCTACGAGCGCGACTACGCGATGAACCTCGTGCACCGCGAGACCGTCGTCGAGCAGGGCGTCGAAGCGGTGCTCCTCGACGTCGGCGAGAACCACGTCGAGCTGCTCGCGGCGACCGGTCCCGACACGCCGGTCGGCAGGTTCCTCGCCAAGAAAGGCCCCGGCATGCATCACGTCGCCTACCAGGTCGATGACATCGACGCCACGCTCGCCGCACTGAAGGACGCGGGGCTGCGGCTCATCGACGAGACGCCGCGCAACGGCATCCGCAACTCGCGGGTGGCGTTCCTGCACCCCTCGACCGCCGGCGGGCTGCTGACGGAGATCGTCGAGCCGGCGGAGGCGCACGCATGATGCTGCAGCGGGTGACGATCGGCTTCCTCAGCTCGCAGGTGCTCGCCGTGCGCATCGCCGACGACGCACTCGACGCGCTCCTGCAGGCGCTCGGCTCGGCCGAGTGGCACGACCTCACGGTCGACGACGGCACGGTGCGGCTGAACCTCGCGCAGGTCGTCTACGTGCGCACGGAGCGCGACGAGCACCGCGTCGGCTTCGGTACGAGCTGACGCGTCAGATCGGCGGCGGGCTGGGGTCCGGCGGCAGCGGGCCGGGCTCGGGCGTAGGCGTCGGCGGCGACGGGTCGGGCCCCGGACCGGGGCCGGGCGCCGGCCCGGGGGACGGCGTCGGCGGCGGCGGTGTCGGGATCCCCGCCACCGCCGGCGCGAGGGGCGCGATGGTCGTCATGACGTCACCTCCGGTCGCTTCGGGTCGCCGGCCGGTCTACCCGCTACAGCTCGCGGCGCGCGACCTTCGTCACCGCCTCCGTGACGCGGGCGTGCGCCGGCCGGCCGTTCCAGCGCTCCAGCGCGATCTCGCTGGAGCGCTCGAGGTCGCGCTCGAACTGCTCCTCGAGCTGCTCGGCGAAGCGCGTCGAGCAGATGCACAGCGTCACCTCGTCCTGCAGCTGGAAGGAGCGGTTGTCGAAGTTCACCGACCCGACCGACGACCAGACGCCGTCGATCGTCAGCGTCTTGGCGTGGATCATCGTCGCGCAGAACTCGAAGATCCGCACGCCGCCGGCGAGCAGCTCTTCGTAGACGGCGCGGCCGGCCTGGCGGACGAACTCCTTGTCGGTGTGTGGGCCGGGCACGAGCACGCGCACGTCGACGCCGCGCCTGGCGGCGTCGGTGAGCGCCTTGACGAACGCCGGCCGCGGGACGAAGTAGGCCGACGTGAGGTGCAGCGTGGAGCGCGCGCACTCGATCGCGAGGAAGTACAGCGCCTCGATGTTCGTGTCGCCGACGGTCGCCGTCGAGCGCACGACCTGCATCGTCGCGCCGTCGTCGAGCGGCTCGAGCTCGGGCAGGTAGGCGGGCCCGACGAGGACCTCGCCGGTCGCCTCGAGCCAGTTCTCGGCGAACGCGCCCTGCATTCCGCGCACGATCGGGCCGCGGACGCGGACGTGCGTCTCGCGCCAGTGATCGGGGTCCTGGGCGTCACCCGTCCACTGGTCGGCGATGCCGACGCCGCCGGTCAGCCCGACGTGCCCGTCGGCGATCAGCAGCTTGCGGTGCGTGCGGTTGTTCAGCCGCCGCATCGCGTACGGCTTGGGCGGGCGGAAGTACGCGAACGTCACCCCCGACTCGTCCATCCGCTCGACGAGGCTGCGGTCCATCCGCGCGCTGCCGACGGCGTCGAGCAGGACGTTGACCTCGACCCCGGCCTTCGCGCGCTCGCACAGCGCGGCGGCGATCTCGGTCGCGATCTCGCCGCTCCAGTACAGGTACGACAGGAAGTTCAGCGAGCGCTGCGCGCCGCGCATCGTCTCGAGCATCGCGGGAAAGATCGCGTCGCCGTTGATGAGCAGCTCGATGTCGTTGCCGTAGGCGATCGGGGCCATCGTGATCGCCTCGGTCGCGCGCAGGAACTCCTTCGAGCCGACCTCGAGCTCCTCGCCGCGCAGCCGATAGCCCTGCCCCTGCTCGCGCCGGTGGCGCAGCGAGTCGCTGGCGTACCAGGCGACGGCGCCGGCGGCGATCGCCGCCGTCCAGACCTTGCTGCTCACGGCCGCCACACGAGCTCGAACCCCGGCGGGCGCAGCCGAAATCGCGGCGGCTCGCAGCGGCACGGCTCGCCGTCGACGTTGAAGGACGCCGGCCCCCGGTCGATCTGCACCTCGACGACCGCCGCCCGCTCGTGCGGGACGTCGGCCTGGGCCGTCAGCCGCCCGGTGCGCATGCCCAACGCCCGGCGGACGAGCCCCAGCCGCGACCCCGCCGGCACGACGGCGACGTCGAGCAGGCCGTCGCCGGTGCGCGTGCCGCCGATCTCGCTGCCGCCGCCGAACGCCCCCGTGACGCCGACGACGATCTGCCACGCGCGCCCGGTGAAGCGCCGTTCGCCGTCGCAGGCGACGGTGCACGCCAGCGGTGCCGCCGTCAGCCCCGCGCGCAGCGCGCCGACGGCGTACGCCAGCGCGCCTAGGCGCGGCTTGTGCGGGTGGGCCGCGCGGGCGGCCGCGACCGACAGGCCCGCCGCCGCGGCGTTCACGAACGGCCGCCCGCCCGCCATGCCGAGCTCGGCGCGCGTCGTCGCGGCGCGGGCGTCGCGCGCGAGCGCGCACGCCTCGTCGAGGTCGAGCGGCAGGTCCTTCGTGCGCGCGAAGTCGTTTGCGGTGCCGACCGCCAGGACGGCGAGCGGCACGCCGAGCTTCGCGGCGCACAGCGCGGCCGGGCCGATCGAGCCGTCGCCGCCCGCGACGACGATGCGATCGGGCGCGCCCGCCGCCGTCAGCGCGTCGAGCGCGCGGTCCTCGACCCCGCCGCCGTCGCCGTCGGCCACCTCGTCGATCGGCACGTACGCGACCTCGGCGCCGTCGGCGGCGAGCAGCGCCTCGAGGTCGCCGGGGTCCCGGGCGGTGCCCGAGCGGGAGTTGGCGATCAGGGCCAGCCGCACGTCGGGCAGTCTGCCCGACCTCGGGCACATCGGTCACCAGATGGACGGTCGTACGGCTCCGGCGTCGCGCGGTCGCGCC